>ERZ773004.154-NODE-154-length-45585-cov-6.026071_pt1 | contig 45585 bp, 45 predicted proteins | sample MGYA00580667_ERZ773004 | MGnify/ENA primary metagenome ERZ773004 (study PRJEB29015, sample SAMEA2737963) | human oral metagenome | biome: human oral; feature: human-associated habitat; material: dental | place: China | collected 2123 ... | reverse complement strand
AGTACAGTGATGGAAAGGTGAAAAGAACCCCGGGAGGGGAGTGAAATAGATCCTGAAATTGTGTGCCTACAAGGAGTCGGAGCCGGCTTGTCCGGTGACGGCGTGCTTTTTGTAGAACGATCCAGCGAGTTAATTTCGTGCGCAAGGTTAAGCCAATTGGCGGAGCCACAGTGAAAGCGAGCCTGAATAGGGCGAATGAGTGCACGGGATTAGACCCGAAACCGGGTGACCTAACCATGAGCAGGCTGAAGCGACGGTAACACGTCGTGGAGGGCCGAACCAGGGTACGCTGCAAAGTGCTTGGATGACTTGTGGTTAGCGGTGAAATGCCAATCGAACTCGGAGATAGCTGGTTCTCCTCGAAACAGTTTTAGGACTGGCGTCATGTAGTAGCAGTCGGGGGTAGAGCTCTGTAAAGGACTGGGGCTGGCAACGGTACCCACCCTTAACAAACTACGAATACCGACTGTGGAATCATGGCAGTTAGAACGGCGGAGCTAAGTTCGTCGCTCAAAAGGGAAACAGCCCAGACCATCGTCTAAGGTCCCTAAATTTACGTTAAGTGGGAAACAAGGTGAGATTTCTTAAACAGCTAGGATGTTGGCTTAGAAGCAGCCATTCATTTAAAGAGTGCGTAACAGCTCACTAGTCAAGAGATCTTGCGTGGAAAATGTAACGGGGCTAAACGTAATACCGAAGACATGGATTGTATGTTTTGTATACAGTGGTAGAGGAGCGTTCCTATCAGCAGTGAAGCAGTATTGTGAAGTATTGTGGAGCGGTAGGAAGTGAGAATGCTGGAATGAGTAACCATAAGAGAGGTGAGAATCCTCTCGGCCGTAAGAGCAAGGTTTCCTGAGCCATGGTAATCATCTCAGGGTTAGTCGGGCCTAAGCCGAGGCGCATAGCGTAGGCGATGGACATCAGGTTAATATTCCTGAACCGGTGTATACTTGTATGCTATTCACGGCGAGATATCCGGAGCGGATTCATGGTTTATCCGTCCAACCTCGTGGGAACGCGAAGGGAGTGAAAGTTACCCTTTTGGGTGACGATTCTGGAAAAGGCGCTGGCAAGAAAAGTAGACATACGCGTGGTATATGCCGCCCGTACCGCAAACCAACACAGGTGCTCGAGTCGAGTAGACTCAGGCTTACGAGAGAACCTTCGCTAAGGAACTCGGCAATACAGCGACCGTAACTTCGGAATAAGGTCTGCCCCCACTTCGATGGATATGTTGTCAGTTTCATAGCTCTATAAGGTGTGGTTAAAGAGTATCTTTAATACATCAATTCTTCTTGAGATAGAACCAAGCTTTGGAACTGAAGCTCAACACGTCTAGCGATGTGGGGGCCGCAGCAAAAGAGCCCACGGAACTGTTTATCAAAAACACAGCTCTCTGCCAACACGAAAGTGGATGTATAGGGGGTGACTCCTGCCCGGTGCTGGAAGGTTAAGGGGAGTGCTTTACGGTGCGAACTGAAGCCCTAGTGAACGGCGGCGGTAACTATAACCGTCCTAAGGTAGCGAAATTCCTTGTCAGGTAAGTTCTGACCCGCACGAATGGAGTAATCATGTGGGCACTGTCTCAGCGAAGGACTCGGTGAAAGTGCATTGGCGGTAAAGATGCCGTCTGTCCATACCAGGACGAGAAGACCCCATGGAGCTTTACTACAGCTTTACATTGATCCGGGTTTCAACATGTGTAGCATAGTTGGGAGACTGCGAAGCAGATACGCTAGTATTTGTGGAGTCGCAATGTGAAATACCAACCTTGTTGTGATCTTGATCTCACTTGTGCCGTTATCCGGTATGAGGACCGTGTATGGTGGGTAGTTTAACTGGGGCGGTTGCCTCCTAAAGAGTAGCGGAGGCGTTCAAAGGTTGGCTAACTTCGGATGGAAATCGAAGTGATAGTGTATGCGCACAAGCCAGCTTGACTGTGAGGACTACAATCCAAGCAGAGACGAAAGTCGGAGCAAGTGACCCGCTGTATGTACTTTGTACAATGTATGTGGGAACGACAGCGCACACGGATAAAAGTTACCCTGGGGATAACAGGCTTATAGCGCCCAATAGTTCACATAGACGGCGCTGTTTGGCACCTCGATGTCGGCTCATCACATCCTGGAGGGGGAGCACCTTCCAAGGGTTCGGCTGTTCGCCGATTAAAGTGGTACGCGAGCTGGGTTCAGAACGTCGTGAGACAGTTCGGTTTATATCCGGTATGGACGTTAGGAAATTTGAGAGGATCTGCCCCTAGTACGAGAGGACCGGGGTGGACGCACCTCTGGTGTACGGATTGTGGCCACCTGCTGCATTGTCCGGTAGCTATGTGCGGACCAGATAAGCGCTGAAAGCATATTAAGCGCGAAACTGACCTCAAGATTAGATTTCCCTATGAGGGCCGTGAAAGACGATCACGTTGATAGGTGCAAGGTGGAAGTGCAGTAATGCATGGAGCCGAAGCATACTAATCGCCCCATTGCCTTTTTATGTCCTTGTCTACGATGCTAATGCTTGCATTGGTGGCGTGGATGAGGTAGACTTAACTAGTGATTGGTGTATATCACCACTGTCAATCGTTGACACGTACATTACTATACCGTGCAGATGGACATCGAAGCAGGGGTTTGGCCCACCGAGGAAATATATCGGAACCAAGCGTCTAAACCCCCACTTCGGTGCCCATGGCGAGGAGGAAACACCTGTTCCCATTCCGAACACAGAAGTTAAGCTCCCCAGCGGCGATTATACTGCTTTTAGTGGGAAACTAGCACGGTGCCGAATTATATAAGAGCCATCCGAATAGGGTGGCTTTTATCTTTGGAGACGATTTTTATCAACAACTTGATGCTTGCAAGTACGGTTCGCTTAAACCTGATACTAATATGCTTCGGACGATACTTTGGCCGTGCGTTGCTACTTTCATTAACATGCTGGTGTCTTTTGTCGGTGAGATGTAACAGAGGTTGAGGGAAGTGATAGATCTAACGGTGGTCATAGGTGCGAAGTTTGCTACTTGCTTGCAAAATCTAGAGAGAAAGTATTATATGGAGTGTCTAAGTAACAAAAACAAGGAGAAGCGACATGCCAGTCAAAGTTATGAGGGCAGCAAAACGGACGAAGCGGCGGCTATATTGGCTGGACGCTGGAAGGGTTTGAGATGTTGAAGTTTGCCGAAGAACTGGACCATAACCAGGTTTGTTATTAGTATATAATACTTAAGGAGATATACCATGGGTTATAATAATTATGGGCGTCCATCAAGGGAGTATTATCAGGTTGAGAAAGAAGATCCTCTCGAGACTCAAGCCGAGTCAGAAGACACGAGCCAATCTGACTCTGAAGCAGATATCGCTAAGCGATAAGCATGGGTGAAGATGTTGCGAGAGATGGCAAAGACAGCAGAGAGTGTTGACAGGACCTCTCGTAGTCATCGTATGTAGGTAGAACGCATCACTGATAGCCATCATCAGGCTACTGGAAAATACAGCCTAAGAGAGGCTGTATTTTTGTGGACAAATTGTCGTTGAATATATAGAATCCAGAACGTTATTGGTACAAACGTACCATTCTATTGTATAATCGCTAGAGAGGGGTGCTTGCTCTGCGACTTGGTGTGGCTTGGGCGAGTGGAGCGCCGCGGGTGGGTAGTTATTAGCTTGATAGCAATACAGTGATGATGTGATAACCATAACCAAAAAGGAGTGTTCTCATGACAGAGCAACGACCACCATCAATCAACTACCGCTATGGTGAGCCACCAATTCATTCGGCGGGCGATCTATTGTATTACGACAAGAAGATCACTCGGCAGCAAAGAGCATTTGCTGTGCCGGCTGGTAGTAACCCATATGGCCAAGAGGCGCTTGTTACTGGCCCAGATGGAATGCAAATTGATATAGAGCGAGAAGCCCGACTGTTGCCACAAGATGGCAGTGATGTGCTCTACACGCTCTACGCACCAGAGACTGGAGCGGCGCTGACGATTAGCCATGAGCGCGGTATTGGCTTGCTTTACCCCTGCACTTCAGATGAGAATGGCCAGCCAGTTGCTCAGAGGATGGTGAGCAATGCGATAAAAACCCATATAGTTGATATGACTCATCTGCCCGATGCACGGTTTATTACGCTTGGAGAGCCGTATATTTCTCTCACAGACCCGCAGCACCACCATGCTGCACTGAGCATTGTGCCAGAGCAAGTGGGTATCTTTGGTGTTGGCACGGAAGGAGGTGTTGGGAGTGAGATAGGTATGATCCAAGATGATGCATTGCCTGGTGCGGTTAATGTCATGAATGTGCTATATCCGCAGCTTGCAAAAGGGTATGAGGCACTCCAGCGGCGCCAAGGCAGCGAGCGACCGCACCCTCGAAATGGTATTGGTCGTCGAGCAGTCCAAAGCGGCGGGTATAGTTGGTTCTGAACCCCAACAAACAGCAAAGCGCTTTCAATATCAAAAACAACCCTGTATGCGCAGGGTTGTTTTTTTATTCTCGAATCTCGCAGCAAACGAGAATTGTTGTGGTGGACCTTGGTGGAAACGACCCAAACCAAAGCTAATACTTAGTATATAGCATAGGCGTCTTAAATGCAATACCAATAATGCAATCTGAAAATGCTCATGTAAACGTTGACAAAACATATACAGTATGCTATATTTAAATCATGATACATATCATATATGGTATGTAGCGAGGATTTGCTGGCCTATACTGGCAACGTACCTCTGGTAAATATATAAATAAGGAGTAACCCTATGGCGGGAACAAAAGCTGGCGGCCTGAAGGCTGCGCAAAAAAACATCTCTAAAGACCCTAACTTCTACGCCAAGATTGGTGCCAAGGGCGGCAAGAATGGCCGTACTGGCGGCTTTGCGGCCAATCCACAACTTGCTCGTGTGGCTGGCGCTAAGGGCGGCCGGATCTCTCGCCGCACCAAAAAGACCGACGATACTGCTGCTGCGGCTGCTCCACAAGCGGACGTTGCGCTTGCCGCCTAAAGGTAACGCAGGTATCGCTTAAAACACCTCCCACTGATCCGGGAGGTGTTTTTGGAATATTGTGTTGGGGATTTGCGGCTTTTTTATGGTGGTTTTGCGCTGCTGCTATGGCTGTAGAGTGTGTTTGGTCATAATGAATTGACCCTTAAGCTTGGTGCGGTGGGTGTGAAAGGGTTAGCCTTGACACAGAGAAAGGGGCTAATGTGAAGATTGAGAGTGAAGGCTGGACGCCAAACGAGGTAGGCGGGTGTCACTCTGTCTAGTCGCGCGTGAAAACCAGTTGCTACAGCGAGCTTTCAATGTAAGCATGAGAGATTTGTTTTTGGGAGACATTCTCTCGCATTGTGTGAGAATTACTGCGACAATGAGCCCGAGTTATATCATCGTGTCTTTTACAACATAACGCCGAAGTTGGCAGGTAGTGGCGCTGTTGGCGCGCCAGTGGGTGAAGCAGGCGAGGCAGGTGTATGTGCCGTCGCTGCGCTGCAGGCCAGTCGCGTTGCAGTGTGGGCAGCGCGAGCGGGCGTGGAGCCAGTCGCGATAGGTGTCGAGCGCAGATTCGATGAGGTCATCATCGACCGTCACTTGCCAGCCGGCTCCAACTCGGCAGCCGGCATTCCACGCTGCGCGCTCCATAGCAACAAGCTGCACATCGCGCGCATAGCCGCAGTGCCCAAGGAGCGCATGGCCATACTCGTGGAGGAGGTAGGCAGTGGCCTGGGCATCGTGCGGATCATAATAAACCGTGCGGCTTGGGTAGTGCCAATGAAAATGGCTGCTTGAGCGAAAAGAAAGTGGCGCAAGGCCCGACGCATGGGCATGCTGAGTGAGGTAGGGGATGAGCTGATCGAGTGGCATACGTGGTAGCGATATAGACACGTTTATTGGCATGCGAACCAGCGAGCGAAACAATGATTACTTCGCATGATTTGACAGAGGTAGAGATTATGATTTGTTCGTATATTGTACGTGTCATGATTAGTGTAGCACAGCGCGCTCGCGATGCCTAGTAGGCTGTGCGAAGTATCGATGCGTGGTGAGCTTTGAGAAGGGTGGAGTGAGAGGCGCGGCACAATGGGTGATTTGTGTAGCTTGTGCGTTGCGTTTTGCGATCGATTACGGTATAATAGAAAGAGTAACGTAAACGAAGGTTTGGCAATGAAGCAGCAAGGATCAATTATCGGATACGTCGTCGTCGGGACAGTGCTAACACTCGCACTGGTTGGCGGGGTCTTAATCGTCAAGAATAGCCACAACAGCAGCGCCCGGAAAGTGGCAAGCACTACCACCACTGACGCTAAGAAAAAGGAATCAACCCAGAGCAATAAGAGCGCCAACGACAAGCTAGTTGATAGCCTCAACAGCAAATCAACAGAGACCAGCAAGAGCAAAGAGACGAAAGAAACTCAGTCGCAAGACAAGAAAAACACCACATCGACCGCAACAAATGGTGCAACCAGCGGCGCATCGAGCACGACTACGCAAAGCCAAAGCCAAAGCCAATCTACTCAGTCTACTCAATCTCAAAGCTCAAGCACACCTGCCACAACGCCATCGACCAACTCCAGCACTCCTTCGCAAACTCAATCTACCCAGCAAGTGAGCGCCTTGCCGCAAACTGGCCCAGCCGAGAGCCTGGCAGCCGTTGTGGCGGTGAGCAGTCTAGCTGGCGTAGCACTGGCCTATCGCAAGTCGCGCACACCCGCGCTGTAAAACATACAGCATTGACATTATTTCATTGCATAATACAACACCTGCCCTTGTACAATACAGGGGCAGGTTCTGATTAAGGGAGAATAATATATGTTGTGATTATGGCATCGTTGTGTATATGACGGTGTAATAGTTTTGAGTACCATCTCACAAGAAAATATCTGAAGGTTAGCGATTGTGAGAACGAGTAGGCTCTGTGATTCATCGGGCCAGAACATTTTTAGAGTGATGGATTGGCTGTGCCAATTATCCGCTTAAGCCAACTATTCATAGAGATGAGACCTAAATGCGTGGGTTTTGACGCTCGAAGCGACTTTGTGTATAATACAGAGGAATGGTGCGTCGCTTGGCCGGCGTGTCTCAATAATATAATTAATAAGAGGAGTCTGTATCAAGACTTATGGCAACACAAGCCTTAACAATGGATGATTTGCTCGCTGGCGACGGCGTTAAGCAACTAGCAACCGGCGAGGTCGTGACTGGCCACGTATTATCAGTGCGCAAACGAGACGTATTAATAGACCTAGGTCCGCAAGGGGTTGGCTATGTGCCACGGCACGAGATTGGCACAGCCAAGGCGCTGGCGGTTGGTGATGAAGTAACAGCCAGTGTGGTGGATAGCGAACTTAATAATGGCTATAGCTTGCTGAGCCTACGCAAAGCAGCTCGGGACCGTGGCTGGGAAGAAGCGATAGCTAAGCTGGATGCTGGCGAGATCATCGAAGTGGTGCCATACAACGCTAACCGTGGTGGTATGTTGGTTGAGTATGAAGGCGTGCGAGGTTTTTTGCCAGTATCGCAACTATCAGCAGAGCACTACCCACGGGTGGGTGGTGCTGATAAGGATGAGATCTTGGCACGACTCAATACACTGGTAGGCCAGACACTCAAGGTGCGTATCCTTGACTGCGACCGCAAGGCCAAAAAGCTGATCTTTAGTGAAAAGGAAGCCATCAAGGATGGCCTGGCTGCTCACTTTGAGAAACTTAAAGTTGGCGATACCGTCAAGGGTGTCGTGACTGGTGTGGTAGACTTTGGTGTCTTCGTGAATGTCGAAGGGATTGAGGGGCTTATCCATATCTCAGAGATTAGCTGGGAGCGTGTCAACAACCCAGCCGACTACGTGAAGGTGGGCCAGAGTGTTGAGGCGAAGATTATCAGCATCGACAAAGATCGCCTAAGCCTGAGCATGAAGCAGCTCACCAAGGACCCATGGCTTGATGAGGTGGATCAATTCACTAAAGGCCAGACCATTGAGGGTACAGTAACGCGCATTACCCCGTATGGTGCCTTTGTCCAAATTAGCCCAGCAGTTGAAGCGCTGGTGCACGTGAGCGAGCTGGGCAGCGGCGGTGCCGACCCAGAGAAAGTCTTTACACTCAATGAGCGCAAGAGTTTTGTCATTCTTGACATCGACAAAGATGCGCACAAAGTGAGCTTGAGTCTCGCCGACAAGAAAAAATAACCAGTAAATTACAAGAGATGACCGGCTTCGACCGGCAGAAAGGAGTGTGTGTATGAGTCAGTCTGAAAAAGTGTTGGTCATTGCCGACTCGATCACCGTTGGTGAGCTGGCCCAAACCCTGAATCTGCCGGTCACGAAGCTGATTGGCGAGCTCTTCAAGAATGGCTTTACCGTAACGATCAATCAGCGGATTGATTTTGAGATTGCTGAGATTATCGTAGAGGAGCTGGGTCTAGCAGTGACGCTGCAGCGCAAAGCCGCCGAGCAGCATACTGTGCAGCACCTGCATAAACCGTCGAGCAATGCTGTACCACGCCCGCCAATTGTGGCGGTGATGGGGCATGTCGACCACGGCAAGACAACGCTGCTCGATACTATCCTCGAGATGAAGACGGTTGCTGGTGAGGCTGGTGGTATTACCCAGCACATTAGTGCCTACCAAGCCCAAAGGAGTGGTCGCACGATGACGCTGCTTGATACCCCTGGCCATGAGGCCTTTGCGGCGCTGCGCCAGCATGGTGCCGCACTGACCGATGTGGTGGTGATTGTTGTGGCAGCCGATGATGGTGTTAAGCCACAGACGGTAGAGGCAATCCGCTTTGCACGCGATGCTAATGCCAAGATTATCGTTGCTATCAACAAGATTGACAAAGACACGGCCAACCCTGATATGGTTAAAGCTCAGCTTGCGAGCGAGCACCACCTCAACCCTGAGGAGTGGGGTGGCGATACCATTATGGTACCAATTAGCGCTAAGACTGGCCAGAATATTGATAAGTTGCTCGATACCATCCTACTTGTGGCCGACATGGAAGAGCTCCGCGCCGATACGGATGTGCCAGCTGAGGGGCTCGTTATTGAGGCGCATATGGAGAAGGGTCGCGGCTCGGTGGTGAACTTGCTCATCGAGCAGGGCCGCTTGGCACCGGGGCATTTCCTTGTGGCAGGGCAGGCCTATGGCAAGGTGCGTACTTTGCTCGATTACACTGGCACGCCTATCAAGGCAGCTACGCCTGCTACGCCAGTGACGGTGACAGGCTTTAAGGAATTGCCGCAGTTTGGTGATATTTTCACAGTGGTCAAAAACGAGAAAGAAGCTCGCCTGGCGGTGCAGAAGGCTAAGCTCGACCAAGCGCGCAATGCCGCCACCACTAATGTGACTGGTGCTGATCTGCTCAAGCTTATGACCCAGAAGCACGACGCTCAGGAATTCGACGTCATCGTCAAGGCCGATGTACAGGGGTCACTTACCTCAGTGATGGATAGCTTGCGCCTGGTGGAGACGGGCGGGGCGATCACGCTGCGGATTATTGGCCACGGCGTGGGTAACATTACCGAGAGTGATGTACGCCTGGCTGGTAGTAGTAATGCAATTATCTATGGCTTTAATGTCGACCTGCCGCCAGCTGTTAAGCGCCTGGCAATGCGTGACAAAGTGACGGTGCGCCGCTACCAAGTGATCTATGAGCTACTCGATGACGCACGTCGCAGCATGGAAGCAATGCTCGCACCAGAGGTCGTGGAGACGGAGATTGGCCAGCTAGAGATTAAGGGCGTCTTCCGGACGATGCGCGATGCGGTGATCGCCGGTGGGCAAGTGACAAAGGGCAAGGTGACGGCAGGACTATTGGCCCGTGTGATGCGCGGCGAGGAGCAAATCGCCGAAGTCACAGTGGCTAGCGTGCAGCGTCAGCAGCAAGAAGCCAAGGAAGTCTTTGAGGGTGAGCTCTGTGGCCTCAACCTCACGACCAGCAAGAAGCTCCAGCTCGAGATTGGCGACACTCTCGAGTTCTTCACCCGCGAGCTAGTGAAGCGTACGTTGCAGTAGCTGCGGTAACAGGCTTGGCGGTGGTGCTTCATCGTATAGAATCGCATTATAATTGAGTAATAACTCTGCTCTTGCCGATTTTGCTAGTGGTATACAAAACTCGCCGTGGTGATGGCGAGTTTTTGAGATTGGGGTATCTCCCTCATTGACACATCACCTCTGTTGTGGTAGGATGTGGGCAGAGTATATAAGGAAAGAAATTAGGACGGGTAGTATGGCAAAAAGACATGAAGTACCAGGAACAAGCACGCTTGACCCAGTGCTCGAAACAGGCTCAGCCACACGAGCTGGCGTTAGAGGTGTGGTGAATCATATGATTGGAGCGGCAAAACGCATTCCTGACGTATACGCGAGGAATGTGGAGACGCAAAAGGCCGTGAATGAACAACTCGGCGAGTCGGGCCCAATGGCTGGGTTAGACCGACGGCTTAGGGATTTTCAAACCACGCGACAAGAGCGGCGCTTGGCACGACAAACAAGTCCCGAAGCGAATAAGAATACAGTGAGAAAAACACTTGCTGTGGTCGGCGAGACTATCAGAGCTGGTATTGATAGTTTTGGTGTTGGGACGGTTGGTGAGGAATACTCTGAACCCAGGACAACAGAGCGTAAAATTTCTCCTGCTCCACCACCAACAGAAGAAGACTATGCACGGGATAAAGCACGGCGTGAAGTCGAAGCACAGCAAAACCAAGCCCTAACTCCTGAGCAAGCTCCACCAGCTGAACAAGAGCAGCATACTGGCGAGGATGCAGCCATTGCTCGCGTGCAAGCAGAGGTCGTGGCGCTGACTGATGAGAAGGTTCAAGAAATCAACGCAGCCGAGTCGGCGACGGATGCGGTGTTTACCAAGGGTATGGCGGATATTGCAGTGCAGAGCAGGATTGCGCATGAGGTGATTTTGCCATATTCGGCGGAGGGGATTGCCCGGCTGGAGACAATGCGCAGCGATGCACTTGCCACCCTGCAGCAAGCGCTCGACGCGCGCAACCAAGGCGCACAGCCTACCGCTACTCCAAGCCAAGAACTAGCCCCAAGCGTAGCTCAGGCAGAACTTGCTCCCGCACCGGTCTCGACGAGTGAGCAAGCGCCGCAACCAACCGGCTTCGAAGCGCAGGTAAGCGAGCTGACAGACCGCACCGCCCAGGAGATTATGGCGAGCCACTCGACTATGGATGCGATCCGCATGAAGGGTGAGGCGGCAAGCGCAGTGCTGAGCATGACGGCGCACGAGCTGATGCAGCCACACCTCTCGCACGAAGATGCAGCGCAGCTCAAAGACACGCGCGACCGGGCACTCGCAGCACTCCAGGCAGCACTTGACGTGCGGCTGGAATCGCCAGACTCACACCAAGCCGCCTCTGTAACGGCAGAGAGTCAACCTCTTGCAGAAGCAGCACAAGTCCCCGAAGCAACCACAGCAGAGCCAGCACACGAGGAAGCTGATGGCAGTGTTGAGGAGAATCGTGCAGCAGATATGAAAGCGGCTACAGAAGTAGAGGAGAAAAAAGAGGGTTGGTGGGCACGTCGGATGCAAACTGTCCAAGAGGTGGGCCGGAAGGCGATGCGAGCCGCAGCGCGGGCAAAGGCTTGGCTAAATGAGCCAATACCAGACTGGAAGCCAACACCAAATCAATCTCTCAAAGACTACTCTCTTACTGAGATTTTTTCGCAAAGTGAAGCAAAAGGTCAACCACATGAGAAGCCCCAGCCTGAGGTGACTCAACCACAGGAGACTCAGCCTACACCAATCTCTGAAAGTGATAACTCTAAAGTGATTGACCTGAAAGCTGCCGCAGGTATTATAGAAAAGAAAAAACCAAATCCCGAAGAGAACTTCTTTGACCTTGCGCTGGCTCTAGGCAATAAAGACCTTAGTAATGTGATTGTTACGACTCCTGAGAAGCCTGAGGATCCAACAGCTTTTGGTAACTTTAGTAGGGATTTTCATGATCGTATGGCCGAGCTTGGCGCACGAATCGCACAATCGTCAACAGACGCTGAACTTAATGACAACGAATCGAAAGCTCATGCAGAGATATGGAGCTTTGCCGAGGAAGCGAAAAGATTTCCTGGCAAACGGTTTGATGTCATCCGGATAATAGCAATGGCGAACGAGAATATGCAAAGAGCAGTTAGTTATAATGTAAACAATCGTAAGTCGGGGGGCCAAGCAGCCTAGTGCGGTGTTTGACTCGCATAGAATAGAGATTAAAGAATTGCATTATGCCAACCACTCAGCCCCAAATTACCCCTCTCATCACCCAACACGACCTCGATCGCCTTGGGATTACAACGCGCGACTCGGCAGCGCTGCTGCGGGAGGTGAATAACACGCTCTATGAGCGGGTGGGGCTGGAGGTCATTAGCCGCTTGTCGGATAATGACCTCGATGAGCTAATGCGTCGCCAGGAGACGGACGATGGCGCGGCGCTATTTGCCTGGCTGTCGCAGCGGGTTGCCCACCTCGACGAGATCCTGAGCGACGAGCGCACGCTCATCCTTGGCGACCTAGCCAAGAAGGCCGATGAGCTGAGCGATGCAGCGTGAGACCTGCGCACGGCTGCAACTACATTGCTGCGAATGTACCAATCGATAACCACGCGAAGCATCTCAATACCATTCTCGCGATGAATGATGAATGCCCAGCCCCTGCGATGCGCCGCATTGTGCATACCATTCTCTTTGGTGAATATCCGTGACAGCCATGCCCAGACAAGCGTGATAGCCGCATCATCAGTTGCCCCACCTGGCCAGCTGTTGAGCGCACAATAGCGCAAATCGCTCAGGGTGAGGAGGTGTAACAGAGGTAGACAACACTACTAAGGGACATTACACCATATTTTGCCATTTTTATTGTGCGAGAGGTGGATTGTTTGGTATACTAGGGGTAGGAGGAATTGAAAAATATGTTTCAATTAGACGATGCTTTTTTGCAAAAAATCGGTATAGCAGACTGGCCACCAGAGGTACAGCAGCGCTTTGTCGACAACTTTCGCCAAGTGCTGGAGCTGCGCGTTGGCACGGTGCTGAGTGATGGCTTGAGTGAGGTGCAGCTGAATGAGTTTGAGTCGTTTATGAACCAAGACGCTGCGGTCATTACAGCGTGGATCGACGAGCACGAGCCTGACTACGAAAATGATAGAATATACCAGAGCCAGCGCGAAGCCTACGAGAAAGCGGCAGAGCAGCGTGGTGTGGAGGTAGACCAGCTGGCACTCTTTGCAGAGTATGCGCAGCTTAAGTGGCTTACCCACAACCGCCCAGACTACACAACTGTCGTGCGTGAGACCTTTGAAGGCCTCGTGGATCTCGCCAAGGCGGACCCGCAGAAGTTTCTTACCCAAGAGGGCTTGGCCAGTATCTTCCAGAGCAGCGATGCGGCAGGTGGTGATGCACCAGACGAGCTTGAGGGTGGCCACCCCGACTCTGATGTAGCGCTTGCTGCGTAGTGATGGTGACAAAGTGAGAACATATATAACCCCTGTGAGTGCAGGGGTTTTGTGTTTGATTAGCTTCTTTGATTGGCGCCGCAATATCTCACTGTCGCACCGAAAATGTTCCGGTCAGATAGTAGAAAGAGCTTGTCCGCCTGCCTTGCCGCTGGCCTCCAGATATTTTCTTGTGCGACAGTGAGATATTGCACTAGCTGCATACACAAACTGGCTGCCCTTATGGCAGGGAGCGTTAGCTATGTTGCTCTCTATTACCTCCAAGATCTTGAGGAGGATAGCAAGTTGCTAGGTTAAGATGGCTGCGACCTGGACCATCTCCCCAAGAGGAAGTAGCATAGCGCCAAGAAAGCATAAGAAGAGCCTGTGGCTGAGGTTATTCAAGCCTCTATATCTTCACTACTTACACCCGATACCCGCGCAAAAATGCTGCGGCGCTGAGTTCTTTGCCGCTGGGGGCGATGAGCTGGTCGATGACGAGATAGGTGTCGTCGCTGCAGCGTGGATCGAGCGTGGTGACAGGCGTTAGCGCGGTGTGTGCCTGAGTGATGATATATTGCCGCTCGCCCAGCTGGAGGCGAGCCCGTGGGTAGTGATGGTAGGCGCGCACCATTGCTTCGGCCGCTGCAGCAGTGTGCTGAGCGGGGTTGATAATGCCGCTGGCTTTGGTGAGGAGCTGGCAGTAACTTGCAGTGGACTCGTCTTGTGGTGTGGGCTGGAGGCTACCACTCACGATGCGGGGCAGGAGCTGCACCAGTGCTTCGCTGCCAAGCTGGCCTAGTGTGTTGTAGAGCTCGAGCTGCTGCTCGTCACCACGCAGGGGGTGAGAGAGCTGCGCATAGACCGGCCCGGCGTCCATAGCGGCGCTGAGCTGCATGATGCTGATGCCAGTGGTGGTATCGCGATTGGCAATGGCGCTCTCAATCGGTGAAGGGCCGCGATAGCGTGGTAGAAGCGATGGGTGGAGATTGATAATCCCTGGGAAAAAACAGTCGATTACTACTTGGGGGATAATCTTACCAAAGCTCACCAGTACACCAACAGGCTGGTCGAGCGCTTGGATATCGGGGATAATATCGCGCAATTTGGTGGGCTGTAACACTGGAATGTCGTGCATCAAAGCAAGCTGTTTGACTGCTGGTTGACACAGTTGCTTGCCGCGCCCACGCCGGCTGTCTGGCTTAGTGATAACCAGCCGGACGGGGAAGCTGTGTTTTAGTAGCTGCGCGAGGCTGATAGCGCTGAAGTCTTCAGTCCCAAAGAATACGATTGGTCTTGATATGCTCGTCATAATCAACTGGTTGGAGCTCGCCCTTCTCATCGAGCTGATAAAATGCGCTGGTATCATCGCGAATGCGGTCAATAAATACAATGCCATTGCAGTGGTCAATCTCGTGTTGCAGCACTCGCGCTAAGAAGCCGTCGGCCTTAAGGCGGATGGTGTTGCCATTGATATCAAGCGCCTTGACCCGGACGCGGCTGTAGCGTGGCACCTTGCCATAGATCCGGCCCGACACGCTCAGGCAGCCCTCATAATCACTCACCAGCTGGCCTTCGTATTTGACGATCTCTGGGTTGATGAGGGGGATGAAGGTGCGGTTGTCTTTGTCGTCGAAATCTTCGCGTACAATGACGACTCGCTCTAGCTGATCGATCTGCACTGCCGCCAGCGCTGCGCTGATCTCGTGTGGACGTGAATTCTCCCAGTCGATGCTGGCGCTGGTCATGTCGGCCACCAGCTGGCGTGTCTCGTCGGTAATAACATGCACCCGCTGCGACTTCTGGCGCAAGTGCGAGTTGGGTAGGGTGATAATAGCGTCTTTTTTCATTAGCTTTATTATAGCAGATGGTGGATGGGGTGGGCGAGTGGGGGCGTGATGAGAAATACCAAAACCTCACTAACACTCCTGTAATAACTCACCGCACCGAAAATGTTCCGGCCAGATGGCAGAGAGAGCTTATCCGCTGACTTTATCGCTGGCCTCCAGATATTTTCTTGTTCGGTGGGTTATTACAGGAGCTCAGAATGATGCATGGTTGCGAAATTTGATGGTAGATAATTGTGGTCAGATCTACCTACAGCAAAGACTGTGGGTCGATATCCACCTGCCAATGTTTGGTGGGTATGTCGGCAATAACAGCGAGGAGGTCGCGGCGTTGGGCGGCTTTGATGATAAGCTGCCAGCGGTAGGTGTCGCGCAGCCGCTCGTGGAAGGCGGGCGTGGGGCCAAGGATGCTGACCACGGGGTGGTGCTGGCGAATATGCTGAGCGAGTGCTTGACTATTGCGGATGGCGGCTGCCTCCGTCTTGTATACGCAAGTGAGCTTAAGCAGGTGGACGAAGGGCGGAAACTGCCCACGGCGGCGCTCGGCCAAGGCTTGGTGATAAAACGCGGTATAATCCTGAGCCAGGCCAGCCTGAATCACTGGGTGCTGCGGCTGATACGCTTGTACGATAACTGTAGTGGCGTGAACAGAGCGCCCCACTCGTCCCACCACTTGAGCAAGCAGCTCGAAGATGCGCTCGTTGGTGGTGTAATCGGGCAAAGCCAGGCCGGCATCGGCTTGGATCACCCCAACGGTGCGCAGCTGCGGCAGGTCGAGCCCCTTGGCTACCACCTGCGTGCCAATGATAATATTGGCTGTGCCATCATAGAGGGCTTGATATTGCTGCTCGAGGCTGCTTGTGTTACTGCTGTCGCCATCAAAGCGAACAATACGCGCCTGGGGCCAGCGCGCTGCCACCTCTGCCTCGATGAGTTTCGTTCCAATCCCGCGGTGGACGATATCAGTGCTATGGCAGGTGGGGCACATCGTTGGCACTGTGGTGTGGTAGCCACAGATATGGCACTGCAGCTGGTGACGGTCGGCGTGGAGGGTGAGGGGAACAAAGCAGCGTGGGCACTCGGCTGCCCAGCCGCAGTTGGTGCAGAGCGATACATTGGCGCTGCCACGGCGGTTATGAAAAAGCAGGATCTGCTGATCCGCCGCAAGTGTGGTATCAATGGCGGCGATAAGCTGATTTGACAAAAAGCGATGCTGGGTGAGGTTGCTCCGCTGGGTGAGGTTGACCAGCTGAATGGTGGGGGCGATAGCCTCAGGCCGAGCTTTGCTCGGTAGGGTAGCGATCGGCCGCTTGGCTTTTTGCGCTAGATAATACTCGCTGACCAGCGGTGTGGCTGACCCCTGCACCACGGTCGCACCATGGTGCTGAGCTAGCACACTCGCGGCCCGCAGCGCCGAGTAGCGGGGGGATTTGTCTTGCTTGTAGCTGGCCTCGTGTGCTTCGTCGATGATGATATATCCCAGTTGCTGCAGCGGTAAGAAGAGGGCAGAACGTGGGCCAATTGCCACCCGAGGCTGTGTACTTGTCAGAGCAGCTAGCCAGGCACGGTGGCGCTCGGCCTCTGTCTGGCGTGAGTGAGTGAGGATGATATCGGCAAAGTGTTGCCGAAACTCCGCCACCAGCTGGGGTGTGAGGGCGATCTCTGGCACGAGGACAATCACCGACTGGCCTGCAGCCAAAGCGTGGCGCGCAAGCTCGATATACACTGCTGTTTTGCCGCTACCTGTCACACCGTGAAGCAGTACTGTGCCAGGGCTGGCTTGGCGAATAGTGTGAACGGCCTCTTCTTGCTGTAGATTGAGTGAGAAGGTGGGCGTGCGGCGCTGTGGCGGTGGGCTGGCAGGGCGGCGCGGCGTGCGGCGCTGCTTGGCAATGCCAGCTGGTAGCACTGTCTGTAACACAGTGGCGAGGTGCGTGGCATAATAATCGCTCAGCCACTGGCTCGTTGCTAATAGGGGAGCAGGCAGCGGCGGTAGCGGCACAACGGCGTCAAGCGGCTTGGTCGTGTACGTCGGCTTTCTAGCGCGTGTCATGATGATGCCCACCACCTGCTGCGCGCCAACGCTCACTTGCACCACCTGGCCCAGTAGCAGTGCGTCTGGCCAGTGGTAGGTGAAGCTCTTGCTAGTGGCGCGGATAATCTTGAGCGGCGCAACTTCGTAATAGTGCATAGGATTTATTATACCCGACAGCACGCGAGAGTGCAGAGGGGCTCGTCTCTCCGTCGCTACTTCATCTGGGCAATGTGCAAAACGTGCACATCAATCTTGCTCGCTTCGCCCAAAGCTGGTATGATAAAAAGCAGACACGTGTGTCGTGTGGATGGTTGATGAGTCGCAGTTGCGAGAGACGAAACGCACAATCAATTGGTGGGTGGTCTTGCCAAATTGCCATCAAAAAGTGTAGAATAAAAAGCAACAGTTGAGTAGAGGTAACGGAAGCGAGAATTCGCTAAGGGAAGCATGTTAGAAACGTTTATTACATCACGGGTGCGGCGCAAAATCATTGTGGTCTATGCTAAGTATCCGGAGTTCCACACCCATGTCCGCGGCTTGGCGAAGTTGATCAAAGAAGACCCGGGCAATATCCAGCGCGAGCTTAAGAATCTCGAGAAAGCTGGTTTTTTGATGGCCGAAAAACAGGGTAATACCAAAATGTATTATACGAACAAACAATATATTTTCTTCAAAGAATTGCAGAGCATGGTGATTAAATCCTCGCAGCAGCAAAAGGGCCAGCAAGCGGCGGATACTGTGCAGCTCTGATGAGTTTATTCGCACAGATACTAGCGGCGCGGGGCTTGCAGGGAGCAGCCGCTGAGGAGTTTTTACACCCCGATTATGACGCTAAGCCCGATCCATTCTTGCTCTCCCAGATGCAGACGGCGGTGGATCGCTTGGTGCAGGCGCACCAACGGCGCGAAACAATCGTGATTTATGGTGATTATGACATCGACGGCCTCAGTGCGACGGCACTGCTGCTTGATGCCTTTGCGAGCTTTGGCTTTGCTGCGGTGGAAGCCTTTATTCCTAATCGCTTCGTAGAGGGTTATGGCATGACTAAAGGTGCGGTGGATAAGGTGGCGGTGATGGGGGCGCAGCTCATCGTCACGGTGGATTGCGGCAGCCTCTGCCATGAGGAAATTGCCTATGCCAAGGAGCGTTACGACATTGACACAGTGGTGACTGACCACCACAACATAGCACCGACTCGCCCACCGGCCATCGCCACGGTTAATCCGAAATATGACGACCACCATTATCCCTTCCGTGACCTCTGTGGGGCAGGCGTGGCTTTCAAGCTTGTCCAGGCGCTGCAGACGGTGCTGCCGGGCTTGCCAGCTGGCTACGAGAAGTGGTTGCTGGACTTGGTAGCGCTGGGTACGGTGTGCGACATAGTGTCGCTCCAGAATGAGAACCGTGCCAATGTGTACTGGGGGCTCGAGGTGCTGAAGAAGCAGCGCCGCCCTGGCCTCAAGGCACTGCTGGCGGTGGCTGGTGTGCAGCCAGCCCAGATTACCGCTCGGACGCTCGGCTTTGGTCTTGGCCCGCGTATGAATGCGGCAGGACGATTGGCATCGGCTGAGTATGCCCTCGATATGCTGCGAGCGCACGATGGTTTGGCGGCGCTTGAGGCGGCTCAGCAATTGGATCGCTTCAATACCGAGCGCAAGGCCATCCAACAGGCCATCTACGACGAAGCTTGCCAGCAGGCCGAGCGCTATACCGCCGACCCCGTCCTCGTCGTGAGCCAGCAGGGGTGGAACCATGGCGTGATTGGGATTGTGGCATCCAAGCTGGTAGAGGCGTATCACAAGCCAGTCTTCATCATTGGTGAGCGAGGTGAGACGGCAACAGGTAGTGCGCGTAGCTTTGGCGATTTTTCGGCTGAGCGAGCAGTGCGCGCTGCCGATGATGTCATCCTGCGGGGTGGTGGCCATGCGGCAGCAGCTGGTGTGACGCTCGAGACGCGGCAGATCGGCGCCTTTCGTCAGCGGGTGAACGACTACTACCGCTCGCTCCATCTCTCCGACCAAACACACTACCTCTTGCCGCAGGCTGATGTGGTGATTGATGATCTATCAGAGGTAACAGAGCAGCTGGTGGCCGATATTGCCCGCCTTGAACCCTTTGGCAATGGTAACCCAGAGCCTGTTTTGCAGCTGCGCCGCGGCACCGTCTCGCAGCTGCGCCACATGGGCAGCGACGGGCAGCACATCAAGCTTACTGTGCAGGATGGGCAAGGCACAGCGCTGCAACTATTGGCCTTCAACGCGCCACCGAATTTTGTACGTCAGCCGGGCGATGTTATTTCGGTTTGGTTCCAGCCAACTATCAACGACTGGCGTGGTATGCGCAGTGTAGAGGGGCGGCTGCTCCATGTAGAGCTGGTGAATGAGTAGTGTTGCACTGCAGCATCGACACACGATGCCAAACCAGCTATACTACCACCAGAACTAACCCAGGAGACCGACGCAGTGCCACCTCTCTACCTCGATACCAGCGCGCTTGACTTTAGCGCTATCACCGACACCTACACCAAAATTGCCGACCCAACCGCAGTGGTGCGGCCGGAGTTCGCTACCGAGCGGCAGGCCCTGACTACCAGCTTCGCACGGGTGGATGGCCAGCAGTATGTAGAGACAGAGAACATTGCCGAGGTGGGCGATGCTATTATCACTGGGCCAGAAGGCGAGCGCTATAGCATCCCGGCAGCGGATTTTGCTGCCCTATATGAGCCGCTGCGTGGTGAGGATGGTGTAGTGGTGCCTGGCGCGTACCTGCCGAAGAATCAGATCAAGGCTATGCCCAACCCAACTGGCCGCGAGATCGTCATTGATGCGCCGTGGGGCGGCCAGCAGCATGGCGAAGCAGATTGCTGGCTGGTGGAGAGCCAAGTCAATGGCGACCGCTACATCATTGAGGCAGCTGCCTTTGCTCAGACATATCGGCTGAGTGAGTCGTAGAGAAGGTGCGCTCATTTATCGCTAGGTGAGCCTATTATTAACAGGGGTTGATAGCGATTGACTCCTTTGCTTTGTGTAGCTTTGTTTTTAGTAATAACCGCTTGGTGGAGTTTGGCGCCGTGGGTCGTATAGATCAATATCGGAGTGGTAGCGGCGCTCAAGATCCTCCATACTCTCCCATGTACCAGGGGCCTCAAGCATAAGGGTGATGTCCCAGGTGAACATCGAAAGCGTCACTCGCACACCATCATCAAGGTACCACTCAATGTGTGCCATATCATCATCACGCTCGATCTCCGTTCCCTCACCAAACTGCGCATCAAGGGCTGCCTCGTATACGTCATAAGCATTTGTTGGTACCATATAATACTCACCGTCATATAAGTCATCTCTGCCTGCTGCATCGCCACCTTCGAGAGAGGCAAGGGATAGCTCGACGGATCGCAGAAGGTCCCCACTCGGCTTGTAGACGGTATCGGGATATATCGACACTTGCGCGTCTAATTCTCTGTAAGATTGTGGCCACTTACTGGTCAAGTCAGCCACAGCTTGTAGCATCGTCTCAACGGATGCGGCGCGATATGTGTAGGGGTGTGGTAGAGTTGGTGTGTCGTCTGACATGGTGTTTCCTTACTTTAGATTCCTTACCGGCTAGTGTAGCAAATACTCTGATTTGCGCCAACCCGATCATCTGTGCTATAGTAGGGGGCAAACAAACCATACCAACAGAACATCCACCACATAACCACGGGAGACCCCATGGAAAAACCTCGTTCGATAACATTAGAATCGCAAAAACCAGAAGAAGCACTGCAGCCACTTGCTGTTGCATTGCTAGAGAGTGCCCAGTGGTGGCAGCTGAATGGTATAGAGGATAAGACCCCTGAAGTAGCTAAGCAGCTAGCAACCGAGCAGGCCAAACGGGCAGAGCAGTTGGTGTTGTCGCTACGGAAGCATAGCTCTAGCGAAGACAGACAACAGATGACCAGCGAACAATTAACCAATCCAGAGAGTAGGCTGTATAAAGATGCGCGAGCGGCAATCTATATCCAAGAGGTTAATACTCAGACTCAGAAGAATAAAGGGTTGGCTGGAGCATCCAAATTACCTGTATCAGGAAAACTACCTGAGAGTGAGCAGCGTCGCTTGCTATTGCCTATTGAGTACGCTTTGCGGGCAGCGGAGACGACAAACGGGGAGTATGCGCAGCGTAAGGGTGGAAAGAGTAGGTCGGCTGCAGGAATGGGCCGGGCGGCAGTGATAGTTACTGGCCCTACAAGCTCGTCAGACAAGAGCCAGTGGACTTTAGGAGCGTAAAATCACTAATAGGCAGGACAAAACCAGCTGAAAGGCTGGTTTTTAACTGCTTGTATTGCTTACAGACGGTATGAACCTTGTACCAAAAAACTGTAAATGTTAGTGGATGAGAGGCGTGGATATATGCTACGTTGCCTGGATGGCAAAACAATAGATGATCCCAAGACTGGCACAATACACACACCAAACCGAAAATGTTCCGGCCAGATTGTATGCCGGAACTCTACCGCTTAGCTGGTTGCTGGCCTCCAGATATTTTCTTGTTCGGTGCGTGTATTGTGCTCGGGCTGTTCGTGAAACTTTAGCACTTGGATTTCGCGTACACAATAAGATATAGACGGGAAAAATTTAAGTCAGCAGGCACGTCGTGCTGCGTTGGTGATGACACTCTCAGCCAGAATACACCCATACTTCGCACCCCTTCTATTATATATCCACCTCTGTAATTATGCGCACAAATGTACTATGTTCCAAAATTAGACAAAATGGTTGTATAACTTTGGCAAGTACGCTACAATGGAGGCATGATGCAACAGGAAGGACCAAATCGCAATGAGTTTTGAGGCAAGTATTAGGCAACTGCGTGGCAATGCGGGGCTTTCGCAGCAGGCGGTGGCCGATGCAGTTGGGATTGCCCGCGCGACGTATATTAAGCTAGAGAATGGTGGCCGCGAGCCAAAGCTTGGCGAGCTGACGAAGATTAGCCAATACTACGAAGTTGGTGTGCAGGAATTGATTAGCGGCATTGCCATGACGGACACTGTTGCACAGCAAGCTCAGCACAGTCCGTGGCGGGTGGCGGACGATGCAGCACTATATGTGGGCGATACACCAGCCGAATACCGCCACGATGATGCGCAGGGTGCCCAGCCTGCGGCTGCTCAGTCGCGCGATGCTATCCCGCGGCTCCACACGACCAAACTGCGCCAGGTGCTGCTCTATACACTGGGCAAGATTGGTGCGCGGCCCAATGTGGGCGAGGCGGTGCTGCATCGGCTGCTGTACTTTATCGATTTTGATTATTACGAGCGCACAGGCAAGAGCATTACTGGCTTGGCGTATCTGCACGAGACCTATGGGCCCGCGCCGGCTGCAGATTTGCAAGTCTTGGTCGATGAGATGCGGGCTCGCGATGAGCTGGATGTCATTGAGACGAAGCACTTTAGCCACAAGCAGCGCAAGTTCCTTCCGCTCAAGAATGCCGAGCTGAGCGAGCTCAGTGCCAACGAGATCAAGCACATCGATGCCGAGCTAGAGCGCCTAGGGAGCAAGAGCGCTGCTGAGCTGAGCAACCTTGCCTACAAAGATGCGCCATGGGTGATTGCGAAATATGGACAGACGATTGATTACCGCGACACGTTTTATCGGACGGACGTTACCTCTGTAATCGAGTCAGATGATGATTTATAAGCAGGCAACAGAATTTTCAAGTGATCTCCAGACGCTGGCACAGCGCATTCCCACACTGCCAGCCGATATCGAGCGCGTTAAGCCGCGGCTGGTGCGTATCTTTGCTGAGCCAAGTGAGACGACGGTGGCGGATTTTCGCCAGCAGCTCTTTGCGTGCGGTAAGGCGGCCATTATACAGCAAACTGCTCAGTGCACAGTAGTGCAGCTCTGCCTCGATACCGACACAGCAGCCTATCGACGGGCGGTGTGGCTGGTGTTTGCGGTAGTGCGAGCACTGCCTCGTGATGCACCACCGTCGCGGGCTGCTCGAGCTGCCAGCACCATTATCCTTATCGAAGTCTACGCCACCCCTAACAAAGCACATGGGGATGAGCGGCGTATCAAGCGAATTATGAACAAGTTGGAGGAAGTATAATGTAGAGTAACAGGGTACTAACACTGGTCGAAAATAAGCTGCGTAGAAGAGAAGAGAGCCACGCACGGCTGATGGGGTTGACAAACAAGACGCGATTTGCTAGAGTAGTGTCCTTGGGTCTGGGGTATAGACAATACTACTCTTGTCCGGTCTACTGTCTTGTGACTGTATGTACCACTGTTTTTGCGCTCCGCTTTCTACCGCTTATGCTTCCTCCGACCAAATACTCGCTCTAGGCTCCCAATATTAGAGCGAGTATTTGGACTGAGGCATCCATACCTCTCGAGATGCGAGAGGCGCTACAACAATAGTGTGCGCCACATAGCTACAAACAGTACCATCACAAGCTATTCATAACAGTGTAGCATATTTGTTGCAATTCTGTGCAAAAATTATACTATTTTTTCGTAGGGTTCTTGAGAACTATGTCGTACCAAGCGGGCGATGGCACTCCCAAAAAATTGCAATTGTGGGTGCTGTTCGTTGACGCTCTCACAGAAGTGAACGATCGATTCTATCTCTGTATTAGGTAGTGGCCGCATAAGACCGTGCTCAGCGAACTTGTCGAGCATATGTGATGTTGCAGTTGTGTTGTATGGTCCACGTGCTTTTTCGTCTGCATAGAGCGACTTGCGTATACGAAGGCCAAGGTAGAACTGATGAACTTCGGACAATTGCTGGGGTAGAGGGTGGTTCTTCATATTGACACTCATCTCGACACCTGACGCCTGGGCGATAGCCGCAAGGTAAAGTGCTCGTGCTGCGAGATCGGTGCGAATTCTGTGGAATCGTTTGTAGCGGGCGACATCTTCAGGGTCAGCTTTGTGAAGCTCCTCTAGCTTGTGAGCAGCATTGATGCGATCGTCGGTTGGCTCAATACAGCGCTGGGCGGCTGCCTCTTGGGCTTGGTCTGTTATGTAGAGCGTGAGCTCACCATTGCCCAAAACAAGCGCTTGATCGATGGAAAAATCCCCAATCTTTGTAAAGAACGATTGGCCATCAACCTGATTGACGGGGATTTCGTCGATGTCGCGGATTGGTATTAGGGGTGTTGATTGGGCTTCGAGCAATGCACTCCGAGCGGCACCACCATAGACGACGTGGTCCGGTGTGCGCCGCGCTTGGATCTCGTGAGCGGTTTTAGGAAATGATAGTTCGTTGATGGCATGGGTTTTGTACATTGTATCTATCTCTAAGAACGTTCCGTTTTATGAAAGCAATAATTAAAATAATTGTAACAAGAAGCTGATTGTAGTGCAAATAATATTCTTACATATTGTCAATACGTCTCAATTTGAGCTTCTAAACTTCCAAAACTCTTATGCCTATAACTATCTCTCAGCAACCTCACTGAACTAAAAATATTCTGGCTAGAATATAGCAGCAGGGCTCTCCCGCCTGCTTGGTCGCTGACCCTCTAGAATGTTTTCTTGTTCGGTGGGTTACTGTAGGAGGTAGAAAAGGTTTGAGATTTATGTATCTGAATCCTAAGTCCCGCTAAAGAGTCAGCCCCTTATATTTGTTACTTCATCCGATGAAGCAGGAGATCATTAAAGTTGGAAAGACTTCGCCGAGAATAATTGCAAAAATTGTCGCATCTGCTATAATGAGGAACGATATGGTACAAGTAACACGAAAAGACGAGCGCGAGGCGAATGAGAACATCATCCGTCGGTTTAACAGCCGAGTGTTGAAGAGCGGTGTGCTAGCAAAGGCACGGGCATCGATGCGGTTTGCCAAGCCGATCAGCAAGACCGATCGCCGCAAGAAGGCGATTACCCGTCGTCAGCGCAAGGCTGACAAGATGGCTAAAGTTCGCCTGGGGATCCGCTAGGTGACGACGCTCAAGCAGCGTATCAAAGACGAAATGAAAGCCGCTTTGCTTAGCGGCGATCGTTTTGTTGGTGACACCTTGCGCAACCTTGGTGCTGCTATCCTCGATGAGGAGGTGAAGCAAGGCGTGCGTGAGACTGGCCTGGACGATGCTGCCGTTGAGCAGGTGATCGTTCGTGAGGTGAAGAAGCGGCGTGATGCCGCAGCAATCTATCGCACCAATGGTCGCCCTGAACTTGCTGAGCCCGAGGAGCGCGAGATGGCAGTACTCCAGCACTACCTGCCGCAGCCACTGAGTGATGAGGAACTGCAAGCCGTGGTGACCCAGACGATTGCCGAGCTTGGGGCAGATAATCCGCGGATGACGGGCCAGGTGATTGGCGCTGTCAAGGCCAAGGTGGGTAACCGAGCTGACGGTAGGGCGATCGCTCAACTGGTGCAACGTGCCCTTGCCCCGTAGTTTTATGACAAGAGCAATAATTTTTCTTAATAATAACTATAACCACATAATAACAAGGAGGCACAGATGATTCTTTTGTTTGGCCCAACTGGTGCCGGTAAGAGTATGCAAGGGCAGATGCTGGCAGTACGCCAGGGGTGGAAGTGGCTCTCGACGGGTGAGATGCTGCGCCAGAGCACCGACCCAGCGGTGATCGCTACCCTCAAAGCTGGTGAGCTCGTGAGTGATAAGCTGACCTACCAGGTCTTCGACCACGCGGTGCAAGAGGCGTATCGCAAGCATTACCAAAATATTATTGTTGATGGATTTCCACGCACGAAAGAGCAAGCTGCGTGGCTCGATGACCATCTGGCGCGCACCGGTGATAACATTGACCTCGTCGTGGTGCTGGAAGTACCCGAGCAAGAAATCATGCGCCGCTTAGCCAAGCGAGGCCGAATGGAGGATACACCCGAGACGATTGCGCGCCGCATGGCTATCTACCGCCAAAAGATGTACCCAGTACTTGGTATCTTTGCTGAGGCTGGGGTGAAGATCATTCACCTCGACGGGACTGGCACCGCGGGCGAAGTGCACGACCGGATTTATGACGAGGTAATGCACGCATGGCCCAACTAATTACTGGCATCAAGACACCCGAGCAACTCGAGGCAATGCGCGAAGGGGGTAAGCGCCTGGCGCAGATTTTTGCTGATATCCGCCAATTTGTCCATGCTGGGGTGAGCGAGAAGCAGATCGATGCCTTTGCGGCAGAGCGGATCGCTGCCTACGGTGCCGAGCCAACCTACAAAACCCCAGAGGTGAACTTCCCTGGGGTGATTTGCATTAGCACCAATGAAGCGATCGTCCACGGTGTGCCAAGCGATTATATCTTGCAGCGGGGCGATGTGGTTAGCTTCGACCTCGTCATCACCTACCGCGGGATGAAGACAGACAGCGCCTTTACTATGGTGGTGGACGAAGCACCCACCGGGGCTATTAAGCACTTGCTCCACACCACCGAGCGTAGCCTCTATGCTGGCATTGACGCGATCAAAGGGCCAGTCCGGACTGGCGACATTGGCGCAGCGGTGGAGGCAGTACTACAAAAGGGCCACCTTGGGATTATCCGCGAGCTGGTGGGGCACGGCGTGGGCCTCGAGATGCACATGCCGCCCGACGTGCCCAACTATGGCCGCAAAGGCACTGGCCCGCTGCTCCAGCCTGGCGATACCATTGCCATCGAGCCGATGGCCACCCTAGGTGGCAGTGCTATCTACAGCGATACTGCTGGCGACGGCTGGACAATCTACAGCCGCGACGGCAGCCTGGCCGCCCACTTCGAGCACACCGTCCTCATCACTGAGACAGGGGCGGAGATTATGACGAAGCTGTAGAGTGGCGTCTGTGCCTGTGGCCTTGCTCTTGTGAAGGAGTTTTGGATTCATTAAGAAGAATACTAAGGGAGGTAATAAGTGCCCCGTGCAGCAAGTGTTAGCAAGACGCTGAGTGCCTTACTGAAAGATGTAGGCGCTGCCACTGCATTAGAGAGCGCCGAGAGCCTCCCGTTGGTTCGACCTGCTACTACAGCGGTATATACTGCTTTCGATGGTGATGACTTCTATTTTACGTCGGCGATGGCAGCGCATGCCTCATCTCGCGACCGGATCGCAATCAACCCGGAGGCGTGCCTAGGGTATAAATCAGCAGTCGACTCACTCATCCTAAAGAAGAATGTTCTTCTTTTCGACGTATCCCTGCTGGAAAAGGCTGATGAGCTGTGGGTGTATACGAGGCAATCTCCGATGTCGCCAGACTGGACGCGTCTCGCCGAAGGCGTCATCATCGAAATAATTTGGTATATACGTCGCTGCCACGATAGGCGGGTTATGCCGAGGCTGTCCTTTGTTGATATGAATGCTGTTTCTATTGGCCTTGATCCAGATCCCGTCCCTGTTGATATATCGCTCAACCGTCTTCTCAAAGATGTGAAGTTTGATGCCCCTGAAGCATGGTCGGTTGTGAGCGAGTATCGAGACGGCGGAGCGAAGCCAGTTGCAGTTCCGATCTACGCCTTGCAAGATGCGAAGAATTCTTTTTGGGTACGGGAGTGGTTGATTAATGAAGGCTATGCACCAATCGTTCCGACACTTGCCTTCGATTCGAGTGCGCCCACGCGGCTAAGGACACTAGCTGAAGGATGGATCTGGGCACTGCTCAACGCGGACGTGGTCGTAGAGTTTTCTCAGATGAACGGGAATCACTCTCATCTCTTAGGCTACCTCCGAATACTCTGCACATCGCATGGCATCGAGACAAAACAGGTAGACTGGACGCGGGTTCGGGCACCAAAGGCCATCCAGGGTGCAGACTGGCCTATTACGTCGAGTGAACGCGCCCTCCTGGCGGACACAGCCGCAAGCCAACCAACTGAACGAGAGGCGCTCGCATGATCGAGGTAGAGAAGAAGTATCGGCTTCCGGCGGACGCTCAAGATATTGTTGAGCGTATCAGGGAGCTTTGCTCCTTATCTAAAGCAGTACGGCAAGTTGATCTTGTCTACCTCAATGGCATTTCATCCTTCAAGGATTTCACTCCAGGCGATCCAGTGCTCCGCTGTCGCAGCGTTGATGACGATGTCACCTTTACAGTGAAACAGAAGCTGCCCGAAGGCGGTGTCTGGGAAGTAGAGCTTCCGGTTAATGATGCTGGGGTTGATCGCGTCGAAGACTTCGTTGCCTGCCTTGGCTGGAACCTCGTCACTCGCGTGGTCAAGACGCGGCGCTCCGCCCAGGCCGACAACATCACGATTGTTGTTGACGACGTCGAAGGATTGGGGCAGTTTGTGGAGCTCGAAGTTTTGGTTGCGACTACTGAAGAAGTTGAGTATGCACTGACCAGCATTTCTCGGCTATGCACGAAACTTGGCATCTCAGAGGAGTGGGAGGAAGAGCGAAAGTATGATGAGCTGTTGATGGTATAAAGTGCCCAAAAAGCATTGTGCCAGGTTTCTCGTTCTGCTCATATTGTACAAGACACAGCATAACCTGTATAATGGTACTATGCATGAAAATTCTCAATACGCAGTAGGAATAGATGTCGGGACGACGACGATTCGATGCGTGGTGGGGCATATGAATCCAGAGACAGGCACGCCGACGATTGTGGGCGTAGGGCAGGCACCGAACAGTGGTATGCGCAAGGGTATGGTGGTCAATCTTAGTGGCCCAGCCCGCACGATCGACGAAGCACTGGGCGAGGCCGAGCGGATGAGTGGCTACGAAGTCAACAGTGCAACGGTGAGCGTCAATGGTGCGCACATCACCAGCACCCGCGCCACGGGGATGATTGCCGTGGGCACGATCGATCATGAAATTAATAATGATGATGTGGCACGTATCGAAGAAGTCGCTACCACGGGCAAAGTGCAGGCTAACCGCGAGATCCTCGAGGTCGTGCCGCATAGCTATACACTTGATGGCCAGGCGGGGATCAAAGACCCGCTGGGTATGACGGGCACACGGCTGGAGATCGATGCCAATGTGGTCTCGGCTTTAGCGCCCTATGTGGCGAATTTGCAAAAAGCGGTGGAGATGGCAACCGTCCACCCGCATGCTATTACACCAGCAGTGCTTGGGGCGGCCAAGGCCGTGCTAAATGAGCGGCAGATCGAGAGTGGTGTGGCAGTGGTCGACCTCGGTGGGGCAACGACTAGCGTGGCAGTCTTCGAAGAGGGGGACTTGCAGTACGTTGGCGTCATCCCAATGGGTGGTGTGAATGTGACAAATGACCTCGCTATTGGCCTCAAAACTGACCCTGATGTGGCAGAATTAGTCAAAGTCAAGCATGCTGCGGCCGGTATCAAAGCAAGCGACGCGGTAGCCAAGGTGCGGCGCGATAAGGAGTCGTATGAGTTTGCTACTGAGGAGATTGATGAGATTGTTGATGCCCGGCTGGAAGAGATCTTCGAGGCGGTGCAGAAGGAGCTCAAGAAGGCCGGCCGGGCTGGCAAGCTGCCCAGCGGCGTGGTACTGACCGGTGGCATGGCCCAGATGCGTGGCATGGCGAGCTATGCCAGGGAGCAGCTGGGCGTAGCCGCTCGGGTGGGCCGACCAACCGGCTTTACGAGCGGTGTGGCAGACCAGATAGAAAAGCCGCAGTTCGCCACTGCAGTCGGCCTGATGCTCGCCGATAGCGAAGGTGGCCATCAGCCTACCCAGGCCTATACCAACAGCGGTACAGCACACGCCAAAGGTGCACTGAGCTGGCTTCGTCGGCTGCTGGGAGGGCTCAAGGCCTAGAATCATACCGATGAGGATGATATACTAAATGGTAATGGTAAAGTTGATAGTTGCACAAGGGGAGAAACGTGAATGCCGGAAGTAAAACCAAGCGAGATCCAAACCTTTGCTAGTATCAAAGTCGTTGGCGTCGGAGGCGCTGGCGGGTCTGCTGTTAATCGAATGAAAGACGCTGGCTTGGCTGGCGTGCAGTTCATTGCAATGAACACTGATGCGCAGGCACTGCATAATTCGCAAGCTGATATTAAAATTCATCTTGGGCACAACACCACCAATGGCCTCGGTGCTGGTGCTGACCCCAGTGTAGGTGAGGCTGCGGCACGCGAGTCGCTCGACGAGATCCGTCAGGCGCTTGAGGGGGCAGATATGATCTTCGTGACGATTGGTGCTGGTGGTGGTACCGGCTCGGGGGCTGGCCACGTGGTGGCAGAAGTAGCACGTGATCTCGGTATTCTTTGTGTGGGCGTAGCTACCAAGCCTTTTACCTTTGAAGGCGAGAAGCGGCGTATCAATGCCGAGTGGGCTATCAAGCAGTTGGGCCGGCAAGTCGATACGCTCATCACTATCCCCAACGATCGCTTACTCGACACGATTGACCGCCGGACGCCGCTGCTCGAGACCTTCAAGATTGCCGATGATGTGCTGCGCCAGGGTGTGCAGGGGATATCGGAGTTGATTACCGAGCATGGACTGATTAACTTGGACTTTGCTGATGTCAAGGCAATTATGAGCAGTGCTGGTAGTGCATTGATGGGGATCGGCCGGGCGAGTGGCGAAGACCGAGCTCAGATGGCCGCCCAGCAGGCAATTGATTCACCACTGATTGAAGTGTCGATCAACGGTGCCAAGGGTGTACTCTTCAATGTGACGGGTGGCTACGATATGAGCATGGCTGAGATTCAAGAAGCAGCTGAGATTATCACTGGTGCGGTGTCGTCCGATGCCAACATTATCTTTGGTGCGACGCTCAAGCCCGAGCTGGAGGATGAGTTGATTATTACCGTTATCGCGACTGGCTTTGATAGTGATTCGTTCTTTGATGACGACGAACCAAGCGATACCGAAGATGACGAAGAGTCGGCCGAGACGGTTGACGAAGCGGTCGATAGTGTCGATATGGCGATCGACCCCGAGGCAGCTGCTCACTTTGCCCAGGAGAATGAGACGAATATTTGGGATCAATCAATGGATGACGATGAGGATGATACCCCAGCCTTCTTGCGCCGCCGCCGCAAAAAGGAGGCGGACGCGTGACAACCCACCGCGACAAGATTGGCAACAGCCGCGTGTTGGAATCGCGTGAGTCGGCCGATGGAGTGACGATTCGCCGTCGCCGCGAGACTCCTGATGGACACCGCTTTACCACCTATGAGCGGATCGAATACCCAACGATTGCAGTGCTTAAGCGAACGGGATCGCGCGAGCTCTTTGATCGAGCTAAGCTCCGCGCTTCGGTGCGTCGCTCGGTCGGTAAGTTCTTCAAATCGGAGCTAGAGCTGGAAGCAATTATTGATGCAGTGGAGGACCGTATCCACGATGCGGGCGAGAATGAGATTGAGTCACGCGTGATTGGCGGTTTCGTGCTTGATGAGCTCGCAGCGCGTAATGAGGTGGCGTATGTGCGCTTTGCGAGCGTGTTTTACAAATTTAAGACGCTGGACGATTTCGTTAAGATATTAGAGCAGCGTCGGAGTGCTAAACAGCAAGAAAAACAGAGGTAGAACTTATGCGCGTCCTTATCATCTACCGGACAGAAAGCGACTATGCGCGCCGCGTCTTCGACTATCTGCGCGACTTTAGTCGGCGCACGAGCCATGCCATCGAGGAGTTTGACCCAGATACACGCGAGGGGCAATCACTCTGCCGCACGTACGACATTGTGGAGTACCCCACCATCCTTGCTTTGGCGGATAACGGCCAGGTGCTGGGCATGTGGCGTGGTTTGCCACTGCCAACTGTCGACGAAGTGGGGTACTATGCCCGCTAAAACGCCTAAAGTACATACTACGACCACTACTATAGCGGACGACGCGAGCCATACACCATGGCTCCGTCGCCCTGGCATGGCGGCATTGCTGGCGGCAGCTTTGGGCAGCGGCCTGGGGCTCGTGGCATCCTTTGTCCTCTCGCTTGAGACACTGCATTTGGCGCAGCGCCCTGGTGGGGTGCTCAATTGTGACGTCAATGCCGTGCTGAGCTGCTCCACAGTAGCGCAGCATTGGTCGGCGACGGTGTTTGGCTTCCCCAACAGTTTCGTTGGTATGATGACCGTGCCAGTGATGATAACGGTAGTGGTAGCACTGCTGGCTGGGGCACGCCTGCCGCGCTGGTTTGTGCGGAGTGCCTGGGGCGGCGCTGTGCTCGGAATGATTTTTGCACTGTGGATGTTTTATATGAGCTTTGTCGTTATTCGCGTGCTGTGCCCGTGGTGTCTAACGCTCGATGTGGGTATGCTGCTGATCTTCTTTGGGATGACGCGCTACTGCATTGAGGCTGGAATGATTGGTGGGGTGCGCACCAAGCGCTTTGCTCGCCATGGCTACGATGTGCTGTGCGGCGTGAGTGTGCTAGTGCTGGCGGTGGCGTTGATTATTGTGAAGTTTGGCGCGGAGCTACTATAGATAAAGTCGTTTTTTGTACGGTAAAATTGTCGAGCTTGTCAGGATTGGCAAGTTTTTTAAAATGAACAGAATGTTATATTATTCATCACGTTTTTTGTGTCTATTGGTGTAATGGTGAGTATTTTCTCGCACCAGGGATACTATGGTATGGTGGCAGCTGCCACCATATCGATGCAAGTGAGTTACCTGTTAGCTTGAGTTGCTTGTTTGGCGTAGTAGGAAAACAATACGTGAAGATAATGTATGATGAATTTTAACATAGTTATGAAGCTCTTTGTGGGGTTTAAGCACGACGTGCTGTTAATGCATTGGTTTTGTTGCATAGCGCAACCAAAATAGTAAGATAGCGAGAGGAAGATGTCGCCTATTGGCGAGCCTGTGCATATGAATATAGATAGCATTTCGTTCATTATGCGCTATTGATAGCGAGTATGTTGGCAGGCTTGTGCGCATCGTGAATTTGCTAGCAAATATGATGACAATATGCTAATGCCGCCATGCTGCAGTAGATGAAATTTGTCTGAATGTCAATCACAACGTGTTCAGCGAGAGGTGAGTGATATGTTTTGCTAAGTGGTGCAATTTTGAATGAAAGAAAAGGTATGTTCAGTTTGGTGGAGATGTGAAATCGATAGAGTTGTATGGGTTAGTTTAATTTTTATCGGCCGATTGCCAAGCGTGTTTGTGAAGAACAATTCGGCATGCGAGAAAATGAAACGATTAATACCTGAAAAATGAGCGAGCTACAACATTATGGCTGTAATGACAATATGCGTGCGATAGCGGATGGCTGTTGTAAGTTGTGAAGTAGACGCGCGTGATGTTATAGCTTGGCATAGTAGCGAAGATTCTTTGCAAAGCAAGCGAGCAATTTGCAGCGCGATGCTAAAAATGCAGTGAGGTTCTTGGCTGGGTGATGGTGGCTGCGCATTGACTGATATTTGTTAAAGAAAACTGATTAGTATAAGGGCGCTATAGAGCGAGAAGCAAGCAAAAATGCTGCTGCGCCGCAGCACATAAACTCCATAGAATTGTGTAGATGAAGTGGTGTATCAAAAAAATCATTTCGGTTGCATAATGAAAGCAATATGCTACGCGTGAGAGACATAGCGTGCACGATAAAGCGAGCGCTATCATAGCACAATGCAGTGCCCACAGGCAGATACTATGCGAAGTAAGATGGAAGGTGTAATAATTGGCAATATGCTCATGTTTTTAAGGATTTTCAGTGACGCTTATTCCTAGTTACTTTCTCCATCAACTATGTCAAAACAGCTTGCATCTATTTTTACATACAGCAACGCCCAGAATATGTGCATGTTTCTATAGCGCAAAAATGAGGCTATAGGACACAACATAAGGCGGAAGGAAGACGATCAACTGCTATAGCGAAGTATCGTGCAGCGCGGCAGGCATGTTGCTCTATATTTTATACCAAACAAAAAATGCAAAATAGCTAAAGATATGTAAGGTATACAAAAAATAAGCGATATGCAAAATATGAATATGCTAAGCAGAACCGTTGCAGAAAAAGGTGGCTGCATGCATACCAAATAGGTATTAGGTATGCATGAGGATGTCATATGCATCCACGCTCTAGATATACAGAAATGCCTGTTATAAGCGCTGTAACGCGCTAAACCCTAGATATAAGGAATGAGTTATATGAGCATTATGTCAAGCAACTGTGGCCCCTCAGAAGGCAGATAGATCATTGTTTGTCGTTGATAGGAAAAAAATGAGACTGTATATAGTGTGTAGAGTACAACATAGCTCTGTTGTAAAAAACTAGAGTAGTCTGAGGAGAGTAAATTGAGATTGTGTTGTATAAAATACACAATATTGTTGACGGTAAGAGATAGGGAGCAAGATGTGATATATACAACGATCTATGTTAGAAGCAGACATGCCATATGTATATAAAAAACAACATACAGAATCACAACGAAATAAACTCGAAAACAAGGGAGACAAAGCGACAAGCCTACAACGTTGTAGGGAATAATGTACATTGTACATATAACAACAATTGATTTTGCGGCACCGTAAAAGAAGTAACAGGGGTAAATCAGACAATGTTGTTAAAATCATAACGAATAAAAATAAAAGTATACTAATGAATAGCAGAGGCAGACAATTCTTTGCGGAGCATACTGGTGTATGATGGAGATCATCTCACCAGTGTATTAGCTACTTTGAGGTGATGGTTGGGACAGATGTAGAGCTTGTTGTGCACCATCTATAATAATGGTATGCTAGCGATATGAAGAACAACACAATTTTACGCATTGGTGCTGGCGCGGCGTTTGTGGCGCTGGGTGGAATATTATTAAGTGAGAGCCTTGGTGTGCAATTTCATTACTGGCGGGAGTTTTGGTATGGTTTGTGTGCGCTTGGATTTATCATGGTTGGTGTGCTCACACTGCGCAATCGCAATTGGCTGTGGGGAGCGCTCTGGGTAGCAGTTGGCCTAACAATTGGCGCGAATGCATTTTTGCATAATAACGTTAATATTTGGCGAATGTTTTTGCCACTGGTGCTGATCGCGATTGGCCTGACGATTATTTTTAATTTGTCGCAGCGCCAGCGCCGTATCGCAAAAAAATCGTCGGACGATAATATGGTTGCCTCCTTCTCGGGCAACACGCGCAAGATAAAAGGCGAATTTGCAGGTAACTCGCTTTCGGCAGCGTTTGGTCAGGTGGATCTCGACCTGCGCCAAGCCAAGATAGAGGACGGTGCAGTGATTGATATTTTTGTTGTGTGTGGTGGCATCAATATTATTTTTCCAGACAATGTCATCGTCAAGACGCAGGTCAATAGTATCTTTGGCGGGGTAGAGGACAAAACCAATGCCGCCAAGAGTGCAAAAAAGACTGTCTACATTCGCGGCGACTGCGTCCTTGGTGGGCTCGAAATTAAATAATAGAAAAAACGATACTTCGCTATACCACGCTTCTTGCTAGCAACGAGAAGCGTGTTTGTTTTTGTGTTGAGGTACACAGGCAGCGGAATGTGGGTTGAAGCTGATACGATAGTAGGCTACTCGATCTTCAACTTCGCACTTGGCTGAGGAGCTTTACTAACGCTACTGGCAACGAGCCACATGTTTGTTGTATACAATTGATAAAATTTTTCGTTGCTGGATTGCTTATCGTCACATATTGATTGTGGTATTGTGATGCTGTGAGAGCGGCCTGGCAATATGCGTCAGCGTGTTTGATTTTTTTATGTGCGCCGATTGATAAGGGCTGTGATAACTTTGCAAAATTGCGCATGGTGGATGAATGTGCCTCGCTAGTAATAATAATGTGCGCGACAGCAACGTACACAAAAATGTACTATTTACAGAAATAGTGTGTGGAGTAATATAATTTGCCAACCCATTCATCCTTTGTGCAAAAATAAATAAAATGAATTGTTATAATAATATTCAAACTTTATACAAGCAGCGTCCTGCAAGTCTACCTTAGCTACGGCACATGCGCAAAGCATAAAAATGTGACAGTAAGATTTTTGCACAAGGTATACTTTGAAGTGGGTGAGCCAGAGTGCCGCAAATGCCAGTATGTTGTGCCAAGCATTCTTGCTATACTAGGATTATGAACCGTTGCCCCTGGGCTGAATGTAGCGACACCGAGCGCACCTACCACGACACTGAGTGGGGTGTGCCGCTATATGATGATCAGAAATTATTTGAGTTGCTCTGCCTGGAGGGTGCACAGGCTGGCCTGAGCTGGAGCACGATTCTGGCTAAGCGAGCGGGTTACCAGCAGGCGTTTCATCAGTTTGCAATTGCGCGTGTGGCAGCTATGACGGATGCAGAGCTGGAGGCGCTTATTCACGACGCACGCGTCGTTCGTAATCGGCGCAAAATTTATGCAGTGCGCACCAATGCCCAGGCGGCGCTGCAGGCTATTCACCAGCACAGCAGCCTGCAGGCGTACTTATGGGGCCTGGCGGGTGGTGCACCAGTGCAACATCACTGGCATACTGCAAGTGATATCCCCGCCGATACGGCTACGTCCCGGGCAATGAGTGCGCAGCTCAAGCGGGATGGTTTTGCCTTCGTCGGCCCAACGACATGCTATGCCTTTATGCAGGCCGCGGGGATGGTGAATGACCATGTGGTGGAGTGTTTTCGGTACAGGGAGTGTGCGGCGCTGAGTGATATGGGTAGGAAGAATAGTTCTGTGCATGGCTGATGATCAAGTCACGAGAGCTCCGCATTATTTCCGGCTTGCATCTGCGCCGTTTGACGCCATTGTATCTGGCCAGAAAACCATCGAGTCACGATTGTATGATGAGAAGCGCCAAGCAATCCAGCTAGGCGACACAATTATTTTTATATATAGAGAAGACCCGCACCTAACGATTACTGCACGGGTGGTAGGGTTGCTGCGCTATACGACATTTCGCGATTTATTTATGCACAATGACCCAGCAAAGTTTGGCGGCCCCAGTGTTGAGCGGCTTGAGAGACAAATTAACGAATTTTATTCCATAGATGACCAGCAGAAGTATGGTGTTGTAGGTATTGAGTTTGAGTTGACCTTGCTGCCTGACCATAAATAGGGCCTACTTTGCTGCGGCAGACTAGCTCTCGCTACTATAGTAAAAGTATGTACTCATACTCTCTAGCTACTACTTATGCAAGATGCGGCTATTGGGTGCTTTTCAATTGGTCTGGCCTTGGGTATAATAGACCCAGAGGCATTTTTGCGTAGCTTGTGGTGCGCAAAATGAGTGGCTATCACCCACGAAGCCTGCGGGAAGAAATTGGTTTGTTATTTTCATAAAGAGTTGTGAATCTAAGTAGCCAAGAATAGACCCCGCCGCGAATGCTGCGACAAGGCAATAATTAAGTGCTGAAAGAGTATGGCTATTTCTGTCGTTTTGCCGGGAAATGCTAGAATCACTTCTTTTGGAATCGAGATGGTACCGTCCGCGCGAATACCCAGCGGATTCTCGAAGCCCAGAAGAGGTGATTTTTAATTATATAAGGAGTAGCCATGCCGGTACCAGCCCACAAGCCAGCCTTGCAGCACGCCATTCGCCATGAATGCGCGGCGCTGTGGCCACTGCTCGAGGCAGCCGCTCCTTGGGCGGATGAGCTGGTGCTTCCGGGGCAGATAAAAAGCACGATGATGAATCCTCACCAGCTAGCCAGCTACCTACTGGGGTGGGCTACCACGGTGCTAGAGTGGGGAAATTCATATCGCCAAACGCATACGGTGCCAACGATTATTACTACTGGCTATGGTGCGGTAGCGCAAAAATTCTATGCACAATATGCCGATATAGCATATTGTGCCGTACTAACAAAGCTCCATGAAACAGTAGTAGCGATTGAGCAATTGATCGAGCAGACATCAGAGGACGATCTCTATCACGTCGTATGGTATCGGACGAAGACGAGCGGACGAGAGTATACCATGGGGCGGATAATTGAGCTCAACACAGTTGCGCCACTGCGGAATGCACGCGGCAGGTTGCGTAGAGCTATGAAGGAAAGAGGATGAGCACTATGCAGCAGAATAATCGCGTGACGAGCTTTGCAATCGATCGGGAGTATGATTACATTATGTATGATACGACTGACATGATTCGCGCTATGAATTTTCCGCGGGAGATTGCGGGCTTATCTCTGAAGGCCGATGAATTTCATCTGTCACTGTTTGAGGTGCTTGGTGAGTATGGGGTGGACGAGGCTGGTTATGAGCAGCTTGAGCAACTCTCGCGTACAACTGGTGCAGCGATGACGACAGAACCGGAATTGACGGGTGAGTTCTGTAGATTGGTCGATAATGCAAAGGGTCGCGAGACAATTATTGCACTTGCCCAGTGGGGCGAGCTTGAAGCGTGGCGTGATGCAATTCGTGAACTGATACCTCAGGCAGAGTTCATTATTCCACATGTCACGTTATATACTAACCATAATGGCGCAATTGGCTATAGCGACAGAGATGTGTATCGAGCCCAGCCGCTTGATGCAGCAATAAAAGCAACGCTCTACTCTGTATACCAAAAGCGAAAAGAAGTGGAGCACAACCATGCGTGAACATTGGCAGCCGCCGGCGCACACCTATGAGAAAGCACCCGCCTGCATTACAACAGTCGTGCCAGGCAGCGAGCAGTTTGCGTTACTTAAGCAAGATATGGGTATTTCTGATCGTTATGAAGCAACGCTTACAGAGCTGGCTATGCAGGGCAAGGCGGTGGTGTTTGCTGCAGTGGGGGACGGCCGTTATGTGGGACGGGTGACACTGCGGCATGATTGGACTGAGCGACCAGAGATTGATGAGCCATCAGTGAGGATTGAAGATGAGTACCCCGACCTGCCGCAGATTAATGCACTTGAGGTGGCAGAGCAGTATCGTGGCCGTGGTATTGCCTCGCAGTTGCTCGCTGCTGCGGAGGATGAAGCGTGCCAGCAGGGGTTTGACCGAGTTGGCTTGGCGGTAGATATTACCAACAAGAGGGCGGCGATGGGTATCTACGAGAAGCGTGGCTATAGGTATCGATTAGTGGCAGACAAGCCAACCTTCACCAGTATATACCACCGGACAGATGGCACTGACGAGGCTGGCGAGTATTACTTCATGACAAAGCAAGTGCGAGGTAAGGGATGATGCAGCCTGGGCGAATCCTTATCTATGGTGACTCGAATGTCTGGGGCGACAAGGGCTTTGGCGAGAATGGTGCTCTGTTGGGGCGCTATGCTGCCAAACAGCAATGGCCGAACATCCTCCAGCAATTGCTCGGTGATGAGTACAACATTATTCAAGCAGGGCTGTGTGGACGGACAGCAGGGGAGTATGCAGAGCAAGCACCATATCTTGGTGGCAAGATTGGTTACGAAATAGCACTGCGAGAGGCTAGCCCGGTGAGCGGGGTGATCATCGCGCTTGGTGTGAATGATGCATCTCATAAGAGAGTCCCAGATGAGCAAATTGTGGCTGATTTACAGTGGTATAGTACCTACACGCGGGCCTATGCAGCTGATAGCGAGAATGGCATGGCTAGTAGTGGTAGTGTGTGGTATATTGCGCCTGCTATTGCGCCAGTTCAGTACCATGAGCCGCTTGCTAGCAAACTACAGTGTATTAGCGAGATGCTCTGCGCTACTCACACAACCATTAGCAATCCACTTGACGACTATGACGACTATGCGCCTGATGGCATCCATTTCTCACTGCAAGGGCATCGGCGAATGGCGCAGGCAATGTATAAGGCTATAAAGGAGGGTATAGCGAGATGAATCGACAGTATATAGCAGAACAACCACCACAGGTACGTGTTGGCGTGGGTGTCTTTATCTTGCTCGATGGGAAGTTCTTGATGCAGCAACGACAGGGGTCGCATGGTGCTGATACGTGGAGTGTCCCTGGTGGCCATATCGAATATGGTGAAACGCCTGAGGAGGCAGCGATCCGTGAAGTGCGCGAAGAAACAGGCTGCGAGATTACTAACCTGCGCTTTGCTGCTGTCACGAATGATATCTTTGCTAATGATCACAAGCACTATGTGACGTGGTGGCTGACGAGCGATTGGCAGTGTGGCGAACCTTCTATTACCGAACCAGATAAATGTAAAGAACAGCGCTGGGTAGACTTTGACACGCTGCCACAACCGCTGTTTTTGCCCTGGCAGCAACTGCAGCACAGCGAATTTATAACGCAGATTCGACACACAGTATCACAAAGTAGGCAAGGAGGAAATGTATGACAAAAATAACTTATTTCGTCCATGGTACGACGACGGATAATGAAACTGGCAAGGCGACTGGCTGGTTGCCTGGTGAGTTGTCAGCAGTAGGGATTCAGCAAGCGCAGGCGCTGCCAGAGCAAGCGGCTGATACTAGCTTTACTGTGGTATTTTGCTCGGATCTTGGTCGAGCGATCGACTCAGCCCGGCTTGCCTTTGGTGCAACGCATCAGATTGTTATTGATAAACGGCTACGCGAGGCAAATTATGGTGATAATAATGGCACGGATGGGGCCTTCAAGGCCAGCTTGCTTCCCTTTGTTGATACACCATTTCCACACGGCGAGAGCTACCGCGATGTAGAGGCGCGCATGCGTGACTTTGTGGCGATGCTGCAGCGCGACTATGCTGGCAAGCACATTGCTATCGTGGCGCACGAAGCACCGCAGCTTGCGCTGGACGTTATTCTTGGTGGTAAGACCTGGCCAGAGGCAATAGCAACCAATTGGCGCGAAGTTGGCTCATGGCAGCCCGGGTGGGTGTATGATACAGAGGCAATAGCATAAGTACATTACTCATGGAGAAAGATATGACCGATCAACAGCAAGAATGGCTTGATTTTGCAAAAAGTGTGGCACACGAAGCGGGTGATATTATGCGAAAATATTTTGGCAAAAAGCCAGATGCTCACCTCAAAGCAGACAACACAATTGTGACTATTGCCGATGAGGAAATCAACCAGCTTGTTATCCGACGCGTGACAGAGCAGTACCCAGCCCACGATATTGATGGAGAAGAAGCGAGTGACCGCCGTGGCTTGGACTATGTGTGGGTATGTGACCCGATTGATGGCACGGCACCTTTTGCGATGGAGCTACCAGTATCGGTCTTCTCGTTGGCATTAGTGGTTGATGGTCAGCCGGAAGTTGGAGTGATTTATGCGCCGTTTAGTGACCATTTGTATTGGGCGGTCTGTGGCCAGGGTGCGTTTATGAATGGTAAACAGATTTACGTGAATAAGAAGACTTTTGGTGGAATGACTGGGATGAACGTGGATTGGTGGCCGAATGCCCAGTGGGATGTTATGCGGGTGATTCACAAGTTAGCGTATGAGAAGGGTGTATACGTCACAGCACCAGGAAGTACGACGCACGCGGCAGCCCTAGTAGCGCGTGGTGAATTTGTCGCATCGGTCTTTGCTGGCACGAAGGGCAAGAATGTTGATGTTGCAGCGGCAAAAGTTATCGTTGAGGAAGCTGGCGGCAAGGTGACTAACCTTTTCGGCCGGGAGCAGCGGTATGATCAGGATATTTGCGGAGCGGTACTAAGCAATGGAATTGTTCATGAGGAGATAGTGGAGGCGATGAGGAAACTATGAGTAATGATATGAAGCAGCAACGCGCGAGCTCTGTCGTAAAAATCTGTAACGCTCTCTCAACCAACTGGTCGGGTGAGACATCCTACTGTGATGATTGGTCGCCGAGTAACCCAAGCAGCGGGCAGTGTGCTGTCTCGGCTCTAGTGCTACAAGATTACTGTGGTGGTAAGATTTGCCGCTGCGTAGTGGCGGGCACGCCGCATTATTTTAATCGCATCGATGGCCAGGTGGTGGATAGCACGGCCGCGCAGTTTGGCACGGTAGCGATTGATTACGATACCTCTACCGTGCGCAGCCGCCAACGGATTCTTCGTCACGCCGACACCCGCCAGCGGTACGAGCTGCTGAAGGGGCGAGTCAAAGAAGCGATGTGGGTACGAAACAGAAAGGAGATAAGATGATAAAAGATGTGCAGTGTCAAGATAGCTATGTAACACACGCTTTTATTGATGCTCAAAACATTTATAAGGGTGTTCAGAGTGATGGCTGGTCACTTGATTGGCGTAAATTCCGTGTTTACTTGCGTGATAAATATCACGTTGAAAAGGCATTCATTTTTATTGGATATATGTCTCAGTACCAAAGCTTGTATTCACTTTTACAAGAGTGTGGCTATGTTTTGATATTCAAGCCGGTTATTATGCGAGCGACGGGTGAAGTGAAGGGCAATGTCGATGCAGAGCTTATTGTTGAATGCTGGCGGCGCGAAGGGGAGTATGACAAAGCGGTGATCGTGACGGGCGATGGTGATTTTGCGCCGCTTGTAAAAATTTTACAGGAAAAAGGCAGGTTTGAGCATGTTATTGCACCGAATAGGAAATATGCATCAAGTCTGCTGCGGAAGGTGTCTGGCAGTAATATAACCTTTATGAAGGAGATACGTGGAAAGGTGAGGCGTCGATGAATAATATACTATGAAAAGACCCCGCAGGGACAGAACCGCAGCGAGGGATTTTCACTATTGAATACCTACATTGTACGACACAATTGATAATAAATCAAGGAGGAAACCAATGAAATTCACACATGGCACACGCCGCCGAGCGGCAGAATACGAGAAGGACTGGGTGCAGCGCTGGAAGGACGACCAGACGTTCCAGAAGTCGGTGGCGCAGCGGTCAGCGGATAATGCCTACGTCTTTTATGATGGGCCGCCGTTTATTACTGGCGTGCCGCATCATGGTACGCTACTGAGCTCAATCGTTAAGGATGCAGTGCCGCGCTACTGGACAATGAAAGGCAAGCGTGTGGAGCGCCGCTGGGGCTGGGACTGTCATGGTCTGCCGGCAGAGAATTTCGTCGAAAAGCAGATGAATATTGTGGATCGGCGGCAGATTGTGACGTGCCCGGGCCAACCAGCGCCGCTGGATAAAGACGGTCAGCCACTGCCGACCATCAGCCTGGAGAAATATATCACCAAGGCGCGCGAAAGCATGGTGGCTAATAGCGAGACGTGGCAGGGCGTGATCGACCGGATTGGCCGCTGGGTGGACTTTGAGGGCGCCTACCGCACTATGGACAAGGACTTTATGGAGAGCGTCTGGTGGGCCTTTAAGCAGCTGTATGAGGCTGGCAAAATCTACGAAGGCGAAAAGGTGCTGATGTACGACACCAAGTTCGCCACCCCAGTGAGCAAGGCCGAAGTGACCATGGACAACGACGCCTACCAGACAGTGACCGACCCGAGCGTGTATGTGAAGTTTCGGCTGGTGGACATGAATGGCAGACCCATGGCGCAGCGCGACGATATTTCGCAGTACAACTACGTGATTCTCCATGGATACACAGGCAGGAACGACAAGAACTTTATCCCGTGGCTTAAGCACGAGTTGGAGCAGCGAGGGGCGAGGGTGCAAGCGCCACAACTCCCCAATACGGACAACCCAACAGAGGTTGAGCAGGTGCAATATGTGCTTGACCATGTGCAATTTGATGAAAACACTGTGTTGATTGGTCATAGTCTTGGTGGATTGGTGGCGATGCGCGTGCTGGAGAAATTGCCACACAAGATTCATCGCCTCATGTTGGTAGCACCAGCAGTCCTAAGACAATTTTATCAAGGAAGTGATGATATCGACACAAAAACTGGTGAGAGAAAGCGGTTTATCGATCATTTTAGTTATGACTTTGATTTCGACAAAATAAGTAGCCAGGCGGTGCATAAGACGATCTTGCAAGATAATAACGATTCGAAATCGCGCAAACCGTCCATGCGATATATTGCTGAGAATATTGGTGCAACGTTGTACGAAACAGTCGCAAACAAAAGGCATTTTGTGGCAGAGCAAGAACCATTTATTCTGGAAAAATTGTTGGCAAATGAGGATAGTGATAACGCTTTCCTTCTCGCCTGGACGACCACGCCATGGACACTGCCGGCTAACCTGATGCTGGCCGTCAACCCAGATATGACGTACTGCGAAGTGAAGGTATCAAAGGGTACAAAAAACGTGTTCTTGATCTCGGGTAAGCATGCCTATGCATCGCGTGAGTACTATCCGCAGCTGAAGCAGCAGCTTGAGCAACAGGGGTATACAGTAACGATCATTGACCACATTAACCCTGACAGCCCAGACTTAGCAGAGAATGTAGAGCAGTTTGCGCAATACGACTTTACTAATGCGCATGTGGTGACGCATTCGCTGGGTGCAGCAACGTTCCTGAAATATTTGCAGGATGCTAATGTGACGGTTGCATCGCTGACGATGATTGCGCCAGCGTATGGTGTGTCAAACAGTAGTGATGAGCAATGGAAGCAAGAATCGGGCTATGTTGGTCTTACGGTTGATCTTGCTCAGGTGCGACGGAAGATCGCTCAGCGGCCGACTATTGTCTATTCGGACGATGCTAATGTGCTTAACAAAGGTTTTGCGCAGCTTGGCAAAGAGCTCGGTGCGGCGATGCAGTATGAGCCAGGTAAAGGGCATTTCTTTACGGCAGAGAAGAGCTTAGCGCCGGATATTACACTGCCATTAAGTGAAAAACTCATCCTTGCCGAAGAAGCCCTCGAGCGCACTCTACAGGACGAAAAGCACCAGCCACTTGATTACGACGTGCTGCGCACCTTCCCAGGCAGCGAATTGGTGGGTAAGAAGTATCAGCCGCTCGATACCGGCTCAGCTTGGCCACAGAATGACAAAATCCACACCATTTACGCGGCGGATTTCGTCTCGCACGAGTCGGGTACGGGCATCGTGCACATTGCGCCGGCTTATGGTGAGGACGACTTTGAGCTCGCCAAACGCCACGGCATTAGCGCCTTCCACGTCATCGATGATAACGGGTACTACACCGATAGCAATTACACAGGCCTGGAGGTGTGGGACAACAACAAATTCATCGCCAAAGACCTGAAGGAAAAGGGCGCGGTGTGGAAGATTGAGTATATTCGTCACGAATATCCGTTCAATCCGCGTAGCAAACAACGCATTATGTACCGAGCTATCCCCAGCTGGTTCTTCGACATCCAGGGGCAGAAGCCGCTCATGCTAGAGCAAAATGAGTATATCAATTGGTTTCCACGTCACCTCAAGCATGGCCGCTTTGCGAAGAATATTGAGCAAGCGCCAGACTGGAACCTGAGCCGCGACCGCTTCTGGGCAACGGCGATGCCGGTGTGGAAGGGTGACCGCGGCACGGTCAAGGTGGTTGGCTCGTATGCAGAGCTGAAGGAACTGAGCGGCGTGGAGCTGGATGATTACCACCGCCCGTGGGTGGATGACATCACTTTTACGATTGACGGCGAAACGTTCACGCGTATCGACAAGGTACTGGACTGCTGGTTCGAGAGCGGTAGCATGCCGTTTGCGCAGTTGCACTATCCGTTTGAAAACCAGGCCAAGTTTGAGCAGAATTACCCGGCGGATTTCATCGTTGAGTACATCGGCCA
>ERZ773004.151-NODE-151-length-45786-cov-20.224574_pt1 | contig 45786 bp, 43 predicted proteins | sample MGYA00580667_ERZ773004 | MGnify/ENA primary metagenome ERZ773004 (study PRJEB29015, sample SAMEA2737963) | human oral metagenome | biome: human oral; feature: human-associated habitat; material: dental | place: China | collected 2123 ... | reverse complement strand
GTGGAGGAGCTGGGGAGCGACGCCTACATCTACGGCGAGCTCGTCGGCGCCGAGGGCTCGGAGGAGAAGCTGGGATCCGGCGAGGACTCCAGCCAGATCATCGTTCGCGTTCCCCCGCGCACCGCGCCCGAGCCGGGCGAGACCGTCCACGTGCGCATCAAGCCCGGCGAGGAGCACATCTTCTCCTCCTCCACGGGCGAGCGCCTGCCCGCCTGAGGGCCCCAGCAGCGGGTCTGGTGCGGAGGACCTGAGCACTTCACCGCCTGAGACCCCGACCCCGCGATCGCGCCACGCGCCGATCCGCACTGAAGCCCGTCCCCTCACGCCGAGGGGGCGGGCTTCGGTGTGTCTCAGGTGCCTCAGGTGCCTCAGGTGCCTCAGGTGTCTCAGTGTGCGGTCCGGCACCCCTCCCGCCGCTCAGCGCGCCGTCGACTCCGTTTCCTGAGAGGATGTTTTCATGCCTCAGTCCATGCAGATTACCGCGGCGACGATCGACCCCGCGCTGCTCGACCTGCCGTGGGAGAGCCCACTGGAGTCGTGGCCGCCCGAAGTCCTCGCGGCACTTCCACGCGGCCTGTCCCGACACATCGTGCGGTTCGTCAACCTCTCCGAACGCGTGATCGCCGTCAAGGAGATCGGCGAGTCCGTCGCCCACCGCGAGTACGAGCTGCTCCGCAGCCTCGTGCGCCTGGGCGCGCCGTGCGTGACGCCCACCGCTGTCATCACGAGCCGCACGGACCTGTCCGGCACCGCCCTGAACTCCGTGCTCATCACCGAGCACCTGTCCTACTCCCTCCCCTATCGCGCCCTGTTCAGCCAGTACATGCGCCCGGAGACCGCCACACGCCTGATCGACGCTCTGGCGGTCCTGCTCGTGCGCCTGCACCTGCTCGGCTTCTACTGGGGGGATGTCTCGCTGTCCAACACGCTCTTCCGGCGCGACGCAGGCGCCTTCGCCGCCTATCTGGTCGACGCCGAGACCGGCGAGCTCCACACGGAGGGACTGACGGAAGGCAAGCGGCTGTACGACATTGACGTCGCCCGGACGAACATCATCGGCGAGCTCATGGACCTCCAGGCCGGAGCGCTCCTGGAGCCCAGCGTCGACACGATTGAGGTCGGCGACCGCATCGTGACCCGCTACACCGACCTGTGGGAGGTGCTCACGGGCGCGGAGACCTTCGACATGGGCGAGCGGTGGCGCGTGCGGCAGCGCATCGAGCGCCTCAACAAGCTGGGCTTCGACGTCGGCGAGCTCATGATGAAGACCCACGCCGACGGCTCGGTCGCGCGCATGGTCATCCAGCCCAAGGTCGTCGATGCGGGGCACTACCACCGCCAGATCATGCGCCTGACGGGTTTGGACGTCCAGGAGCGTCAGGGCCAGCGCATGCTCAACGACCTGGAGGCGTACAGGGCCTACACCGAGCGGCAGGACGAGCCCATCGAGCAGACGGCCCACTCCTGGCTCGCCAACGTCTTCGAGCCGACGATCTCCGCCGTTCCCATGGAACTGCGCCGCAAGCTCGAACCCGCAGAGATCTTCCACGAGGTCCTCGAGCACCGCTGGTACATGTCGGAGGCCCAGCAGTGCGACATCACCACCGAACAGGCGCTTGAGGACTACATCAACAATGTCCTGCCCCAGCACCGGGACGAGGAGTCCTTCCTCTCACTGGGCGACACCCAGGAGATGGCGGCGATCTTCGGCGCCGAGGACGAGGGCGAGAACGCCCCCCTTGACGACGATGACGAGTTCGCCGCCAGGGATGAGGAGATGGCCCTGGCCTATGAGCGCAATCCCATGGGCTTCACCGCCGGCCTGAAGTTCAAGGGGGAGTGAGGAGAGCAAGGATGATGCTCGCGTGAGCCCCGACGTCGTCGTCCTCCCCGGCGCCGACCGCGTCCCTCACGGCTTCATCGACCTGGTGACCGACCCCTCCGGAACGGTGCTCACATGGAAGTACATCCCGGTGTGCTGACGCTGCAGAGGATCAAGGGACCCAGCCGTTACGAGAAGCAGTGGCTTGTCATCGTCGTGTCCCTGCTCGCAGTGCTTGCTTTTCATCTGCTCGGCGAGCTGGTGAAATGACTCTGAAGCCCCAGGCGAGTGAGAGGAGCGCAGTGAACGGCACAACCGGCCCACCGCACAGTGCTTACCCTGCTTGTCCTGCTTATCCTGCTTATCCGCACGGTACCGGTTATCTGGATATCGCCGTCCAGCATGTGCGAGCGGAGCTTCGACTACCGGTGCGTGGCCGTAGCCGTGCGGCCACCCGCAGAAGGACATCATCAGGCTCGATCAAGCTCGTCACGCCCGCAACCACTGCGCATACGTGGGGCCCACCGACGGCACATCATCGCCCGGCACCAGCGCACCGCGGCGGAAGGCGAGTCCCCAGCGGGTCGGGATCAGCAGGGGCACCGGTCGCGCGTTCAAGGATGGGAGCTGCGCAGTCATCTCCCACAGCGTCATCACCTCGGGCCCCGCAACCTCATACGTCCGGCCGTCCTCGTCACTGAGAACCGCCTGAGCCACGGTCTCGGCGACGGCGTCGAGGCCGACCGGTCGCATTCTCATGGAGGGGATGATCGAAATGGGGCCGCGGCGCATGCGCTCCACATTCTGGCCGACGAACTCGAACCATTGGGTCGAGCGGACCAGCGACAGACGCGGGCTCATCCGGCGGGCAAGCTCCTCTTGAGCAACCTTGCCGGCGAAATAGCCGTACCCCCGGACTTCCGGCAAGTGACAGCCGACGATCGAGAGCAGAACGTGTCGCGCCCCGAAGGCCTTCGCCGCAGCGGAAATGGCGCGAGTCGAACGCGTGAAGAAGTCGGTTGCGGCCTTCTTGCCGGTGGTGAACCTGCCACTGGCCTCCACAATGGCATCCGCCCCCGCCAGTACGGCCACGGCATCATCTCGCAGGACGTCGAAACCGGTCCGGCGCGAGTGCATCGTCACCTGCGCCCCGGCATCCTCCAGAGCACGCCTGATGGCCTTCCCGGAGACGCCCCCTCCTACAACCGCCACTCTCATCGCGCGCCTCTCTCACAGCTTCAGCATCTCTACGAACATAGAGTATCTATAATCGTAGAGGTATTTAGTCTCGAAAGGCAAGGAGCGGACGCCATGGGACGCGGAGCAGGACGCAGAGAGCAGATCGGCGACGCCGGAGTGCGGCTCATCGCCCGCGATGGAGTGCACGCACTCACACACCTGCACGTCGATGCCGAAGCGGGGCTCCCCCGCGGATCGACCTCCTACTACGCCCGCACCCGCCGCGATCTGCTGACACTCGTGGTCAACCGTCTTTCCGAGGGATCGCAGTCGGACATCGCCGACGTCATAATCCCCGCATCGCTTCATCGCCATGAGGCGGCCGGCATCGCAGCGGACATCCTCGCGCACATGGCACGACGCTCGGATGCTCAAGCCGCCCGCGGCGCGCTCCTGTTCGAGTTGCGAGACGATGCCGAGCTTCGAGAGGCGCTCACGGCCAAGGCCCCAGTCAGGGAGCCGTTGAACCGACTGGCCGAGCAGATTCTCACCTCCGCAGGCGTCTCGGACGCCGCGACCCGCGCCCCCGACCTGGTGGGACTGGTGGACGCGCTGCTGATGTACCAGGCGGCCGAAGCCGCACCCGTGGACACGAGAGCCGTCCTCACGGCCTATCTCGAGGGACTCGACTAGGGCGGCTGGGCGAGCGAGCGCCCCGCGCGCCCCTCAGGCGCCGAGCTCCTCGGCGACCAGCGCCATCTCCTCATCGGCCCGTCGGCGCAATTCGCGGTGCCGCGTCCAGGAGGCCAGCGAGGTCTCGGCCACCGCATCCACCATCAGCACAATGCCCACGCCCAGCAGCCCGCCGGGCAGACGACCGGTCCGATGGTGACGGCGCACCGCTGCGCCCACCAGCGCCCCGCCCAGACCGGCCTCGAGAATGGCCGCTCCGCGCACCGCCCAGGGCATATCGGTGACAGTGCGAACGTAGGACTGCCAGAAGGCCGAGCCCGGGGTGGACGGATCCTGCAGAAGCATGCCGACGCTGCGGCCCACGGCGTTCGACAGGCCGCGAGGCTCATGGACGACCGCACCGGGTACCTCCGCCGGCGCGAGCCGCCCGGCCAGGACGGACTCGACCCACTCGGGCAGTCCCAGCGCCCGAGTCAGGGCGACCATGCCCTTCAGGCCCGGAGTCTCGCAGGCCGCGGCGGCGGCCTCGACGTCGGCTCCCGGCATGGTGGAGGCGATGACGGAGGCGTCGGTCGAATCGGTGAGCAGCTCATCGACCAGTGCGCGCAGCGCCGGTCCAGGCTCCTCGACTCCGCCCCACACATAGCGCGAGGTCATGCCCCAGGAGAAGACGGCGTCGTCCTCGCTCTCACCGGTCAGGATGGCGCGGGCGGCGACGTCGTGCTCGTCAACGGTCAGGACGAGAGCGGGCAGGGACTCCTCGTCCCAGCCGAAGGAGCCCAGCCCCGTCCCCTCGCCGGCGTACATGACGATCCGGCGATCCAGGCCGGGCAGGGAGGCCACGGCGAGCGGGCGCTCCAACAGCGTGGCCTGCAGAGGCACCATGTAGGCGCTCAGGGGCGAGACCACGAGTGTGCGGGTCGTGGGCCCGGGACCGCCCGGAACCTCGGGCAGAACGACGTCGTCGGGCAGTGCGTTGAAGGCCGCCGGGCCGATGGTCACATCCGCCCCGAACTCGCGGGCGAGGGACTCGGCGAGCTCGCTGACGCCGAGCCCGGCCACGACTCCCCCGCGTGCGGGCGGGGTGACGGCGACGCGGCCATCGGCATCGGCCATGAGCGTCACCGACAGCAGGTGGGGGCTGGAGGGATACCACTCGAGGCGGGCGACGACCCGGTCGGCGACAAGGCGGTCGGCAACCGCATCTGGCTGGGTGCCCGGAGCAATGAGCACGCCTTCAGTACGGTTCCAGCGCTGTGCGGTGTCCTGCACCATGACGGCCTCCTAGCCGGCTGGGACCAGCCGCTCCGCGGTCGGTCCGGTGATTAGGGATTACGGGTCCGGCGCCCATTGTGTCAGCAACCGGCATGCGGGTCAGCCCCGATCCGGGCGAACGGACTGAGCGGGCTGAGCAGAACGAGCGGCGCGGCGCAGTCGGTCGATCTCGTACAGGCCGATGCCGGTGGCCACCGCCGCGTTGAGCGATTCGACGGCGCGGGAGATCGGGATGGAGGCGATGACGTCGCAGGTCTGACGCACCAGGCGGGACAGGCCCGCCCCCTCGGCCCCGGTGACCACGACGAGCGGGGCATCGGCGAGCGTGAGGTCCTCGAGCGCCGTGTCCCCACCGCCGTCGAGCCCGACGACGAAGCAGCCCTCCTTCTTCAGGGCGGTCAGTGTGCGCACGAGGTTCGTCTCGCGGGCCACCGGCACGCGGGCGGCCGCGCCGGCCGAGACCTTCCAGACGGTGGTGTTGACCCCGACCGACCGCCGCTCGGGGATGATGACGCCGTCGGCCCCGAAGGCGCCCGCGTTGCGCAGGACCGCCCCGAGATTGTGGGGATCGGTGACCTGATCCAGGGCGACGAGCAGCGGCGTGCGGCCGGCTTCGCGGGCGCGCTCGAGCAGGTCGCGGGCATCGGCGTACTCGTAGGCGGGCACCTCGATGGCCACGCCCTGGTGGGCGGCGCCGTCGGTGAGCGCCTCCAGGTCGAGCCTGGTGGCCTCCAGCACCGGAGCGCCCAACAGGGTTGCGCGGCGGACGACGGCGCCGAGGCGGTCGTCGGACCCGGATGATGCTGCGGAGGAGGCCATGAACACGCGCGTGATCGGGACGCCGGCGCGGGCGGCCTCGGCGACCGCATTGCGGCCGCATACGACCTCATGGCCTGCGGGAACGTCGAAGCGGTCCCTGGCCTTGTCCAGCCGTTTGGCATGCGTGGGCTGGGCGGCCTGCGCCTCGGCGCGCGCCTTCGCCCGCGCCTTGGGATGACCCACGCGGTCCTCCGCCTTCGGCGTGGGGCCGCGGCCCTCCAGCCCCCGACGGCGCTTGCCGCCGGAGCCCTTGGTGGGGCCCTTCTTGGCAAAGCGCCGCTTGGCTCCGGGGTACTGCTCGTTTCCGGGCATGAATGATCCTTTCGACTGCGCTCGGGGCTCAGGCCAGGTGCCAGCGGGCGCCGGCGGCCGAGTCCTCGACGACGACGCCGGCGGCGGTCAGCTCGTCGCGCAGGGCGTCGGCGCGGGGCCAGTCCTTGGCTGCGCGGGCCTCGGCCCGCTGGTCGAGCAGAGCGGTGACGAGATGGTCGAGCGCATCCATGGCGGAGTCGCTCCCGGCTTCTGAGCCGCCCAGAACGCGGGAGCGCCAGGGCTCGGCGAGGGGGTCCAGCCCCAGGACGTCGAGCTGGGAGCGCAGGTCCAGAGCCGCCCCGACGACGGCGTCGCGCTCCGGCGTCGGGGCCGCGAGCGCACTGTTGAGCCGTTTGAGGGTGGCGTGGACGACGGCCATGGCCCCGGCCAGTCCGAGATCGTCGTCCATCGCGGCCACGTACTCGTCGGGGAGAGGGCGCGTGCGCACCTCCTGAGGCGGTGCGTCCACCGGGCTGACGGCGTCCGCGCCGTCAGTGTCGGAGCCGGAGCCGTCGCCGGGGCCGTTCGCGCCGCCGGTCGCCTCTCGGGCGCGCAGGACGGCGCCGCTCAGGCGCTCCCACAGGGCGGCGGCGTCGGCGAGGGTCTCGTCGGAGAACTCGACGGTGGAGCGGTGGTGGACGGTGCCCAGCGCCAGGCGGAGCACGGGGGCGTCGTACTTCTTGAGCAGCTCGGCCACGATCAGGGAGTTGCCCAGCGACTTGCTCATCTTCTCGCCCTTGACGGTGACCCAGGCGTTGTGGACCCAGTGGCGGGCGAAGCCCCAGCCGGCGCCGTGGGACTGGGCCTGCTCGTTCTCGTGGTGGGGGAAGCGCAGGTCGATGCCGCCGCCGTGGATGTCGAAGGTCTCGCCCAGGTAGCGCCTGGACATCGCCGAGCACTCCAGGTGCCAGCCCGGTCGCCCGCGGCCCCAGGGGGCGTCCCAGGCGGCGTCGGCCGGCTCGGTGGGCTTGACGGTCTTCCACAGGGCGAAGTCGCGCGGGTCGCGCTTGTCGGCCTCGAGGTCGTCGTCGATCTGGGACTCGTCCTCGGTGGTGGCCAGGTCCTCGACGCGCTGGTTGGTCAGCGACCCGTAGTCGGACAGCGAGCGCACATCGAAGTAGACGTTGCCGGCCTGGCCGATATAGGCGTGCCCGGCGTCCAGCAGGCGGCCGACCAGATCGATCATCTCGGGGATGTGACCGGTCGCGCGCGGCTCGTACGTGGGCGGGGCCACGCCGAGCGCCCGGTAGGCGGCGTCGAACTCGCGCTCGTGGCGCTGAGCCCAGGCCCACCAGGGCACGGGGGGCTCGGCGGCCGCGGACTTGTCGAGGATCTTGTCGTCGATGTCGGTGACATTGCGGATGAGGAGGACCTTCTGGCCGCACCGCTCGAGCCAGCGGCGCAGGACGTCGAAGGCGATGCCGGAGCGCATGTGGCCGATGTGGGGCGAGCCCTGAACGGTGGCGCCGCACAGATAGATCGCCACCGTTCCCTCGGTGACGGTGGGCGCCAGGGGGACGACGCCGCGGGCGGCGGAGTCGTACAGGCGCAGGTTCAGGACAGGGCGCGCTTGAAGATCAGTGCTCACCGGCTCAGCGTACTCTGCACGCTGCGCTCTAGTGCCACGCCCTGCAATCACGGCCGAACTCTCGCCGAGATCGGTCCACTTCCGGCTCGAGATCGGTCGCAACCCGCGTCGAGATCGGTCCACCCACCGCATCCTTGTCGAGGTCGACTTTTTCGAACGAGATCGACGGTGACACCGTCGATCTCGTTCGAAAAAGTCGACCTCGTGGATCTCGTCCGCCTCGCGGTCTATCTCGACGGGGCAGAAGGGCAGACCAGGGCGGTGGCAATCGCCATCAGCCCTTCCTCGCGCCCCAGGAAGCCCAGATGATCGGTGGTGGTGGCGGAGAAGACAACGTCGGCTCCGGCGGCGGACGACAGAGCGGCGGAGGCCTCACTCATCCGACCCGCGACGCGCGGGCGCGCCCCGACGAGCTGGACCGCGATATTGCCGATCTCATAACCGGCCGCACGCACGCGCCGCGCCGCCTCGGCGAGGAGAACGCTGCCGGCCGCTCCTCTCCACTGCGGCTCGGCGGTTCCGAAGTTGGCGCCGAGATCACCCAGCCCCGCGGCGGAGAAAAGAGCATCGCAGCAGGCGTGGGCGACGACGTCGCCGTCGGAATGGCCTTCCAGCCCCGGCTCGCCGGGCCACGTCAGGCAAGCCAGCCGCAAAGGCGCGGCCGACTGCGGAGAGGCGAAGGCGTGGACGTCAATGCCGATACCGGTGCGGGGCAGGAACGGCATCATCGCCCTCGCCGGCGTCGCCGCCCCGACCTCGGGCGGCACAGCGGAAGCAGAAGCGGAATCGATCATGGTGCACAGTGTGCCCGAGTGCCCGAGTGCCCGAGTCCGCGAGCACCCACGTGCGCGACGGTGCAACTGCGACGTAGTCGCCCGACCATGGGGTGTGCTGCCCATGACGCGCTTAGCCTGGCCGCACCTAACATGCCCCGCATGATCATCTGGCGCGGCTGGGGCATCGTCGGCTTCTTCCTCATCCTCGGAAGCATCATTCTGACTACGAGTGTGGGCAGCATCGGAACGAATACACCGGCCGGGATCATCTCCACGGGGGCGGGCATGCTGCTGGGCGGTGCCGCCTGCGCCGCCTTCGGGTACTGGCTCAATGTGCTGCGCCCGCGCCAGAAGGCCGATGAGTATCTGCAGGGTCTGCGACAGGACCTGTGGCAGCGGATGCGTGAGGGTACGTTCCAAGTCCCAGCCGGAGCGCCGGCACACAGCGAACCAGCCGGAGCGCCGGCACACAGCGAACCAGCCGGAGCGCCGGCACCCCGTGACGAGGCCGAGGCGTCCCAGCAGATCGAGCGCATCGTCGCTCAGCAGAGCCCCGAGGTCAGACGCCGGCTGCGCAACCGGAACACCCTTTTCTTCATCCCCCTCCAGTGGCTGGGCTCCATGGTCGTCATCGGCGGCATCGTCTTGATGATCCTAGGGGCGGCCGGCAGAAGTCTGTGACGCAGGCACGTTGACATGGCTGTGCACGCCCCGTGGCGTGCGCAGCTCTCCGCCGTTACCCAAGCGTTCTGCATTTCCTAGATTTCTCCCAGGTGTCATGACGGTGTTTATTCAGGTCCGTCCGGTTATATGTATGTCACCGCCGGACGGGAGTGGTCGTGAGGGTTGGGGAACCCGATGACCGGCTACGACCGAGGTGACCAAGGGTCTAAGGGAGCCCGAGGGCGCCGCTTCGGCGAAGGAGGAGCGCTCCTCCCGGAATGGGAACCCGGGAGTCGAGCCCCTCGGTGACGAAGGCCCGCGGGGCCGGGGAAGCAGCCCGGCACCGCGGGCCAAGTCATACCCAGTCATATCCAGCGCCATTCCAGCGCCTTCGAGGGCCCACAATGTCCTCATGGTCCTCATGCGCGCCGACGCCCTCCGCCCGCCGACGTCGGCCGCCTTCTGCCGACTGCACCGCAGCGGCACCTGCCGCTCCTGCCCGCACCAGGACATGCCGCTCGACCTCCAGCTCACTCGCAAACAGCAGCGCGTCGCGCAGATGCTCGCCGCCGCACCCAATCCCGTCCCCGCCGACGCCTGGCTGCCTCCAGTGGCAAGCGCACCCGAACGCTTCCGCAACAAGGCGAAGATGGTGGTCTCCGGGCGGGCGGCCGCCCCCGTCCTCGGCATTCTCGGTCCCGACGGCGGCATCGACCTGCGCAGCTGCCCCCTGCACATGTCCGCGATCGAGGACGCCCTGCCCGTTCTCTCCCGGGCCGTGAGCCGACTGGGCATCGGCCCCTACGACGTCGATGCACGACGCGGCGAACTCAAGCATCTTCTCATCACCGCCTCCCCCGATGGCGACCTCATGGTCCGCTGGGTCCTGCGCTCGCATCGGCACGTCGAGGGCCTGCGCGGCGCACTGCCGGAACTGAGGCGGGAGCTGCCGACCCTCGCCGTCATGAGCGTCAACATTCAGCCTGTTCACCAGGCCGTCATCGAGGGCGAGGAGGAGATCATCCTCACCGACGACGTCCCCTGGGGCGATCGTCTGCTCATGCGCCTGCGGCTGCCGGAACTCGGGGTCAGCGGAAGCGGGGCGGACGGAACCGAAGCCGGGCGGACCGGCAGAGCCGGACGGGCCGCGGGGAGCGAACTCCTGCTGTTCCTGCCCACGCGCTCCTTCTTCCAGACGAACACGGGTGTGGCGGAACGGCTCTATGCGACTGCGGCGCACTGGGCGCAGGACCTTGACCGGCAGGCCGAGGTATGGGACCTGTTCTGCGGTGTCGGGGGTTTCGCGCTCGCACTCGCGGGGTCCGGTCGTCTCGTACGGGGAGTCGAGGTCTCGGCGCCCGCGATCCGAGGGGCGCGGGAGTCTGCGGCGCTCATGGGCCTGTCGTCGCAGAACGTCCGTTTCGAGACCGGTGACGCGAGAATTCTTGACCCCGGAGGCGGTGCGTCGCCGGATCTACTGGTGGTCAATCCGCCACGGCGCGGAATCGGGGCGGAGTTGGCGAAGCGGATCGAAAGCTCGGAGACGGCCCGGGTCCTGTACTCCTCGTGCAATCCGGTGAGCTTGGCCGCCGACCTCGAGGCCATGCCCTCACTGCGCGTCCGCCGGGCCCAGCTGTTCGACATGTTCCCCCACACCGATCACGCCGAGGTCCTGGTCGAGCTGGCCTGACCCGATCCTCCAACCTCCGACTTCGCCGAGATCGGTCGTACTCCGCACCGAGATCGGTCCGAGAACCGATCTCGAGCCGGAACTCAACCGATCTCGGCGTCAGGCCAACTCGGCCAGGGCCGCTTCGACGAGCACGAGGCGGGCGTCGATGTCCGCAGCCGCATAGGGCACTTCGAGATCGCGGACGGCGCCGGCGAGATCGGCCAAGTGCCGGGCCTCCGGAAACCCGTCGCGAACCAGCGAGCGGGCCAAGCGGACACTGCTCACGGCCGCCTCATCGTCCGCCCCGGCATCGGGAACGGATCCCAGCAGGTCCAGCAGTGGACGGTCGATGGCGGCCAGGGCCTCGGCGACGTCGTCGAGCTCACCACCGACCAGTTCGGCACGGGCGTGGTACAAGGCCAAGCGCTCGGTGAGCCTCTCGGCACCGTCTCGCAGAGCCCTGGTGAGCTCGCGGAGGGAGCCGACGGCGTCGTTGGCGTCCAGCTCGTCCTCGCCGTCGATGATCTGCAGGGCGAAGAAGCCCGAGGCCAGGTTGTGCAGCCGCAGCAGGGCGATGCCGAAGCGCACAGAGTCCACGTCACTGCGCAGTTCGGCGACCTGGCCGGCCAGCGGGTGAAGCTGCTCGACGCACTCCAGGATGAGGCCGTCAACCTCCCCGTAGCGCTCGACGTCGGCGAACGCCTCGCGCAGGCAGTCGCGCAGCCGTTTCAGGCGCGCGGACAGGGAGCCGATCTCGTCGGAGCGCCTGCCCAGCAGGGCGACCATGCGACTGCATTCGTCGAGCAGGGCGACCAGATCGGCGGTCGCAACCTCAACGCCATTCATCTCGGCGAGGACGCGGGCGAGCGGGCTGTCGCCATCTCGTGCGGGGATGCCGACGCCGGCGGCGACCAGAGCCGCAACCTCATCCGGCAGCGTTCTACGGGTGAAGTCCACGGAGTCGCGGTAGCCCAGCGCCTGCAGTTCTTCGAGCAGGGCGGCCTGACCGGCAGCTGCGGCCTCGCGACGAGAGGCGCCGGCAGCGGCAGAGGCGGTCTCGACCTGTCGCACACGAGCGTAGACAGCCTCGACGGCGTCGCGCAGATCAGTCCTCATGGGCAGGGTGCGTACGGACAAGAAGCCGGCGCCCGAAGGCACGATCGTCGCGAAGACGCGGTATCTGCCGCCATCGGACGAGCGGTTGGTGATGTAGGCGCTGACGGCGTCTCCGGCTGTGATGTCATCCCATACACAGCGGTACAGCCCCGCCGGCATATCGGGGTGCCGCACGACGTTGTGAGCGCGCCCCACCAGGGCGCCGCGCGGGTATCCGGACAGGCGCATGAAGATCGAGTTGGCGCGACGTATCCGGCCGGAGGAGTCAGTCGTGGAGAAGAAGAGCTCATCGGCGGCGTAGGTGTGCTCATCGCCCGGGGCGTCGATAGTGGGCTCAGCGGGCTCAGCAGCCTCACTAGCTTCAGTCATATGTTCAGTCATATGGCGCCTCCCGTGGCGGATGTCGGTCTCCGACGGCGTCGGACGGCCGGGGCGGCCGCGTTCGACGACGGAGGCGGAGTGGTGATCCTCCCCGGAAGCTTACTCAGCGCACACGGCGTCAGCTCCCGGCAGGCCGGACCGATCTCGAGCCGGAGTACGACCGATCTCGACGCGGAACCGGACCGATCTCGGCGGAGTGAGTGAGGGGACGGCGTCAGCGGTGCGGAGTCACAGGAGGGAGTCGTCCCACAGCAGCAGATGCGGGGTAATGGCGGCCAGGTTCTTGACGACGACCAGCCCCGGATCGCCTGGGAAGTGCTTGGAGCTGCCGCCCACCTGAATGACCAGCAGATCGTTGGAACGGGCCGAGGCCGCCCCCGTGGGGGAATCCTCCACCGCGACGCACTCCTCGGGCCGCAGACCGAGGAACTCGATCGCAGCTGCATAGGGCGCTGGCGTGGGTTTGCCCGGCAGCCCGTCATCACCGGTGATCAGTCCGACGAACACGTCGCCGAGCGCATGAGCGACCGATTCGACGATGCGCCGCGGGGACTGGGTGACGATGACCTGCGCCAGCCCGATCTCGCTGAGCATCGATGTGATCCTCCGGGCGCCGGGCAGGATCGGTGGCGTCACGCGGACTGAGGCCTCGACATCGGCGGCCATCTGAGCGAAGACCTCGGCGGTAGCGGGGTCCTGAGGGGATGGCGTAGCGCCGGTGGCGGCAATGAGCTCGCGGGTGCGCGCAATCGACGCCCCGGCGATGCCCGCCACCTGCTCGGGGGTGACGGTTCCGCCCCGCTCCCGGCAGCGGCGGAGGAAGGACTCGTCCCATATGGGCTGGGAGTCCATGAGCGTGCCGTCCATGTCCCACAGGACGGCTCTGACGTAACGGCCGGCGGCAGCGGGGCTGGTGGGCGCGGTCATCATTTCTCCTGCTGAGCGCTATTGCCTGAATTCGCTGAATTCCCAGAGCCCTCCGGCGCGCGGGCGGAGGAATTCCGACGGCGTGCGGCCCGAGCGGCCTTCTTCGCCGCTCGCCGCTCATTCTTCTCGATCTGCTCCTGCGCCCACTCGACCTGCTCGTTGAGCCAGGTCCTGGTCGAGGGGGTGAGCATCTTGTTGTCCTCGAGCAGCCCGGAGGCCCGCAGCTCCACGAACTTCAGATAGTCCGGTTCGTGAGTGCGCTCGTACTGGCGGCGGGCCTCCTGGAGGTCCGAGCCGACGCGCGCGACCTGACGCTCAATCAGGTGACGTCCGAGCAGGAGGAAGATCGCCAGGACGAGGGCGACGATGCTGCCGTAGCCCTTGGTCAGCGGGTAGAGGATGGCGGCCAGAATCGACAGCCCCATGACCGGCCCCATCATGCCGTAGGTCCAGCCCTCCGGGCGGTCGTCGTAGCCACGCAGCCATTGGCGGATCTTGATGTGCCCCTGAGGGTCTCCGCCGTTGAACCAATCGCGGACCTTGGCCCCGATTCCCGCCATCATTCTGTCCTCAGCTCCTCTTCTCATCAGTTCTCATCCGTGGCGTCATGAGCTCCGCCTGAAACCCCAGCAGCCCGATCAGCCCCCTCGTCCCTGCCGGCCAGAGCGCGATCGACGAGCTCGGTCATGGACCCCATGGTGCACTCGCATGCGGCGGTGACATCCGCAGGGGACCAGGGCAGGGCGACGGCGTGATCGGCGGCCTCGTGCATGGGGATGTCGTTCCACGAATCGCCGAGACTCCAGGTCTCGATGCGCGCGCCCGGGTGAGGCCCGTCAGGGCCGGTGAGCCAGGCGATCAGATCCTTCAGGCCGGAGCCCTTGGTGGCGCCGGCGGGGATGACGTCGAGGAACTCCTGGTTGCGGACCACCTCGATCTGTCCTCCCCAGCGCTCGGTCAGGTCGGCGACAATGCGCTCGCGTGCGGCGTCGTCGCGCACGCGCATGGGAACTCCGATGAAGCGGCGCCCGGCCATCTCCTCGGGCGACATGGGAACGAACACCTGGAGGATCGGAGAGACCTCGTGGTAGGTGTCCGAGACGATGTAGTCGGTCTCCAGCGTGGTGGCGAAGACCGTGAGCCCGCCGATTCCCTGCAAGGACATGACGATCTCGTGGGCCAGGCCGTCGGGCAGGAAGCGGGAGGTCAGTACGCGGTAGTCGCCGTCGGCGAGCACCGCGCCGGTGAAAGCGATCGCATAGTCGAAGACGACGCCGAGCGGCTCGAGGGTGTCGCGGGTGGCGAAGACCGACTTGCCGGTGTCCACTACGAGCAGGTTCCCAGCCGCCCGCCACCGTCTCATGGCCTCGCGGTCGGCGGACGAGACTTTCCGGTCGAACAGAATGGTGCCGTCCAGGTCGGTGGCGATGAGTTGGGGCGACTGGAGAGGCTCAAGCCGCTGGGACATGTATGCGCTCCTCGAATTCCGGGCATTCGTGCGGGTAAGGCGGGCTGGGCGGATTGTGCGGGGTAGACGGGTTACCGAGGCGGAAGGGGCCGCCGGGGAACTGCGTTGAACCGGGTTCCCCGACGACCCCTCGCCATCACCCGTGGGCGGGGCGCCGTTTTTCAGGCCGCGGGGATTCCCAGGAACCCGCTCCAGGCGCCCAGGATGCCCAGGACGAACATTCCCAGGATGATCCACAGGGCATTGATCTTCTTATTGAGAAGATACATGGACAGGAAGGTCAGGCCCAGTGCGGCGATTCCCGGAAGCAGGTCGTCCAGAATGTTCTGGAGGGTCTTCGTCTCGACTTCGCCGGTCGAGTACTGCTTCGCCTGGGAGACCACGGAGGGGAAGTCGATGTGCGTCCACTTGGAGACCAGCGCGCCCATGACGAACAGACCGGTGATGGCCGCGATCTGCGTAATGCGCTTGAGCTGGCCGCCGCCGACCTCGGTGACCAGGGTGGTGCCGCGCTCATACCCCCACTTCAGGCCGTACCAGCGCGTGAGGATGCGGATGATGTTGATGCCGACGAAGTAGATGAGTGGACCGAGCCAGGAGCCGTTGACGGCCAGGGAGGCGCCGAGCGCCCCCAGCACCGGACGAGCGGTGCCCCAGAAGATCGGGTCGCCGACGCCGGCCAGCGGCCCCATGAGGCCGACCTTGACGTTGGTGATCGTCTCATCCCCGATGTCCTCGCCCTTGGAGCGCTGCTCCTCCATGGCGGCGGTGACGCCGAAGACGACCGAGGAGATCCACGGGTGGGTGTTGTAGAACTCCAGGTGGCGCTTGAGCGCGGCCGCCTGCTGAGTCTTGTCATTGGGGTAGAACTTCTTGATCGCGGGCACGAGGGTCAGGCAGAACCCGATGGCCTGCATACGCTCGAAGTTGTAGGAGCCGAGCAGGAAGGTGGAGCGCCAGTACATGCTCCGCAGGTCCTTGGTGGTGAGCGATCGCTCAGGAGCAGCGGCGGTATTCGCTTCAGTAGTCATAGTCGTGCTTCCTTCCAGCTCAGTCGAGCTCGTCGTCCAGGTCGTCGTCCAGGTCGGCGCCGCCACCGCCACTGCTCCCCGCTGCAACGGGCTGCGGCAATCGAGCGGGCTCCTGGAACTCGGGGTTGAGCTGGACGTAGATGAAGGCCAGGCAGACACCGAGGATGCCCAGGGCCACAAGGGTGACGCCCGTGTTCAGCGTCGTCATGAAAGTGGCGAACACGAAACCGATGAAGAAGAACGGCATGAGTTTGCGCGCCTTCATCATGTTGATGACCATGGCGTAACCGACGACGACGACAAAGCCACCGGCAATACTCAACCCGTCGGTAATAACGTGCGGAATAGCCTTGAAAGCGCGTTCAACGCTGTCGCCGGACGCCAGGACGGCGACAACAGCCGTAGGTATCGCCACTCGTAGCCCTTGGAGAGCCAGCGCTATGAAGTGCATGACCTCAATGGCCCGTATGTTCGCCTGTTCGGCGAACCTGTCCGCCTGGTGGGCGAAGAAGACGTTGATGGTGCGCACGAAGATGGTCAGGGCCTGGCCCGCGATCGCCACCGAGACGGCGATGCCAATGGCATCTTTCTGAGTCTGACCCCCGGCGATGACGACGACCGTGGAGACGGTGGAGGCGAGGGCGGCATCGGGAGCCATGGCGGCGCCGACATTCATCCACCCCAGCGCCAGGAGTTCCAGGGAGCCGCCGATCATGATGCCGGTGGTCGGGTCGCCCATGGCGAGGCCAGTGAGGGTGCACGCGATAATCGGACGGTAGAACATGCGTTCGTCCAGAACAGCATCGCAACCGACCAGGAAGGCCACAAGCGTCACGAGGATGATCTGGACCGCATTGATATCGTGCATGGGAGCTGCTTTCTCTGCGGATTTCAGCGAATCTGGTGGGAGGGGACACAGGAGGGGCGCCGGGAGGGAGCCCGGGCGCCGATGTCGTCAGCGCTCCTCTTCGAGCGTCGGCGACGTGGTCCGGTCGTGCGGCGGGTGAGGACGTCGCCGCCCGCCGCACGACCGAGAGGCGCAGAGTCTCAGGAGATGAAGCCCTTGGACTTCAGAGCCTCCATGAGATCCGAGCGGCCGGTCGAGGGGACCTGCTGGATGTACTGGGTGATGCCGCGCTTGTCGATCTCCTGGAAGGCCTTGGCGTCCTCGTCCGAGATGTAGACGGCCTGGGACAGGGCCTTGGTGCCCTGCTTGAAGGTCATGCCGCCGACATTGACCTCATCGACCTCAATGCCCAGATCCAGCAGCCGGACCACGTCCGCCGGGGTCTCCACGACGATGACGGCCTTGAGGGCTTCGTACTTCGGGTTCTTGTAGACGCGCGCGGCCTTCTCCACGCCCAGGACGTGGACTTTGACCTTGCCGCCGCCGGTCTGCAGCATGAGCGTCTTGCGCAGCTCGTCATTGGCGGCGCCATCGGACACCGCAAGAATGGCCTCGGCACCGAGGCTTCCCGCCCAGTTGTTGGCGACCTGGCCGTGGACCAGGCGTGAGTCAATGCGCAGGAGCTTGACATCCATCAGAGCTCGTCTCCTTCGTCGTCGGAATCGGTAGTGGTGGGGGTGAAAACTTCGGACAGGACCTTGACGCCGCCGGCTCCGGCGGTCCGGGCCTTCTCAACCAGCTCGGCCAGAGTCCCGCCGGTCAGGCGTCCGCCGAGAACCTCGATGAGCATGGGCAGATTGACTCCGGTGACGACGTCGGCATCCTCACGCGCAGCGGCGAAGCGCGCCGCCGCGTTGTACGGACTGCCTCCCAGCAGATCCACCAGGATCAGGTACTGGTCGCTCGGAGACTTCTCGACGGCGTCGGCGTACTTGGCGAGGAGGTCATCCGGCCCCTCCGAGGACTCAAAGGTGACGGCGACGAGATCCTCCTGAGGCCCCGCAATCATGGCGGACGAGGCGATCAATCCCTCCGCCAGATGCCCGTGGGCGGCGACGATCACAGCAACCATGCGCACTCCTTCGTGAATCGCGCAGTTCCCCGCTCGGGCCGAGCGGGGAATTCGATTTATGTTAAGCAGGAGGCACGTTACCTGTATCACATAGATACGGCATGTCAAACGTCCGCCATTCGGCCACAACAAGCCCTTTTGTGTCTCATTTCACAACTGTCGACTGGGCTCATCCTCCCCTCGGCCACACCCGCGCTCGATGGCGCGCTGCCGCCGACCGCCGCGCTCACCCGGCCTCCCCCACGCCTCGCAAGGGGCAGCACTCCCCGTCAATCCGACTGACAGCATCTCCGGCCGCATCGGAGACTGTGCTTATGAGCACGTCCGACTTCGCCCGCCACCCGTCGCGCCTCTTCCCGCGCCGCAGCGCCCTCCAGTCATTCTCGGCGCTCGCGGCTCTGGCCTCCATGGGCGCCCTGACCGGCTGCAGCCACGGCTCGCCGGACAAGGTCCGCGACGATGCGCTGGCCAAGATCGACTGGCTGCCCTCGACGATGACCACCGAATCCGTCAGTCTGGACGGGCAGCGCGCGACCACCGCGGCGGCGGCCTGCGCCGGCATAGGCGCGAGCATGCTCTCGACCCGGCTCCGTGACGACGGCGCCGCCAACGCCCTGTCCTGTCCCATCGGCATCGCTCTCATCATGGCTCTCCTGTACGCCGGGGCGGAGAGCCCCGGCGAGGGCGTCAACGCCGCACTGGGTCTTGGCGCCGATGCTGACGCCCAGACCCGCGACTCCACCTGGAGCGCCGTCCAGCAGACCCTTCAGCGCTTCGACGTCACCGACACCCAGCAGCTGCGGGACTTCGACCCCGAGGCCATCCCCGACACCCCACTGCTCCACATCGCCAACAACATCCTGGCCATCGGAGACAAGACCGTCATCAACCAGGAGTACCTCGACAGCGCCAAGCGCTGGTACGCCTCCGACCTGGGCCGCGTCCCCGTCGACGACGCCAAAGCCGCCCTCGATGCCTGGGCCAACCTGCACACCGGCGGACTCATCAAGGAGTCCGGAATCGATATCGACCCCAGCATGCGCCTCGTGGCGCAGAACGCCCTCCTCTTCGCCGCCCGCTGGGCCGTCCCCTTCAAGGCCGAGGACACGCGGCAAGGCGCGTCGTTCACACTGGCAGACGGCTCCGCGTCCACCGCCGACCTCATGACCGGCACGGGCTCCTACACCCTCGTCACCGGGAAGGGCTGGCGCGCTCTCCGGCTTCCCTATTCAGCCGGGCCGGAGTCGACCGCGACGGCGTCGGGCTCCGATTCCAGCAGCTCCAGCAACCTGGTCATGGACATCATCCTGCCCGATGCCATCGGCTCCCCCGCCGACCTGCCGTCGGCCACCTGGGGCGAGGCGACCACGGCCCTGACCGCCGCCGCGTCTCAATCCCAGCAGCAGGTCGCCCTCAAGCTGCCGAAGCTCGATCTCGCCTCGGGAGTCATGAATCTCCTGCCCATCCTGTCGGATCTGGGCGTGGACCTGGGGTCGCTGGACCACATCGCCCCCGATTTCGCGGTCAATCAGGCCGTCCAACAGGTGCGACTGATCGTCGACGAGGAGGGCACCGTCGCCGCCGCACTCACAGAAGTCGGCGTCGGGGTGACATCGGTCGATGACTCGGGCGCAGTCGAATTCGTCGTCGACCACCCCTACGTCCTGCGGATCGTGGACCTGTCCTCGGGCGTGGCCATTATCGAAGCGGCCATCCTCAACCCCGCAGGCTGAGCCCGGGGCGGGCTCCCCAGACAGGCGGGAGCCCGCCCGGAGCCTCACTTTCCGGAGTACCGGTACACGTTCGTCTCGCGCAGCTCGAAGCCGCAGCGGCGGTACAGGCGGTTCGCAGCCTCACGGGTGGGGCGGGAGGTGAGGTCGACGGTACGGGCCCCGATCGTGCCGGCGTGGGCGACGGCCGCCTCGACGAGCGCCTGCCCGGCGCCCTGGCCGCGGGTGGCGGAATCGACGACGACGTCCTCCACCCAGGCGCGCAGACCGGTGGGGATCGAGAAGGTCGCCAGAGTAAGCATGCCCAGGATCGGGCGAGTGCCGTCTGCAGCCGGCTCGTCCGGCCGGAAGACGAACAGGTAGACGCCCTCCTGCGCCACGAAGGCCTCGCACTGCTCGGAAGTCAGCGCAGGAGCCGAACGGGAGAGCTGGGGGATGAGGCGCTCCATCGCCTCGACGAGTTCAGGGGTGGACTGGGCAACGATCTCAACAGTCATGGACTCTCCTCTTACGCTGTCACTGCGTTCTGCTCGGTTCTGCTCTGCGACTGCGGCGTCTGCTCGACGCAGCCCGAGTGGAGCCTACCGGCCTCGGAGGCTCGTGCGGGCGCTTGTGACCGCTCAGGCCGCGCCCTCCCCGGACTCCCCGACCCTCCCCGCGTCGAGACAGACTTTTTGGAACGAAACAGACGGCGCCACCGTCGATCTCATCCCAAAATGTCTATCTCGACGTCTGAGCGCACATCCCACAGACTTCTCCGCATGAACAGCGATCTCCAGAACGGTGCGCTGGCCGGAGCTGTGGCGGCCTGCGATGCGATCGGCGCAGCCATGCTCACCAGGCTCACCAGCCGGCTTGGCGAAGACAGCGGCGCGAGCGGGAATGTCCTGGCCTGCCCGGTCGGGCTCGCCCTGGCGCTTGCGACCCTGCGCGCGGGAGCGGCAGACAACGGCACCGGTATCGACGCCATGCTTGGCGTCGATACCGACGCCAAGACCCGCGACCGCGTCTGGTCCGCCGTTCAGCGCAGCCTGCAGCGCTTCGACGTCGCCGACACCCAGCAGCTGCAGGACTTCAACCCCGAGGCCATCCCCGACACCCCCCTGCTCCACATCGCCAACAACATCCTGGCCATCGGACAGACACAGCCGACACAGGACTACCTCGGCAACGCCAAGCGCTGGTACGGCGCCGAGGTCAACAGGGCCGAGCGCCCTAAGGCCAAAGCCGCCCTCGACGCCTGGGCCAACCTGCACACCGGCGGACTCATCAAGGAATCCGCCATCAACGTCACCCCCTTGACCCGCCTCGTGGTGCAGAACGCCCTCCTGTTCGCCGCCCGCTGGGCGAAGCATTTTAATGCGGCAGCAACTGCTGAGCGCCAGCCATTCACCCGCGCAGACGGCTCGACCTCCCGCGCCGACCTCATGAGCCGAACCGGGCGCTTGACCTTCGTGACCGGCCCGGACTGGCGCGCCCTGAGGCTGCGCTACGTTGACGGCGCGGGCGACTCGGGCAGCGCAGGCGGCTCGGCCGCAGGGTCCGAAACACTGGCCATGGACGTCATCCTGCCCAGAAAAGTCAGCTCCCCCATCGACCTGCCGCCGACCACCTGGGGCGAGGCAACCCGACGCCTCACCGCCGCCCAGACAGCAGGAACCACCACCAACGTGCACCTCCGCCTCCCCCGACTCAACCTATCCTCAAAGCCCACTGACCTCACAGGCGTCGTCAAGAGTCTCGGCGTGCGACTGGGCTTCCAAGACCATATCGCCCCGGATCTACTGGTGGGCCAGATCGTCCAACAGGTCAAGCTCGTCGTCGCCGAGGCGGGCACCGTCGCCGCCGCCCTCACCGAGATCAAGATTCGGACGGGAGCGCCCCCACGCCCGGAGGAGCCCATCGACTTCACCGTCGACCACCCCTACGTCCTGCGGATCGTGGACCTGACCTCCGGCATCGCCCTCATCGAAGCCGCCATCCTCGACCCCGCCGCATAGGGGCTGCAGCCTCCACCACCGGCACACCCGCCGCGAACATGAGCCGCTGAACCGGCCGGGGCAGGCTGAGGACGCGGTTCAGTCGGAGGCAGCGAGGGCCGAGTCAATCAGAGCCGACACCGACGTCGTCGTGCGCTCGCAGACGGCCAGGACCTCGGGGGGCGCCCCGTCCATGGCGACGGCGTGGTCGGCGGACTCGTGCATGGAGATGTCGTTCCAGGAGTCGCCCGCGCTCCAGGTCTCGATGCGCTCACCCGGGTAGGGGCCGTCGTCGGCGGTAAGGAGATCAACCAGCGCGGTCAAGCCCGCGCCCTTGGAGGAGCCGGCCGGCACGATGTCGAGGAAGTCCTGGTTCTGGAAGGCGATGGCGACGTCGCCCCAGCGGTTCGCGATCTCGGCCTGCACACGGGCCAGGAGCGCAGGATCGGTGATGCGCAGCGGGACGCCGACGACGGTGCGCCCGGCCAGATCCGTACGGGACGCCTGAGAGAACAGAGTGAGCAGGGCGGTATCGGAGCCGATCGAGTCGTAGAGCTGAAGGTCGCCGTCGAGCGTGGTGACGAAGACCGTGACACCGGTCTCGCCCTCGAGCATGTCGAGGATCTCCTCGGCGAAGCTATCGGGCAGGGTCCGGGCCTCCAGGACGCCGTAGTCGGGGCCGATCAGGGCGGCACCGGTGTAGAGCACGGAATAGTCGAAGGCCAGGTCGTAGCCGCGCAGGGCCGAGCGCAGCGCGGCCACCGACCGTCCGGTGTTGGGCACGAGGAGGTTGCCGGCGTCGCGCCAGCGTGTGACGGCGGCCAGATCAGTCGGGGAGATGGTCGCATTGAACAGGAGCGTGCCATCGATGTCGGTGGACAGGAGCTTGCGCATCGCCCTAGCCTACGGGCCGAAATCGGTTCGAAGTGCCGTCCTGACCGATTTCGATGCGGAACCGAACCGATCTCGAGCCGGAGTACGACCGATCTCGGCGGCTGGACGGCCTGGACGGCTCAGGCCGGCGGGACGTTGCGCTCGAGCTCAGCGATCCAGGCGGCGCCTGCGGCATCCGACGGCATGCGCCAGTCGCCGCGGGGGGACAGCGAACCGCCCGCCACCACCTTGGGGCCGTTGGGCAGCGTGGAGCGCTTGAACTGGTTGGAGAAGAAGCGTCGGAGGAACAGCAACTCCCACCTCCTGATGGTCGCCAAGTCGTAGGCGACCCTCTCCTCCTCCGGCAGCCCGACCGGCCACTGACCCGCGCTCGCATCCGCCCACGCCTTCTCCGCCAGGAAGGCGATGCGGCTCGGCCGGGAGCCGCGGCGCAGCACATGCCACAGGGTGAAATCCTGCAGGGCGTAGGGGCCGATCTTCGCCTGCGTGGACTGGATGGGCTCGCCATCATCGGCCGGCACTAACTCGGGGCTGATCTCGGTACCGAGAATGGCCAGCAGTACCCGCCCAACGTCGTCGGAGAAGATCCGCTCGGCCACCACCCAGCGGATGAGATGCTGAATGAGGGTCTTGGGAATGCCGGCATTGACCCCGTAGTGGGCCATCTGGTCGCCCACCCCGAAGGTGCACCAGCCCAGCGCCAGCTCGGACAGGTCACCGGTGCCCAGCACGATGCCGCCGCGCTGGTTGGCGATGCGGAACAGGAAGTCGGTGCGCAGCCCGGCCTGAACGTTCTCGAAGGTCACGTCGTAGACCTCGCGCCCCCGCTGGCCGCGCCCGTAAGGGTGGTCCATGGCGGTGAGCATCTGCTCGGCGGCGGGTCGGATGTCGAGCTCCTCGACGTGGCAGCCGAGCGCCCGCGCCAGCGCGAGCGCATTGCTCTTGGTCCCCTCGCTCGTGGCGAACCCGGGCATGGTGATGGCGTGGATGTGCTCGCGGCCCAGGCCGAGGCGGTCGACGGCGCGGGCGGCGACGATGAGCGCATGGGTGGAGTCCAGTCCACCACTGACGCCGATGACGATTGTGGGCAGGCCGATGGCCCGCAGCCGCTGAGCGAGAGCGGCCACCTGAATGCTGTATGCCTCGTAGCAGTCCTGGGCGAGGCGGGCCGGATCGTCGGGCACGAAGGGGAAGCGGTCCACCGCCCGGCGCAGGCCGATGTCGGTGCGAGGCACTCCCAGCGCCTGGGGCTCAATGCTCAGGGTGAGGAATCGGCTCGAGCCGTCAGACCCGGCGGGAGCCGCGGCCCTACTCAGCGCCGCACGGTTGTCCTCGAAGGAGCCCTGGCGCAGCCGTTCGGCCCGCAGCCCCTCGATATCGACGTCGACGACCGTGGCTCGCGGCCCATCGGGGAAGCGCTCGGTCTCCCCCAGAAGTTCGCCGTTCTCGTAGACGAAGGTCTGGCCGTCCCAGGCCAGGTCCGTGGATGACTCCCCCTGCCCGGCGGCCGCGAAGACATAGGCGGCCAGATTCCGAGCACTGGAGGCGCGGGCCAGTAGCTTGCGGTCCTCGGCCCTGCCCACGGTGATGGGAGAGCCGGAGAGGTTGACGAGCACGGTCGCCCCGGCCAGAGCCGCCAGGGAGGACGGCGGGACGGGCACCCACATGTCCTCGCAGACCTCCACGTGAAAGGTCAGGCCCGGCACATCGGCGACCTCGAAGAGCAGATGCGGGCCGAAGGGGACACGGGCGCCATCATCCCGGTCCCCGACGGCATTCCCGACGGCGGCGGCCTCTGCACCGGCGCGGACTGCGGGCAGAAGGATCCGCTGAGCGCCCGGCACGCCGTCTCCGCTCGCGAAATGCCGTTTCTCGTAGAACTCGCGGTAGGTGGGCAGGTAGGACTTCGGTGCGACGCCGCGCACGGCACCGCCCTGAATGACGACGGCGCAGTTGTAGAGGCGACTGCCGTCCCGCAGGGGCGCGCCGACGATGATCGCCGGGAGGAGGCCGGCGGAGGCCGCGCGAATGGTCTCGATGGCGGCGAGGACCTCGTCGAGCAGCACGTCGCTGAGCAGCAGGTCGTCAATGGAGTAGCCGGTCAGGCTGAGTTCGGGGAAGGCGGCCAGGCACACGCCGTCGTCGGACAGACTGCGGGCCTGCTCGATGATCGCGGCGGCATTGGCCGCAGGATCCGCCAGCGCGACGGGAAGGGTCACGGCGGCGACGCGCGCGAAGCCCTGGTCGTAGGCGGAGCGGAACTCGATGGTCGGCCGCCCGGCGGGGGGCGGCGGAGGTGCGTCCTGATGCATGTGACGATCCTCCCATGAGCTGCGCGAGGGACGGTTCTCGAATCGACGGCAGCGCCTTTCAAGCCCGTTAGAACACCCTTCACATACTCGATGTGATCGTTCCGTTACCCCATAGATTGAATCGATATCGTTTCGTTATCATGGATCACCGGAATCTCGCGGAATTCTCGCGGGGCGGGAATGGATTTCCGAGCTCGGAACCCATATAGTCTTCCTTGTCGGAACGCAGACGACACGAGGGGATCAGGGACCCTGTTGACTGCCGCTGCGTTCGGGGATGTCGCGATTCAGGGACCGCGCCCCCGAGCCCGGCGAGAGGCCCCGCACCGCAAGGTGTCGGGGCCTCCCTCTGTTCTCCGGCAGGTCATGATCGCAACACCTGCCGGAGAACCGTCGGGGAGCGCACTGCGCTCCCGTGGACCATCATCGGTGCCATGGCTTGATCGGTCCAGTTACACGCCGAGGCGCACACTGAATTCGAACGGGGATCGGATTACGTCCGGCTCCAGCGCGGCCGCCGTTCGACCGGCGATCAGTGCCCCGCAGCCTGCGGGAACAACCCCCACTGCTCCCGCAGAGCGTCTATGAAGAAGCGGACCTCGGGCACCATCGTGGTGGACAAGCGCTGATCCGCGGCGTTTCCCGGCGTCGTCGAGCACAACCACTGGATCTGCAGCCCGTCGCTGAGCGCCACGAACGATCGGGCGATCATCCTCGACGGAGCCTCCGCACGCACCGAGCCCGCTTCCTTACCGCGCTCCAAGGCGTTCTCGATCATCGTCACCGATTCCGTCAAGTGGCCGGCGAACCACTGGTGCGCCGGGTGATCGGCATCGAGCACGGACATGGCCGTCGCCGTATAGATCGCCACGAGATCCCGATGAGCAGCATTGTGCGCGACCAGCGTCGCGAACGCATGAAGCAGTTCCCAGGGGTCCTCAATCGCACCTCCCCCCAAGAAGCCGGCGAAATCATCTTGATCGCGCCACTGGAGGACTTGAGCGAAAAGTTCTTCCTTGGAGGAGAAGTGGTGGAGAAGTCCCGCTTTCGAGATATCCGACGCCGTTGCGATGTCCGACAAAGACGTACCGGCATATCCATGGGCCCCGAACAGTTTGATGGCCTCATTGAGGACCCGCTCGCGCTTGTCCTCACTGCCGACTCTGGGCCGGCCGGGCCTGCGCCGCTCGCCCTGCGCAGACGCAGCTGAATGACCACCGGAGGCTGCGTTGTCGCCACTGTTCGCACGGGTCATACCAGCATTGTGTCACTGTTAGATTCATGTAGATCCATGACCGGCCATGGAGCCCGTACGCTTCTCCAGCAACGGGTCTCACATGACCGGTCATGAAAGCTCTTTCGCACTCCCGCTCGAGCGCGACCGATCTCGAGCCGGAAGTGGACCGATCTCGGTGCGGAGTACGACCGATCTCGGCGAGATTGGGTGGGCGGAGGATCAGACGGCGCTGGTGGCGCTGGGCGCCCAGGCCTCGCCGCGGGCGGTCAGCGACAACCCGGCGAGCACGCCGTCGGGGCTCACATCCACGACGACCTCCTGACCGTCCAGGACCTCGCCGGCCAGGATCATGCGGGCCAGCTCGTCGCCGATCTCGCGCTGAACCAGGCGACGCAGCGGACGGGCGCCATAGGCGGGGTCGTAGCCCTCGTCGGCGAGCCAGGTGCGGGCCTCGTCGGTGACCGACAGGGTGAGCCGGTGGCCCGCCAGGCGGTCCTGCATCTTGGCCAGCTGGATATCGACGATCCGAGCCAGCTCCTCCTTGGTCAGCGGGTCGAAGACAAGAGTGTCGTCGAGCCGGTTGAGGAATTCGGGCTTGAAGGAGGCGCGGACCTGCGCCATGACCTCCTTGCGCTTCTCCTCCGGGCTCAGCAGCGGGTCGATGAGGAACTGGCTGCCCAGGTTGGAGGTGAGCACGAGGATGACGTTGCGGAAGTCCACCGTGCGGCCCTGACCGTCGGTGAGGCGGCCGTCATCGAGCACCTGCAGGAGGATGTCGAAGACCTCGGGGTTGGCCTTCTCGACCTCATCGAGCAACACCACCGAGTAGGGGCGGCGCCGCACGGCCTCAGTGAGCTGGCCGCCCTCCTCGTAGCCGACATACCCAGGAGGGGCGCCCACCAGGCGGGCCACGGAGTGCTTCTCGGAGTACTCCGACATGTCGATGCGCACAATGGCGCGCTCGTCATCGAACAGGAAGTCCGCCAGGGCCTTGGCCAGCTCGGTCTTGCCCACGCCGGTGGGGCCGAGGAACAGGAAGGATCCGGTGGGGCGGTCCGGGTCGGACACCCCGGCGCGCGAGCGGCGCACGGCGTCGGCCACGGCGGCCACGGCGGCGGCCTGCCCGATGAGGCGCTCGCCGATGACGTCCTCCATCTCCAGAAGCTTCTTCTGCTCGCCGGCCATGAGCTTGCCCACGGGGATTCCGGTCCAGGAGGAGATGACCTCGGCGATCTCGGTGGGGCCGACCTTCTCGGCGATCATGGGCTCGGGTGCGGGACCGTTGTCGCGCTCGACGCCGTCGGGACCGATGACGGCCGCATCGGCCGCGGCCTGAGCGGCCTCCATGTCGCGGATCTGGGTCTCCAGTGCGGGCATCTCGCCGTAGCGCAGGCGCCCGGCCTCCTCGAAGTTGCCCTCGCGCTCGGCCAGGTCGGCCCTGGTGCGCAGCTCGTCGAGGGCGGCGCGCAGCTCACCGACCTTGTTGTGACCGGCCTTCTCGGCCTCCCACCGGGCGTTGAGCGCGGTCAGGCGCTCGGAGGCGTCGGCCAGCTCGGCGCGCAGGCGCTCGAGGCGGTCGACAGCGGCCGGGTCGGCGGAGGAGCCCTCCTCCTCGATGGAGTCGGCGAGGTAGGACTCCTCCATGCGCATGCGGTCGACGCGGCGCTGGAGCTCGTCGATCTCGACGGGGCTGGAGTCCAGCTCCATGCGCAGGCGGGACGCCGCCTCGTCGATGAGGTCGATGGCCTTGTCGGGCAGCTGACGACCGGTGATGTAGCGGTCGGACAGGGAGGCCGCGGCCACGAGCGCGCCGTCGGAGACGGTGACCTGGTGGTGGGCCTCGTACTTGGGGGCGATGCCGCGCAGGATGGCGACGGTGTCGGCCACCGAGGGCTCGCCGACGAAGACCTGCTGGAAGCGGCGCTCCAGAGCGGGATCCTTCTCGATGTTCTCGCGGTACTCGTCCAGCGTGGTGGCGCCGACCAGCCTCAGCTCACCGCGGGCGAGCATGGGCTTGAGCATATTGCCGGCGTCCATGGCCCCTTCGGAGCCGCCCCCGGCGCCGACCACGGTGTGGAGCTCGTCGATGAAGGTGATGACCTCGCCGTCGGAGTCCTTGATCTCCTTCAGAACGGCCTTGAGGCGCTCCTCGAACTCGCCGCGGTACTTGGCGCCGGCGACCATGCCCGCCAGGTCCAGGGCGATCAGGCGCTTGCCGCGCAGGGACTCGGGCACGTCGCCCGCCACGATGCGCTGGGCCAGGCCCTCGACGACGGCGGTCTTGCCGACGCCGGGCTCGCCGATGAGCACCGGGTTGTTCTTGGTGCGACGGCTCAGGACCTGGACGACGCGACGGATCTCGGCGTCGCGGCCGATGACCGGATCGAGCTGACCGGCGCGGGCGGCCTCGGTGAGGTCGGTGCCGTACTTCTCCAAGGACTTGTAGGTGCCCTCGGGGTTGGGCGAGGTGACGCGAGCGCCACCGCGAACCTTGGGCAGGGCGTCGCGCAGCGCTTCGGCAGTGGCGCCGTTGTCGGCCAGGATGCGCGCGGCGGCGTCCGAGGAGGGGTTGCCCGCGGCAATGCCGATGAGCAGGTGCTCGGTGGAGATGTACTCGTCACCGAGTCTCTTGGCCTCGTTGGAAGCGGCCTCGAGAGCCGCGAGCAGGCCGCGGGAGGGCTGCGGCTGGCTCACCGAGCTGCCGGAGGACGCCGGAAGCTGGGTCAGGGCGCGGCGCGTTGCGGCGCCGATGGTCTGGAGAGCGCCGGCGTCGGGATTGACGGCGGCGAGCAGGCCGACGGCGACGCCGTCCTCCTGACCGAGGAGCTCGGCGAGCAGGTGAAGCGTGTCGATCTGGGGGTTGCCGGCCGCGGCTGCGGCCTGCATGGCTCCGGAGATGGCCTCTTGCGAGCGGGTGGTGTAGTTCGTGTCCATATGGGATCTCCTTGATTGTCGTTCAGACGGACCGGGCTCCGGCGGGTGATCGGGGCTCCGCCCCTCCGGCTGCGCCGATGCGCGCCCGGCGGTCGAATTCCCATTCACGGATTGATGAACCCGCAGGCCCTGGTGTCTCCAGCCCGTACAACCTCACCAAGATTGAGCCTATTCCACTCAACTTAATGGAACCCGAACTTCTTGGGTGGCGAGCGCCACGCGGGTGACTTCAACGTCGGGCATGGGCGCCGGATCACCCCCCTTGACACGAGGCGACGACGAGCAGACCATATCGATAAACGATATGTTGACGTCGAAGCTCTCGGCGAGGAGGGCACCATGACAGCCACCAGGACCACGACACCAACCGAGACCGAAGGCGCCGCAGCGCCACCGGCGAGCACCGGACGGCGAACACGAGCGGCGGTGCGACGGCGGCAATGGCGGGCGTTTCGAAAGCGGTGGAAGCGGTGGGAGCGGTGGACCGACTCGCCCACGATCGGCTTCGGAAGCCTCGTGACGGCCTCGGTCATCACCGCCCTGCTGTGGCTGACAACCTGCTACCCGCTGCTCAGCGTCCTCGAGGACCTTCTGCGCGGACACGGCCTGCTCGTCCTATTCGCCGATCTGCCGAGCACCTCGCAACCCGCACTCCCCGACGGCATCGATCGAGTTGCCGCCCTCGCCCCCGAGATCGACACCTCCACCTCCTCGCAGACCTACGGCGATCTCACCGCCCTGTCCCCCACCACCCAGCTGCTCATGGGCGCACTCATCACAGCCCAGGTCAGTCTGATCGCAGTCTGCGGAGGCCTGTTCATCCATCTACTGGCGGCCATCCGCCCGGACCGGGCCGACTGGTGGAGGCTGCTGATGACGCGCGGCAAGCGCCTCCTCGCAACCGGGGCGGCCGCGTACGGATTGTCGATCGCCTTGGCGATCATCACCGACTGGATCGCCAACGAGTCGATCTACCCCGCGGACGCCTCTGCGGAGCGCCACTGGTTCATCACCCTGCCGACCAAGAGCCCCGACCCGTTCCTGGCAGGGCTGCTCGTCCTCATCGTGCTGTCCCATGTGCTGAGCGCGCTCAGCCGCACCCGCGAGCGCGCCGGCGAGCTCACCGCCGAGAACGCCGAGCTGCGCGCGGAGACCGAGGGACTGGTATGACCGCCGTCGATGAGCGTCGGACCGCAGCCGGCGGAAGCGCGAGAGGACGGATCGGGGACGGAGAGGAGCCGCGCATCGTGTGCCATCTCGACCAGCTCCTGGAGACGCGCGGCATGACGCTCGTCGAGCTGTCCGAGCAGGTCGGGGTGACCGCCGTGAACCTGTCCGTGCTCAAGAACGGGCGCGCCAAGGCGATCCGCTTCAGCACCCTGGTGGCCGTGTGCGGGGCGCTGGGATGCGGCGTCGGCGACCTGCTGGAGATCGCATCCGGGGCGGCCGACTGACGAGCGAGCCGGGCGCCTCGACTCCGCCCACTGAGAATCACTGAGGGCCACTTCCGCCGGGGGCTTCCCCCCAGCACCGCTTCAAGTATCGTCGCGTACTGTACGACTCCTTAACCTCTGCGACTTCAGGAGACGATCATGAAGACCTTCCACCGCGCGACCGCTCTCGTCGCCACTGCACTTCTGGCCACATCTCTCGCAGCATGCTCACACAGCAATCCCTCGAATGATAAGGAAAGCGCCTCGGCACAAGCGACGGACTCGGCGAGCACGGGTAAGGCCACGCAGGGCGACCAGCAGACGACCGTAGCCGCGCAGCCGGCGCCCGACGGCTACCAAACGGTCACGGCCCCCACGACCAATCTCTCCTTCGCCGTCCCCGGAGACTGGGAGGTGCTGACCGGCGATGATCTCAAGGACGACCAGAAGATCGAGGAAATCGCCAACAGGTCGGGCAATGACCCCGACCAGATACGCCAGTTGCTCTCGGGGCTAGAGCTGCAGGCCATGGCCACGCAGCCCGATGATAATAATTTCGCCGAGAACGCGAACGTCGCTCCCGTACAGGGAGTCACCACCCTGCCGACCGAGGACGTCATGGCACAGCAGATCAAATTGCAGGGCGGCACACCCGGCGAATACTCCACCTCCCAGACCTCGCTCGGAGAGGTCGCCATCCTGACCTACACGCTCTCCACTCAGGCCGGCGAGGGGCAGGGCGCCGTCATCGCAGCCCCGACGAAGAACGGCGGCTGGGCAGCCATCACGGTGATGACAATGGACGCCTCTCGCACTCAGGAGCTGACCGAAACCATCACATCCACGCTGTCCTGACGCCCTGACGCCCGGACACCGGAGACGTCAACGGCAGCCCGCTCAAGAAGTCCCCGGATTGGCGCGGGCCGGTGAGCCGGCCCGCGCCAATCCGGGGACTTCTCCCCAGCACCGGTCCAAGGATTGTCGCGTACTGTACGAGTCCCTCCCTCTGCGACGTCAGGAGACGATCATGAAGACCTTCCACCGCGCGACCGCCGTCGTCGCAGCAGCACTCCTGTCCGCCTCACTGACGGCATGCTCCCTGATCCGCATCCAGAACAGCTCCTCCGATCAGGAGACCTCCTCGGCGCAGGAAACCGACTCAACGGACACGCAGAGCACCGCCCCGACGGCAGGGTCCGGCAAGGACGCGCCCGACGGCTACCAGACAGTCACAACCCCCTCGTCGATGATCTCCTTCGCCGTTCCCGAGAACTGGCAGGTGTTCAGCGGAGACGATCAGAACATCCCCCTGCCCACCGGCACGCAGGACCCTGACGGCCAGGGGAGCCAGTCGTTGCCGGCCATCGAGCTGGCTGCAGCCGCCCCCAATACGAACGACGGAGTCCCCGAGCACCTGTTCGCCATACCCGTGGAGCAGATCGCCTTCCTGCCGACCGAGGAGATGATGTCCTCACTGATCAAGGCGCGGGGCGGCACACCCGGCGAATACTCCACCTCTGAGACCGAACTCGGGGAGGCCGCCGTCATGACCTTCACCTCGACCATTCAGGGGACCACGATGCAGAGCGCCGCCATCGTCACACCGGACAGCGGTGGCGGCTGGACGAGCCTCACGCTGTCCACCTCAGACGCCTCCCGCACCCGGGAGCTGACCGACGTCATCATGTCCACCCTGTCCTCCTGACAGGGCGCTCTCCAGGGCGCCCTCCCCCAGTGGAGGACGACGGCGGGCCGTGTTCGCCACTGCTCTTCTCAACAGCACCTCAAGCGGCCCGCGAGTCCGCCCGGAACGCTCGAGCACGACGCAGAACGCCGCCAGCGCCGCCCAGACCAGAACAGCGACACCGACTCCAATCGCCGCCTCCGTCGCCTCGACATCCAGGCTCGACAGAATCAAGAAGGATCCGAGGAAGAGAACGGACTGGCCCACATACGCGGTCATGGATCGTTTGCCCACGGCGGCCAGCACCCATCGCGCACCACGGAGCGGCTCCGGGCGGCCCGGCCCCGCCCATGCGGCCAGCAGGCACAGCCACCCGAAGGCGCCCGCTATGCCGGACAGGGAGAAGACGGCGATCGCGGCGCCCCCGAGGTACAGCGGAAGCGACCCGTGCATGAGCATGAGCAGGGGTACGGCCCCTACGGCTCCGACAAGTATCCCCGCGACTCCACCGCCCAGGAGCCGACCACGATGCCGATCCGGATGCGACAGGAGGTCGGAGTCGGCCAAACGCGCACCGATGAGGACGCAGACGACCGCGTAGGAGGTGAAGAGGAAGACCACCGTCCCGACCGGCCACCGCGTCAGATTGCTCAATGGATACCATGCGCTGAACGTTGAGCGCACGCCCTCCCTGCTGAATATGTCAACCCCCGAGTCGCTCATACTCTCGAGGGACATTCCCATCTTGACTGCGGCCCACACGCCGAGCAGTGTCGTGACACCGCCGACGACGCTCATCCAGGTCTTTCTGCGATGCACGAGCACGCCCGCCAGCAGCACGGCGATGAGCCCATAGGACCCGATGACGTCGCCGTTGAAGATCACGCTGTGCACCGCGCCGAACAGAAGCATCCACAATCCCCGACGGCGCACCAGGCGCCGGGCATCGGCCGTGGCGTCGGCACGCACGGCCTCCTCCCACGTCGCACGCGCTGCGGGGTCGGCGAGCACGGCTCTCAGGGCCGGTTCCCGGTCGGCCCGTTCGGCCGCCCTGCTCACGTCGGCCTCAATGCGCCGCGAGGCCATGGTCATGAGGCCGAAACCGAACAGCATGGCGAACAATGGGTAGGCGCGGTTCTCGACCAAACAGACACGCACCACCTCCACTACGCGATCGACCGCCGACTGCTCGGCAGGCGCGGGCAGGTAAATGAGCCAGTTCTGTGACACGTTCGCCAGGGCGATCAGCAGGAGCATGAAACCGCGCGCCACATCCGGCGCCGGATGGCGCACCGACCTCGCACCGGTGAAGGAGCTGGCGCTGGCCAGCTCAGGAGGAACAGGGGTTGCAGCACGCGAGGGAAAAACCATGAGGCAATCGTGATCGGATTCATATGGGGGTGCCTCGTTCGTTGGGACGGCGCTCCTGTCATCCGCTGGGACGGCGCCCCTGCGATCCAAGTCCTCCTCCGGTCGGATGCGGACGGCGTGGTCACCGGTGAAGGACCGATGAGCCGATGACGAGCGCAGCCCGAGCAGGCTCGCGCGACATGCACCAACATGCATCAATCCGTGATTCGCGGGACTCGCAGCGTCCGCAACCGCATGCCATGCTGGGGCGGAACCGGTGCCGGGAGATACCGCGCACCACGACGAAAGGAAACCCTCATGGGAATTGGTGATCTGACGAGCAAGGCCGGCGAAGCCCTCGGCTCCGACAAGGCCGAGGCCGTGACCGATCAGGCTCTCGACAAGGCCGCCGACGCCGCCAAGAAGGCGACCGGAGGCAAGTTCGATTCCCAGGTCGAAGCCGCACGCGACGCCGCCGACTCCAAGCTCGGCAACGCCTGAGCCCGAGAGAGCCCGAGGGCTCACGAGAGCGAGTCTGTCGAGGCAGACATTTTCGGACGAGAATGCTTCCATGACCGTCCCGAGAACCAATGACGACGCCGCTCAACCCGACCTGCCGCCCGTGCCCTCCTGGCTCGACGAGATCGAGGGCGAGCGCGCACTCGCCTGGGTCGCCGAGCACAACGCCGCCACCCGCATGGTCGTCGATGGGAGCCAGCGCTTCGAGACCCTGCGGACTCAGATCGAGGCGATTCTCGACTCGCCCGATCGCATCCCCGGCGTCGGGCAGGCGGACGGAATGCTCTACAACTTCTGGACCGACGCCGATCACCCGCGCGGGCTGTGGCGCCGCACCACATGGGACTCCTATCTCGCAGGCGCTCCCGGCCGGGCGGGCGCCGGCTCCCCCGATGGCGCAGAGGACGGCGCACGGGGCACGCAGTGGGAGGTGCTGCTCGACCTCGACGCGCTCGGCGAGGCCGAGGGCGTCACCTGGGTGTGGCACGGCGCCCGGGTCCTGCGCACCGGCCCGCTGGCCGGCAGGCGCGCCCTCGTGGCTCTGTCCGACGGCGGCTCGGACGCCGATGTCACCCGTGAGCTGGACCTCGATACCGGGCGCTTCATCCCACCCGCCGAAGGCGGTTTCCACCGCGAGTCCTCCAAGGGATCGCTGTCATGGGCGGACGACGAGGGCAGTTCGGTACTGGCGATCGCCGACCTCGGCGAGGGCTCGCTGTCCCCCGCCGGATATCCGCGCCAGATCAGGCGGCTGCGGCGCGGCCAGTCTCTGTCCGAGGGGGAGGTCCTGCTCACCGCCGCAGCCGACGATGACGGCGCCTGGGCGCACCGCGACCGCTGGGGTCGCACCTGGCTGCTCACGCGCCCCGACTTCTACACCGAAGAGCTGTGGCTACTGCCCGACGGCGCTCAGACGCTTCCGGCATCGTCGGGGCCGAGCGCCTTGGCGGATGCCGGCACGACGGTGGCGCCAGGGGCCGTGCACATCGACGTGCCCGCCTCCGCCGAGGTCACCGCAGCCTGGGACTGGCTCCTGGTCAGTCTGCGCGAGGACTGGGAGATCGCGGACGCCGTTCACACGGCCGGCTCGCTGCTGGCCGCACCTCTGGATGACTTCCTGGCCGGCGAGCGCGCCTTCGAGACTCTGTTCGCCCCGACGCCGTCGGCCTGCTTGATCGGCTTCACCGTGACCGCCCGCCATCTGGTCCTGACCATGCTCGACGACTGCGTGACCGCCCTGGAGGTGCTCACGCCTCCGCGAACCGGCGCGAGCCGATGGGCTCGCCGCCCGCTGGATCTGAGCGTGCTCGCCGAATCGGAGTCCGACACCGGGAGCGTCTGCGACCCTACCGCCACCGCCGCGCTCGAGGATCCGAGCGCTCTGCGCCCTGGCCGCCCCTTGATCGAGGTCAGCGCCACCGCCGTCGATGGGCGCGAGGGCGACCGGCTGTGGCTGACGACGTCGTCCTTCACTCGGCCCACCACCCTCATGACGGGTGCGCTCCAGGCCGACGGCGCACTGACCGACGTCGAGGTGCTGCGCGCCGCGCCGGAGCGCTTCGACGCGACCGGTATAGAAGTCGGCCAGCATGTGGCGATCAGCGCGGACGGCACGCGTGTGCCCTATTTCCAGGTCGGGCGCCCGGCCATCGACGGCGAGGGGCGAGCCGTGCCGGGGCCGACGATTCTGTACGGCTACGGGGGCTTCGAGGTGCCGCTGGGGATCGGCTATCTGTCGGTGACCGGCAAGGCATGGCTGGAGCAGGGCGGCATCTACGTGATCGCGAATATCCGCGGGGGCGGGGAGTACGGGCCAGCCTGGCATCGCGCCGGGCTGAAGGATCATCGGCACCGCGTCTACGAGGACTTCGCGGCGGTCGCCCGGTCGCTGAGTGAGCGGGGCGTGACCGCGCCAGGGCGGCTGGCCGTGCACGGGGGCTCCAACGGCGGTCTGCTCGTGGGCAATATGCTCGTCCAGTACCCGGAGCTGATCGGGGCGGTGGTGTGCGAAGTGCCGCTGCTGGACATGAGCCGCTACACCCATCTGCTGGCGGGCGCTTCTTGGAAGGCCGAGTACGGCGACCCCGATGACCCGGCCCAATGGGAGTTCATTCGGGCCTTCTCGCCCTTCCACCTGTTGAAGGAGGGGCGCGACTACCCGCCGGTGCTCCTGGTGACCTCGACCCGGGACGACCGGGTCCACCCGGCGCACGCGCGCACCATGGCCCACCGGCTGGAGTGCCTGGGGCAGACGGTGACCTACTTCGAGAACTCCGAGGGCGGGCACGGCCGGGCCTCGACCAATGCGCAGCGGGCCTTCATGAGCGCCCTGACCTACGACTTCGCCTGGCGAATCCTGAGCTGATCGCGCCCCTCCCTCCCCTTCGCCGAGATCGGTCGAACTCCGGCTCGAGATCGGTCCGCTTCCGCATCGAGATCGGTTCACGTCCGCGCCGAGATCGGTTCACGTCCGCACCGGGATACCGACCTCAATACGTTCGCAGGTCGGCGCGCATGGCAGCGAATCGATTGGTCACGAAACCGGTCTGCTCGTACATTCCCCGCCCCGCCTCCGTCGCCATGAGTTCGGCTCGACCGATACCCGTCGAGACGGCCCATCTCATCACCGCCTCGAAAGCCCGCTTGCCATATCCATGACCGCGATGAGCAGGGAAAGTGCACACGTTGCTGACCAGCACATCACGGCCGTCGGGAACCTCGGGCGACGGCGCGGCGTCACGAACCGCCCCCATCGCGCACGCCACGACATCCTGGCCCGCCTGCACGACGAAGATCCCGTATATCGGATTCTTCACCCGTTCGGTGAACCACCGATGCGCATTGCTCCGCCATCGACCATCCGTCATCGCCGTCCCCGTGACACGGAACATCTCCGCGCGCAGCGCCACCAGGGCGCCGACGTCGAATACGGTCGCTCGTCTGACAACAACAGCATCATTCACACTCACGAACCTACCGTCGGCCTCAAGAGGACTAGAAGAGCAGAACTCTCCGCTGAGGTCGAACTGCGCGAGCCATCCGAATATGCCGAGCAGTCGGGCCCATTGCCGACGACGAGCGTCCGACGGCGCGTCATCGGGGCCGGCGAACCGGCTGAACCGATCTCGACGCGGAGTACGACCGATCTCGAGCCGGAACCGGACCGATCTCGACGCGAGTTGCGACCGATCTCGAGCCGGAACCGGACCGATCTCGACGCGGATTACGACCGATCTCGGCGGAAAAGAAGAGCGGAAGAGCGCAGAAACACGGGAGCCGTCGGGCACATACCCCTGATACATGTGCCCGACGGCCCGTTGTGCTCTACAACCTCCTTTCTACTCGGTGACACTCCGCGGTCCTCATCACGGGATACCTGGACCGAACCGCGGAAACTGGCAGTCTCCTGTAATCCGCTCTGCTTCCTCCTCCTCTTATACGGACTGATGCCGGTCTACTGGGCGTTGAGGGCCGCCGTCGGGGGCGTACGGGCCGCCCGCACCGCCGGGTACAGACCCGCCACCGCCCCGATAAGGATCGTGACCCCCAGACCCACCGCAATGACGAGCGGCGGCAGGGCGAAGGGCCAGTCGTTGATTGCGGCCGCCCCGGCGGTCACCCCGATTCCCAGGACGCAGCCCAATGCACCACCCAGTCCCGCCAGAAGCAGCGCCTCAGCGAGGAACTGGACGAGGATGTGGCTGCGCATGGCCCCCAGGGCGCGCCTCAGCCCGATCTCACGGCGCCGCTCCAGCACCGAGATGATCATGGTGTTGGCCACTCCGATCCCGCCCACGACCAGGGCGATCGAGCCGACTCCCGTCAATAGGCTGGTGAAGGCCTTGTCCGCGGCGTTCTTGGCCGCCAGCGCGTCCGAGGGCCTCGAGATCTTGACGGCCCCGGGCGACTGCGGCAGGACCGTGGGACCCAGGAGGCTCCTCACCCTCTCGACGGCGCTATCGGCGCTGCGCTCGTAGATCGTCGTCGGGTTGCCCGCGTAGTCGAACAGCTGCTTGGCCACCGACGCCCCGATGAGCGCCGCGTTATCGAGCTCGGGGGCCAGCACCGAGGGCTGAAGGATCCCGACCACGGTGAAGGAGGTCCCGCCGAGCCACACCTGAGTTCCCGGTTCCACCACGCCCAGTCGCCGGGCGGCGGCCGCTCCGAGCACGGTTGCCGGATACGAGGACGTGGCCTGATTGAGCCAGGATCCCGTGCTCACCTCGCCGGCGACGACGTCGAGCAGGTTCTCATCGGCCACGAGGGTCGAGATGCCGCCGGTCGCCTCCTTGTCGCTAAGGTAGCTGCGGTAGACGGAGACCTTGACCAGCGAGGTCGAGCTCGACTGCTGGACGCCGTCGATCGTGCCGACCCGTCCGACGGCGTCGTCGGGGAACTTGACCTCTGTGCCGGTCAGGTCGGAGCCCGGGGTGAGAGTGAGCATGTTGGTGCCCAGGGATTCGAGCTGAGCAGTGAGCTGGGCCCGGCTCGACGTGGACACGCCGACCACCGCGATCATGGCCGCGATGCCGATGGCGATGCCCAGGGCGGACAGGAAGGCTCGCATGGGCCGGGCGCGCAGGCCTGTCCCGGCCAGGCGCAGGACGTCGGTCGGGCGCAGGTGCGAGCGTCCCGGGCGCATCGTCGTCGAGCTCATGCGGCCTCCTCCGTCGTGCCGATCGCGGAGTCGGAGACGATCTTCCCGTCCCGAATGGCGACGCGCCGCGGCAGCTCGGCCGCCAGGTCGTTGTCGTGGGTGATGACGACGACCGTCGTGCCCTGCTCGTGCAGCTCGTGAAGGAGCTCGACGATCGAGGCCCCGGAGACCGAATCAAGATTGCCGGTCGGCTCGTCCGCCAGGAGCAGGGGCGGATCCCCGACGACGGCGCGAGCGATGGCGACACGCTGACGCTCTCCGCCGGAGAGCTGGTGCGGGCGATGACGCAGACGGCGCTCGAGCCCCACGCGGCGCAGGGCCGCCTCGGCGCGCCTGCGCCGCTCGGCACGCGGCACTCCCAGATAGAGCAGGCCGTCGGCGACGTTGTCGATCGCCGTCATGCCGTCCGACAGATGGAACTGCTGGAAGACGAAGCCGATGCGTCGTGCGCGCACGGCTGACAGCTCCGGGTCCGTCAGGCCGGCGACATCGAGACCGTCGATCTCGACGCGTCCCGAACTGGGCCGATCGAGGGTGCCGATGAGGTTGAGCAGAGTCGATTTGCCGGAGCCGGAGGGGCCGACGACGGCGACGAACTCGCCGCGGTCGATATCCAGGCTGATTCCGGCGCAGGCGGCGACGGGCGGCTCCCCATAGGTACGGTGAACGTCGCGCAGAGACAGGATGCGGCTCATCGCTGCGGCACCACCACGCGCTGTCCCTCTGCCAGGCCCTCGCCCGAGATCTCGACCCGACCGGCGGCGAAGAGCCCGGTGGTCACCGGGACCCTCGTCGTCGTGTTGTCGTCCTGGACCACCTCCACGCCGAACTGCTCCGGACTCAGGGCGACGAGCGCCCCCACGGGAACGGACAGGACGTTCTCGCGCTTCTCGCTGGGCAGGCCAACGGTGACCGAGACCTCCTGGAAGTCGGCGGTGACCGAGGCATCGTCGGGGACGATGGTCACGGGTATGACGCGCTCCTTCTCCTTGGAGTCGCCCGAACCGCTCTTCTCCGTGGGAGTGCCCACGGAGGAGATGGTGCCGGTGGTATCAACGGCACCGGGCAGGTGCAGAGTGACCTTATTGCCGACGACGCCGAGCTGCTGATCGGCGAGCTTGATGTTCACGTCCACCACCTGAGCGGTGGAGGTGACGTCGTAGAGATCGCCCTCGACGGCGACCTTGTCGCCCACGCGGGACTTGATGGAGCCCACGCGCAGGTCATCCGGAGCGAAGACGATCCGCCCCAGGGGAATGGCCCCGGTCTGCTCGAGGCTCATGTCCTTCTGCCAGGCCCTGATGGCCCTGATGGTCCACCACCCGAAGGTGCCGTCCGGCTCGCGGGTGAAGTAGCCCAGGCCCTGCAGGGCGCTCTGGAGCTGCTGGATATCGCTGCCCTTGCTCATGCCGTCCTCGAAGGCGCGCCAGGCCGGGATGGATCCGTGCATGAGGTAGGCGGACTCGCCTCCGGCATCGTAGAGCCGATCACCGGCGTGAAGCACGGTGCCGGCCGCGGGCAACCAGGTGACCACGCCCTCGAAACCGGAGCGGAGCACATGGGAATCGGAGAAGCGCAGGGTGCCGGCGGCGCTCGTCTCGCCCTGGAGGGTGCCACGGGTGATCTCCTCGGTCGTGCCGGTGAAGGCCTCGGACTTGTCGTCACCCTTGTCGGCCCGGCCTGGCAGGATTCCCGTTGCCGCCGCCGTGCCCGCTCCCGCTCCGGCCAGAAGGAGGACGGCTCCGGCTCCGAGGAGCAGGCGACGGGTCGGGCGAGCAGGGCCTTTCTTCGGAGCCTCCACATCGGCCGGGCTATTCATGCCGTCCGTGCTGCCCGTGTCGCCGCCCTCGGTGGGGGACACGGGGTCATTCCCCGAACCGCGAGCCCGACGCCGGAGGCTCACTGATCCCCCTCGGAGGCCGAGGAGGGGGCGGCCGAAGCCGCGCATTTCTCGATGGCCTCCTGGGGAATCGTGCCCACGTCAATGGACAGGCCCTTGCCGGGCTCGGGATCCTTGACGTCGTAGCCCTCATTGCGCAGGCACTCGGCGAGAGCAATGCTCGACTGGAGGATTTCGGGGTCGTCGGGATTCTGGGTGCTGGCCCCGGGCGGCGGGCCGAGCTTCTTCTCGCAGTCCTCCACGGCGGTATTGAAGGCGGCCGCATCACCGCCCACGTCCTGAGTGCGGATGTCCTTACCGTCGTCGGAGTCGGACACGTTGAACCCAGCGTCGCGCAGACATTGGTTGAACTTGAGGGTGTAGTCCTCGGCGGAGCCGGTCGCACTGGCGGCGGAGGCATCGGCGGCGTCGGTTGACTTCCCGCCCCCGCACGCGGTGACCATGCCGAGTGCGCAGACCACGCTCGCCACTGCTGCAAGCATCCTCGTCCTGCCGTTCCTCATCAAAGTTCTCCTTAAAAAGTTCCTTGGATTCCCGAGCCCTTGAGCTCTTGCACGGCCGATCTCCCGATATCCGGGGCGGCCGGCCAATCGCCCCCGGTCCTTCCGGGGCCGGGCACAATCTCAGCGGAGCCGGCGTTGCAAGAGCCTTTAGAAAAATCCTTATGCGGGTTTTAACCCCCTCTCCCCTATCGTTGGCGCGTGGGCGGCCGCCGGCGGGCGCCCTGGAAGGGGCCGTGAGAGCGGCTGGGAAATGCAGAAGGCTGCAGAAAGCGGAAACCCGGGAGGTCGATGACGTGCGCGTACTGGTGGTCGAGGACGAGTCCTATCTCGCCGATGCGATAGCCGTGGGGCTGCGTCGCGAGACGATGGCGGTGGACGTCGTGGGGGACGGCGCCGAAGCGCTTGCCCAGGTGGAGGTCGCCGACTACGACGTCGTCGTTCTGGACCGGGACCTGCCCGGCGTCCACGGCGACGAGGTCTGCGCCCGCCTGGCCCGCGAGCACCCGGAGGTGCGCGTCCTCATGCTCACCGCGGCCCGCTCCCTGCGCGAACGCGTCGAGGGCTTCGAACTCGGGGCGGATGACTACCTCGTCAAGCCCTTCGAGTTCCCTGAGCTCGTGGTCCGGCTGCGCGCTCTGGAGCGGCGCAGTCAGCCGGCGCGCGGCCCCGTCCTGGAATCCCGCGGAGTGCGGCTGGATCCCTTCCGCCGGGAGGTCTCGCGCGACGGGCACTTCGTGCGTCTGAGCCCCAAGGAGTTCGCCGTCCTGCAGCTGCTCATGGAGGCCGACGGCGGGGTTCTCAGCGCCGAGACGATCCTGGAGAAGGCCTGGGACGCGAACGCGGACCCTTTCTCGAACACGATGCGGGTGACGATCTCCCATCTGCGCAAGCGCCTCGGTCAGCCCTGGGTCATCCAGACCGTCCCCGGCGCCGGATACCGCTTCGGGGACTGAGATGCCGCAGCCCGCCTCCAGCAGCACGCCCGCATCACCGGCGGCGCAGAGTCCCAGGTCCCGCAGGCTGACCATTCGGGCTCGGCTCACCCTGACCTACGCGGGTCTGGTGACCGGATCGGGCGCCGTCCTCATCGCCCTGGTCTACCTGTACATGAGCCGCTTCCAGGTGGCCATTCCCGAGGAGACGACGGGCATCGACGGGGACGACGGCGACATCTACCTGCAGATCACCCTCATGTCCGAGTTCCTCAACCGAATGCTCGCGATCTCCCTGGGAGTGCTCGCCTTGCTGGCTCTGCTGTCCGGTGCGGTCGGCTGGGTGGTGGCCGGCCGCATGCTCGCCCCGCTGTCGACCATGAACGAGGCCGCCAGACAGGCCGCCTCCGGCGACCTCAGCCGGCGCCTGGCGCTGACGGGCCCCCGCGACGAGATCCGCGACCTGGCCAACACCTACGATCACATGCTCGATTCCCTGGAATCCTCCCTGGCCACCTACCGGCGCTTCGCGGCGAACGCCTCGCATGAGCTGCGCACGCCCCTGGCGACGGCCCGGACGATGATCGACGTGACCCTGGCCGATCCCGACGCCTCCGCGGGGCAACTGCGGTCCCTGGCGGAGCGACTGCGGGAGACCAATCAGGCGAACGTCGAAACCGTCGACGCCCTGCTCGACCTCGCGGAGGCCCAGTCGGGGGACATCTACCGGGAGGAGGTGGATCTGGCCGACGTGGTGGCAACGGTGCTGGCCCAGCTCGCCCCGGAGGCCACAGAGCGGAGGGTGACCCTGCCCGAGGCCCCCGGCGATGTCGCCGTCCTGGAGGGGGACCCGGTGCTGCTCCGCCAGGCCGTCTCCAACCTGCTGCGCAACGCGGTGCGGCACAACGTCCCGGATGGCGGCGTCGAGATCGAGCTCGCTCACGCGGGCGACCGGGTGCGGCTGCGGCTGTCCAACGACGGCTCGCCCATCCCCGAGGAACGGCTGGAGTCCCTGCGCGAGCCCTTCGTCCGCGGAGCCGGCCGGGGGCGGACCCGCGGAGACGGGCACGGCCTGGGCCTGGCCATCGTCTCCGCGGTCGCAGCCGCCCACGGCGGTGCTCTGGAGCTGTCCGCGAACTCCTCGGGCGGCCTGACCGCGGTCCTCGATCTGCCCGTGCGCGCCGGCACCGACGACGCCCCTGAGCCGCACGAGGATGCTCCCGGCGTCTGAAGAACGACGTTGGGCCGGCCCTCCCGAGGAGGGCCGGCCCAACGCGCAGTGCGGCGCTCAGTATCGGAGGGTTCTCGATCGGAGGGTTCTCAGGAGCGTCCTCACGATTCCTCAGCGCGCATTCATGCGTCGCTCGACTGCGCGATAGCGCAGGAGACGGACCGCACCGACCATGGTCACTCCCAGGCCCACTACTCCGGACGCCACGACAGTCAGCATGAGGACTTGGAACAACGGCAGGCGAGCGGGCTTGAGGGGCGGGCCGATGATGACGTCGTCGGTCCCTCCCGGACAGGTCACCGTGAAGGTCCCCGTCCCGGGAGCGTCGAAGGAGCCGTAGGGCAGTTCTTCGGTCAGCGGCGTCAGGGACACAGTGCTGCCGTCCGAGCCGGTGACGGTGCAGTCGGTTGTCGATTTGCCGGATGTTGAGGTGTACAGGGCGGAGGTGGAGCCCTGCTCCAGGTACACCGTGCCGGCATTGCCCAGCGGGGCGCCCGGTCCGCTGGCGCTGTCGAAAACGATGGAGAGGGCCGTGAAAGTGAGAACCAGGGGCACCACGAGCATCAGCACCAGGCCGATGACCGACATGCGCCAAGGACGCCGCACCGTGCGGGGGCGCGTGCCGAAACCCGTGCTGAATCCTGTGTAGCCCGTGTAGCCCAGAGCGGCGCTCTCGCTCACAGGCGGCAAGGGATCCGCCAGCCGGACGGCACTGCCTCCCGACGCCCGCACGAAGGGATCCGATTCTGAGCCCTCTTTGTTCTCTCTGCCCTCTTTCTTGTGGCCTTCTCGAGCTTCATCAGCCGATGACCCGTACGACGAAGCTCGAGACTCGGACGACCAGTCGGAGTTCGGGGGCGGCTCCGCAGGAGACTGGACCCTCTGCTCGTACAGATAGGCCTCCAGCTCCTCGGGGCTCAAGCGCTTGCCGTAGCGGGGCTCGCCGTCTTCGGTTTCGTAGCGCGCCACGCGAGCCTCAGAACTGGCGGCCGCCCGTCGGGCCACCGCTCTTCGCCGCGATCTCGAGCACGACACGCATCCCCAGAATCTCGAGGCAGACCCAGGGGGCGTTCACCAAGAGATAAATGAGGAACCTGCCGAAATCGAAGTCAGGACCGGAGATAGAAAAAGATGTTGCGCCCGCGTTGTAGGCCCCGTAGAGCCACGACAGGGCGAAGCCGATGGTGCCCACGATCATGACAATGGTGCCGTACTTGGAGGCGAAGGTGCGGGTGACGTCGAACAGGTTGGTGAAGAGCGAGTCACCACCCGGAACCGGGCCGGGCTGCTGGGGCGCTGCACCCACCGGGGCGTACTGAGGGTTCTGCGGGGCGGCGAACTGCTGCGGGTTGTAGGTGCCCGGGGCCGACGGCGCAGAGGCGGGAGGGATGTAAGGCTGTCCGGGATTGGGAGGCTGTGTCATGACGAACTTCCTTAGTGTTGGGAGTACTCGACCACTATAGTCACGGGCCGACAGGCGCCGGGCAACGGATCACGTTCTGGTTTCGGCCGGGTACGGCTCACATGCGGCGCAGGACGATGGCGCTGCCCGGAGGAGTCGCCTTCCGTCCCTGGCCGAACGCACCGGCGGTCGGCGCCTCCGCACGCTGAGCTGCACGGCCCTGGACCACCCGACCGCTACGGGCGGGCACGACCTGGACCTCGCCGTCGGCGGCAGCGGCGAACACGCGCTCGGCAGCAGCCTGACGCAGTCGCAGGGCGCGGTTCTCGCGCTCAAGATCCTCCAGACGACGCTCGAGCTCGAGGATACGCCGAATCCCCTCGAGGTTGACACCGTCCTGGCTCAGCGCCTGGACGCGCCGCAGCTGCTCGACGTCGCGGTGGGAGTAGCGCCGGCCCCGCCCGGAGGTGCGGGCGGGGCTGACCAACCCGAGGCGGTCGTACTGGCGCAGCGTCTGCGGATGCATGCCGGCCAGCTCGGCGGCCACCGAGATGACGTAGACGGCGCGCTCGGCGGCGTCGTCGGCCAGGAAGTCGACGCCCTGACCGGCACGACCAGCGCGACCAGCCCGACTAGCCCGGTGCCTCGGGCTCACGCCGACGCCTCTTGGGCCAGCGAGGCGCGAGGATCGGACTCCATAGCGCTGTCGAAGGCCTCGAGAGCCTCCTTGGCGGCGCGCGAGAGCTTTCGGGGCACGGCCACCTGCACGGTGACGAGTAGATCGCCGGTCTTCTTGGAGGTGACGATCCCCTTGCCGCGCACCCGCATCACCGTGCCCGAGGAGGTGCACGGCTTGATCTTGATGCGCGTGGTCGTCCCGTCCAGGAGCGGCACCTCGACGGTCGCGCCCAGCGCCGCCTCCTTGAGAGTGACGGGCAGGTCCATGCGCAGGTTGGCGCCGTCGATGGAGTAGACGGGGTGCTTGTCAACGGTGATGGTGACGACCATGTCGCCGGACTCACCGCCATTGCGACCGGGGCGCCCCTTTCCACGCAGGCGGATCTTCTGACCGCTGTGCACGCCCGCGGGAATGCGCACCGTCATGGTCCGCCCGTCGGCGACCAACTCGACGGTGGTGCCGGCCACGGCGTCGCGCAGCGACAGGGTCGCGCTGGTGACGACATCGGGGCCCTTAATGGGCTCTGGCTGGGAGCCGAAGCCCCCGAAGCCGAAGGGGCTGCGGGCTCGTCTCCCGCCGTACCCCCCGGCACCGCCGCCGGCGGCACCGAACTGGCGCAGGAGCTCATCGATGTCGGGCTCGGCGCCGCCCGAGGTGGAGAAGCGGACGTTGCCGCCCCCGCCGCCGAACATCGAGGAGAAGATGTCCT
>ERZ773004.148-NODE-148-length-46465-cov-6.287998_pt1 | contig 46465 bp, 30 predicted proteins | sample MGYA00580667_ERZ773004 | MGnify/ENA primary metagenome ERZ773004 (study PRJEB29015, sample SAMEA2737963) | human oral metagenome | biome: human oral; feature: human-associated habitat; material: dental | place: China | collected 2123 ... | reverse complement strand
TTCCCCTTCCGCACGTTCTTCCATTTTGAGAACCAAGGATTGCACTTAGCTAAGTCGCTCAACTCATTTGAGATAGGTCTTGATGGTGAGGAGGGGTCGACTTCAACAGACATTGACGACGTACAGGAAGAGGTGGTACTCAAAGTGACTGTTTCTACCGGTCAGATCACCGCTGAAGCAACAAAGAATGTTCCACTAGCTATCTATACAATGTCTGGCCAATGTGCTGCAAGAGCCATGATAAAGTCAGGCGAAACGCGCACGTTCTATCTCTCGCCGGGCGTATATCTGGTGAATGGAAAGAAGATGATTGTTAACTAAACACTGATAACGATGAAAAGGAAGGAATATGTAACGCCACATCTCGTGGTGGAGAGGATCTCACCGGAAGTCCACTTGGCTGCCGGGTCGTTCCAATCAGACGAACCTGGGGCTAAGCCGGGAGACATGTTTGAGGAAGATTTTGAGGAGAACGAGGATTTTGACAACGAAAGTTATCACATCTAAACGCAAGGTGGCGAGCTTATGGCAAGTGCTGTGAGCTCGTCATTGGCTTTTGCGGAGGCAGGCCGTGAAAACCCAAGATGCCTAGCGCATTAGTATGTGTTTAGCGTAACTTCTCTAATAGCATAGCCGTCATTGTCCCATAAGTGGCTGCCCTGCTCTTCCAGTTAAACCCCAATCGGCCGTTAGGGCCAGTGCAGATTGTATTTGATTGTGGAACATATTGCCTGTCTTACCCTTGAAGGCGTAACGGGCTACGTTAAGAGAATAAGACAGGCAAGATACCGAGAAGCAAACGAAAGATGAATAGGAAGCGAATGATACAACCTAAAAATTGCTGATAAGCGGTATAACACCCGATTGGGGTTAAACCAGCAATAGGCGTTGAACAATTATGTTAGATTGTCTCTACATGAACAAACCGGTTAATGTGTAAATGATTTAAAAAATATGAAGATCATATTAATATATGTGTAAGAAAGGATATTTAGCATTTAATTTCTTGTTAGTTGTAAAATAATAATTATCTTTGTGGTGTGGTGACAGAGTGCAATAAAAGTATAAAAACACCATTATTGTAATTTAAGACCAACTCGCCCGCCATGCAAAACACGAAGCAATAGAGAGTGATTGGCCATGCGAGACTAGGCGGCATTACCGCCAACAATGAGAGAAGGGGTCTAGGAGAGATGAAAGTGAGAGCCATGAAAAGCAAACCACATCGAACGGGAACTCGAACTCGGTTTAATTTAAGCAGATATGACTCGTTGATGGCGAAAGCCATAGCAGAAGTTCGGGGAAATATCATGATGACATAACTGAAAAAAGTATCTATTATGAAAAAGTGTTACATCTTTCGGAAGCTCAGAAGCTATCCGTTATTGCTAATCGTAGCCTTATTTTTGGCTTGGCATGGCGTGCCGCTGTCGGCACAAAACGCAACCATCAGCCCTGCATTGGGAAATCTAATAACAGCTTATACGCACAATCCACTTGAAGTGGGCTTCCAAGCAGGCTATGGCTCGCTGTGGCAACACAAGCAGTTGCCTATCAGCTACTCGTGTTCAGAAGAGGCCGTCATATCGCCCGATGGCATGTTGGGAAATCATACTTGTAACTTTGTTTACTATAAAAACAAGCTAGTGCATTGTACAGGAGTGTCGCCCAACTATTCGGCCATTGCATTACCCAAGGGTTATAAGATTACGGGTTATAAGATAGTTATCAGGGATAACCTCAAGATGCCCAACGACAAGAAAATACTCGACGACGTGTTCCCTGCTACCCTACGATTTGGGCGCGACATCGACTGGATATTCGGAGAGGTGGATAGGGCGGCTATAAAAGAGGGGCACACCATGGAAATACCTGCCTATCGGCCAGGAGAGAAGGTAATTATCCCCAAAAACCAGCCTGGGAAGACTTATACCATACAAAGGCAAGCACCCGACATGGGGAACATTATTTACTTTTGTTTCACAGGCAATATGTCTAATGGACACTTGGCCGCATTTACCTACGAAAGTATCGAACTAACTTTCACTGCACACGACGCGTTTGAATATAAGCTGGAACAAACTTTGGAGAATGAAACCAAGGTTAGTTTGGCGGACAACGACTTTGAGCTAGGCAAGACCGACGTGGGAAAATTGGAGAAGCACACCAAGGCCGGCAAAACGTTTTATAGCTACGACCAATACAAGGGCCGTTCTATGACTGCTAGTGTGAAACTCTATCAGGAGGATGCTCACGACGGAAAAACGTGGAAGGCAGAGAACGGACACAAAACCATTCGACAAGTAATCAGCGGTGGAAAGAAGTGGTATGCCTTGGATAACGCCACATATTATGTGGAAGCACCCACAAAGGCCAGTGTGTTCTCTGAAAAGGGAGAAAGCCAGATAGACGTAGGCTACCGCATTGTAGGTGTTAAGGTGGATTATAAACAAGGGCAGTTCAAATCTCCCGGATTTACATTCACAACCAGGTTTGTTGGCCACGACTATTATTTGGATGAGAATTGTGAATGGCAAATGGCTAGGAAGGTAATTTGGCATCGGACGATGAACGACGAACTCTTTACTATAAAGAATGGAAAACCCCTTTACATGTTTTGTGACCAAGATGCAGCTGCCAGCAACAAGTCTATCACAATGACACCTGATAACAAGCATGTGAGGTTCCTATGGGAGGATGGGAAACCTTATTTCTGGGATCGCCATAAACAAAAATGCTTCTTAAGGGGAGCATTGCACAAAAAGGCATTATTCAGTAATTATGCTTTTCATGGAGGTTATGCCTTTCCGAAGCAGGGAGAACTAGACAACTACCAGCCCTCTACTGGCTATAAACTTACCGTGTATGGCCCAACAGGTGAGCTGTCTGACCCACTTACACAAACAAAAACAATTAATGCGGGTTCTTTAGATGGCACCATCAGGATTGGTAAGTTTAATAATGATGCCGTCAAGATAAAGGTAGAATCGCTTACCCCTGGTAACCCAACTACGGCGTTGGTTAACATATCCGTCTTTATGGAGAACCTTAACCCGTACATATCCTCAGTAGATGTGGTGTGTCATGGTAAAGACAACACAGAGCAAGTGCGCACATTCGAGGCAACCAACTTCGAATTGGGAGGCGAAAAATTCGTTTACAGGGTTCCCATAGGTTTCTCAGACAAAACAAAGTTGCAGTTCTCGTTCCGTAACTTGAAGTCGAACTTTGCCGACGAAACCTACCTTAACAACCCCGGTACGCACAACTCGCGATATAGTTTCGTGGCATCAGAGTATTACAATGCTGTGAACGACGACCTTTATGGGCACAAGAACATCGTGGCCGACTACGATTACGAAAAGAAAGTGAAGGTGGAATTGGCAGGAAACATTGCTTTCCCCTTTAACAACGCGGCCGACTTGGCTAACACCTCGGTTGGAAAGCAATCTAATTATTTCACCCAACGCCAATTTACTATGGAGGCCTATAAGAAGATGACGGGTGAAGTGGTGACGGAAATAGGCGGAGTGAAGCATAGCCATTTTGAGAAAGGTAAGTTTGTGAAAGAGAATGCGCAGTTGCAAGACAACGAAACAAAGACCATGTATCTCTACACCACCGACGAAACGCGCTACAACATTGCACCTACAACCAAGGAGCAACATAGGGCTTTCGCTTATTATCATACGATAATCAAGCTGAAAATAGCCAACTATAAGGCAAAGGTGAAGTGGCATTCCATCTACGATAAGCCGATGTATTACAAGGATGCTGCCAACAAGCATTATGAGTCTACACCGATGGTGGGTGCAGAAATTCAAACCACCGAGTCGGGATTTGAAGGCAACAAACACCAAGTGGGCGCGACAAGCAAGTATGGCTACCTAACGCTCAAGCAAATAATCGACGTGATGAAGGAGTCGATTGCCAAGGGAACCGACCCCAATGTACCAAAGAGTCTTAACGAAGTGCTGTACGTAGACAACTCCAATCTGTTTGATATCATTCGAGAGAACAGTTCTCAGAAGTTGAAACCGATGATGGAAGACCTGCGTAGCAAGTTGTCGAAGAATGCTTTGATATTCTTGCCTTATAGGGCAGTAATCCTGTCAGACATAGAGAATGTGGCTGTGCAACGAACAGATGGAAATGGCTTTGATGGGTATTCCAACATAACACTCACCGATAAAGTTCCATTCTTCACGCCATACAAGGTACAACTAAAACCAAATGCCTACGCCACTTACACGCGTGATGTTACAGCGCAGGGCAAGGGTCGTGTGAAATACGCCACTGTGGTATTACCATACGGGCTTACATTAGATGGAAGTGCGATGCACAGCAATGCTGTGGGTCAACAATCGAAGTTCTACTTGGCCAAAATGAAGTCCAACGCGCTCAAGTTTAAGTCGGACAAGAAACACGAAGGAGCCGATTACGATGTTGTCGCTAAGTTCGACTACCTCACGGGTGTACCCAAGAGCGAAGCCAATGTGCCTTACATCGTAATGGTAGCAGAGGGGTATGGAGATGGTAACGTCTCGTTCGTGGCTACCGAAAAGGGAGCATTGATAGAGAAAACGCCTACAACGCAGACGGGTGTAGTGGGTAGTTACGAAGTTCAAAGTAAGCTCGACAACTCGCCTGTCAAGTTCAAGAGCTATTATACCTACTCTGGACGCGTGCTGAACAAGACAGGAAACGAAATGGTGTTCTACTTCTCACTCGACAGATTTGTGGCATTCAAGAACCTCAAGAAGTCGCAATTGTTCCTCTTCCCCTTCCGTACGTTCTTCCATTTTGAGAACCAAGGACTGCACTTAGCTAAGTCGCTCAACTCGTTTGAGATAAGTTTCGACGGCGAAGAAGAGGCTACACCAACAGTCATTGACGACGTGCAGGAAGAAGTGGTGCTCAAAGTAACGGTTTCTACCGGCCAGATTACAGCCGAAGCAACAAAGGATGTACCACTAACTATCTATACGGTGTCTGGTCAGTGTGCTGCACGAGCCATGATAAAGGCAGGCGAAACGCGCACGTTCTATCTCTCGCCAGGCGTATATCTGGTGAACGGAAAGAAGATGATAGTTAACTAAAACACGATAGACGATGAAAAGGAAGAAGTATATAACGCCACATATCGTGGCGGAGCAACTCTTACCAGAAGTCCACTTGGCCGCAGGTTCGTTCCAATCAGACGAGCCTGGCGCCAAGCCAGGAGACATGTTTGAGGAAGATTTTGAGGAGAACGAGGATTTTGACAACGAGAGTTATCACATCTAAACACAAGATGGCGAGCTTATGGTAGGTGCTGTAAGCTCGCCATTCACTTTTATTAAACCAAAAACGTGCTGGCTTCTTAACTAGTTAGCTGGTAAATCCGTTAGCTTGTCTACACGTTAACTTGTCTGTTCGCCAACTGGGAAACTTGTTGACTTGCTAACTCTTTAACTTGTCTACGCGTTAATTTGTCTGTTCGTCAACAGGGAAACTTGTTGACTAGCTAACTCGTTAACTTATCTGTTCGTCAACTCGTGAGTTTGTTAACTACTCAACTCATTAACTAAAAATGTCAGCTTTTTAGTGAGGATTTTAACACGATGGCTACCCTTTTTATTAGCCAGTCGTCCTTCGCCCGCAAAAAATCGATTCTCGCGAAGGTTTGTTGTGGTGCAAAAAGGGGTAGCATGTGAATGTTGGCAAAATGAATTTTTATTTAAGGACACCGCCATTTGCACCTGTTTTGGGGCTGTTTGCTGCTATATGGAGCGCGTTTTGATGCAAAATAGAATGCGTTTTGGTGCTAAATAGCGTGCGTTTTGGTGCAAAATGCAAGGCATTTTGGTGCTAAACGCAGGGTAAAATGCTACTAAATGTAGTGCGATTTGCCGCTAAACGCAAGTCGGAAAGCATAAAAATACATCGCGATTGCATAAACAAAACCTTTTAGAACCATGAAACACCCGGCTAAAAAGGGCAAAATGGCCATTAAAAAGTGGGTTTTTGGGGGCTAAAAGTGGGTTTTTGGGGGCGTAGAAATTACGAGTTGGCAACCAAACTAGAAAGGCGAAATGGTGCAAAATGCAGGTTCTCGGCTTAAAAATAGACAAACCTCAAGGCATGAAAAGTTAGAAAAAGTGGCTGTTTACCTACTTTTTAGCCAAATTTTTCGCTAGAAAGGGATGTTGGATAGCGTGTGTTTTGTAAAGTAATAGCAATAAATTTAACGTTTAGGTGTATTGGGTTGTTGCGTGGTTAAGTTTATCAGTTGACGTATTTGTTAGTTTATAAGTTCATAAGCACGACCTCTTATTAGTTGTAGCGTTTCTGAGTTGAAGGGTTTGTTCGTTCGCACGTTGATGTGTTTGTTGGTTTATGAGTTGATGAGTTTGTTAGTTTATGAGTTGATGAGTTTATGAGTTGATGTGTTTGTTAGTTTGTGAGTTGATGTGTTTGTTAGTTTATGAGTTGATGTGTTTGTTAGTTTATGAGTTGATGAGTTTGTTAGTTTATGAGTTGATGAGTTTGTTGGTTTATGAGTTGATGAGTTTATTGGTTTATAAGTTGATGAGTTTGTTAGTTTGTAAGTTCATAAGTGTGAGTTCTTTTGGGTTGTAGAGCGTATGAGTTGATGTGTTTGTTAGTTTATAAGTTCATAAGCATGACCTCTTATTAGTTGTAGCGTGTCTGAGTTTATGAGCCTGTGAGTTTATGGATTTATGGCTTTGCGAGTTTATGGATTGTCAAGCACATGGGTTGTTAAGTTTGCTGGTAGGTGTGTTTATCGTTTGTCAAGTACACCCAGTGTATGCTTTTTTGTACAGCTAAGTTAAACCCCAATCGACCATTAGCGGCCAAATAGATTTTGTGAGTTATACGGCTACGACTTGTGGCAGTTGACTTTCCTTTTCAGCAAAAACAAAAAGCAAAGAGGGTCTATTATGCCAATTGCCATAGCCAGAGTGGCTGTTAAACCCCAATCGGTCGTTATACCGCTTACCTATTATTTTAGGTTGTTTCCATCGCTTCCTGTTCATCTTTCGTTTGCTTGTCGACATCTTGCCTGCCTTATTCTCTTGACGTAGGCCGCTACGGCTTCTAGAATAGGGTAGGCAATATGCTCAACAACACACAAAATCTGCACAGGCCCTAACGACCGATTTGGGTTAAAGCAAATGCGTTAACATAAAAAGCGGGATGGTTATGAGAGCCATCCCGCTTTTTCGATGTATGCTTATACGTGCAGATTAGCTATTACAAGTAGGGTTCCAAGGTTTCAGTTGGGTGAAGAAATCGTTGCCTTTATCGTCTACGAGGATGAAGGCGGGGAAGTTTTCTACCCTGATTTTCCACACGGCTTCCATGCCAATCTCGGGGAATTCTACGCATTCGATGCTCTTGATAGAGTTCAACGAGAGCACGGCAGCAGGGCCGCCGATACTGCCCAGATAGAAACCTCCATGCTTTTTGCAAGCGTCGGTAACGGCTTGGGTACGGTTTCCTTTGGCAATCATAATCATTGAGCCGCCGTGGTCTTGGAATTCGTCAACGTATGGGTCCATACGGTTGGCCGTGGTTGGACCCATCGAGCCGCATGGAAGGCCTTCTGGCGTTTTCGCTGGGCCGGCATAGAGCACGGGATAATTCTTAAAATATTGTGGCAGGTCGCCCGTTTCGTCTAGTCGTGCTTTCAGTTTGGCGTGCGCAATGTCGCGTGCCACGATGATGGTGCCGTTTAGACTGAGGCGCGTAGATACGGGATACTTGCTCAACTCTTTGAGAACCTCGGCCATGGGCTTGTCTAGGTCTACCTTAACAGCGTTTCCTTCGCCTGCATGACGCATCTCTTCGGGTATCAGTTCGCCGGGATTGTCGTCCAGTTTCTCAATCCAAATACCATCTTTGTTTATCTTTGCCTTGATGTTTCTGTCGGCCGAGCAGCTCACGCCCATGCCAACGGGACACGATGCACCATGCCTTGGCAGGCGCACCACGCGTACGTCGTGGGCAAAATACTTACCGCCGAATTGTGCGCCAAGCCCAATTTTGTAGGCCTCGTCTAGCAATTGTTTCTCCAATTCCACATCGCGGAAGGCGCGTCCGGTTTCATCGCCCGTGGTGGGTAGCGAGTCGTAGAAGTGGGTTGAGGCCAACTTCACGGTGAGAAGGTTCTTCTCGGCACTCGTTCCGCCGATAACGAAGGCGATGTGATATGGCGGACAAGCTGCTGTTCCTAGGCTTTTCATCTTGTCGATGAGGAAAGGCACCAGCGTTCCAGGGTTTTGCAGCAAGGCCTTTGTTTGCTGGTAGAAGTAAGTTTTGTTGGCCGACCCACCGCCTTTCACCACGCAAAGGAAACGATATTCTTTGCCTTCGGTGGCCTCAATGTCTATTTGTGCAGGCAGGTTGCAGCGTGTGTTCACCTCATCGTACATGTTGAGGGGTGCGTTTTGCGAGTAGCGCAGGTTCTCTTCCGTGTAAGTTTTGTACACGCCCTTAGAGAGTGCCTCCTCATCGCAAAAGCCAGTCCACACGTGTTGTCCCTTTTCGCCGTGTATGATGGCCGTTCCCGTGTCTTGGCAGAAAGGCAATTTGCCCTTTGCGGCCACTTCTGCGTTGCGAAGAAAGGTTAGAGCCACGTACTTGTCGTTATCGCTGGCTTCGGGGTCGGTAAGTATTTTTGCAACTTGTTCGTTGTGTTCGCGCCTTAAAAGGAAGTTAACATCGCGGAAAGCAGTGTTGGTGAGCATCGTCAGGGCCTCTGGAGACACCTTCAATATCTCGTTTCCTTCAAATTCGCTAACCGATACGCCGTCCTTAGTGAGTAGGTAATACTCTGTTTCGTCTTTGCCTAACTGAAACATAGGAGCGTACTTAAATTCGGGTGTTTGTGCCATAATGTTTGTATTTATATTTAATAAGGAGCTAAGGAGTTAAGCAGTTAAGGAGTAAAGGCATGTTCTAAAAATTCCCCACAAAGGTTCAATTGTTGTTCCTTGTATTGCTCTTCACTGTCTTTTTGCTTTTATCTGGCATCTTTTGCTTTATTTTTCAGTAATATAGTTCACTATGCTCCTTCAAGAAGTAAGCAAAACCTGCTCAGCTAAAAAGTTAAAATACAGCAAAGGTAATTTTTAGAACCAGCCTTAAACCAATGGCTTTTGGGGTCTCCAAGTTCATGTGTTTGCAGGCTCATTAGCCTTTGGCCGCATAAGTATGTAAGTTCATGGCGCATGCGAGGAATGGATAAACACCCCCACAAAGTTATGAACTCACATACTCAGCACCTCACAACCTCACTACTTAATATCCAAAAATCTCTTGGGTTGTTAGCTTTTTAATCTTGCCAATCTTCTCTAATCCCTTCATGTCGAGGTTCTTCTCATCGCCTAAGATGAGGTAGCGCAGGGGCTTTTTGGCCATTGTCTGCTTTTCAAATTCAACCATCTCTTTGAGCGTAATCTTGGGCAGAGCGTTGTAAATGCGCTCTTTGATGTCGAAGTCTAGACCTAGACGGCGTGCTTGCAAGTAAGCGTTGATGATGCCAAATTTCGTTGTACGTTCGGTGGCGATGCGCTTCATCGAAGCCTGTTTGGCCAGTTCGAAGGCCTTATCGCTTTGCGGCATTTCGTCGATGATGCTGTTAAAGGCGCGCACGCAGTCCATCATTTTGTCGTTCTGACTGATGATATTGGCTTGTAGCGACTCCGTTTCGCCCACTCTCGAAGGTGTGTTATAGCGTGCGGAGGCACTGTATGCCAATCCGCGAGTTTCCCTTAGCTCTTGGAAAACGATGCTGTTCATACCCGTTCCAAAGTATTCGTTAAACAGGTACACCATCGGACGCTGTTCTAAGTTCCAGCCTTTTCCGCTGTTGTTGTACAGCATCATGTAGATGTTTTTGGCTTCGTAGGGTGCAATCCACACCGCGTTTTCTTTGGTTTGCACCTTGGTGTAGGCCTTGTTTTGTGGTACATTGGCCAGTGTCTTGCCGATGGCGTGATTTTCGTCAACTGCTTTTACCAGTTCTTCGGGGGTAGATTGTCCGCAATAAAGCACCTCGTGCTTGTAGTTTCTCAAGCCTTTAAGCAGGTTGAGCAGGCTTTGCGGGTTAGTTTTGTCTAGCTCGGCATTGGTCATCACGTTACGAACGGTGTTGTATGGGCCATACATGCCGTAAGCCGCGAGGGCCATGAAGTTGGACACTTGGTTGCTTCGGCTGTCTTTGCGTCCCTTCTTAACCAGTTCCACAAGTTGCTTGTAGGCAGCATTGTCTACCTTGGCGTTGGCCAATAGGTGTTCAACCAGCCACAAAGCCTTGGGCATGTTCTCGTTAAGGCCGGTGATGGTGATGTTCAAATTGTCGGCTCCTGCCGATATGCTGTAATCGCAAGCCAGCTGATAGAAACGTTGTTTCACCTGTTCGGGCGTCAATTTGTTGGTGCCAAGATAGTCTAGATATTCGGTTGCTATGTCCAAACGCTTGTCGGCTTCCTTTCCGAAGTCGTAATGGAAGGCCAAAGTAAACAGTCCACTTTGCTTGTTAGCAACGTAAAGTACGGGCAAACCCTTCTTTGTTTTCGTTTTAACAAGGTCTTTGTTAAAGTCAACAAAGCGCGGTTCGATGGGCGTAGTCTTGCTGGCGATGATTTCTTTCACGAAGTCGCTTTGCAAATCGCGATTCGAAGGGATGGGCGTTATCTGCGGTTTGTCTATTTTCTTTTGTGTGGTGTCTTCGCCTTGTCGCTTGTAAACCACCGCGTAGTTGTTGTTCAGGTGCTTGTTGGCGAAGGCCACAATCTGCGCCTTGGTCATCTTCGATATGCGGTCGAGCCTTCCAACCACCGTCTGCCAGTCTTTGCCGTTGATAAAGGCGTCTACAAATTGGTCGGCTCGGTCTTTGTTCTTTTCTAGCGCATGATAGTACTCCAATTTCATATTGTTGATAACGGCGGGCAAGAGGTTGTCGGAGAAGTTACCTTTCTTTAAGTTCTCTACTTCTCCCAAAACAAGTTTTTTCACGTCGTCAAGGCTCTGTCCTTCTTTGGGCGATGCCCATAATCCCAGCAAACCATATTCGGCTAGCTGAAAAGATATGCTGCCACCGCCAAGGTATTTCATCTTTTGGGCCAGGTTAATGTCCATCAGTCCGGCCTTTTCGTTGCTCAGGATGTTGGCAATCACGTCCAAAGTGTCGCCTTGTAGCGACTTACCGCCGTCAAATCGCCATGCCATCATCAGCTCGTCGGCCTCGGGACCCATAACGGTGGTGTCTTTGGGAGCCGTAAGTGGCTTTTGTTTGGGGAACTGTGGGAAGGAAAGGTTATCGCTTTTCTTCCACGAACCGAAGTATTTGTCGATGGTGGCGATAACCTTATCGGGGTCCATGTCGCCCGCCATGCAGATGGCAACGTTGTTGGGAACGTAGTAGCGGTTGAAGTAATTCTTGATATTTACAATCGACGGATTCTTCAAATGCTCTTGTGTACCGATGGTGGTCTGCGTTCCGTAGGGGTGTGTAGGTGTCAACAGCTTCGAAATGGCTTGCCAAACTTTGTTGCCATCGCGTGTAAGTCCGATGTTATATTCCTCGTAAACGGCCTCCAGCTCGGTGTGGAAACCGCGTATAACCATGTTTTGGAAACGGTCGGCCTGTATCTTTGCCCAGTTGTCCACTTCGTTAGCGGGGATGTCTTCCGTGTAACACGTAACATCATTGCTGGTGTATGCGTTGGTTTTTTCGGCTCCGATAGACGACATCAGCTTGTCGTACTCGTTGGGGATGAAGTATTTGGCTGCCAATTGCGACACGCTGTCTATGCCGTGGTAGGCCTTTTTGCGCTGTTCGGGGTCGGTAAGTGTGCGGTATTTCTCGTACCTTTCTTCGATGTCTTTCAGCAAGGGCGCCTCTTTTTCGGCATCGGTCGTGCCGAATTGTTTCGTTCCCTTAAACATCAGGTGTTCCAGATAGTGTGCCAAGCCCGTAGTTTCGGCGGGGTCGTTTCTACTTCCCGTCTTTACCGCTATGTAGGTGTGAATGCGTGGTGTCTCTTTATTTACCGAGAGATACACGCGCAGCCCGTTGTCCAGGGTGTAAATGCGTGTCCCCGTTGGGTCGCCCTTCACCGTTTGGTACTGGTAATCTTTTGCTTGCATGGCTGTTGCCGCTCCTGTGAGGAGCAAGGCAACCAAAATCGATTTAATGCTCATACGATAAGATTTGTTTTGTTGATATTATTCGGTTTCCTTATTTAGCTGTTCCACAAATCCGCGATATACATCCTCTTCCACATCGCCCAACTTGTACTCCTTCAAGGCATCTTCCCTTATTGTGGCAATCCATTGCCGCTTGGCCTCGCGCCCTTGGTCGATGATGTCTTGCCAATCGGCGTGCCTAGGCTGTGCGATGCCGTAGTATTCGTTTATCAGACGATAGGCGAAGGCCCATTCGTATTGCTCGTAACGTTCGCCAATCTCGCCGAAACGTTCGGTTACTCGTTGTATGTCGGTTATCTCGCGGTTCTTTATTTCTTCAATTAGTCTAAGCTCTTCGCTTTCTGGCAGCAGCAGACCCGACAGGTCGCTCCACTGCTTCCAGCCGGTGGTCGATGCGGGTTCGGTTGGTCCATACTTCCGCACACAGCGCGCCAAGAACATCTTAATGGCCATGTCGTAGTTGCGCAAACCGATGTTTAGCGAATTGTTGGTTATCACATATCCCCTGAAATTGTATTCGGCCACGTTCTCGCCTTGTGCCTCGCGCAGTTTTTCTAGTATCTGTTTGCCTTGCAACATCTCGTTAACGGTGAACGGACTAAGCCAAGTAAAGTTCACAATGCTTTTTTGTCCGCTGCGTGGACGTATGTCGCGTTTGGGCCATTTGCGCACATCGCGATACAAGCCCACGGTGTTTAGGTTGCGCCCCGGCACAAGATACATGATGTCGCCATAGGCAATGAGGTACGAAAAGGGGATGTTGCGCGTGTCGGGGTGGTGCATTAGCTTGCCAAAACACACCGAGAAAGCCCCGATGTTGGCCGGCATTAGGATGTAAGCACCGCTTGCCGTCTTTGTTCCGCGCTCCAAAATGCCGTAGTGCATGGGCCCCATCTTGTAGGCGTGATTGCTGAAATTTGTGGCCGACCCTGCGTTATAGAATGAGAACATGGCCCCAATGAGCAGCGAACTTTTATGATGGCTGGCCGTGAACGGACCGCAAAAGGCGGCGCATGCCTCGCCGTTGCTCATGTAGCTGTTGGCAAAAAACACGCTGGCCGATGCCGTAAAACCATTGGTTAGCTGGCAAGCCTCGCCCACATAGCAGTCTTGAAGGTTGCAATCGTTGGTTATCGAAGAGCCGTCGGCCACGATAGAGTTCTCGCAAATAACGCCGCTGCCCACATATACGCCCGAACCTGCCGCGCTAAGCAGCGAACAATCGAATAGTCTTGCCGCGCCGTTCACTTCGCAATTGTCTTGTACGATGGTGTTCACCACCTCGCGCGTGTTCACTATTTTCACGCCAAAGCCAATCGTTCCGCGGTCGGGTAGGGTGCGTTCAAGCTCTTCGGCAATCATTTGCCTTATCCTTTCGCGCAGTTCTTTGTCGGCATTGTGTTTCACCATGAATGCGGCCAGCTGGCTATTCAGCCCATCGAAGAGCGTAACATTGCCTTCGCCCACCTCGTTAAGCACCGATATGAGGTTGCCTTCGCCATAGGTTGCGCCCTCCGTTGTTTCCATCGTGCTAACGTTCGAGATATAACATTCTTCGCCGATGGTATAGTTGTTGATGTAGTTGCCGATGTTCTCCACCAAGCTGTTATCGCCAATGCACACGTTGCGGAGCGTGGCATTGCGCAAACCCGAATGTTTAAGGAATCCCCTACTAACCTCGATATTCTTCTCGAACACGCCCAGTTTGATGTCGCCATAAAAGGTAACGTCGTGCACGTAGGTGGGCTTGAAGTCTTCGGCCACCATAATTGCCTCCCAGTTCTCGGCCTGACAGCCGTGGTCTTCTAGCAGGGTTATTTCCTCATCGGTAAGTAATCGGTACATCATTCCATTTCGTATAAAAAGTCGTTATAGGGATATTTCTGCACGTGCAGTTCGCGAACCTTGGCGTATAGCCTGTCTCTCAGTTCGTCGACATTGGTTTTTTCGCGTGCCGAAATAAATATGCAGTTGTCGTTTAGCCGTGCCATCCACGTTCGTTTCAGGTCGTCGAGGGTCATATTTTCTTTTGTTGCGGGTGTAAGGTCGTCCTCGTCTTTCTTCACGAAGGTGTAGTTGTCTATCTTGTTAAACACAATCATGCTGGGCTTGTCGGCACAATCCAGTTCGGTTAGTGTCTTTTCCACCACCGCAATCTGCTCCTCAAAGTCGGGGTGCGATATGTCTACCACGTGCACAAGCAAGTCGGCCTCGCGCACTTCGTCTAGTGTCGACTTAAACGAGTCAACCAAATCGGTGGGCAACTTGCGTATAAAGCCCACGGTGTCGGCCAAGAGGAAGGGCAGATTTTCAACCACCACCTTCCTTACTGTCGTGTCGAGCGTGGCGAAAAGCTTGTTTTCGGCAAACACTTCGCTTTTTGCAAGCAGGTTCATGATGGTGCTTTTGCCCACGTTGGTATAGCCCACCAGTGCCACGCGCACCATTCGTCCGCGGTTTTTGCGTTGTGTTGTCTTTTGTTTGTCAATCTCTGCCAATCGTTCTTTCAGCAAAGCCATGCGCGAGAGGATAATTCGGCGGTCCATTTCGAGCTGCGTTTCACCGGGTCCACGTAGTCCCACCGAGCCTTTTCCGCCACCACTACCCGAACCGCCGCCTTGTCTTTCAAGGTGAGTCCACAGGCGTTGCAGCCTGGGCAGCATGTATCTGTATTGCGCCAGCTCCACTTGCGTTTTGGCATTTGCCGTTTGTGCGCGCATGGCGAAGATGTCGAGGATGAGCGAAGTGCGGTCCAATATCTTCACGTTCAGTTCTTTTTCGATGTTGCGCATTTGTTTAGCCGACAACTCATCGTCGAAAATAACCATTCCCACTTCGCGTTCGGCCTCTTCTTCGGCCAATATATATTGCTTTATCTCTTCGAGTTTGCCTTTGCCCACGTATGTAACCATGCTAGGCGCATTAAGCCTTTGCGTGAACCGTTTCACCGTAACGGCGCCTGCCGTGTCGGCCAAAAACTCCAATTCGTCGAGATATTCTTTGGTCTTGGCCTCGTTTTGCTGTTGTGTTATCAACCCCACCAGCACGGCGGTTTCGGCTTTAACCTCGGATATTACAAATTCTTTCATTTTAGGTGTCTTATTGCATCTAGTCTATTTCAGTGCAAATATAATGCAAAAACCTAAAACTACAAAGCCTTGCAACGTGTTTTTCTTTCCAATGCGCGTGTGGGCGGCTTTACCATTTGATAGCTATGCGTGTTCTTTCGGTTACAAGTTGGTAGCTACTAGGTTAACTCGCCTCCGCAGGAACTTGCCAATTGCCCATTTTGTAAACTTACTTGTCGCGGCTACTGACATAAAAAGTCTCCTCAACAATTCTACTTTCGTGGCATTGTTTGTTATTCTCAACCGTGAAGATGTCTTGACTTTTAATATTCTTATAAATGGAGAGGGGTTTATGCCCTTTGTGCTGTAAAACCACGATAAACACTCTGCCCATGTGCGGGGTAGGCACAAAGATACGATAAAATCTGAAATCCTGCCCCCTTTTGCTTGTGGCAAGGCGTGGTTGTGTTTCAAAAAAGCAACTTGGCAGAAGGTATTCAATGCACCATCTACAAGTTGAAAACTGGCCGTTAATGGCAGCTTTACTTCTGCGTTTCCATAGTGCTGTATCCGTTGGCCGTGGGCAACATGCCTGGCAACTGCTCGCACTGTCGATAGTAAGTGTATGTGGTTTCTGTACCGTTGCCCACGTGTGGGTATGCGGCATAAGTACTTTTGTCTAGTTTTTAGTAAGAAATTTAACCTCATAAGTGCCCTTTTTATCCACCAAGTGCTCACCTTGTCGCAAAAAATCGATTCTCGCGAAGGTTCGTTTTGATGCAAAAAGGGGTCAGCATGTCAATGTGGTAAAATGAATTTATATTCCAAAGAACCGCCATTTGCACCAACCTTTGGGCTATTTGCAGTAAAATACCCTGCATTTAGTACCAAAACGCAGTGCATTTTGGTGCTAAACGCAGTGCTATTTGGTGCTAAACGTGGTGCATTTTGGTGCTAAATGCAGGGTAAAAGGGGGCAAAACGCAGTGCTAAATGGTGCTTAATGCGGTATGAAAAGCATAAATATCCACTGAAAGTGTATAAACAAAACCTCTTCGAACCATGAAACACATGGCCAAAAAGGGTAAAATAACCGCTAAAAAGTGGGTTTTGGGGGCTAAAAGTGGGTAATTGGGGGTTGAAAAAATACGGGTTGGCAACCAATCTAGAAAGGCAAAATGGTGCAAAATATGGGTTTTCTTCTTAAAAACGGACAAGCTGAAAGATGTGAAAGGTCTGAAATGGTAGTTATTTACCTACCTTTTAACCTGTTTTTTCGCTAGAACGGAGTGAAAATTAGAGGGCTGTTGTAAAATAAAATTTAATTATTTTGAGTTGACAATTTGACTAGTTAACAAGTTGACAAGGCTAGTGGGCGCAGCCAGTTTTCACCTTAGTCAGTTGATAGGTTAACACGTTAACGGGTTGATAAGGTTATTGTGCGCAGCCATTTTTCACCCTAGTCAGTTGACAGGTTGACAAGTTAACGAGTTGACAAGGCTATTGTGCGCAGCCTGTTCTTACCTTAGCCAGTTGATAGGTTAACACGTTAACGAGTTGACAAGGCTAGTGGGCGCAGCCAGTTTCCACCTTAGCCAGTTGACAAGTTAACGAGTTGATGAGTTGGTGAGCTTGTAAGTTTGTTAGTTGATGGGGCTTTTGAGTTCGTGAGTTGGTGGGTTTTGATTTTTTGAGTTAATGAAATTGTAGGTTGGTGAGTTGATGGGCTTTTGAATTTATGAGTTGATGAACTCGTAAATTGATGTGTTGATGTATTCGGGATTTGTTGGTGTTTTTGTGAGTTTATCAAGCTAGTGAGTTGATTTATCCTGCTCTTTGTAATATGAGCGTGGTGTTTATCTTGTGCTGGCATCACAAAGACAACAAACTCCTCTCAATATGATAAACCCATTTTATGCGAGCAACCGCTCATAATAATTATCAAGACTTTCCGAAAAAAGGTCTTTTTCCAAGCGTTTTAGCTCGTGTACAATTTCTTCATTCGAGTTAAAGTCTTTTGCTATCCACTTTTTATCATCTTCATCAACGTCTTCTTTTTCCAAGTGGCGAAAAAGAATATCGCAAAGAAGCACCCTGTCGTCCGACCAATACTTGGGATGCCATTCTTCAATAAATCGCCAATAAGACAGGTCCGCCTCCATACGTCATCCTTTTAATAAGCATTTCGTCATTCCCCTTATCGCCCCACGTTCATCATTCCAGCAAAGCCAATTCGGTCGCGTTCGTCGGCCGAAACATCGATGTAGGCGTGTCCGTTATCGTACACTTCCAGGTGATAGGCATAGCGGTCTTCGCGGTTGTTTACCTTTATTTCGATATTCATTCGTCCGTCTTTGCCTTTGGTTATGGTGTAGTCGGTCATCTTTTCGGCAAAGTCTAGTGCCTTTCCTCCGCCATACGGCACGCGGTAGGCATGCCCAAAATAGGGCAGGTACGAATAAATGGAGTCGCCCGACACCTTGATGTAATAGCCATAAGACAAGGCTTTGGCTTGCATTCGCATGGGATATACGTGGCTTACCTCTATTGTATATTGTTGCTTTTCTAGGCCTTCGTTCACCTTTTGTGCCATTTCGGCCTGCCTTTTCGCCTTTTCGGGCGATAAGTTTCGCGTTCCTGCGCAGCCTGCCAGCAATGCTATGGCCACGGCAACTCCTATCACTTGTTTCATATCCGCATCCTTTATAAGTCCTTATTGTGGTGTTCTCCGTCCACATTTCCTCATCGTGAGGTGCATGACCAACTTGGTTATGCCTGCCTCTCCGAGTGTGAGCGTGCCCTAAGTTACGCCAATTCTGCGACTTATGCAAGGTGTTGCGGCTAATTTAAACAATTTTTACCAGTTGTGTTCCTAGGCTCGGGCTGTATGGCGTGTAGAGCCGTTGTGTTACTTATGTCTTTCTGGTTGCCCTCCTCCCACCAAGTATTTCAATCCCACTTGTTGCTTTCTATGCCCTATTCTTCTCCGCTTTAACCGCCTTTTCGCCCATGCAAAGTACGTGTTTTCTATCAGGAAATAATGGCTTGCAACTTCTGTTTGCCGTACAATAGCAGCTTACTGTCGTGCAATAAGCCGCACTTCGCAAGGCTTTCAGGTGCTAACAGTGCATTTCTCCACACAAGTTGTACACCAAACATTTGTTAATTGGCCTGACGATACCCACGTAACAATCTCCATTTTTCCACTAAAAACAAACCTCGCGAGAAGGGATTGTTTGTAGGCCGATGGGGGAAGGCCTTGAAACGTGATAGGGAAAATTTGCATACGGCCCTCCTAAAAAGTTACGATTGGCCGTTTTTTGCTTTCTCATTTGTCCGTTATTTGGATTTAAAGTGATACCTTTGTAAACAACTAAGAACAGCCAGCATAAACAACATAAACATTAAAAATATTCCGCATGCAACCTAATTAGAGGCTTGTTGCCGCACGCTGTCCTTGGGCTTCGCCACCATGCGTTGCCAAACTTAATGAAATTTGGGGCAAATGGCCTACAAAGGGGCTGGTTGGGATTGGCGTATGGTATAATGAAACTGTGCAAACAGGCAGAAACAAGTTTGCCGACACTCTGCAATACCTAGCCGAACACTACCATAAGACGGACGTGCGGAGTGGGCTAAGCGTGCCAAATAAAAACAAGAAACATTGTATGCCGCCATGTAAACCGTTCCGAAACGGGGCAAGGAGCTTTAAGTGGGGGCATAAGTAAACAACAAATGCGACTAACAGAATGATAAAAGTACTTAAACGACTGGGAAACTACATGGGCAGGCGCAAGGCTTTGCTGCCGCTTTCGGTGGCTTTGTCGGCCATAAACGGGCTATTGTCGCTTGTTCCCTTTGTCTTGGTGTGGCTGGTGGTGCGCACGCTGCTCACCACTGGTGGCAATCTGGCCGCCACGCCCGTGTGGAACTACGCCCTTGCCGCCTTTGCCGTGTCTGTATTCAACGTGTTGCTCTACTTCTTGGCGCTAACACTGTCTCACCTAGCGGCTTTCCGCGTGGAAACCAACATGCGGCGGCAGGCCATGCACGCTTTGATGCGGGCGCCATTGGGCTTTTTCGACACCCATAACACGGGCGGCATGCGCAAGGTTATCGATGAAGACTCGAGCCAAACGCACACCTTCGTGGCCCACATACTGCCCGATGTGGCGGGCAGCATCGTCTCGCCGCTGGGCGTTGTCGCGCTGTTGCTCGCCGTAGACTGGCAGTTGGGCTTGGCTGCGCTTGTTCCCATCGTATGCGCCTTCGGCATAATGGGCTTTATGATGAACCCCAAGAACAACCAGTTTCAGCGACAATACCTGGATGCGCAAGAGCGGATGGGTGCAGAGGCGGTTGAGTACGTGCGGGGAATACCCGTTGTAAAGGTGTTCCAACAAACGGTTTTCTCGTTCAAACGCTTCTACAACAGCATCATCGCCTATCGAGACCTCGTTATTAAGTACACCCTGGTGTGGCGTACGCCTATGTCTTTCTACATCGTAGCCATCAACGCCTTCGCCTTTGTGCTCGTACCTGTGGGCATCGTGATGATAGGGCACGGGCGAAATGCTGCTGTCGTCATCGCCAACATGTTCTTATATGTGCTCATCGCCCCGATAATCGGGCTTAACGTGATGCGGATGATGCACCTTATGCAAAGCTTGTTCATGGCCAACGAGGCTATAGAAAGGCTGGAAAGGCTAACCGAGGCTACCCCATTGCCTGTCAGCAGCGAACCGCGAAAAATCACTTCGTACGACATTTGCCTAGACAAAGTGAGCTTTAAATACGGAGATGCGGAGAAAGAGGCTCTGCACCGCGTTTGCCTGGACATGCCTCAGGGAAGCACAACGGCCATCGTGGGGGCATCGGGCAGTGGCAAAACAACCCTCGCACGGCTGGTGCCGCGTTTCTGGGACGTGTGCGAGGGCAGCGTAAGCATAGGCGGGGTGGACGTTAGGCAGGTACGCAAGGCGGAGCTGATGCAATGCGTGTCGTTCGTTTTCCAAAACACTCGCCTGTTTAAAACCTCACTGCTGGACAACCTGCGCTATGGTAATGAGGGGGCAACCATCGAGCAGATAAACCGTGCCGTGGACCTGTCTCAAAGTCGCGAAATAGTGAATAGGCTGCCAAAGGGACTGGATACGGTTATCGGCGCAGACGGAACTTACCTATCGGGAGGCGAACAACAAAGGTTGGTGCTTGCACGAGCCATCTTGAAAGATGCGCCCATAGTGGTGCTAGACGAGGCAACCGCCTTTGCCGATCCCGAGAACGAACACTTGATAAGACGGGCCCTGGCAAACCTTACAAAAGGGAAAACTGTGCTGATGATTGCCCATAGGCTTACCACCGTGCAAGATGCAGACCGGATTGTGGTGCTGAACAATGGAGAAATAGCCGAGCAAGGCACGCACGAAGAACTTATTGGGCACCAAGGAAGATACTATCGCATGTGGAACGAATACCAACGGGCCATCGCATGGAGGTTATAACGACAACTTAAGGGGGCTAGAAATAATGATTAGATATTTTCAAAACCGTTTCGCACTGTCTGAAAAAGGGGCGAAAGACCTGCGTAGAGGCATATTCTTCTCTACGCTGTTAAACGTGGCGCTGATGTTGCCACCCAGCTATTTGTTTTTCTTCTTGATGGAATATGTTGACGTGCGCCGCGTCGCGTCGCCCCAATCGTTGTGGCTTTACCTTCTGCTTGCCCTGGTTGCCCTGTGCATCATGTTCGTCGTTAGCAGGTGGCAGTATAACAGCACCTACGTAACCGTGTATGCGGAAAGTGCGCAACGGCGCATAACCTTGGCCGAAAAGCTTCGCCGTTTGCCGCTGGCATTCTTCGGAGAACACAACCTGTCTGACCTAACCTCCACCATGATGGAGGATTGTGCGCAGCTTGAAGAGACCTTTTCGCATGCCGTGCCCCAGCTTTTCGCCGCCGGCACAAGCGTGGTTGTGGTGGGCATAGGTCTGTTTTCTTACGATTGGAGGTTGGCTCTGGCCGTGTACTGGCCCGTGCCACTGGCCTTGTTGGTGTTGCTTTTGTCTGTGCGTAGCATAGATAAGGCTTTCACCAAGCACTACAAAGTGAAACGCGCACTGACCGAACAGATACAAGAGGGACTGGAATGTGTGCAGGAGATTAAGGCATATAATGGCGAAGAGGCGTACGACAAGCAGCTGGACGAGAGGCTCAATGTCTATGAAAAGGCTCTGGTTAGCAGCGAATTGGTGACCAGTTCTTTGGTTAACGTCTCTGCTGTGCTGTTAAAGCTGGGCATGCCCTCGGTGTTGTTGTTGGGTGCGTGGCTCATGCAGCGCGGCGATGTGTCGCTGTTTGTCTATTTGGCCTTTGTGCTTGTTTCGGCAATGGTTTACAATCCCATACAAGATGTTTGCACGCACATGGTCGTGTTGTCTTACTTAGACGTGCGCATTAAGCGAATGAGGCAGATAGAAGCCATGCCCACACTCGATGGGAGCAAGGATGTGGAGGTGAATGGTTACGACATCGCGTTTCGTGGAGTGAGCTTTTCTTACGAGACGGGCAAACAAGTGTTGCATGATGTGTCGTTCACTGCCCGCCAAGGTCAAGTAACGGCGTTGGTAGGTCCTTCTGGCGGCGGCAAAAGTACGGCTGCCAAGCTTGCCGCACGCTTTTGGGATGTGGACGAAGGGGAGGTTACACTTGGTGGAAAGAACATCGCCGAGATGGATGCAGAGGCGTTGTTGAAGAATTATGCAGTGGTTTTCCAAGACGTTTTGCTGTTCAATGCCTCTGTTGCCGACAACATACGCATTGGCAAACGCAATGCCACCGACGACGAAGTGCGGCAGGCGGCGCGGTTGGCGCAATGCGACGACTTCATCAGGAGCATGCCGCAGGGCTACGACACCATCATCGGAGAGAATGGCGAGACACTATCGGGAGGCGAACGCCAGCGCATATCCATTGCGAGAGCGCTCTTGAAAGATGCGCCAGTGATACTGCTAGACGAGGCCACAGCCAGTGTAGATGCCGAGAATGAAACCAAAATACAGGCTGGAATATCAGAACTGGTGCGCAACAAAACGGTTGTAATAATCGCCCACCGTATGCGCACGGTGCTAAATGCCGACCATATCGTGGTTCTGGATGGGGGAACGGTGCGCGAACAGGGCTCACCCCAGGAGTTGTTGAAGGAGAACGGCGAGTTCGCACGTATCGTTCGGCTGCAATTGAGTGACTCTTAATCGTGTTGTAAAGTGTTTTTGGTCGGCCACACAGCAAAGGATGGTTGACTATAAAGCAATAGCACCACGTCCCAATGCGGCCTAACGAGGCGGCATTGGGACGTGGTGCAGTGCTTTTGGTGCCGTATTCGGGCTAACACAGCAGCGTTGCTTAGACAAGTCTAATGCGGCAGAGCAGTTTCAATATGTTGTGCTTTCAGAACGTCACCGTGCGACTTCCATCCGCTTGTTCTTCGATTTTTACCTTCACAACATCGGCAGGCAAAATCTCTTCGATTAGTTCGGGCCATTCAAGAAAACAGAGAGAGCCACTGTAAAAGTAGTCTTCGTAACCCATATCGTACACCTCTTCGAGTTTTTTTATGCGGTAAAAGTCGAAGTGGAAGATGGGTTTGGGTGTATGTTCGCTGTGATATTCGTTTACGATGGCAAAGGTGGGCGAGGTGATAACGTCGGTAACGCCCAGCTCTTCGCACACGGCTTTGATGAAAGTTGTTTTGCCCGAACCCATCTTTCCGTAGAAGGCGAACACCTTGCCCGTACCTATATTGTCGATGAATTGTTTGGCCACGTTGTGTATTTGGGCCAACGATGTAATTGTAAGTGTCATTATATGTTGTGGTTTATGGCCGCATCTGGGCGCGCGTTGGCCCTTTGTTGCGGCTTGTTAAGTGGTTGTGTTATGTGGGGTTATCTTATATTTGCGGTGCGATGTTATCGTCTTCGCCGCATGGTGACTAGCGGAACGAGCATCTCTTCCATGCTGATGCCCCCATGTTGGAACGTATCTTTGTAGTAGGATACGTAGTAATTGTAGTTGTTGGGGTAGGCAAAGAAACTGTTGCCCGTGGCAAAAACGTAGCTGGTGCTGATGTTTGGCGAGGGCAGTTGGGCCTTATGTGGCTCTTTGATGGTGAACACCTCTTTTGAATTATAGCTCAAATTCTTGCCCAACTTATAGCGTAGGTTGGTGTTGGTGTTGCGGTCGCCCACTATCTTTATGGGTTTTGAGGTGCGGATTGAGCCGTGATCGGTGGTGAGAACCACGGTGAAATCGCTCTGCGAAAGCAACTTGAAGAGGTTGGCGAGAATGGAATGGCGGAACCAACTGAGCGTGATGGAGCGGTAGGCCGACTCGTTATTGGCCAGTTCGCGCACCATGCGCGACTCTGTTCGGGCGTGCGAAAGCATGTCGATGAAGTTGAACACCATCACGTTCAGGTCGTTTTGAGACAACTGCGAGAAGTGTTCGAGCAGCTTTTCTGCCTCTGTCGACGTGTTTACTTTGGTGTAACTGAATGTGTCGTGGCGGCGATAACGTTCTATCTGTGTCTTTATCAGCAGGTCTTCGTTGAGGTTTTTGCCCTCCTCTTCGTCCTCGTCTACCCACAGTTCTGGAAACATTTTCGCAATCTTGTTGGGCATAAGCCCGCTGAATATGGCATTACGCGCATACTGGGTTGCAGTAGGTAGGATGGTGATGTACATGTCTTCGTCGATGTCGAAGAGGTCGCCAATCTCGCTTTCCAGCGTTTTCCATTGGTCGTAACGAAAGTTATCGAGTACGATGAGGAACACTTTCTCGCCCTTATCGAGCAAGGGAAAGATGGAATGCTTAAACAAGTCGGGGCTCATTACGGGGCGCCCGTTGGCGGTAGATGCGCCTTCGGCCACCCAATCCATGTAATTGGCCTTTACATATTTGGCAAAGGCGTTGTTAGCCTCCTCCTTTTGGGTTACCAAGATGTCGGCCATGCTGCTGCCCGTATTGCTTAGTTCAAGTTCCCAATGCACCAAACGGCGATACACTTTGCGCCAATCGTCAAGCGTTTTGCAGTCCATTATCTGCATGGAAATGTCTTGGAAGTTTTGCTGATAGCCCGTTTGCGTAACCTCAGAAACAATCTCTTTGCGGTGAATGTTCTTCTTCAAGGTGAGCAATATCTGGCTTGGGTTGACGGGTTTGATGAGGTAATCGGCTATTTTAGAGCCGATGGCCTGTTCCATGATGTTCTCTTCCTCGCTCTTGGTGCACATCACCACGGGCGTGGCAGGCTGTATTTCCTTGATGCGTTGCAGCGTTTCGAGCCCCGAAAGGCCGGGCATCATCTCGTCGAGCATGATAAGGTCGAAGTTGCGTTGCTTGCATTGGTCTAGTGCATCCATGCCATTGCTCACGGTTACAACCTCATAACCTTTCTTTTCTAGAAATATAATGTGGGCTTTGAGCAGTTCAATCTCGTCGTCGGCCCATAAAATCAGTCCGTTGTTCATTGTCAAAATCCTTCTAAATCGTAATATTCATCATCGGGGTCAATCTCTTTTCGCTTGGGCTTGGCAGGCGTTTTGGTGCTGTCTTGCTTAGCGGTAGGCGTCTTTTGGGGGTTGGGTTTCTTGCCCTTGTTGCCTAGTTCGTCTTTAAAGTCGATGCCCGTGTCTTCTTTCTTGTCGGTCTTTGTGGGTTGCTTTTGGGGCTTTTGCTCTGTTTTTACAGGCGTTTTGCCCTTTGGCTGCGTTTGGGTTTGTGTCGTTTTGCCCTTTTGTTGCGTGGGCAGTTGCGACTTTTGCTCCCCCTTATTCGTGTTTGGTTTGGTTTTTGGGGTGCCAGGCGTGTCGTCTTCTATCACGATTGTGCCGTCATCGGGCTGTCGTGTGGGTGTTAGTGGTGCCTCAATCACCGTTGCATCGTCGGCCTTTTGCTTTGTTTCGGGCTTTCCCTTTTGCTTTTGCGTAGGCTCGTCTGCAATGGGATAAGTGTCTTCGGCGACATCTGTTGTTGCCTTTTCGTTGGGCAGAACAAAGTCGTTGTCCAGCGCGCGGTCTATCTCTTCGATGGTGGGAAGTCGTACGGGAGCTTCGGGTTGAACGATTTCGGCAGGCTCGTTAAGCAGGCGGAAGGTGCTTACTTTCAGCGGAGCGAAGTGCTTGGCGTAGTATTTGTCGTAGTCGTCGAAACTAAATTCCTTGCCAAGTAGCTGCATGTTTTCTTCGCTTATTACGAGTGTGCGCCCGTTGTTCAGCCTTCGCGTGATGTTCGTTTGGCGGTGTAGCTCGCGTGCATACTGCAAAGCCTCGTCGAAATTGCGGAAACCGCTCACCATCATCAGGCGTAATCCGTTGTCGGTTTCGGTTCGTATCTCGAAGTTTCGCACCAAATAGTTGGTGAAATTGTATTTGGCCAAGGCGAAAAGCAGCTTGTTTTCGTCTACGAAGTCGGGCTGGTAGGCCATTACGAAGAGGAAATTGGCGTTGCGGTCGTTGCTAAATTGCTTGCCTTTCAGGCTGTCGGCGGCGTTGGTGGCGGCCGTTCGGCGTTGCCAAACGTTGTTCAGGTCGAACCCACCTGCCTGCACTTGCCTGCCAGCCTTAATGCCGTTCACAATCATGGCGGCCATTTTGCTTAGCTCGCTTTGGGGAAATTGCTCCACCAACGTTTGCAAACCATTGAGACAAGCATCGATATTTCCGTCGTGTAACATGGATAAGGCCTCTACAAAGAGGAACTTGTCGCGGTTGGCACCGTGTTTAAACTTGGTGGCCGATACCTTTGCGTTGCGTTTCACTGCTGCGTAGTTCTCGGCTTTGAAGAAGTCGTAGGTTACGGCGTAGAGCGAGTCTTCTATATGTTCGCCGCGCTGTGCGTTGGCGAAGTAATAGGGGTCTGTAATCAGTTCGGTAAGCTCGTGCTTAGGGTATTGCTGTTTCAGCATGTCGGCATAATGCTGTGCTGTAACCTTGTCGCCCTTGCGCATGTAGAGTAAGAAAAGGTGGTAGTATGCTTGCGGCATCTTGTCGAACTGCGGATAGTTGTCGGTAAGCCTGCGTAAGGCTTTCTCGGACAGGGAGAGTTGGTCGAGCTTGTCTTTGAAAATCACGCCCGAATGGAACAGTCCATCGGTGAGCAATACGTTGCTAGCCTGCCGCTGTTCGGCAGTAAACGGTATTTGCGCCAAGTAAAACTCGCGTTTATGTGGGTCGTTCTCGGCTGTTTGCATGGCCTGTTGTATGGAGTCGCGGCGCGCTTCCTCGGCTAAAATCGAGTCGCGTTGTTCGGCCGACGGCTCATCTAAGGGCGTGTTCAGTGCTACGGCGGCCTTGTTTAGTCGTTGCCAGTTGTCCACATTGTCGCGTTTGCCCCACTGTCGCTCGAAGGCGGCCTTGCCTTGACTCACGGCTATGGGGTTGTAGAAGTACCATCCGCCGCCTTGTTGCGTGCGTTGCATGGGCGTTTGGGTGGTGGGCATGTTCGATGCAGAACTGTTTCGGACGATAGTGCGGCGCGCCGTCTCTTCGTCTTGCGCGTATTGTTCTTCTTTTTCTTTCTTCTTTAAAGCGGCAATCACGCGGTCGATGGCGGCGTTGCGTTGCAGTTCGGGCATAGTGGCCAGCAGTTGCAGCGAGTCTTGTAGTTGTACGGCCTCAATGTGCGGCACTAGCTCGTCGAGCACTTTCGAACGCTGCGAAAGTTCTTCGTAGTCGGGGCGTTCTTTATCGAGAAGTCCCAGTGCCTCGTTGTAACAGCGGCGTGCATCCGCAAAGCGTTGTTTCTGCCAATACACATTGCCCAACTTAAGCATCAGCACACCCTTCTCTATTCCATTGCGTGTGGCTCGCTTTCCGCCGTTTTCGTAGGCGGCGATGGCGTTGGCGGTGTCGCGTTGTGCCAGGTATATGTTGCCGATGGCATAATACACTTGGTCCAAATAGTCGCGATTGTTGTCGTTGGTAGCCATTCGGCGCAGCTTGGCAATCATCTTTTTGGCCTGTCCTTGCGCCAAAACTTCGGTTTGGGCGATGCGTGCATTAAAGTCTAGTTCGTAAGAAACGTGCATTGATGCCGCCTTTCTGAAAGCCTTATAAGCCGCATCGCGATTGCCCACAAGCCTTTGTAGCTGCCCCATGATGAACCATTGGCGCGCCCGTTGCTTGCGCCGCATCTCGTGTTTGATAACCTTTTGCAGGTAGGGTATGGCCTTTTGCCACTCGCCTGCGTGCAGATGATAGAGCGTATGCGTGTAATCCCACTCCTTAACTGCGCGCCAATCCATCGAGTCGCGGCTCATGTTGCGTATTACGTCTTCGGCATCGTACATCCATCCCTGTTCAATATAGGTCTTGGCAAGCCATGCGCGTGCCTTTGCATATATGTGTGGTTGCGTGCGATAGAGGCGCGACATGTAGGCAAATGTAGATGCAGCTTGGTCGAAGTCGCCCTTATGAAACTGCGAACGCCCCATAAGCATCCACACGCGCCACATGAAAGGATTGTATTCGCGGCGGTTTAGCCATTCGATGTCGCGTTGGGTCTTGCGCCGTTTCTTGTCCCACGTGGGTCGTCGCTTGATGCTATGCAGCTGAATGGCCTTTTCGCTTTTCAGGATGGCGCGCTCGAAGTTGCCCTTGCCCAACTCTTTGCTGCCCTTATTGGCCACGGGATAGAGGGGGAGAAGTTCGGTATAGTTGTCGCGGTTGCCGTTTTCTTTTTCCAACATACCGTCTACATAAGCCATGTTTCCGTTGTAGTAAACGTTATAACGGGTGTTGAAAGCTTGCCACCACCTGCTGCGTGCTGTGTTCTTACTGGCCGAACAGGCAGCGAGCAGCAGCGCGAGGGCGAGCCACAAGGCAAGGCTATATGTGGATTTAAATGGTTTCAAGTTGGCGTTGGCGTTTTTTGAAAGCAACGTTGCCCACCTTTAACACAAGATAAACAAGGATGCTGACGAAGATAATGGATGCGCCCGACGGTACGTTAAGGGCGTAAGAGAGGCCTAGACCCATAAGGCAATCTACCCAACCGATGACAATACTCCACGCAATCATGCGCTTGAAGTTGTGCGTTAGCACGTTGGCCGACATTTGGGGGATGGTAAGCAGGCTGATACTTAGCACTATGCCCACCATGCGAAGTGTGCCAACGATGGTTAGGGCGATGAGTGCCATCATCAGATACTCGATAAACGCCACGGGCAGGCGTTGCGAACGGGCGAAGTCTACATCGAAAGCCACACTTAATATTGTGCGATAGAGCAGCGCGAAGACTAGGACCACCACCACAAGTAGTGCGGCTAGCAGCCAAAGGTCGGCCTGACTGATGGTGAGAATGCTGCCAAAGAGAAAGGAAGGAAGGTCGGGCATGAACCCCGGAGATAGGAAACAGCAGATGATGCCTAGGCTCATGCCGAAGGTCCAAAACACGGCAATGGCCGAGTCTTCGCGCACATCGCCCCTGCGCGACATCCATTGCACGCCGAAAGCACTGAGTACGGAGAACACCATAGCCGAAAGTATGGGGTTGATGCCCAAGAATACGCCTAGCCCAATGCCGCCAAACGAGGCGTGCGTGATGCCGCCACTGATGAACACCAGCCGCCTTGTAACGATGTATGTGCCGATAAACCCACACAGCACACTAGCCAAGAGCGAGCCTAGGAGGGCGTTCTGAAAGAAGGAGTATTCTAATATGTTCATTCAAAAAATCTGTTTCACACTTGTTTTATCCAACAATAAGCCGCTACTTACGGCTTTTGGAGGGGTGGGCAACGACTTGCAGGTGGCAGACTTGCCTTGCAAACGAAGAGTTGCTGCATGCCAATCATTGTTGAAATTGCCACCCGACATGGCCGACTTGCCTTGCAAACGAAGGGTTGCTGCATGCCAATCATTGTTGAAATTGCCACCCGACACGGCAGGCTCGCCTTGCAGACGAAGGGTTGCTGCATGCCAATCATGATTGAAATCGCCACCCGACACGGCCGACTTGCCTGGCAAACGAAGGGTTGCTGCATGCCAATCCTGATTGAAATCGCCACCCGACACGGCCGGCTTGCCTGGCAAACGAAGGGTTGCTGCATGCCAATCGTGATTGAAATTGCCACCCGACACGGCCGCCTTGCCTTGCAGACGAAGGTTTGCTGCATGGCTTTGGCCTTGCATTTTTATCTTTTCTTGCGCTTGCCTTTTGCCTTTTTCCTTTTCTTGCCCTTTTGCCTTTGCTTGGGCTTGGGCACGCCATAAGGCTGCGCACGCTTAGGCAAAAAGTTGCTGAGGCATGGCGCGGGCGAGGCGATTAGGCCGACCTGGCATCGTTGATGACCATTATCACCTCGTCTTTCAGCTGGTTGGGCAGGTTTATTTGTCGCAGTATCAGACTTCTGTTCCAGCCCTGCACGTCGCTTGGGCGCATGGTGTAGAACACCTCGGCAAACTCTTCGGCCTCGTTGTCGGTATAGTCGGCCGAGTCTCTTCCGCGGTATTTGTCCAGCTCTTCGTCGTCGTAATATTCCACATCGCGCACTGCTGCCTCCAACATGCAGTCGTGTTCGCACCGTTCGTCTTCGCCCGAACAGGTGGCACACGATGCCGTGTCGGCCTTTACCACATCGGGTTCGCCCGCGTTTTTGTTACGCGAGAGCAGTCCCAACACGGCCGCAAACATTGCTAAGCCCAGCAAGGCCAACAGTAGTATGTGCATTGTCTATATCTCGTTTATTTCAAATCCCGACTGGCGGAGGTCGTTCCAAAATTGCGGGTACGACTTGCTCACCACGCCAGGTTGGTTTATTTTTATTTCTTTGTTAACGAAGGCCACGGGTGCAAAGGCCAAGGCCATGCGGTGATCTTCGTATGTGTCGATGGGTTCGTCTGACGGGCGGCAGCGCATTCCGTCCCACGCCAACTCGCCTTCGGCCATTTCGCGCAGTACAAAACCCAGCTTGGCCATTTCTTTCTTCAACGCCTCGATGCGGTCGGTTTCCTTTATTCGCAGGCTAGATAGCCCCTTGAAATGGAAGGGAACGCCCATCATGGCACAGGTAACCACGAGCGTTTGCGCCAAGTCGGGCGAGTTTACAAAGTCGTATTCCAGCTTGGGCAGTCTTGTGCGCAGCTTTTTCAGGGTCACTTTCGTCAGTTGCCCCGCAGGATGTTTAGAGAAAACGGTCTTTACGCCCAGCAACGAGAAGATGTGGCGCACCACCGAGTCGCCTTGTTTAGAGTTTTCGCTCAACCCTTCCAGCTCTACAATGGTGTCGGGGTCCTTGCTCAGCGCAACCATTTCGTACCAATAGGATGCCGCACTCCAATCGCTTTCAATGCTGTATTGCCGCGCCTTATATTGTCCGGGCTTTACGCAGATGGCGTTGATGTCTGTCCAATCGGCTTTCGCCCCGTATTCGCGCATCATGCACAACGTGAGGTCTATGTAGGGTCGCGATGCTATTTGCCCCGTCATTTTTAGCTCTAAGCCTTTTTTTAGCGTGGGGGCAATCATGAGGATGGCCGAGATAAACTGCGAGCTGATGCCACCTGGCATCTCCACTCGGCCGCCTTCCAGCGGCTTTCCGTAGATGCGAATGGGCGGATAACCTTCTTTTGCCTCGTATTCCACTTCTGCGCCCACGTATCTAAGCGCGTCTACCAGCGGCTTTATCGGCCGTTGACGCATGCGTTGTGTGCCAGTTAGGGTGTGTTCTCCCTTTTGGCAGCTAAGGAAAGCGGTCATAAACCGCATGGCCGTACCTGCTGCACGAACGTCGATGTTCTTTGGCATGTCTGAGAGCGCACGCACCATCACGCGCGTGTCGTCGCAATTCGATAGATTTTGCGGCAGCAATGAACTGCCCGACAGGGCGTGCATAATGAGCGCCCTGTTGCTTATGCTTTTCGAGGCGGGCAGTGTAACCACCACCCTTAGCTTTTCTGGGGCAACGATTGAATATTGCATATATAAATAAATGTGCGATTAGGTTATTGCAAATTTAAGCATTATTATCGTGATTGACAAGCGTGAGGAGTTAATTTTTTTGTTGTGCGGGCATTTATTTATGGCTGTTTGTTGCCGTTATCGCATAGATGGTGTCCCATTTGTAAGAAATCTGTCCTTTGGTGTCGCTTTTCAGTCTTTTCTGTGGCGGCATATTTTTTGTTAAATGTGGTAATTATGTTTTACAAAACGTGTTCTGTTCGCCACCCCATTCTAGCAAAATATAGGGCTGTAAGCGGGTATTTATCCACAAATTATGCCTTCTAAGCCTTCTCTTCTTGTCTGTTTTTGCGCATGTTGCCTGCATTTAGCACCATTTAGCCTTTCTAGAAGGTTGCCTGCTCGTGATTTTTTCACTCCCAATTACCTGCTTTTTACCCCCAAAACACCACTTATTAACGGCTGTTTTGCCCTTTTCAGCCATGTTTTTAATGGAACTAAAAGGTTTTGTTTATGCAATCGCGATGTATTTTTATGCTTTTCGACTTGCGTTTAGCGGCATTTTGCACTGCATTTTGCCGCATTTTGTCTTGCGTTTTGCCGCAAAACGCACTGCATTTAGCACCAAAACGCAGTGCGTTTAGCGGCATATTGCACTCCGTTTAGCACCAAAACGCACTACTTTTTGCTGCAAATGGCCCAAAAACAGGTGCAAAGGGTAGTTGTTTTGGAATAATATTCATTTTGACACATTCGCAGCCAAACCTCTTTTTGCATCAAAACCAACCTTCGCGAGAATCGATTTTTTGCGACAAGGTAGGCGGTTGGTGGGTAAAAATGGCACTCTTTGTGTTAAATTTCTTGCCGAAAAGCGGACAAAGTGCGGGCTGGTGGGTTGCCAAGACAATAAGCATTTGGCGTGGTAAGCTTGCGGGTTGGGCCTTTCTAGGTTTGCTAGCTGGGCTAGGTTTGCTGGCTATTCTAGATTTGCTGGTTATTCTATGTTTGCTGGTTGTGCTAGGCTTGCTAGTTATTCTAGGCTTACTAGTTATTCTAGGTTTGCTAGTTATTCTAGGTTCACTAGGTTTTCTAGTTATACTAGCCCGACTAGCTCTGCTCGTTCATCGGCAGGCACAGCCATTTTTCATTCTTTCCAGTTAACAAGTTCGCCAGTTAACGAGTTTACAAGCTTGTAGGCGCAGCCATCTTTTCACCCTTTCACCTTTTCACCTTTTCACCTTTTCACCTTTAAAGGGCTATCTTTTCACCCTTTCATCTTTTCACCCTTTCACCTTTAAAGGCCATCTTTTCACCTTTTCACCTTTTCACCCTTTCACCTTTAAAGGTCATCTTTTCACCCTTTCACCTTTCTCCGTTAGGCGGCTTGTTTACGATAAAAAACGCACGCTTAGAAACGCAAAGACTAAGAAACTTATCTTTTTTAATATATATAATGTGTTTTTTAGGCAAACCATTGGTCTACTCTTCGATGTTTTTCGTAACTTTGCAACTCGAATATCACAACTCAAATAGGTTTATGACTGAAACAAAGAAGATTAGGACAGCACTCGTGTCCGTGTTCCATAAGGATGGCTTGAACGAGTTGCTTGCCAAATTAAACGATGAAGGTGTAAAGTTTCTGTCTACTGGAGGCACACGTCAGTTTATCGAAGAACTGGGTTACCAGTGTGGTGCGGTGGAAGATGTAACCGCTTATCCCTCGATATTGGGCGGCAGAGTGAAGACACTTCACCCCAAAGTGTTCGGCGGAATCCTCGCTCGTCGCGACAACGATGCCGACAAAGCGCAGATGGAACAATACGAAATAAACCCCATCGACTTGGTTATCGTAGACCTATACCCCTTTGAAGAAACCGTGGCCAGCGGAGCAAACGAATCCGACATCATCGAGAAGATAGACATCGGAGGCATATCGCTCATCAGGGCTGGGGCCAAAAACTTCAACGATGTGGTGATAGTGCCAAGCAAAAACGAATATGGCATGCTGCTCGACATACTGAAAACCAGCGGCGCCAACACCACTTTGGCGCAACGTAAGGCATTCGCCACGCGCGCATTCGGCGTGAGCAGCCACTACGACACGGCCATACACGCTTGGTTCGAGGCCAACAAGGCCTAACCCACTAATGCTTGGCAGCACGCCTGGTGTCCGTATAACCCACAAGCAAACTGCCTGCAAAACCTACGCAAGCAAAGCAAAATGCCGAACATGAGGGTACAGCACGTTCGGCAAAGGCAAACACGAAGTACAAACATCTTCGCACAGGCGAACTGGCACACAGAGCGGTTCGCACGCGATAAAAACGAGAAATAAAAGTAATAACATAACGGACAGACAACACGCGAGACGACAAACCGCTCGGCAAGGCCAACCATTATGGACGGCCTGGCAGGGAGAACGCCTGCTGGTTGAGCCTGTCCACAACCGAAAAACAAAGAAGACATGGGATTTTTTTCTTTCATGCAAGAGATTGCGATGGACCTTGGAACGGCCAATACCATCATTATCAGCGATGACAAGATTGTGGTAGACGAACCTTCGGTCGTTGCGCTCGACCGCCGAACGGACAAAATGATTGCCGTTGGCGAACGTGCGAAGCTGATGTATGAGAAAACGCACGAGAACATACGCACCGTAAGACCGTTGCGCGATGGCGTTATTGCCGACTTTACAGCTTGCGAGCAGATGATGCGCGGACTGATAAAGATGGTTCATACGGGCAGTCGCTTGTTCTCGCCTTCGTTAAGAATGGTTATCGGTGTTCCCTCGGGAAGTACCGAAGTGGAGTTGCGTGCCGTGCGCGACTCGGCAGAACATGCCGACGGCCGCGACGTGTACCTTATCTTCGAGCCTATGGCGGCTGCCATTGGCATAGGCATCGACGTTGAAGCACCCGAGGGCAACATGATTGTTGACATCGGAGGTGGCTCTACAGAGATTGCCGTTATTTCGCTGGGAGGTATCGTTTCGAACAACTCTATACGCGTGGCAGGCGACGACCTTACCGCAGAAATACAAGAGTACATGAGCCGCCAACACAACGTTAAGGTGAGTGAGCGTATGGCCGAACGTATCAAGATACACGTGGGCTCGGCCCTAACCGACCTCGGAGAGGAGGCTCCCGAAGACTATGTAGTACACGGACCAAACCGAATAACGGCATTGCCTATGGAGGTTCCCGTGTGCTACCAAGAAATTGCACACTGCTTGGACAAGACCATCGCCAAGATTGAGAACGCCGTACTGTCGGCTTTGGAGAACACTCCGCCCGAATTGTACGCAGATATCGTGAAGAACGGCATCTATCTTACAGGTGGTGGAGCCTTACTGCGTGGCCTCGATCTCCGTTTGCAAGAAAAGATCAGCATTCCTTTCCACATCGCCGAAGACCCATTGCACAGCGTAGCAAAGGGTGCTGGCATCGCTTTGAAGAACGTTGAGCGTTTCTCGTTCCTCATGAGATAGGAGCATGCGCAACCTCTTTGCATTCATAACGCGTTACAACCACTGGTTTGTTTTCTTGGCTCTTGAGGTAGTAAGCATGGTGTTGCTGTTCCAATACAACAGCTATCAGGGCAGCGTGTGGTTTTCTTCGGCCAACGAAGTGGCCGGGAAAGTGTACGAAGCCAACTCGTGGGTAGAGACTTTCTTCTCGCTTACGCAGGTTAATAAGGAACTTACGCAACGCAACTTGGAGCTTGAACAGCAGGTTTCTGCCATGCAAGAGTCGCTCACGCGGGCCAAACACGATAGCCTTGACGTGGCGCAGACGCAGAAAATGGCCCTCAGCGGTTTCAAACTCTATCCCGCAAGGGTGGTGAGTAACTCGTTAGATAAGAAAGACAACTTTATCACCATCGACAAAGGCTGGGCGCATGGCATTAAAAAAGACATGGGCGTGGCCTGTGGCACGGGCGTTGTAGGCGTGGTCTACCTCGTTTCGCGCAACTATTCGGTGGTGATACCCCTGCTTAACTCGCACTCCAACATCAGCTGTATGATTAAGGGGCGGGGCTATTTCGGCTACTTGCACTGGAATGGGGGCGACCCAGGCATTGCATACGTAGACGACGTTCCGCGACATGCGCGGTTTAAGCTGGGCTTAGATGTAGTTACCAGTGGCTATTCGTCTATCTTCCCGCCGGGCGTACTTGTTGGCAAGATACTTCACGTTTTTAACTCGCCCAATGGCTTGTCGTACCGATTGCAGGTAAGGCTGTCGACCGATTTCGGCAAGTTGCGCGACGTATGCGTGATAGACAATGCCGGTATGGAAGAAAGATTGGAGATGATGCGCGCCGTGCAAGACTCGCTTAAAGTGAAACGCGAATAGGCTTCACCTTATTGACAAACGCGCCAACCGCATAGACAAAACGCGCCAACCGCTGCTTATCGTGTGGCGTAAGTGCCGCTCGCAGTTGGAAAATAAACAAAAAATATAGGGCTGAAAGGTCCATAAAGAAGAGAGAAAGAAAACAGACATGACCATAGGCGTATTGAAAACATTAGGAACTTTCCTAGTATTCCTGTTGGTGCAGGTGCTGGTACTAAACCATGTGCACCTCTTCGACAGCGCCACTCCTTTGCTATATATATATATGGTGTTGCTCTTTCCGCGCAATTACCCCAAGTGGGGTATGCTTATGTGGGCATTCGCTATGGGCTTAGGGGTAGATATGTTTTCTAATACGCCTGGCGTAGCTGCCGCATCGCTAACGCTTGTGGCCTTGTTGCGGCCTTATCTCTTGGAACTTTTCATACAAAGGGAAAGCGCCGAAGACCTTGTACCCTCGATGAAGGTGCTGGGCTTTGGCCGATACCTGTTCTTTGCCTTCATCATCGTCTTCACTTATTGCTTGGCTTTCTTCTCTTTGGAGGCCTTCTCGTTCTTTAATTGGATGCAATGGCTGCTTTGCGTAGGCGGCAGCACGTTGCTTACCTTGGTGTTGGTGATGGTGCTAGACAACCTTAGAAGTAGATAAGGGAGGGGCTAGGCGTGAAAGATTTCGAACTCGATAAAAGGCGATTGGTTATCGGTGGGGTGGCTATATTCATTGTAACGGTCTACCTTGTCCGCCTTTTCACGCTGCAATTGCTCAGCGACGACTACAAGAAAAACGCCGACAGTAACGCTTTTCTCAAAAAGATTGAGTACCCTTCGCGCGGCGCCATCACCGATAGGCACGGGCGTTTGCTTGTTTATAACCAACCCGCATACGACATCATGGTGGTGATGAACGAAGAAAAGGGAAGGCTAGACACGATGGAATTTTGCAATGCCTTGGGCATTACCAAGGAATATTTCATCAAACGGATGAACGATATCAAGGACCGCAACAAGAATCCGGGCTATTCGCGCTTTACCGAACAGGTGTTTATGAGTCAGCTCTCGGATAAAGAGTTCAGTGTTTTCCAAGAAAAGATATTCCGTTTCCCTGGTTTCTACGTTCAGAAACGCAGCATCCGACAATACCAATACCCCTATGCCGCACACGTTTTGGGCGACGTGGCCGAGGTTTCCAAAAGCGATGTGGAGAATTCCGACTATTATCAACCAGGCGATTACATCGGAAAACTGGGCATAGAGCGTAGCTACGAAGAGCAACTTCGCGGCGAAAAGGGCGTGCAGATACTTTTGCGCGACGCCCACGGACGTGTTCAGGGCAACTATCAAGACGGAAAATTCGACCGCCGACCCGTGGCCGGCAAGAACCTGACATTGAGTATAGACATCAAATTGCAGGAACTTGGCGAACGTTTGCTCGAAGGAAAGATTGGCAGCATTGTGGCAATCGAGCCGTCTACGGGCGAAGTGCTCTGCATGGTGTCGTCGCCAACCTACGATCCGCGCATCATGGTGGGCCGACAAAGGGGCAAAAACCACCTCGCTCTTTCGCGAGACGTGTGGAAACCCTTGCTCAATCGTGCCATCATGGGGCAATATCCGCCTGGTTCTACATTCAAAACCACGCAAGGACTGACCTACATGACCGAGGGAATTATCGACGAACACACCCTCTATCCTTGCGCCCGTGGCTTTAATTACCGCGGTTTGCACGTGGGATGTCACCCACATGGCGCCCCCACCAACCTTGTTCAGGCCCTTTGTACCTCGTGCAACAGCTACTTTTGCTGGGGCTTATTCCACATGATTGGCAACCGCCGACGCTACCGCAACGTGCAAGAGGCCATGAACACATGGCGCGATTACATGGTAAGCATGGGCTTTGGCTACAAGCTTGGCGTGGACTTGCCTGGCGAAAAGCGCGGGCTGATACCCAATGCAGCCTTTTACGACAAGGCTTATAAAGGTTCGTGGAACGGACTTACCATCATCTCCATCTCCATCGGGCAGGGCGAGGTGAACCTAACGCCCCTACAAATAGCCAATCTTAGCGCAACAATAGCCAACCGCGGCTATTATTATGTGCCTCATGTGGTGCGTAAAGTGCAGGGCGAGCAGCTAGATACGCTTTATCGGCGCAAACATTACACCAAGGCCAACCGCAAAGCTTACGAATATGTGGTGCAAGGAATGCGCGCATCGGTGGTGGGCGGCACTTGCCATGCGGCCAACAGGGCCGACTATTTGGTGTGCGGTAAAACGGGTACGGCGCAAAACCGCGGTCAAGACCACTCCGTTTTCATGGGCTTTGCGCCTATGGACAACCCCAAGATAGCCATTGCCGTGTACGTTGAAAACGGCGGATTTGGCGCCACTTACGGCGTGCCCATCGGCTCGCTGATGATGGAACAGTACATCAACGGAAAGCTTTCGCCCATGTCTGAGGCGCAGGCAAGTGTTTACCAAAGCAGAAGGATAGCGTATGGCAAGAGCAACAGATAGGCAACCCAGCATGCTTGGGTCGTTAGATTGGTGGACGATTGGCATCTACCTCGCGCTCCTAACCTTTGGTTGGGTGAGCGTTTGCGGTGCCAGCTACACCTACGGCGACACCGATATATTTAGTCTCGACACGCGTTCGGGTATGCAAATCGTGTGGATTGGCACGTCCATCTGCCTTGGCTTTGTGCTACTTACTCTCGACGACCACTTTTACGACACCTTCGCCTTCGTTATTTATGGTGGCATGTTGCTGCTACTCTTTGCCACAATCTTTAATCCGCACGAGATTAAAGGTTCGCGTTCGTGGCTCGTTTTGGGTCCCTTGCGCCTGCAACCTGCCGAGTTTGCCAAGTTTGCCACAGCCTTAGCCGTGGCCAAACTGATGAGTACTTACGGCTTTACCCTGAACAATTGGAAACATTTTGCCTCTGCCTGCCTTGTGGTTATATTGCCCATGATTTTCATTGTGGCGCAAAAAGAAACGGGTTCGGCCTTGGTTTACGTCTCGTTCTTCCTCATGTTCTATCGCGAAGGCATGTCGGGCAGTTTCCTTTTCACGGGTGTGGCGATGGTGATCTACTTCGTTGTGGGCGTTAGGTTTGAAGAAGTGATGCTTTGGGAAACGCCAACGTCGCTCGGACGATTCATTGTTTTGCTCCTTGTTCAGCTGTTTACGGCTGGCATGGTGCGCAGTTACACCAACGATCGCGGCCGAACCACGCGCCTTGTTGCGCTCGGAATACTCTTCACGGGTGTCTGCCTGCTGGTGTCTAAGTACATTGTGGCTTTCGATGTAACCATCGTACAGCTTGTTTTAACGGCTGCCTTGGTGTGTTGGCTGATTTATCGTTGGCTCAGCGCGCGCATTCGCAACTATTTTTACGTGGCACTCTTTGCCGTAGGCTCGGTGATGTTCTTCTATTCGGTAGACTATGTGCTTAACGAAGTGATGGAACCTCACCAACGGGTGCGCATCAACGTGTTGCTAGGACTGGAAGAAGACCTTGCCGGTGCCGGCTATAACGTACACCAAAGCGAGATAGCCATTGGGTCGGGTGGACTTAAAGGAAAGGGCTTTCTTAACGGAACGCAAACCAAATTGAAGTTCGTGCCAGAGCAAGACACCGACTTTATTTTCTGCACCGTAGGCGAAGAAGAGGGCTTTCTGGGTTCGGCTGCCGTGCTGTTACTTTTCCTTGCACTGATATTACGACTCATCAAGTTGGCCGAACGGCAACCATTTAAGTTCGGTCGCATATATGGTTATTGCGTGTTGAGCGTGTTCCTATTCCACCTCTTCATCAATGTGGGCATGGTATTGGGCCTTACTCCCGTTATCGGCATTCCCTTACCGTTTTTTAGTTATGGCGGTTCCAGCTTGTGGGGATTTACACTTTTGCTCTTTATCTTTTTGCGAATAGACGCCAGTCGCAACAAGTCGCGAAGGCAATAAACCATTTCGCCTCGTGTATTAAGGCATGTTCTGAAAATTCCCCGCAAAGGTTTAGTTCTTGTTCCTCGTATTGCTCTTCACTGTCTTTTTGCCTTTATCTGGCATATTTTGCACTCTCTTTCAGAAAGCATAGTGCACTATGCTCCTTCAAGAAGCAAGTAAAACCTGCTCAGCTAAAAGCTAAAAACACAGCAAAGGTAATTTTTAGAACCAGCCTTAACATGGCCTTTGCAGGATTTATCGGTCTTGCTTTCTTTCCATTTCCCCGCTTTTCGCATGTGTGTCTGATGGTATATGTAGCGTGTTTTGCACCATAGCTCACCACGTTGAAACTGCTTTGTATGGCCGTCTCATACATTGTTATTTCGCTACAAGCCTCTTGTAGTGCGGCTACAAATGGTTTGTAGCCACACTACAAAATAGTTGTAGGGCCACTACAAGAGGCTTGTAGCAGCCCTACAAAGGCCTTTGTACGGCAAGATAACCAAGAGATACCCTTGCTTATTTCATGCAAACAGACTTAGTTTCACTTCTTTCGTTAAAAGAGAGGGGGCTAGGTAGAGGGTAGCTGTAAGGCCGTTTGCGCCGGTTTACTTCACCGCATACTTCTTTTTACCGATGATATACATGCCTTTGGGCAGCGTTTTCAGGGCGGTATCTATGTCGGCAGTGTGGCCCAATGCCTTTCCGTCTATCGTATATACGGGCAGGCTCTTGGCTGTTGGCGTGCTTTGGAAGGGCGATGTGATGCCTGTTGTTACGGGTTTTACAACGCCTAGCAGACCCTCAGCCGTGTAATAGCCGCCATTTTCAAAAGGCAGGTCGGCCGTTTGCGGCGAGCCGTTGTTGCTGAAAATAATTCCTTCGTTACCAGATGGGCTTGCTTGCTTGTTGTTATTCCAGCTCCACTTCCACACCTGCGTGCCATTTGCTGTGGTTCCAACCTTTGTACAGGCAGCACCAGGCCAGTTTCCGCCCGTGTAATTATAGCCTTTGTCCCATTGCCAGCAAGTTATTGTTTTGTTCCAGTTGGCCGGAGCCTCAAAGAATGCACATCTCTCGCCTTTCTTAACCTTGCAGAAATCGGGTGCGTTAAAGCCTGCATCTTCGCCCTTGATGGCTTTAACGGCGGTGAGGTCTACGCCATCGCTTACGTATAGCTTATACTTAGGCCCTTCTACGGCCAGTTGGTAGCCTGCTGTTTGGGCGTTGTTCACATCGCCCAGCAGCAACAAAGCCTTACCCTTGGTGCCTTGTGTGCATAGCACGAACCCATTTGCAGATGCTTCGGCCTTAACAATCTGGCTTTGGTTGGTTAGTCCCACGGCCTTGCGTGTGGCAATAAGGCGTTTCAGCGATTGCTTGTACATCTTCCAGTGGCGCAGAAATACGCAGGGCGTGCCTGGCATGGTAAGTATGTAAGCGTTGGCCGCCAATACGTTGGCATATAGTTGGGCACCGCCGTTTTCTTTGGGACGGCCCGTGTCGTGATTGTCTACAAAGGTAACGGCGTAACGACTATAAGCTTGGTCGGCGGCAAGCGTAGCATCTGCAAGCCTGCCCCAACGGCCTTGTCCGAAGGCATCGTTGATGGCATACTTCATGGGAAAGTCGAAGGCGGCACTTTGTATGGCACCGTTCGCACGCGTTCCGTCAATCCATTCTTTCACCTTTTGAACATTTCCGTCCCAATATTCGCCCACCGAGAACTTGGGATTGGCAGACGTATTGTACTCGCCTATGTAGTGTGCGGCATAGCCTTTCACCATGTCGTACCTGAAACCGTCGTACCCTAAGTCGGTAAGTAGGAACGAAAGATAGGTCTTGATGTTGTCGCGAACGTTCTGTCGGGTGTGGTCTAGGTCGCGACCGCCCCCGAAATCGTCGCCCGTGTCGGCTGCACCCGTTACGTTATAGCCGTTTGCCTTTGTGTTCCCACCGTCGTCGTTGGCGCAGATGTCGGCCAAAGTCCACGTCATGGTCTTGCCATTCCATTTCTCTGTGGGGAAGTCGCACCAGTTGGTGTTGCCTGCTCGGTGGTTAATCACCACGTCTTCTATTATTCCCGTTCCCTTGCTTTTAAAGGTTTTAATCATTTTGCGCAGTTCGGCTTCGGTGCCGAAAGCGCTTAAATGGTTGAACCACCAAATGGGTAGGTAGCCCATTTGCATGTGGGTGGTGTTGCAATAGCCCGATTGCGGCACCCATATTTGGTTAAAGGCGGCCGACAACTCGGTGGCCTGAGCCTCTAATGTGGTCCAGCGGGTGTCGTCGTAGCTGTCCCAATAAAATCCTTGGAGCATCACGCCATCGTAGTTTTGTGGCCATCCTTGGGCCAAAGCCTTGGTGCAAACCGTTAGCAACAAGGCTGTTAAAAGTGTAAAGAGCTTTTTCATAAGTTTTTAGTATTGATTGTCTGAGGGCTAAGTTCGTAATAATTTGCGTATGATGATGTGTTAAACGAACGATAAGTTGCGCTCTTTTTGCGCAACCGATTGCGCAAATGGGCGTATCTTCGCCTTCGCGTTGAGCTGCAATGGCTTGGCTTTGGGTGTAAGTTTGTGGGCTTTGCTGCCTATTGCCGCAACCCCATGCGTGCGAATGAATGGCTAAGGGCGTGTTTGGAGGTTGAAAATGGTCAAAGGCTTGGGTGCTTATAACTCGCGAACAGAACTAAATTCTCCTTTTTATGCTATTAAGAAAACAAATCTGATACGTTTATTAGGTATGTAAAATAAAAAATGTATCTTTGCAAATGGTGGGGCGAATAAGCCTTTTAGGCAGATTTTAAACATGCTTTTACTTATCAAACTTATATACAATGAAACGGATTATACGCTTAACAAGCTGCACAAAGGCAGCCAATGAGAATGAAATGACGAAAAAAAGGGTGGGGCAAGGCCTGTTAAAGCTAGCCTTGTTCTTCGTAATGCTTTTCGCGATGGGCTCTTCTAGTGTCTTGGCACAACAGGCAAAAGGCTCGGACGAGGCTCAATTTGCTGCGAAAATGGACAAGACGAAGTGGAAAAAATCAGACTTGGGCTTTAATTATCCCAGCTTTTTTGTCGCTCGCGAAGTGTACGACGACGACATTCCTACCCTTTATTACACATATAGTTGGCGCAAGGTGATGCTGGGATACTGCTCGCTTGGTGCATGGGCGGTGGTAGACGATAACTTCCCAAATGAGGGGCAGCAGCTCATTGACAAGGTTAAGATAAAGAAAATCACTTATAAGCCTAGGGGCAAAGGCGTATTTTCGGGCTTAACCAGCGATGGGCGCATATTTTACTTGAAGTGTAAACCCACAGAGGGAGGCATGGTTACGCATTTGGAAGTGCTGGCTTTAATCTATCCCAAAAGTTATCAAAAGGGCGCAGACGTGCTGATTAAGCAAATAGCTAACTGGTAGCCAGCAACGCTTGTCTGTTTTTCCATTAGGTCGTGGCTTTACAACAGGCGGCCGTCTGGCATAAAACGGTGTTTAAGTTGCAGTAGGATATAGCCCCTCTATAAATGGCATCATCGTACACTAAGATAGTACAAAAATAGAAAGAGGAAACCGATGAAACCAAACGGAAAGAACATTTGCGCAGCCTTAAAGCAGGTGAGAAAGCGCGTGGCCGACACCAACGGCATTGTATATGCCCCCAAAGAATGCCACTTTGAGGGCGACTGCAACGGCACTTGCCCCGCTTGCGAGGCCGAAGTGCGATATTTGGAACATCAACTTAGCCTGCTGCGAAAGGCGGGAAAGGCTGCGACGGTTATGGGCGTGGCCGTGGGAATGACGATGGTTGCGGGATGTAAATCGGGCAATGCAAATGCTACTTCTACAACACCACAACGCATAGCCCAATGCAGTAACTTGAAGACAGACAATAATATATCCTCATCACCCGATACATTACGCACAGACACGGGGAGTACTAAAAGAGAGTATATATTTGGTGATCTTCCCAAAGGGTGGGATTCGACCCATGAGACCAATACAACTGCTAAGCCTTCCTCACGTGATAAGATTGCGCCAGCTAAGCTAAAGAAGAAAAACAACGCTCAGACAACGCCCCAAAACAATAAGAAGAAAGGGCGCAAAAGGCGGTAAGGGAGAGCCTAGATTGGTACAGAGAAGAAACCATAACCAACAAAGCAAACGCGTATGAAACCAAACGGAAAGAACATTTGTGCGGCCTTAAAGCAGGTGAGAAAGCGTGTGGCCGACACCAACGGCATTGTGTACACCCCCAAAGAATGCCACTTTGAGGGCGATTGCAACGGCACTTGCCCGGCTTGCGAGGCCGAAGTGCGATATTTGGAACATCAACTTAGCCTGCTACGAAAGGCGGGAAAGGCTGCAACGGTTATGGGCGTGGCCGTTGGAATGACGATGGTTGCGGGATGTAAATCGGGCAATGCAAATGCCCCTTCTGCCTCTCCGCAAGGCGCAGGCCAAACAAACCGCGTGGAAACAGGCAGTAATACGATCCCTACACCCCAGACATCATGTACGGATACCTCGTTGATAAAGAGGACTGAGCATCCTGATGACGAACTATTAATAATGGGCGACATTGCCGAACCCGACTCTGTGGAAATCTTGAAAGTTGGTGCTTGGGGCCCTGCCCCACGTGGTAAGGTTGCGCCAACCAAGCCAAAGAAGAATAATAACGCGCAGAAAACACCCCAAAAGAGCAAGAAAAAGGGGCGTAAAAGGCGGTAAGGGAGAGTTTAGGTTGTCACGGATAAGCGACCAGACACGATTAAAAACAGACGCGTATGAAGTCGAACGGAAAGAACATTTGCCATACGTTGAAAACGATACGTAAGCAAGTGGCCGATGCCAACGGCATCCACTACACCCCTGCACCTTGCCGTTTCGATGGCGATTGCAGCGGCACTTGCCCGGCTTGCGAGGCCGAAGTGCAGTATATAGAAAGCCAATTGGGTAGGCTACGTTTGGCAGGTAAGGCCGTTAAGGTGGCAGGTTTGGCTCTCGGACTGACGATGGTTGCTGGTTGCAACTCCTCTCCGGGCACGCCACCTTCCGCTGCGGACAAGCCGACAGCAGCCAACGAAACCTCCCCAACAAGCCAACCCTGCCCACAGCCGCATGCCAACGCCCCCATATCGGCCACCGATGAAGGGGCAAAACCCCACGCAAAGCACCATTATGTGCGTGGAAACAACGGGCGTGTGGTGAAGAAAGGTGCGGCACAAGCCGACACAACGGCCATATATATGGCCGATTCTAGCGGATTCGCACTGCCCGAAGTGTCGGTAACTTCAACTCCTGCGAAGAAGATTGCCTGCTATGCAGGCGGCATACCCTATTACCAACGCATTGCTCGTAACCGCAACCATGTTTATCTAAATCCCGAAATCAGCCCCCGATACAAGAAAGGCGACGTGGCCATGCGGCAGTTTATTGAAAACAATATCCGCCTTACGCCCACCATGTCTGCCGCTTGTGGGCAGTTCTTAGTTAAGGTGGCGTGTGTGGTTGAACGCAATGGCAGACTCTCGGCCATGCGTGTTATCCAGTCGGTAGACTCTCTTTACGATGCCGAAGCCATACGTGTGCTGAAGAAGATGCCCCGTTGGAGGCCCGCACGAATGGAAGGTAAGCGTGTTCGTTCGCTTGTGGTGATAGACGTTCGCTTTGTGTTAAAATAGGCTGATGCCGCCTAGCGGATGGAGGTGTAACACGTAACATGAACGTTTTCGTTAAGCCAAATGAACAATGTCGAGCTTGCTCGAGCATTGTCATGGCGAGAATTGGAAATCGCCGACACGGAGCTTTGAGCGAAGTGGAAAGGCAAAACGCACTTTTCGAGAAACGAAAAAGAACCAAGAACTTAAACATATACTCCCCATGAAACCAAACGGAAAGAACATTTGTGCGGCCTTAAAGCAGGTGAGAAAGCGCGTGGCCGACACCAACGGCATTGTATACGCCCCGAAAGAATGCCGCTTTGAGGGCGACTGCAATGGCACTTGCCCCGCTTGCGAGGCCGAAGTACGCTACTTGGAACATCAACTTAACCTGCTGCGAAAGGCGGGAAAGGCGGTAACGGTTATGGGTGTGGCCTTGGGAATGACCTTAACAACGGGGTGTAAACAGGGCAACACCCCGAAGGCTTTGCAAGAAACGCAGGACAGTGTAAAAGCAAGCGAAAACCAAATGACAACAGGATTGGTTTTCCCGAAAGAGAGAACAACCTGTTCAGAAACCGATTCTGTGTACGAAGATGTGTCTGGAATGATTTCTCCCGACACCACTTCGGATAAACAGGGACAGAAAAACACGAAAAGAAAACGCAAACTGCGAATGGTCACGAAATTTGTTCCGCCGAGCAATAAGTAGCAACCTGTTTGGCCATTTGCCCACACATCGAAGTTGTCTTCACTTTTAATATTTCTGTAATTTGAGAGGAGTTTGTTGTCTTTGCAATGCCTACACAAGCAAACACTCCTCTCAATACGAAGTGCAAGACAAATCAACTTACTGCCTTATATACTAACGAACCCCGACAAACTCCCGACTGCATAAACTCCCAACCGCGTCAACTCACAAACTTATCAACTCACAAACTTACAAGTTCACCAACTCCTCAACTTACAAACTCACCAACTCGTCAACTCCTCAACTTACAAACTCACCAACTCACCAACTCATCAACTTACAAACTCGCAAACTCACCAGCTTAAAATCTTAAATTTTATTTTACAATATCGCTCTAATTTTCACGCCGTTCTAGCGAAAATATAGGTTAAAAAGTAGGTAAATAACTACTATTTCTGGTCTTTCATGTCTTTTGTCTTGTCTGTTTTTAAGAACGTGAGCTGCATTTTGCACCATTTTGCCTTTCTAGTTTGGTTGCCAACTCGTATTTTTTCAA
>ERZ773004.146-NODE-146-length-47211-cov-25.885253_pt1 | contig 47211 bp, 31 predicted proteins | sample MGYA00580667_ERZ773004 | MGnify/ENA primary metagenome ERZ773004 (study PRJEB29015, sample SAMEA2737963) | human oral metagenome | biome: human oral; feature: human-associated habitat; material: dental | place: China | collected 2123 ... | reverse complement strand
CGCCCCGGCGACCGCGGTTCCCGGTGCGAGCGGGCCCGCGAGCCCCGCCCCGACGACCGGCGCGAGCACCGAGGGGGGAGCCGGAGGGAGGCCGGCCGCCGACGGCGCGGAACCGCGGAACCGCACGAGCAGAACCAGGAGCAGGTCCCACCGTGCGGACGCGGTCGACGACGACGTCCTGCTCGACGGCTCCATCGTCGTCGGCCGCCCGAAGTCACGGGCCGGAGCCCACTGGGCCGGCGTCCTCGTGTCGGTGGTGGCGCTGCCCGTGGCCTGGTTCTTCCTCCATGACGGCGCCGCCATGGCCACCGTCCGCTCACCGGACTCCTACGCCTTCGACCTGTCGGCCCGCGGACTGACCGAGCTGGCCGTGGGGGCCCTGGCGCTCGTCATCGCCATGTGGGTGGCGCGCCTCACATCCGTCGGCAGCATCACGGTCGGCGTCATCTCGATGCTGCTGGGGCTGCCCTTCCTCGTCGCCCCGGGCGTGATGACGGATGCCTTCTCCCCCTTCCTCGGCGACCTGAGCACCCAGTCCGCCCTCGGCCAGAGCCTGAGCACCTATCTGTGGACCGACGCGGTCACGGGCAAGTTCCTGGTCCTGGGCGTGTTCATGGCGATGCTCGGCGTCGTCTCGCACTCGGCCCGTCGCGCCGGACGTCACGAGCAGGAGGTCATCGAGCGAGGGCACCGCGCGGAGGACTGAGGGACGCGGCGCGTCGGTTCCACGCGGCCGCGGGGCCCGATTGCCGCGTCTCTCGCCTCCGAGCCCGGCTCGTCTAGCCTGAGGACGTGCCCGACCCCGCCGCCCCGCCCGCGCCGTCCATGACCTCGGCGCGCGACGCCCTGCGCGACGCCGTGCCCATCGTCATCGGCTACGTGACCCTGGGGCTGGCCGCCGGCATGCTGCTGGTGGCCGAGGGGCTGTCCTGGTGGTGGGCGCCGCTGTGGAGCCTCGTCATCTACTCCGGGACCATGCAGATGCTGCTCGTGCCCCTGGCCGGGGCGGGGGAACCGCTGGCGGCGATCGCGGCGTCCACCGCCTTCGTCTCGGGACGGCACGTCTTCTACGGGCTGGGATTCCCACTCGACCGCGTGCGCGGCCGCCTTCCCGCTCGGCTCTACGCCGTCCACGCGATCACCGACGAAGTCTACGCGCTGCTCGCCTCCAAGGACCGCAGCAGGATGAGCGGGCGCTACATCGTCACGGTCGAGGCGGTCAGCCACCTGTCGTGGGCATCGGGCACGACGGCGGGGGCACTGGCGGGCACCGGGCTGGCGGCGCTGGTCGGCGAGGACATCGAGCTGCTGGGCTTCGTGCTGACCTCGTTGTTCGTCGTCCTGGCGATCGAGAACTGGAGGAACCATCCAGACCTCGCGGTCCTGATCATCGGCGTCCTCGCCGGCGCGGCGGGCATGGCGATCGGCGGCTCGGCGGCGCTGCTCAGCGCCCTGGGCGTGCTGGCGGTGGGGCTCATCGCCCTCTACGTCCGGCGTCGTCGGACCCGTGCACGGGCCCGACGACGGGGCCCCGACGCGGGGGCGGACGCCGCCGCGACGCGCGGGTTCCAGGAGGACCGCTCATGCTGACGGACCCTCGGATCGCCATCGCCGTCGTCGTGGTCGCGGCCATCACCTTCGCCTGCCGCATCGCCCCGTTCGCGCTCCTGCGGGGCCGCGGCGGCGGCCCGCTGGTGGACTTCCTCTCCTCGGCCATGCCGTTGGGGGTCATGATCGTGCTCGTGGCCTACACGCTCGACGGAGTCGGCACCGACCCCGCCACGTGGCTGCCGGCGCTCGCCGGGATCGGGACGACGGCGGGACTGCACCTGTGGCGCCGGTCGATCGGCCTATCGCTGATCGGAGGGACCGGGATCTACGTCGTCATCAGCCTCCTCCTGGGCTGAGGCCGCGCACGACGCGGCCCGCGCACGGCTCGCGCCACCCGGATAGGCTGAACCGGTGCCCGTGATCGTCGCCCGCCCCGGCCCCTGGACCCATCGCGACCTCACCGCGGGCGGGACCCAGTTCCACGTCGCCCTCGCCGGGCCCGAGGAGCTCCCCTCCCCCGCGGGACCCGACGAGCCCGCCGCGGGCGCCGAGAAGCCCCTGATCCTGCTCGTCCACGGCTTCCCCGAATGCTGGTGGACGTGGCGGCACGTCATCGGCCCCCTGGCGGAGGCCGATCTCCGCGTCGCCGCCGCGGACCTGCGCGGCTTCGGCGGCTCGGACCGACCGCCGTCGGGCTACGACCTGGCGACCCTGGCCTCCGACCTGGCCGCCGTCGTGCGCGCGCTGGGACACGAGCGGGCCGTCGTCGTCGGGGCGGGTCTGGGCGGGCAGGTCGCGTGGGCGCTGGCGAACCAGGAGCCGTCGACGACCACGGCGATCGTGCCCGTCGGAGCGCCGCACCCCATGGCGCTGAGGTCCTTGCGCGGCAGGGTCGTCTCCGGGGCGGCGCTGCAGTACCTGTGGCTGAAGTCGCCGATGCTGCCGGAGCGCTCGCTGCGCACGACGGCGGGCATGGACCGCCTGCTGCGATCCTGGGCGGGCCCGCGCACCAGGCAGGAGGTGGCCGAGTCGGCCGGGTACTACGCGACCCTCATGGCGCGACCGGGGGCGGCGCACTCGGCACTGGAAGCGGTGCGCCGCACGAGGCTCGGCCGCGAGGAGATCGCCTCCCTAAGCGAGCCCGTGAGGGTCCCGGTCATGAGTGTGCAGGGCGAGCTGGACCCGGTTCAACCGGCTCAGGCCTATGCGCGTGATGTTCACCACGTCGCGGACCACCTGCGGCAGGTGACCGTGCGCGGCGTCGGGCACTTCCCCCACGAGGAGGCTCCGGATCAATTCCTCGACGCTCTCCTGCCCTTCCTCGCCGAAATCGAGCCGACGAGGCGGTGAGACGGCCGGGAGCCGGATCGGCGCTCGGGTCCCCCTCCCCGGGCCTCAGACGCCCACCCGCGGGCACAGTCCGGCGTCGGCCAGCACGCACTCGCCGCAGCGCGGCGCACGCGCGCCGCACACCGCCCGCCCGTGCTCGATGAGGCGGTGGCAGCCGTCAGTCCATCGCGCCGGATCCCACAGCGCGGCCAGATCGCGCTCCACCCGCACCGGATCCTTCGACGTCGTCCAGCCCAGGCGGCGCGACAGGCGGCCCACATGGGTGTCCACCGTGATCGCGGGCACCCCGAAGGCGTCGCCCAGCACGACGTTGGCGGTCTTGCGCCCCACTCCGGGCAGGCTCATGAGGGCCTCGCGCGTGGGCGGCACGACGCCGCCGAAGCGCCCGGCCAGCCCGTTCCCCAGACCGATGAGCCGCCCGGCGCGGGTGCGCTGCATGCCCAGCGGCCGCAGCAGCGCCTCCAGCTCGTCGGGCCTCGCGGCCGCCAGCGCAGAGGCGTCGGGGAAGGCGGCGAAGAGCGCGGGGGTGACGGTGTTGACGCGGGCGTCGGTGGTCTGCGCCGACAGGACCGTGGCCACGAGGAGCTGGAAGGGCCCGTCGTGGTCCAGGGTGCAGCGCGCGTCGGGATGGACGATCGCGAGCGCGTCGTCGACGGCGCACGCGCGCAGGGCCACTGGCCCGAGGGCCCCGGTGGCCCCGGGGCCGTCGACCGGCGGCGCGGTCACGGGGGCGCCCCCTCGCGCCTCCCCGCACCCCCTCATGCCGCCCCTCGCATCGTCCTCTTCCGCCTTCCTCATCGTCGTCATAACGCCATGCACCTCCGCCCTCGGAGGGCTTGCTCGGATCACAATCGAGACTACAATCCTCGTCCGCGTGCCACAGGTCACAAACCGTGGCAGGATATGGCACAGGGCTGCCCGCCGAAGGCCGGGACCAGCCGATCAACCCCACAGGAGGACCTTCGTGGAAGACAGCATCATCGCCAGAATCCCGCTGTTCGAGGGAATGAGCCCCGAGGAGCAGGACGAGTTGCGCGCCATGATGACGCAGACGACTCTGCGTCGTGGCGAGACCCTCTTCACCGAGGGGGACGCCGGCGATCGCCTCTACATCCTGCTCTCCGGCAAGGTGAAGCTCGGCCACGCCTCGGCGGACGGCCGCGAAAACCTGCTGGCCGTGCTCGGCCCCGGCGAGGTGGTCGGCGAGCTGACCCTGTTCGATCCGGGCCCGCGCTCGACGACCGCCACCGCCGTCGCCCCCACCGAGCTGCTCGCGCTCGAGCACGGCCAGCTCATGGGCTTCATCGAGTCCCACCCGACCCTGGCCAAGGACATGCTGCGCGCCCTGGCCCAGCGCCTGCGCCGCACCAACACGGCGCTGGCCGATCTGGTCTTCTCCGACGTCCCCGGGCGCGTCGCCAAGGCCCTGCTGGACCTGGCGGATCGCTTCGGCTCGACGACGGAGGACGGCGTGCACGTGCCGCACGACCTGACCCAGGAGGAGCTCGCCCAGCTCGTCGGCGCCTCCCGCGAGACGGTCAACAAGTCGCTGGCCGAGTTCGTCTCCCGCGGCTGGATCCGCCTGGAGGGCCGCGCCGTCACGCTGCTCGACGTCGATCGCCTCCGTCGCCGCGCCCGGTGACGCCCGGCATGCCGCCGGGGTCCGCGACGCGGCGCTCGGGGCGAGTCGTCAGGCGAGCGGGCGCTTCATGTAGGCGACCAGGTTGTCCGAGCCGGCCGGGCCGGGCACGACCTGGACGAGCTCCCACCCGTCGGCGCCCCATTGATCGAGGATCTGCTTGGTGGCATGGGTGAGCAGGGGGACGGTGGCGTATTCCCAGGTGGTCATGGGGCGAGCCTACGGTCAGGGCCGCGCGCGGCGGAACCGGCCGCCTCACCTCACACGGGCCAGGATCCTGGGGGCGCGTCGGGCGTGTATCTCGGCCACGAGGTCGTCGTCCTCCTGCCGCAGCCACTCGCTCCAGTCGGTCACCTCGGGGAAGCGGCGCAGCAGGGCACGGCGCTCACGCTCGGTCAGTCCGCCCCAGACCCCGAAGGAGGAGTCCGAGTCGAGGGCCTCGGCGAGGCACTCCATGCGAACCGGGCACGAGAAGCACACGGGCCGGATGTCCCGCTGCTCGGCGCCCTTGCCGAAAAGCTGATCTGGATCGACATCGGCGCAGGCCGCTCGGACGGCCCAGGTCTGATCGGTCGTCGTCATCTTCTTCTCCCTAGTTGAGTCGGCCGACTGCGCTGTCGGCCGCATCACACCGACGACCGTATGTCAAACGTCGGCCCCACGCCAAATCCAGCCCGGGCCCGATCCGGTCCCGGCCCGATCCGGTCCCGGACTGGGACCGGACTGGGACCGGGCCGGGCGGAGCCGTCCCCCGGGGCCCGGCCCGGACGACCGTCGCCGCGAGACTCTTAGGGCTTTCTCAGGTCGATCGCGTCGTAGCCCACAGCGCACCGCAGCGATTGCCCGTAGGCTGAGACCATGTCGACGTCTTCCTCCCGCGGCAGGTCGCTCTCGTCCGCCCAGGTGGTCTCCATGCTCCTGGTCTTCGTGCTCCTGTCGAGCGCCGGTGGCATACTCACCGCCGGGTTCGCCATGCCCGCCGTCGGCGCCGCGGCCGCCATCACGAACGCATCCGCCAACTTCTTCGACGAGCTGCCCGACGACTTCAACGTCCTGGAGCCGAGCCAGATCTCGACCATCAAGGCCTCCGACGGCACGCAGATCGCGCAGTTCTACGCCGAGAACCGCATCGTCGTGCCCCTGTCCGAGATCTCGCCCACGGTGCAGAACGCCATCATCGCCGTGGAGGACCAGCGCTTCTACCAGCACAAGGGCGTCGATCCGACCGGCATCATCCGGGCCGTCGTCTCCAACGCCAACGGCGGCTCCCAGGGCGCCTCGACCCTCACCCAGCAGTACGTCCGCAACGTCCTGGTCGAGGCCGCCATCCAGGAGGACGACCCCGCGGCGCAGTCGGCCGCGACCGCCCGCTCCGCCGGCCGCAAGATCCGTGAGATCAAGTACGCGCTGACCCTGGAGCAGAAGCACTCCAAGCAGGAGATCCTCGAGGGCTACCTCAACATCGCCGCCTTCGGCCCGTCGACCTACGGGGTCGAGGCGTCCTCCCAGCATTACTTCTCCCACCCCGCCAAGGATCTGTCGATCACCGAGGCGGCGCTCCTGGCGGGCCTGACCAACGCGCCCGGCGCCTACGACCCAATCGCATACCCGGACAAGGCCAAGGACCGCATGAACTGGGTGCTGGACAAGATGCTCGAGGAGCAGTTCATCACCCAGGAGGAGTGGCAGGCCGGCCAGGACACGAAGATCGAGGACATGCTGCACGTCACGGAGACCGTGGGCGGCTGCGGCACCGCGGGATCGGCGGCCTACTTCTGCGAGTACGTGAAGTCCGAGATCGAGAACTCGGAGCTGTTCGGCGCCACGCGGGACGAGCGCAGCAAGCGGCTCCTGCGAGGTGGCCTGACCATCACCACGACGCTGGACATGAGCAAGCAAGCGGCCGCCGACGCCGCCGTCCAGGAGTACGTGCCCACGGGCGATCCCTCCAACGTCAAGGCCGCGCTGTCCTCCGTCGAACCGGGCACCGGCCGCATCGTGGCCATGAGTCAGAACACGAACTACGGCCTGGCCACCGAGGAGGACAGCTCGACCACGCAGATATCCTTCAGCGCCGACGCTTCTCACGGCGGACTGGAGAACACCGACGGCACCTCCGGCTTCCAGCCCGGCTCGACGTTCAAGGCGTTCGTCCTGGCGGAGTGGTATCAGGAGGGCCACTCGGGGTACGAGACCATGAACACCAGTCCGGCCACCTTCGGTCCGTCGTCATGGCGCATCTCCTGCGACCCCTCCAAGGCCGACACGTGGACGGTCGGCAACGCCAACGCCTCCGAGGGCGGCACCCACAACGTCATACAGAACACCGCCATGTCCATCAACGTCGGCTTCGCCAGGATGACGCAGCAGATGGACATCTGCGACATCACGCGCATGGCCGCCAACCTCGGGGTCACCACCAACTCCGGGCAGGCGCTGACCCCCACGCCGTCGATCGCGCTGGGCTCGCAGGAGGTCACGCCCCTGCAGATGGCCAGCGCCTACGCGACCTTCGCGGCTCACGGCGTCTACTGCCGCCCGATCGCCATCGACTCCATCACCGACGCCGACGGCAAGCCGACGGAGGTGCCCTCCGCCGGCTGCACCCAGGCGATGGACGGCACCGCCGCGGACAAGACGGCCCAGACCCTCACCCACGTCCTGAGCGACAAGACCGGCACCGGCAAGGACGTGCCCCTCAACGGGCGCCAGGCCGCCGGGAAGACCGGGACGACCGAGTCCATGGACAACGCCTGGTTCACGGGCTTCACCCCGCAGCTGTCGACGGCGGTGTGGCTGGGGCACTCGGAGGGGTACTCCTCGATGGACCACCAGTACGTCGGCGGCCGCTACTACCAGACCATGTACGGCTCGGACGCTCCCGCCCCGCTGTGGAAGATGTACATGGACGCGGCGCTGGCCGGTCAGCCCGCCGTGGGCTTCAACCAGGTCGGTCTCAACGTCGCGCCGGCGGGCGCATCGTCCTCGGACGGATCGTCCTCGGACGGCCAGAGCGCCGGCGGGGCGCAGAACTCGAGCGCCTCCGGGGCCCCGCAGAGCTCCGCGTACGACGTCGTCAACGCCTCCGCTCAGGCGTCGGAGCCGCCCCGGGGCCAGGTGTCCCAGGGCACCGGGGCGCCCTCGCAGCAGGGCGACGGCCAGGACGCCCGGGGCCCGGCGGCCTCGAACGACTGGGGTCCCCAGAACATGTCCAAGAACGGGAGCTGACGGGTGCCCGCAGCTCACGGCGCGGTCCGCTCATGCGCCCGCGCCGCTGTCGGCGCGTCCCTCGCGGGGCTCGGCCTGCTTGGTTACGCGTTCCTCGAGGCGAGCCTCCCCGTACTGCGGCGCGTGGACGTCCCCGTCCTGGCGGCCGGCGAGCCGCCGGTGACCCTCCTGCACCTGAGCGATCTGCACCTGACAGACCGGACCGAGGCTCGGGTGGCCTGGGTGAGGCGCCTCGCCCGCCTGCGGCCCGACGTCGTCATCGACACCGGCGACAACCTGTCCTTCGCCAACGGTCTGGAGCCGTTGGGACGCGCGCTCGCCCCATTCCTGGGGCTTCCCGGCGCCTTCGTCCTGGGAGACCACGACTACCGCACGACGGTCTTCAAGTCGCCCACGCGCTACCTGCGCTCGCACCCGAGCCCGGTCTACAAGGACCTCGACGAGGCGCACGTGGCGCTGCCCTGGACAAAGGTGCGCGACCTGCAGGCCTCGGGCGGCTGGGCGGACCTGACCAACGCTCGTGGAACGATCTCCGTCGGCGGACGGAGCATCGAGCTGGTCGGCGTGGATGACCCGCATGCCGAGCGCGACGCCTTCCCGCCGGCGGCGTCACCGGCGGGCGTGACCGGGGACGGGCCCGCGATCCGCGGCGGTGACGGCCGCCCGCTGCGGATCGGGTTGCTCCACGCGCCTTACCGGCGCGTGCTGGACGCCATGTCGGCCGACGGCGTGGATCTTGCGCTGGCGGGGCACACGCACGGCGGCCAGCTGTGCCTCCCCGGCGTCGGCGCCCTGGTGACCAACTGCGACCTCGATCGCGGACGGGCCTCGGGCCTGTCGCGGTGGCCGGGGCGCACCGGGACGGCCGGCGGCATGCACCTGTACGTCTCCGCGGGCCTGGGCACGAGCCCCTACACGCCCGTGCGCGTGGCCTGCCGCCCGGAGGCCACGTTGCTCACCCTGACGCCCGTCGCCCGAGGCTCCTGACGTCGGAGGGATCCGACGCCCGTCCGCCGAGCCGCGCCCCTTCGCCGAGATCGGTCGAGTTCCGGCTCGAGATCGGTTCACTTCCGCGCCGAAATCGGTCCGGTTCCGCGCCGAGATCGGCCCGACGGCGTCGTACCCCGTCGAGTCGGGCTTTTCGGCGCGAGTCCGACGACGACGCCGTCCGACTCGCGCCATCATGTCGTCCTCGTCCCGCAGAGAACCCGTGCGCGCTCGAATACGACGGCTTCGGTCCGCGGCGCCGCGCAGACGTACGAGGGAGCGGCGCAGCGCGCTCCTCCGCCGGTACGTGATCGATGCCTCTTCAGCAGGGTTTCCATCCGTCCCGACAGGACGACTATCATGTCGTCTGCTGCACGCGGGGTGTGGCGCAGTTTGGTAGCGCGCTTCGTTCGGGACGAAGAGGTCGTGGGTTCAAATCCCGCCACCCCGACGATGTGGAGGCTTCACGATTTGCTCATGAGGTCTTCGAAGAAGGGTAAGAGGCCGCCAGGTCGACTACCCCGACCATTGACTCACCCTCAAATCCGCGTCATGGGCCTCCCATGACGCGGATTCTTGTTCCATTTCGCTTGCTTTCGCACTCCCCATGCCATCATCCAGCAACCTCTGCGAATCCGGCATCCCCGGAGACGGGGCGACGATGTCACGCGTCGCCTCAATGCGACATCGTCGTCTCGAGCGGACGCGAGGCCGCTGCCGAGTCCAATCCTCGGTTCACCCGACTCAACGTCCAACGTTTGCTGAGCTTTTCATCGCACTCGTCTCCGCCGCATCACACGACCGCGTCCAGCCCGGCCTCACTATTCCCCGTCACTGCCTCGCCCGGCCTTGATAACGACAGGACAACTCCAATGCCGGAGCTCAGGACCTCGAAGTCGAAAACTTCACCGCCCAGGAGGACGGTTCCAGCATCGAGTCCCGCTACGAGGCTGAGACGATCTGGCTGACACAGCGCCTGATGGCCGAGCGCTTCGGCACTATCCGAACCAATATGACTTCCTCATAGAGGACGCTTAGGACGTTTGCCGGTAGTTGCGTGTTGCTACGCAAGGTGTCGGCTTGCTTCCTGGGGCGTTTTGGATTCGACACCCGAATTCTCTCAGGAACAAGCTGCTGCTCTATCCAGGGACGCATGCCCCGACAAAGCACCACAAATGCCCCCATGAATAATCCTCAAGGTGTTCAAATCTACCACAAAGGCCCGGATCCCGTCGGAACGCGCGAGAATGATCGTTGATATTCGGGATTTTTCTCCGCCCGCCGCGCCGATCCCCGGATGCGCTCGCAGTACCATCACCAGCAGGAAAAGCTTGTCCAACCGCGCCAGCGAGAAGACCTCATCGAGAAAACGACGACAATCTACTACTACCCCTTGTCGTGGGTTCAAGTTCCATCACCCCGACCACAGCCGTCATGCTGCTGGGCGGGCACGCGGTGGACAACGGTCACATCGTCCTGCAATCGGTCCTCAACGGTCGAGGCGGCCGAGCCCCCGCGCGAGCAACGATCATCCGGGCCCGGATCCCGCCCCGCTGTACGTGGCCGGGCCGGACAGCAGGATGCGGGGCGGGCCGGGCCATCCGCCCCGCCTCGCCCCGCCGCACGCGGCCGGGCCGGACAGCAGGACGATCCATGACGACCAGCGGCCCCTCGCACCCGCACCGCGCCCGCGGCATGTCAGCCACCGATCAAGAACGTCCCCCGCCATTCCTCCCTGATCGCGTCCGCGAGAGCGCAGGAGAAGTCCTCGTAACTGATCCTCCTTCGGAGGAATTCGCGCTCGTCGTCCGAAGGCTCCACCTTCGTGTAACGACCCGTGCGAGGACCTTGCGGCTCATAACTCGGCGGAGGAATCAGATAGGCCCAGCGATATCGGTCTCCGCGCCCTTCGAGGTGATCGCGGAGTGCGGCGTGAGCGGCCCCGCGCGGAAGCGTCGGCGCAGGAAAATCCGGACTCTCCCAGAAACGACGTCCATTCCCCAGGCGCAGAGCCCCCGCGCCACCGACGTGGATGAACTGGACGTCCTTCGTCGCATCCCGTGCGGCGATGAGTCGCTCATGGCAATCGACCAGGGCCATCCGCGGAATATCCTCCCGCAATCGAATCGCATTCACGACGACATCGATGCCCGTGAGCGCCGCAACCATGCCGGCGTCGTCGTCCATATCGATGACTCGAACGCCATCGGCCCCCTCCGGAGGCGTCCGCCGCCCTCTCTCGTACGACGCCCGGCGCATACCGGCATACATCACGGCACGGTTCGGTCGATTCCTCATGACGGCCATCCCGGTGCGGCCGGTGGCGCCGAGAACAAGCACCGATCTCATCGGGAGGCCCCCTTGCGAACGACGACGTCGAGGATGACGAGGGAGGCCGAGGCGCCCGCGAGAAGGGCGGCCAGCGTCGGAGTCAGGGCGCCGAACGCCCCGATCGTCCCACCGACAATCGCCCCGATGCTGGCGCCGACGAAGAGGACGAACCCATTGATGGCCATGCCGCTGCCGCGATACGGCGCCGCGGTGTCGCCGTAGAGCGAGATCATGGAGGGGATGGCGAGCGCCACCCCCGCAACGTAGACGACACTCGCACCGACGACGCCGATGATCGTCCGCGACAGAATCATCTCACCGAGCATGCCGATCGCGGCCAGACCGAACCCGGCCTGCGCCACCCGGATCATCCCGATGCGCTTCGACAGGGCGCCCGCGCCCATACTGAGAAGCATCGCCGGGAGCGCCGCCAGCCGGATGACGATGATGCTCGAGGTCGCCACATGAAGATCTTCAAGATGACGCCCCATTCCGGTGTACAGGGCCACGAAGGACAGCAGCAGCGTCACGTGCGCGATATTGAGCAGGACAATAGCTGGCCTGAAGAGCAGAGCCGCGAGGCTCTCGAACTGCCGGAGCAGCGACATGGCCGGGCCGCGCCCCGGGACTTCAACGACAACGGCGATGATGAGCGCGCATATGAGTGCGAGAATCACGCCGCACATGATGAAGAACCACGGCCAGCTCGCGCGCAGCGCGATGGCGGACGCCAGGACCTGTCCGACGATGCCGGCCACCAGGAAGGCGGTCGACATCGCGCCGATCGCCCTCGCCCGACGGCGGGGAGCCACCGCCTCCGTCAGGTAGGCCAGGGCAACGGGTGCGAATCCGGAGGCCGCCGCCCCCTGGAGAGCGCGCAGCACCGAGAGCATCGTCAACGACGAGACCGCCGCGCACGCGAGGGTCGCCGCCGCGAGCACTCCGATCGACACCACCATCACCCGCTTCCGCCCATATCGATCCGAGACCGGCCCCCAGACGAGGAATCCGAGCGCGTACGGCGCGCTGAAGCTCGTCGAGAGAGCGAACGTCGCATCACCGCCCATCGCGGCGCCGACGGGGCCGAGCAGCGGGATGGCGGCATACAGCTGCGTGAGCACGAGGAGCGCCGCGACGACGAGGACGGAGACGGCCATCCCGTGCGCGGGATGGGCCGCCGCAGACCCCTCCCCGGGACTCGCCGCCGGGCGGGACGCCCCGTCGCTCGCTCCCCCAGCAGCATCGTCGGCAACACCGCCGGTCGCAGCTCTCTCGACCAGTCCCTCGACCGCTCTCACGGCCGTTCCTTCAGCCGCCTCAGCGATCCCGCAGCCCGCACGAGTCCGCTTCCGAGTCATCCCGACCACCTTTCTCCAACGGGAACGTTGGAGTCAACGTAGTACACTGCGCGGAGAACTGCAACGGCAGCGTTGGAAATGAGAACGGGAGGCGCCGCATGGCATGGGACACCGAGGGGACCAAGCGCAGGATCATGCAGGCGGCGACGACCGAGTTCGCGCAGTACGGGCCCGACGGCACGACCGTTGAGCGGATCGCCAGACGAGCGGGGGTCAACAAGGAGCGGGTCTACAACTACTTCGGGGGAAAGCGGGCCCTGTTCGCCACGGTGCTCCGCGACGAGCTGGCGAACGTCGCCCGAGCGGTGCCGGTGGCCTCTTTCGCCACCGAGGACATCGGCGAGTACGCGGGGCGCGTCTACGACTACCATCGCGAGCGCCCCGAGCTCATCCGCCTCCTTCGCTGGGAGGCGCTGGTCTTCGACGACGAGGTTCCGGACGAGGAGGTGCGCCGGGCGTACTACGAGTGCAAGTCGGACGCGGTCGTCGAGGGCCAGGAGGCCGGGACGGTCACCGCGAGCATCGACGCTCCGCACCTGATGATGCTCGTGCTGTCCATGGCCGGCTGGTGGTCGACCGTCCCCCAGGTGGCGCGGATGCTCTGCGGCCCGCCCTCCGATGAGGAGCACGCCGGGCGGCGGGCCGCCGTCGTGGCGGCCGCCCGCCGTTTGGCCGACCCCGGGGCGGACTGACTCCCCAGGCCGGGCCCCGACGTCGAAGACGGGTCGGCTTCCCCCGGTCCCGACGATGGGAGACGCGGCGTCGTGGAATCATCGGAGCCTTTCCCGACGCGAGCAGGTGCTCGCGCCGTTCGGCGAGGCCGTCGAGCTGGTCGAGAGCGTTGCGGCCATTGGTGGCCCACGCGATGACCCGCAGGTCATCGGCCCGGTTGACCATGAGAGTCAGGCCCGTGCGAGCGGCCCGCCGGTCGTCGACGACCATGACGGAGATCGTCCGACCGGCGTCCTCGTCGCCCGCACGAGTCGCTCCATCGACGGGCGCGGTCATGCGGCCTCCCGGTGGGGGATGACGGCGTGCAGCCTCCATCCGTCGGGGGCGGGGCCGGCGCTCAGGGCACCGCCGGCTCCACGGACCGCGTCGGCCAGGTGTGCCAGTCCATGCCCGGACGGCGGGGCCCCGGGCGACGGCGTCCCGACGGGCTCCACGGGCGCTCGCATCGTCGGCTCCACGGGCATCGCGCCGTCCGTGGCGAACCCGGCCTCCCGGACGTTCCGGCCATCGTCGGACACCGTGACGCCGGTCGAGCCCTCGGCGTGCTCCAGGGCGATGATGACGCGGGTGGCGCCCTCGGCGTGCCGCATGGCGTTGGTCAGGGCCTCCCGAACGACGGTGAAGACGACGCCCCCGAGGGCGGCGTCCTCGGGACGTGGCCCGGTCTCCGCCAGGGCGACGGCCAGGCCGGTGCGGCGGGTCGTCTCCAGGACGCCGTCGAGATCGTCCCATCCGCGGCGGGGCTCGGCGGGACCGGGCCCCGCGGCCGGCTTCTCGGCAAGAGCAGTCCCGATGACAGGGCCGGCGTCGGGCTGAAGGGCGTCGACGGTATGGCGCGTGTCGGCCAGGCCCTCGCGGGCGAGGGCGTTGATGGCGGCAATGGCGTCGTCGAGCTCGGCGTCCCCGGCGGCGCCCGCGAGCCCCTCGGACAGGGCGATGATGGCGGTGAGATCGTGCCCCACGGAATCGTGCAGCTCGGCGGCCACTCGGGCCTGGTGCCGGGCGGCATCGCGTTGCGCCATGAGCCGGTGCTCGGCGGCCTGGGCGGCGAACTGGGCGTCCCCGTGCTCCAGGGTCTCCCTGCGGGACCGGGAGCTCACCGCCGCGGTGACGACGACGGCGATCAAGAAGATCTCCGGCGTGATCCATTCGAAGAGATATGCGCGGTCGACCACGACCAGGGGAAGGGCCCAGCCGGCGAGAACCATGAGTGGGCCGATGATGCGCTGGACTGCTCCCGCAATGGTGAACACGGAGTAGAGGGCCACCAGCGGGGGGAACACGACGGTCCCGGCCGCCGGTCCCGGTCCCCACAGGTCCACGCTCGCGGAGATCAGACCCATGAGGACGACGGTCGCCAATGGCCAGCGCCGCCGGCAGAGCAGGGCCGGGACGATGAGCAGGCAGAGCGCCAGCAGCGGCCGGAGGTCAGCCCGGGGCTCGGTGGCCGGAACCTGACGACTCGCGACGAACAGTTGGAAGGACTGGAACAGGCCCGCTATGACCGCGACAGACCACAGGCCGACGGCGGACGTGCGCCACCAGGCCGCGACGCGGTCCAAGGGGGTCCGCGGAACTCTCGTTGCCGCGGGCCGCGGGGCCGTGCTCATGAGACCCGGGCGGCAGCGCGCCGCAACGCCATCGTCCGCACCGGGGCCCGGATGATGGCGAGCGCGGTGGATCTCATGAAGTCGATGCTACCGGGCTCACGGGAGGGGCAGGCCTCGGTCACGGGCGGCAGCGGGTGGAGGATGGAAACCTGGGCGCACCGCACGCGGGCGCGGGGCAGGCCGAGGCAGTCGACGATCGTCATGAGGCTCTCCGGGCCGATGAGCCTCGAGCGGTAGGGGGTCCCTCGGTGAAGGAGCCGATGGCGCCCGCCGGCAACGGCGGGCGAGCCCGAGCCGCCCGCCGCGGTTCGGTCGTGGATGCGAGGTTGTTCGCTGCTGTGCTCACGGAGCCATGGGACCCCACCTCCGCGCCCGCGCGCACCGCCGGACCCGAGGCTGTCACCCGTGGGGTACTGCCGCGGGCCGACGGCCCGGCGAGTCGGATGGCCCGCCGCACCCGCCCGTCCGCTCCGGTTGCCGTCCGCCTCCCAAGAGAAGGTGCGATCAGGCGGACGAGTCCTCCGCCGACAGTGGCCGCAGATCGAGACGCGCATCGGCGGCGCGCTGCAGCAACTCGTCGTCGTGGGTGATGAGCAGGACCACCGTGCCCTGGCGGGCGCTGCTCCTGATGGCGTGCGCGATCGAGTCCAGGTGACGCCGGTCCACGCCCGAGCTCGGCTCGTCGTAGATCACGATCCGCGCTCCGACCTGCCGGGTACCGGCGATGACCAGCCGCTGCTGCTGGCCTCCCGATAGCGCCAGCGGGTGCTGCTCGGCGAATGGCAGAAGATCGAACTCGTCGAGCAGTCGGTCGACATCGCCGACGGCGGGCGCGGTTCTCGATGAACCCGCCCGGGTCGCGGCGAGCATGATCTCGGCGCGGACACTGTCGGTGAAGAGCTGGCGCTCCGCATCCTGCATGACGATCGCACTCAGGCGGAGCCGCTGTCGCGGGGAGACGGGGGTTCCGTCGAGCGTTATGGTGCCGCCGTGCGCCTGGAGGCCAGTGATCACGCGGGCGAGAGTGGTCTTGCCCGCCCCGTTGGGACCGCACACTGCCGTGACGCCTCCGGCTGGGACATGCGCGGAGTCGATGGACAGCACCGTGCGCCCCTTGAGGGCGCACCGCACATCCACGAGTCGAAGGCCATCGGCCCCGGCCCGCTCAGGCACCCCGGGCGCTGCGGGTGACGACGCCGCTGCGTCGTCGTCACCGGACTCGGGCGCCGTGCTCACCGCTATGCTCGCTCCAGTCGCCTGGATGGACGGCAGAGCGAGCGGAGGAGGCGATCCGATGCTCCGGAGGCCATACCGTTCGATCGCGGACGGGCCGAGCTCGGAGAACTGCTGCGCGGTCCACGAGCGGAAGACTCGTCCGCGCTCGAGCAGGACGAATCTGTCCGCGATATCGATGAGGTAGTGCAGCCGGTGCTCGCTGATGACGATGGTGGTGCCGCGTTCGTGCAACTCGGCAACCATGGAGGCCAGGATCGCCACGGCATCGGCGGACAGGTTCGAACTGGGCTCGTCGAGCAGCAGAATTCCCGGATCATGCCCGAGCGCGGCGGCGATGGCGACGCGCTGCTGCTGGCCGCCGGAGAGCTGCAGCAGGGGACGCTCCATAATCCCGTTCAGCATGAACCGACGCATGAGCGTCTCGACGCGCGCCTGAATATCCGCGGGCTCAGTACCGAAATTCTCCAGGGCGAAGGACAACTCATCGATGACCGTCGAGGTGAAGAACTGACGCCGCGGGTGCTGCAGCACCGTGCCGGTACGTCTCCCTATCTCCTCGAGAGCGCTCTCTCGCACGTCGAGGTCGGCAACCGAGATCCGACCGGACAGAGCCCCTTCATGAAAATGCGGGATGAGCCCGTTCATCATCCTCAAGAGAGTGGATTTCCCCGACCCGCTCGCACCGCACAGCACGACCAGCTCGCCCGACTCGATCGCGAGATCGATGTCGCTCAGAGTCGACACCTCCGACGTCGCGTACTGCCAGGTCGCATCAGTAACCGCAATCATAGGAAACCTCTCATGACCCAGCAGGCCGCGGCGAGGACACCGGTGATCGCGCCCCAGAGCAGATCGGGCCGCCCCAGCCGGGGAGGCACGCGACTGGTCGGCCGTTGATACGAGCCGAGCCCTCTCAATAAGGCTGCGGCAGTCAGATCGTCCCCCACTCGCAGTGTCGAGGCGATCACCGGGACGGTGAACCGGCCAATACTCAGGACGGGATGTCCCAGTAGGGACCGCCAGCCGGCGAGCCCCTGCAATCGCATCGAATCGACCACCGCGGACGCCTCCGCCACGACGATGGGCATGAACCGCAGCACGACGGCGATCGGCACCGTCAGCGCTCGTGGAACACGAGCCGCCCGCAGCGCGGCGGTCACGGACCCGGGAGTCCCGGTGCGGAAGAAGTGCAGGGCCACACCGTAGATGGCCACGAATCGCAGGACGAATGCGGCAGCGACTCCGACGATCACGGAGAAGGTGGACATCACCAGGAGCGGCAGGCCATGCGCGAGGAAACCGAGCATCACCGCGACGACGGCCAGTACGCCGGCATGCCGCCAGGCGCGGTCGGCGACGGCCAGGAGGAGACCGAGCCCCACGCCCGCGGGGACGAAGACATCCCCTCCCGGCGCCATCACCGCGAGGCTGGTGACGATGATGAGGACAACGCTTGTTCGCGGATCGGTGTGTCGCCACCAGAACCGCGCAGGGCCTCGCCTCGACGCCTCAGACGCCTCGGCGGCATGAGGCACGACCGCATCCGCCGGAGCCGGCCGTGCGGTCACGCCAACCCTGCGCGGGTGAAGTTCTTACGCAGCAGCCCCAGGGCGATGACCCCGCCGATGAAGCCGAGGACCACCACCGCGATATCGAACCCGATGAGGACCGCGGGCGTCAGAAAGGCATCCAACCCAGCGGAGTAGTCCGCCCCCATCCGCGTCATGGACGGAGAGCTGAAGAACGACTCACGATCGTAGAACAACGGAAGAAGCGGGGCTGTATTCCACACGGAGAAGATGGTGTAGGAGATGACTCCCGCCCAGCGCGAACGATAACCGGTCGCCGCCAGCACCAATTCTATAATTATGGACAGGACGATCGTAATAGCGATCGACAGCGGGGGGAATCCGACGATCAGAAGAACGATTCCGAGAACGATCGCGAACAGCCCCACCATTCCCGCATGCCTCACCCGCGAGAGGAACAACATGAAGGGAATCGCCCCGATCACAACGCTCAGTCCGAGCGTCGCCAGCATCATGACCGGGGTGAGGAAGCCGAACATGGTCACCGCGAAATAGAGCACGATGTAGATAGCGAGGAAGATTCCGATCGTCATGAGATCACGACCACTCATCGCGAGCGTGAATCGATTCCCCTTCGGAGTCCCACCAGAAACGTCATTCGACATCTTCAGTCCTTTCATTGTGAGTTGCGCACAGGCCGTGAGCATCAATTCCGACGAGGCTCGCCGGCACTCACCGGCCCGCTGGCACCACCAGGTGCAGCGCGCGACGCCCGCGCAGACTATCACACCGTTCACATGGCGTCATGGGGGTATCGGCAAAGCCGGAGAGACGATCGCTCGATGGCGGGACGTTACCCAACGTTTATAGGCACCGACGGGTATCGTGACGCGAGCCGTCGGAGCCACCGGACATGTTTCGCCGACCGCCCCCCGCAACGGCCCGGAACCACGTCGCGCCGCACAGCACCACGCCCATGGCACGCCGATGTCATCGTCGGCGCCCGCCGACGCAGCGCCCGGACCCCGGCGATGACATCCAACACGACCCGCATTGGTATCATGCGCGCCATCACGGCTCACGCGATCACCAGGGAGGCGACGATCACGAGCACCACCGACATGTCATACCACCTCGGCCTGACGCCGAGGGCCATTATCGACGCCGCCGTCGAGGCCTCCCGGGGGGATGGCCTCGAATCATGGTCCCTTCGCGATCTCGCAGGACGGCTCCATGTCACACCGCCGACCCTCTACCACCATGTCGGCGGACAGGAGCTCCTGAGGCAGCACGTGGTCGGGCGGGTCCTCACGATGATCGACTTCCCGACCGAGAGCGGCCCCTGGAGGGAGTGGTTCCGTTCGGCGCTGTTCCCGGCACGGCCCGTTCTGGCGATGTACCCGGGAACGGCGAAATGGCTGCTGCTGCACGGACCGATATTCACGAGCATGGTTCCCGTCGTCGATGCCGGTATCGCATCCCTGCAGCAGAGCGGATTCGGGGAGATCACCGCATACGCATACGCGACCCTCTTCAATACGGCCCTCATGACGATCTCCTCGGCGGACGACAAACTCCGTCACGAGGAGGCCGGCATCCGCGACCACGCAACGCTCATGAGCAAACTCAACGATCTCGCCGACACGAGTCCGAGGATGTCGCTTCTCGTTCACGATATGGCGGCCCAGTTCACGAGCTCCGCCGACTCGTCCGCGGCGGCGCGCGACCGCTACTACCGTTTTGTTGTCGAGCGCCTCATGGACGGCCTTGAGGAAACATTGCGGAATTCTCGAAGCGCACCTCAAGCATGAATCCTCCATCTGCGCCCGCCCGCCGGGGAGCCGCGCCCATATCATGTCCGCGCCGAACGTCAGCACTGAGCACCGCCCTGACGAGCAAGCCTATTGATCACCGACGCCACATCCTTCGGCCGGGAGTATGTCGCACTATGACCGCAGTCCAGGCTCTCCTCTCGCGTGGCGCGAGGCAGAGCACTGACATAACCGCGCTGCTTGCGCGGCGTGACGACACGGTCGTGCAGCGTGTGAAGATAGGTTATCGGAATGTCGGGAGGCACCTCGTAGGCCACGGGCGCAGCCAGAACGGCGTCGGGCTCCGGCACCATCTGCCCATAGAGCCGCTCGCGATCTCCCGCCGTCAGATCGTGGGCGAGCATGTGCCGCGCGATGGGGCGGGGCATGAGGACGTACGGTTGCCCGTGGCGCCATACGCGCCCCATCCGACGCGAGATCTTCGGCACGAGATCCCAGTAGCACTGTCCCGATGCAGGAACGACGGTGGCGATCAGCAGCACCCCTGACACCCGGGATGCGACCTCGGAGATTGCGGGAAGGACCGACAACGCCCCCAAGGAATGAGCAACGACGAGCGCCCCGCCGGGTCCCGAGGAGACGGCCTCCGCGACCGTGTCCGTCCATCCGTCGAGACTGACGGGCCGCGAGCCCGCACCCGGTCTCCCCGGCAGGTTGATCGCCGTAGCCTCGACATTCATGTGGGGAATCACAGGGTCCCAGCACGATGCGGTGTGCATCCCACCGTGCACGAGCACGGCACGGTCGGCCGGACTCCAATGGTCCGCGCTCATGACCGAGAAGAGGATTCCGCGGTCCCGCCGGTGGGCTGGACCGACCGCAGATAGGGAGCAATGCTGCGCAGCTTCTCGCAGGTCTCCTCCCACTCGCGCGTCCAGGTGGATTGCCCCACAATGCCCGCCCCGACGCGCAGCCAGGCACGACCCCGCCTCTGGAACACGGTGCGCAGGATGAGCGCCGCGTCGAGCGCCCCATCCGGTGCGAGCGCGAGAACAGCACCTCCGTACAGTCCTCGGGCGGTGTCCTCAAGAGAATGTATGAGATCGAGGGCCGCAGATTTCGGAACGCCGGTCGTCGTGATGGCGGGAAAAAGGGCCGATAGCGCGGTCCAGGGGGATTCCTCATCGCGCAGCACCCCCGTCACGCGGGAGGCCAGGTGCTGCACCGACCCTCGTTCCTCGATGTCCATGAACCTGTCAACCGATACTGTGCCGGGATCGCATACACGGCGAACCTCGTCCATCGCCAGCTTGGCGGAGATGGCGTGCTCGTGAATCTCCTTCACATCGCTGAGCAAGTCGCCGCGGATTCTGCGAGCCGTCTCCGGATCGTCGACCAGTGCGCGCGTCCCCGCAAGAGGCAGAGTTCGCACGCGCCGATTTTTGTCGACTTCCAGAACGGTCTCGGGACTGAAGCCGACGGCGCTCCATCCTCCCAAGTGCATAAGGAACGAGCGCGCCGGAGTATTGGCACGACGTCCGACGACATAAGTCTGCGCGAAATCAAGACGACTCCGCTCGGGCAGTGGAACGACCCGGGACAGCACGACCTTGTTGAGCTGATGATCATTGATGGCGTCGATGCTCTTCTGAACGGCGATCGAGTAGGGCCTCGAATCCATATCGGGAATACTGATCGAGGGGCCGACGAGCGGAACCTCCTGATTGGAGTCCAGGGCTCGCCGAACTCGGCTCAGAAGAGCATCCGTCGTGGAGGCGATGCTGACACGACCATCCCTCAGCACTACGTCAACGGCGGGAACCATGACGTGGATAATCGGGTCGTTGCCGACTTCGGCGCGGCCACCGCATAGACCGTCGCTCGCCCCGTGCATACCGTATATGCAGTACGCCAGCTCGAAGGCCGCCCACCCGTAGCACCAGCGCTCGGGGCAGCTCCGCTGAAGCCGGGAGACCGCGTCGCCGGTCGCCTCGACGGGATCCGTGACCGGCAGGCTGTCATGCCACTGACCGGCGCGAAGCCTCAACGCATCCGCAGTCACGCTCAGCTCCGCTGCCGCGCCGGCCGCCACGTGCCACGTCCCCGCCCACTCGTAGACGATGTACTGGTCCCCGAGATCCGCGCGCGCGAGCACCGCGGCGGCGTCGACCGGATCGATCCGCAACCGGCCGCTGAAGGTGTGCTCGAGCTCCGGCACCCGGGTAACCCAGCAACCAACGGCGTCCGCATCGTCATGCGCATGATCGCCGCGCGCAGCATTCATCTCCCTGGATCGACTATCGCTCATCACCGACCCCCTCGCTCGCCATGAGAGTGAGAGCACGCTTATCAGTCTTCCCGACCGCGGTGAGGGGGAAGGCGCTCACCGGACGCACCTCGTCAGGTATCTTGAATGATGCCAGTCCCTTCGCCGAGAGGCAGGCGCTCACCTCGCCCCTGGTGATATCTCCAGCCTCGTCCTCAAGGATGACGAATGCGCATATACGCTCGCCGAGCATGTCGTCCGGCAGGCCGACCACGGCCACGTCCGCGATGTCCGGGTGCCCGACAAGGAGTTCCTCGACCTCCGCGGCCGCGATCTTCTCCCCTCCCCGGTTGATCTGGTCTTTCACGCGCCCCTCGACGACGAGATGCCCCGTGGGCGCGAGTCGAACGAGGTCCCCGCTGCGATAGAAGCCGTCCTCGGTGAACGAGATGGCATTGTGCTCCGGTGCCCGGAGGTAGCCGCGAAGCGTGTAAGGCCCTCGTGTCAGGAGCTGGCCCACGCCGCCGACCGGAAGATCATCGTCATCGTCGTCGACAATGCGTATCTCGTCGGCCGGCGAGAGCGGGCGCCCCTGAGTACTGTCGACGATGTCGTCAGGGGCATCGATCTCGGTCATGTTCAACAGGCCCTCAGCCATGCCGAACACCTGCTGCAGAATGGGCCCGAAGGCATTCCGCACCTGCTGCGCATGCTCCGGCAGAAGGCGCGCACCGCCGACCTGCATGAGCCGCAGGGTCGCAAGGCTCTCGTCCAGCCACTCGGTCGCCTCTGCCCAGATCCGCGCCGCAGGGGGCACGAGCGCGGTCACCGTTACGCCGTGACGCTCAATCAATTCGAAGGCCTCGTCCGGCGCTGCGCTCCCGGAGAGGACAACGGTGCCGTGCGCGCCAAGGGTTCCGATGATTCCCGGGCACGCGAGGGTGAAGTTATGGGCAGCGGGCAGGGCGGCAAGATACACGTCCTCCTCGGACAGGGAGATGAACTCGGCAGCGGCGCGCGCGTTGTACAGGTAGTCGTCGTGAGTCCGCGGGATCAGCTTCGGCAAGCCCGTCGTGCCGCCGGACACGAGCAGCACGGCGACATCCGACGGCCTTGGCGTCGAGCACTCGAGCGGGGCTTCCAAGACCGTCGTGCGGCGCGACTCGAGCTCCTCGACGCGCAGCACGGGCAACGTCGGCAGCTCCCGTCGAATCTCATCGACCACCGCCCGCTGGTCCCCGTCTCCGTCCCGGCCGACCACGTATGCGGCCGCTCGCGCAATGCGGCAGAAATGCAGGATCTCATTACTTCGGTGCGATGGGAGCGCGAGGATCGGAACTACGCCCAGTCTCTGCAGGGCGAAGAATGCGATCACGAACTCAACCCGGTTCGGTAATTGCAGAACAACGGCCTGCCCACGACGCAGCCCGGCCTCGACGAAGCCGAACGCCATTCGACCGACTCGGCTCTCCAGGTCCGAGTACGACAGCTGATACCGGGAATCGATCACCGCCATGCGAGCGCCCGCCTCCGATGTCAGACGTCGAAGGTACTCGTCGAAGGTCTCACCCCGCCAGTACCCGGCGTCTCGATATCGCTGCGCGAAGTCTTCCGGCCACGGCACGAACCCCTCGAACACGTCATCCACCTCTTTTTCTCCTCGACAAATCTTGATAAGTCTCGATAAGTACGGCGAGCAGCAGCCGGTCACGCTCGCAATCGCGATGAGCGAATACCCGCGAGCGGCCGATAGCAGCCGGTAACGACCGGCGCGCCCCGCGCCACGGACCGGAGGCATCCGCATACGAACCGTTGCGATCGTGACACGACGGTGACCTGACACCCGCTCGACACGGCCTGAATGGCGAGGTTAACCTAACATAACACCGTTCCGATGGAGTTGGACAGAGGATAGGAGTTACGAGTGGGTGACGTCCAGGGGCGCGTAGGACTGGAGTTGAACGACCTGCGCCACGCGGTGAGCCGCGCGGCTGGCGTACCGATCGAGCAGGTGACCGGCGACGCCGATCTCATCGCACTGGGACTGGACTCGATTCGCCTCATGCGCCTGGCCGGGTGGCTGCGTAAGCAGGGCCTGCCGATCCGGTTCGCCGACCTGTCCAATCGGCAGACGGTCGACCAGTGGTGGGAGCTCGTGCGCGACGTCCGGGGGGCGGCGACCGCCGACGCGAACACACCTGCCGTCGCACCGGACTCGGGCGATCCGTTCGATCTGGCCGTGATGCAGCATGCCTTCTGGGTCGGCAGAGTCGAGGGCCAGGAGCTCAGCGGGGTCTCGGCGCACTTCTACAACGAGTTCGACGCGGATGACGACTCAGTTCCGGCCGTCGTCCCGGACCGACTGGAGCGGGCGGTGCGCGCGCTGTTCCGCAGGCACGACATGCTGCGAGTACGCATCACGGAGGGCGGACAGCAGCGCATCGATCCGGAGCCGGCATGGGACGGGCTCCGCGTGCACGATCTCAGGGGGCTCGGGGAAGCCGAGGCGCAGGAACGACTCATGGAGATCCGCAGGGGGCTCTCCCATCAGTCCATGGATGTGGCCTCGGGCCATGTATTCGACGTTCAGCTGAGCCTGCTCGACGGCAACGCGAGTCGCATGCACGTCAGCCTGGACATGATGGCCGCCGACGCCATGAGCCTGCGAACGCTTCTGGCCGATCTGGCCAGCGCGTACGGCCGCGAGACGTCCGAGCTCCCCGACCTGCACTACTCCTATCGTCGATACCTCGCGGAGCGGGACCGCGTGAGGAAGGACGCGCGCGAGGCCTCGGCCGCATGGTGGCGGGCGCAGGCGGAAGACCTCCCGAGAGCCCCCGCCCTCCCCGTCGTTCAAGAGGCCCCAGGGGGTGAGGGCCCGACGGTCACCCGACGGCACCGGTGGCTCTCTCCGCAGCAGAAGAGCGTGCTGTCCCGCCGCTCTCATCGCCACGGGCTCACCTCGGCGTCGGTCCTCGCCACCGCCTTCGCAGAGGTCATCGCCCGCTGGAGCGCCTCGGACAGGTTCCTGCTGAACATCCCGGCCTTCGACCGCGAGCCGCTCCACGAGGACGTGGACGCAGTCGTCGGAGACTTCTCCAGCTCGGTTCTCCTGGACGCGGACATGTCCGGCGCGCTGCCGTTCGCCGAGCGCGCCGCGGAGCAGCAGTCGCGTCTGCGGGAGGCCCTGGGGCACACGGAGTACACCGGTGTCGAGGTGCTGCGCGATCTCACGCGGGCGGCCGGGGGCGAGGCCGTCCTGGCGCCTGTGGTCTTCACCAGCGCCCTGGAACTCGGCGAGCTCTTCGCGCCCGAGGTCCAGAAGAGCTTCGGAAGGCCCTCGTGGATCATCTCGCAGGGACCGCAGGTATGGCTCGACGCGCAGGTCACCGAACTCGACGGCGGCATCCTCGTCAACTGGGATGCGCGGGACTCCGTATTCCCTCCCGATCTGCTCGATGCGATGTTCGATGCCTACACCGATCTCATCGCGAGACTTCTGGAGGACGACAGCGCGTGGGACGTCCCGGTCTCGATCCCGCTGCCGACGGCGCAGCGGCTCGTGCGCGAGCGTGCGAACGCGACCGAGGGCGACTCCCACCCGGAGCTCCTGCACGAGCGATTCTTCAGGATGGCCGAGGCGAGTCCCGACCTGGAGGCCGTCGTCTGGGACTGCGAGGGGGCCCGGGGGTCATGGACATACGGAGAGCTGTCGACGAGGGCGAGGCGAGTAGCCTCCCTCCTGGCGTCGCAGGGCATCGGCCCGGGCGATCGTGTCGGCATCACCCTTCCGAAGGGCCCCGATCAGATCGTCGCCGTGCTCGGAGTGCTGGCAGCCGGAGCCGCGTACGTGCCCTCCGGAGTCGATGTGCCGATGCGCCGACGCGCGCGTGTCCTCGAATCGGCCTCGGTTCGGATCGTCATCACCGACGGTGATCTCATCGGCGACTCCTGGCCCCCCTCGATGACCGCGCTGCCGATCACCGCGGCCCTGGATAGGACCCCGGTGCCGCACATCCGCGAGACCGATCGCGAATCGGAGATGTACGTCCTGTTCACCTCCGGCTCGACAGGGGTCCCCAAGGGGGTGCGGGTGCCCCATCGTGCTGCTGCGAACACCATTGACGCCGTCCGCCGGGTCTTCGACGTGAACGGCTCGGACCGGACCATCGCGCTGTCGGCGCTGGACTTCGATCTGTCCGTGTACGATATGTTCGCGTTCCTCGCGTTCGGTGGGAGCATCGTCGCCCTGCAGGAGCCTCAAAGACGAGACGCGGCGGCCTGGGCCCGTCTCATCAGCACCTACGGGGTCACTGTCGTCAGCTGCGTGCCCGCTCTGCTGGACATGCTGCTGACCGCGGGAACGGATAGCCTCCCCGACTCGTCTCTGCGCCTGGTGATGCTCGGCGGGGACTGGGTCACGATCGATCTTCCGGACAGGCTGCGGGCCCTCGTTCCAGGATGCCGATTCGCAGCACTGGGAGGGATGACCGAGGCCGCCATCCATTCCACGGTCTTCGAGGTGGACCAGGTGGATCCCGACTGGCGCGCGGTTCCGTACGGGACCCCGCTGACCAATATGAAGTGCCGAGTCGTGGACCAGCGGGGGCGCGACTGCCCGGACTGGGTCCCCGGCGAGCTCTGGGTGGCGGGCCCCGGTGTCGCTCTGGGATACGACCGCGATGCCGCGCGAACAGCGGAGCGATTCGTCGAGCACGACGGCGACCGCTGGTACCGGAGCGGCGATCTCGCACGGTACTGGCCCGACGGAACCCTTGAGTTCCTGGGCAGGTCCGACAGCCAGGTCAAGATACGGGGTCACAGGATCGAACTGGGCGAGATCGAGGCCCAGCTCACCGCCCACCCCCATGTGCATCGCGCGGTGGCGACCGTGATCAACGCCGCCTCCCGGCAGCTGGGGGCCGCCGTCACCCTCGACGCGCCCACGGCGGCCGACGAGCTGCACGACTGGTTGAAGGAGTGCCTCCCGGGATACATGGTGCCCGAGCACATCCTGTCGATGGAGGCCTTTCCTATCACTGCGAACGGCAAGATCGACAGGAAGGCCGTTCTGGCCGAGCTCGCTCGGGCCTCCGAGTCGCCGCGGGCCCACGAGCCCCCGGTCGGGGCCATCGAGGAGATGCTCGCGGGCCTCTGGCGCGATCTGCTGGGAGTGAGGGACATCGGACGACACGACGGATTCTTCTCCCTCGGCGGCGACAGCCTGCTCGCCACTCGCCTCATGAAGCGCCTACGCGAATCGAACGTCGCAGGAGCGGCGCTATCGACTCTCTTCACCACGCCCGAGCTGGCCGACTTCGCCAGCACCCTCAGCCTCAGGACGACGCCGGCAGCCGTGCAGGCCACCGTCACCGCGCATCCCGACAGGAGATTCGACCCGTTCCCGCTCACCGACGTGCAACGCGCCTACTGGATCGGCCGAGATCCCAAACTCCCCCTCGGCGGCATCGGGCCGAGCCTCTACCTCGAGCTCGACGGCACCGACATCGATCTTCCGCGGCTCACCGATGCGTGGAATCACCTGGTGAGGCGCCATGACATGCTGCGCGCGGTCATCACTGATGACGGCATGCAGAGGGTCCTTGCGGACGTGCCCGACTACCGCATCAGCCTCATCGAGACGGCCGGGGGCCGGGCGTTCGACAACGCGGTCACGGACATGCGGAAGGACCTCGCCCACGGCCGGCTCGACGCGACGTCATGGCCGCTGTTCGAGATCCGCGCCGTGCGTCGGCCCGCCTCAGCGGAGCGGAGCGCATACCGCATCGGCGTCGTCCTCGACAGCATCGCGTTCGACGGGCGCAGCATCATGGTTCTCCTCACCGAATGGGACGCCCTCTACCGGGACCCGCGCGCGCAGCTGCCCCCACTACGGGTGACCTTCCGCGACTGCATCACCCAGACGCCCGCCGATGCCGAGCAGCAGCGGGCGGCGCTGGCGTACTGGCGGGAGCGCGTTCAGGACATGCCGCCGGCGCCCGCTCTCCCCCTCGTCACCGATCCCGCGACCGTGACGGCTCCCCGATTCCATCGCTATCACGGCGTCGTTCCTCCCCGGGAATGGGAGAGCTTCAACGACCGCGCGAGAGCGCAGGGCCTGACCCCCACCGCAGCGCTTCTCACCGCCTACGCGCACGTTCTCGCGCAGTGGAGCGGACAGGACGCGGCGACCATCAACCTCACACTCTTCGACAGGGATGAGAGCCATCCCGATATCAACAATATCGTCGGAGACTTCTCCTCCCTCCTCCTGGTCGAGTGCCGGACCGGGGATCGCACGGCCTTCGCCGACTCCGCACGGAGAATCCAGCACCGGATGTGGCGGGACATGGATCATCGCCGCGTCTCCGGCGTCCGAGTGCTCCGGGAGCTCGCCCGCCAGCACGGGACGACCGTCGAGTCCATGCCCGTCGTCTTCACGAGCGTCCTCGGCCTCGGCGAGGACGCGTCGCTGGAGTTCTCGTCCGACTTCCCACAACCCGTGCGCGGTCTCACGCAGACCCCGCAGGTCTGGCTCGATCTGAAGGTCTCGCACACGAGCCGGGGACTCGAGATCGACTGGGACTCCGTCGACGAGCTGTTCCCGGAGGGCATGAGCGAATCCATGTTCGACGCCTACGTCGAGCTCGTGCGACGCCTGGCCGGTGGGCAGTGGCAGCAGTGCGTGACCTCATCCATACCCGAGAGGCAGCACGCGATACGTGCGCGGGTCAACTCCACCGAGGGACCCGTGCCCGAGAGCACGTCCGGCGGCGGCCTCCTCCACGGCGGGTTCTTCAAGCGGGCGGAAACGTCCCCGGAGAGCCCCGCTCTGATCGCCAGCGGCACGGAGCTCTCCTACCGTGACGTCGCCGACCGCGCGCTCCAGGTGACGGCGTGGCTGATCGACCGCGGCGTGGAACCCGGCGACACCGTGGCCGTCGACCTGCCCAAGGAGCCCGCGCAGATCATCGCGCTCCTGGGAGTGCTGGCCGCTGGCGCCACCTATCTTCCCATCGGCACGGACCTCCCGGCCCATCGCAAGACGACGCTGGTCACCGAGGGGCGGGCGGCGGTCGTCATCGACGACCTCACCCCGGCCGCTGCGCACGAGGCGGCGGCCGGGCCAATCCCCGTGGACACGTCCCAGGTCGCCTACGTGATCTTCACCTCCGGAACCACGGGGGATCCGAAGGGCGTGGAGATCAGTCACCGGAGCGCGTCGAATACCCTCGACGACATCAACACACGCTTCCACGTCGGTCCCGAGGACCGCGTCCTGGCCGTCTCGGCCGCCGAGTTCGATCTGTCGGTCTACGACATCTTCGGCGTTCTCGGCGCCGGCGGCGCCCTGGTCCTGATCGCCGAGGACGAGCGTCGCGATGCGCAACGCTGGCTCGCACTGGCTCATGAGCACCGCGTCTCGATATGGAACACGGTTCCCACGCTGCTCGAGATGCTCGTGACGGTCGCGGAGACGGCTCATGGGCTACCGGAGTCATTGCGGCTGGCGATGGTGTCAGGCGACTGGGTGCCTCTCGACCTGCCCGCGCGGGTGCGCGAGCTGGCGCCCGGATGCCGCTTCGTGGCTCTCGGCGGCGCCACCGAGGCGTCGATCTGGTCCAACGCGCTCGACGTCACCCGCGTTCCAGACGGATGGAGCTCCATTCCCTACGGATACCCTCTTCGCAATCAGCACTTCCGCGTGATGGATCGCGACGGCCGCGATAGTCCCGACTGGATCAAGGGCGAGATCTGGATCGGCGGAACAGGCGTCGCCCAAGGATATCGCGGCGACCCGGCGCGCACCGCCGAGAAGTTCGTCGAGCGCGACGGCGAGCGCTGGTACCGGACAGGCGACCTCGGACGATACTGGCCGGACGGCACGCTGGAGTTCTCGGGGCGGGCCGATACGCAGGTGAAAGTTCGCGGACACCGAATCGAACTGGGCGAAATCGACGCCGCCCTCGCCGCTCATCCGGATGTTGAACGAGGAGTCTGCGTCGCGCCCGGTGATCGCCAACGGCGCTGGCTCGTAGCGTTCGTCCAGGGCGTCCACGACACGCAGGCCCTGGCCTCCTTCCTCGCCGAACGTCTGCCCGCCTATGCGGTACCGCGCCAGATCGTGGCGGTCGAAACCCTCCCGCTGACCTCGAACGGGAAGGTCGACCGTGCTGCTCTGACCGAGCTCGCCACGACGAGCCCGGAGTCCGGGCGCGCCTCCGCGAGACGACCCAGCAGCGCCTCGACGCGGCCGACCGGTCCGCTGGAGGAGAAGGTGGCGCGGGCATGGGCGGATCTCCTGGGCGTGAGCGCCGTAGGCCGCGATGACGACTTCTTCGCACTCGGCGGAGACAGTCTCCTCGCGACTCGCCTCGTCGGCCTGCTCAGAGCCGAGGGCGTCGCCGGAGCGGAGCTGGCGAACCTGTTCCTCCACCCCGCCCTGGCCGAATTCGCCGCGACTCTGTCGGAGGGGACCGCCGACAGTGCGCCGATGATCGCGGCGGATCCCGACAACCGGTACGAGCCCTTCCCCCTCACGGACGTTCAGCAGGCGTACTGGGTCGGCCGAGACCCGGAACTGCCTCTTGGAGGTGTTCCCGCGCAGTTCTACATCGAGTACGAGTACCCCGGTATCAACAGCACCGACGGCGATGACGGCATCGACGTGCAGCGGCTCGAGGAAGCGTGGAATCTCCTCATCCAGCGCCACGAGATGCTGCGCGCCGTAGTCGACGCCGATGGCCGCCAACGGATCATCGCCGAGACCCCGCGCTACGAATTCACGGTCATCGACGCCGAGGGCTCCTTCGACGAGCGCCTCGCCGAGCAGCGCGAGCGCGCCTCGCTCGGCACGCCCGATCCCGCGACATGGCCCTTATTCGACATTCGCATGATCCACGGAGGAGGCCGCGCCCGACTGTGCGCGGCGTTCGACAACCTGATCGTCGACGGGTTGAGCATCCTCACGCTGTTCGACGAATGGCGTTGCCTCTACGCCGATCCCCGCGTGGAGCTGCCGCCCGTGAGCATCGCGTTCCGCGACTACGTGCTCCAGGCCGGGGCGTCCTCGCAACGACTCGCCAGGGCACGGGACTACTGGCGCGACAGGCTGCCGTCACTGCCTCCCGCGCCCCGCCTGCCGCTTCGGATCGATCCCGCCGACGTGGGCCGCCCACGCTTCTCCCGCCGCGAGACCGTCGTGGATGCCGAAACATGGGCGACGATCACGCGACGGGCGAGCCGGTACGGCCTGACCCCCGCCGTTGTCCTCCTGACGTGCTACGGCGACGTGCTGAGCAGGTGGAGCGGTCAACGCGATCTGACCGTCAACCTGACACTCTTCGACCGGCGACCCGTCCACCCCGACATCGCCAGGACGGTGGGCGACTTCACCTCTCTGCTGCTCGCCGCCTACCAGCCCGAGCCCGGCGACAGCTGGTTGGACCGGGCGCGGCGGACGCAGGAACAACTATGGCGGGATCTCGACCACCGTGAGGTATCAGGAGTGGCCGTCCTGCGCGACCTGGCGCGCGAGCAGGCGGTCCCGGTGGGCTCGATGCCGGTGGTGTTCACCAGCATGATCGGTATCGGCGCGGATCTGCTGACCTCCCAGCCATGGCCCGACTGCACGAGAACGCAGACCCCGCAGGTCTGGCTCGACCATCAGGCGGTCGAGCACGCCGGCGGCGTGCTGCTGAGCTGGGACAGCGTCGATGAGCTCTTCCCGGATGGGCTCGTGGACACGATGTTCGCCGAGTACCAGGAGGACATCGCCCGACTGGCGGCGAGGCCATGGGGATCGAGCACGATCTCCATCGGAGCTCCACGAGACACCGGCACCGGGAGGGCGGATCCGGTCGTCCCGTCCCGCGGAGAACCGGCCGGTGAGCCGACGTACGCTCCGCCGCGGGGCGAGATCGAGGAGATCCTCGCCGGTCTGTGGAGCGAACTCCTCGGTGTCGACGTCATCGGTCGACACGACGGGTTCTTCGCTCTGGGCGGCGACAGCCTCCTCGCCACCCGCCTGATCGCCCGACTACGGGCGCAAGGTATCGCCGGGGCGAAACTGGCCACGCTCCTATCCGGACCCACACTCGCGGAATTCGCCTCCACCGTGACTCCGCACGGGGCGGTTCACAGAACGCGGATCGTCGCCCGCCCGGAGCAGCGCTTCGAGCCCTTCCCCCTGACCGACGTGCAGGAGGCCTACTGGATCGGACGTCGCGGGGACTTCGTCCTCGGCGGGATCCCCGCGCTCTTCGGCACGGAACGAGAAGTGGACCCCGCCGATGCCGGACGTCTCGAGGATGCGTGGAATCGGCTCATCGAACGGCACGAGATGCTCCGCACGATCGTGACGCCCGAAGGACAGCAGCGCATTCTTCCCACGGTTCCGCACGTCGATATCCCCGTCATCGAGGTGAGTCCCGGCGATCGGGGCGATGAGGAGCTGGAGCGCGTCCGCGAGCAGATGCGTCATTCGACATCCGACTGCACGCGCTGGCCGCTCTTCGACATCCGCCTGTTGACCAGGCACGGTCGCTCGTGGCTCGCCGTGGTCTTCGACACCATGATCATCGACGGCGCCAGCATGCTCACGCTGTTCACGGAATGGGAGCGTCTTGTCAAGGATCCGAGTGCGGAACTCGAGCCGCTCTCCCTTTCCTTCCGCGACTACATCACGCAGAGCGAGGCGGATCCCGAGCGCCTGGCGGCCGCCGAGCGGTACTGGAGGGACCGGATCGAGTCCCTGCCGCCCGGACCACGCCTACCGCTCGGTGCCGAGCCGTCCGAGGTGACGGCTCCCAGGTTCCGCAGACGCCAGTTCCGACTCGACGCCCCCGGCTGGCGGACGATCCGCGAGAGGGCCCGGCGCCAGGGTCTTACTCCGTCGGTCGTCCTGCTGGGATGCTACATCGAGACGCTCGCGGCGCAGTCCCGGCAGACGGCGCTCACCGTCAATCTGACGCTCTTCGACCGTCCGCCAGTGCACCCGGACATCGACAGAGTCGTCGGCGACTTCACCTCACTGATCCTGGTCGCCCACGAACTGCGGGAGGACGACACCTGGCTCGCGCGAATGCAGCGCTTGCAGAAACAGGTGTGGCGAGACATGGACCACCGGGAGATGTCCGGGGTGCGGGTGCTGCGAGAGGCGGCTCAACGCGGCGGGCGTCTCGCCGAAGCCGTTCCCGTGGTGTTCACCAGCATGCTGGGTATCGACGACGCGCTCGACCGGAGAATCCGCTGGCCCGATCATGCGTGGTCCCAGACCCCGCAGGTCTGGCTGGATCATCAGGCCGTCGAACTCCACGACGGCGTGCTCCTGACGTGGGACTTCGTGGAGGACCTGTTCCCCTCCGGCCTGATCGACGACATGTTCGACTCCTACGTGACATCGGTGCAACGGCTCGCCGACGTCGATTGGGCCCTCAACACCCCCTGGACGCCGGCCGGGAGCGCCCGAAGCGCGTCGCCGGGCGCTCAGAAACCGGATGCCGACCCGATGACCAGCTCGGCATCGGAGTCGTCCTCGGACTCTCGTCCGCGTCCCGGAGCCGACGAGGACGCCGGCGCACCGCGCACGGAGCTGGAACGGGAGATAGCCGATATGTGGCGCGAGACCATCGGGCGATCGCCGTCGGACCGGCTGGAGAACTTCTTCGCCCTCGGCGGCGACTCCCTGGCGGGCACCCGCCTCGTGCAGGCGGCCGTCAACCGCTTCGGAGTCGACCTGTCGCTGCGGCAGTTCTTCGGATCACCGACCGTCGCCCACCTCGCCGCGGCCATCGACCGCGAGCTTTCCACGAACGTATCCACTTCAACGGGAACAATATGACCATCAGCGATTTCGTACAAGAATTCGAAAAACTTGGTATCAAGCTGTGGAACGACGGCGGCAAGCTTCACTACCGGGCCCCCCGCGGCGCTCTCACCGATGACCGCAAGGAGGCGCTGCGCGCTCGGAAGCAGGAGCTGCTGACCTATCTGGAGGCGGATACCGTCCGAATCGACCCCGACCCCGCGAACCGGTACGAGCCATTCCCGCTCACACAGATGCAGGCGGCCTATCAGCTCGGTCGTCACCAGGCGTTCGACTACGGCGGCGTCGCCTGCGCCGCATACATGGAGATCGCCTATCCCCCGGGGATGTCGGCCGACATCGATCGCGCCTGGAACGCACTCGTGACCAGGCACGACATGCTGCGAGTCGTGATCGACGACGACGGGCACCAGAAGGTGCTGCGCGATATCGAGACCTATCGCATTCCCATATGCGATCTGGGAGACGCCGGGGACGATGCCCTCGATGCTCGTGCGGAGGAGATCCGGGCGGACATGCTCGCCGCCCCCCGGGACTCCTCGAGATGGCCGCTGTTCGATGTGAGGGCGACGACGTCCGCGCGGGTCACGATCGTGCATCTCATGATCGAGCTGATCGCCGTGGACGCGGCGAGCGTCCAGATGCTGCTGCGCGAGCTCGACGCCGCGGCACGCGGCGAGGCGGGAGAGCCGCCCTCGGTGACGTTCCGGGACTATGTCATCGCCGAGCGCACATTGCGGACCGGCCCTCGATTCCAGCGCGACCGCGCCTACTGGATGGACCGTCTTGACGCGCTGCCGCCGGCGCCGGAGCTTCCCGCACCGCCCCGGGACGCCGAGACCGATGCCCCTGGACGCTTCCACCGCCTGAGCCGGCGACTGACTCCCCCGACCTGGAGCGCCCTGAAACGCCGGGCCGAGCAGCACGGGATCACGACGTCGTCGTGCGCCCTCACCGCCTTCGCCGAGACCATCGGGCGGTGGAGCCGCCATCGGCGCTTCACCGTGAACCTGCCGGTCTTCAACCGCCTCCCTCTCCACGACCGCATCGACGAGGTGATCGGCGACTTCACGTCCATCTCGCTCCTCGGAGTCGACCTCGACGCCGCGGGGCGGACATTCGCCGAGCGCGCCTCCTCCCTCGCCGAGCGCCTTTACGACGATCTCGATCACCGTCTCTTCACCGGCCTCGACGTGATCGCGGAACTGGGCCGCAGGCACGGCAGCCCGCCCCTGTTCCCCGTCGTCTTCACAAGCACGCTCGGCTCCGCCCCGGGCTCCGACTCGGCCATGGGCGCCTTCCGCGACGGCGTGACGCAGACTCCCCAGGTGTGGATCGATTGTCAGATCATGGCCAATGGGGACGAGGGCCTTCTCACCTGGGACATCCGCCAGGGGGTGCTGCCGAACGGGATGGCCGAGGCCGCCTTCGGGGCTTTCGCCGACCTCGTCCAGCGCCTCGCTCACAGCGATGAGACATGGGGCGAGTCCCACCCCGTTCGGCTCCCCGCATCCCAGCAGCGCCGGAGGGCGGCGGTCAACGACACCGGTGCACCCCCGCCCGAGCACCTGCTCCACGAGCCCGTCGTCGCACGCGCCACGAGCGATCCCGAGCGGCTGGCGATCATCGACGCGCACGGCACTCGCACGTACGGCAGGATGCTGGCCGAGGCGCGGAGCGTCGCGCGCGCCCTCCGCGCGGCGGGGTGCCGCCCCGGTGATCGCGTGGCCGTCTGCATGGTCAAGGGGGCCGAGCAGATCTCCGGTGTGCTGGGCGCGGCGCTGCTGGGCGCGGTGTACGTTCCCATGGACATCGATCAGCCCCGTGCCCGGCGCGATCGGATTCTCGCCGACGCCGGCATCCGGTTCGCCCTGGTCCAGTCCTGGAGCTCCAGCGGTCGCGAACTGCCGGCCGCCATCCGCGCGATCAGCGTCGACCTGCTCGCGGGCACCGAACCGGATGATCTCCCGGAAACCTCCGTCGGCCCCGACGATCCCGCATACGTCATCTACACCTCGGGCTCCACCGGCGAGCCGAAAGGCGTCGAAATCAGTCACCGGGCGGCCGCCAACACCGTGGACGACGTGAGCTCGCGGTTCGGCGTGAGCGAGGAGGACCGTGTGCTCAGCGTCGTCAATCTCAGCTTCGACCTGTCGGTCTACGACCTCTTCGGCATCCTGTCATCGGGCGGCGTCGTCGTGCTGCCAGATCCGGAGCGTCGGAACGACCCCTCCCACTGGGCGGATCTGATGCGCGCCCACCGGGTGACGCTCTGGAACACCGTCCCATCGCAGATGCAGATGATGCAGGACTATCTGGATTCTCAGGAGAATACCGGGGGCGCGGGTCCGTTCTCCTTGCGCCTCGTCCTCCTCTCCGGCGACTGGATTCCGCTCGATCTGCCCGACCGCATACGGCGGAGCCATCCCAACGCCCGGGTCGTGAGCCTCGGCGGAGCGACAGAAGCCTCCATCTGGTCCATCTACCACCCCATCCAGAAGGTGGATCCGCAGTGGCCATCCATCCCGTACGGCACGCCATTGACGAATCAGTACCTCCGGATCCTCGACGGCGGCCTCCAGGACCGCCCGGACTGGGTCCCCGGTGAGCTCTTCATCGGCGGCGCCGGCCTCGCGAGCGGATACATCGGAGACCCGCGCAAGACGGACGAGAGGTTCATCCATCGTGCGCCGGACCGGGAGCGCCTGTATCGGACGGGAGACGTCGCCCGGTACCGGCCGGATGGAACGATCGAGTTCCTCGGCCGAGAGGACAACCAGGTCAAGATCAGAGGGCATCGCGTCGAGCTGGGCGAGGTGGAGGCGGCTCTGCGCAGCCATCCGGCCGTCGCCGATTCCGCGGCCCTCGTCGACACCGCGGCGCCTCACCGGCTCCTGATCGGTTTCGCGGAGCTGTCCACCCGAGCGCTCGCCGACGGCGATGCGCCCGCTGTGCTCTCGCACATCGCGTCCGTCTGCGCGACAGCGGAATCGCGCGTGGACCGCGACACCTTCGCAGCCCTCATGGAGGCCGTCGACCGAGTCGCGATCGAGGCCATGGTCCGCCAGATGCGGGACGCCGGGCTGTTCGTCCATGCCGGGGACGGCCACACAGAAGAGCAGATCGCGCAGACGACGCGTGTCAGCCACCGGCACCGGAGGCTGCTGCGACGCTGGCTGGACGCCCTGGAGGCCGGCGGCGCGCTTCGACAGGACCCGAAGACGAAGCGGTACTTCTGCACTCTCGATGCGACCGATCCGGAGGCCGCCTGGGCGCGCGTCCGAGCGCTCGACCGGGAGACGGACTACGGCTCAGAGCTCTTGGACTTCATGCACACCTGCACCTCGCGCCTGGGCGACCTGCTGCGCGGCGAGCTCGACGTGCGAGACATCCTGTTCCCCGAGGGCGAGTTCGGGGCCGCGCACGCGGTCTATCGCGAGAACCAGGTCGGTCGCACCGTCAATGAGCTCACCGCCGCCGCGCTTCGGCAGATCGCGAGACTGCGCGCGGAGAGCCGCCCCGGGCAGCCGCTGCGCATCATCGAGGTGGGCGCGGGGATCGCGGGAACCACCACGGCCGTTGTGGACGCACTCGCGGACCTGTCCCCCGACTACCTCTTCACCGATGTCTCCGACTTCTTCATCAGTCGAGCCCGGACAGCATTCGGACAACATCCGTGGATGCGCTACGGCATTCTCGACATCAATGCCGATCTGCGCGCCCAAGGATACTCCCCCAACTCCGCCGATGTCGTGCTGTGCGCGAATGTTCTGCATAATTCACGAGACGCATCGACGGTTCTCACTCGACTCCGCGACCTCCTGGCCCCGGGTGGGTGGCTGGTCTTCATCGAGCCCACACGGCGCCACAACTACGCCCAGTTGATCTCGATGGAATTCGAGTTCACCGACGAGGACTTCGTCGACGAACGGGCCGCGACCGGGCAGTCCTTCTTCACACGGGATCAGTGGATCGATCTCCTGAACGCCGCCGGGGCCGACATCATCGACTATGCCCCGCACGCGGGAAGTGCTCTCGACAAGGGTGGTCAGACGGTATTCGTCGCCCGGTTCAAGACGAATCGAGCGTTCGCGACCGCGGATGACGTGCGCGATCATGTATCGGCCCTCGTCCCGAGCCACATGGTGCCCCACACGATTCAGCTCGTCGATGCACTGCCACGCACGACGAACGGGAAGCTCGACCGATCCGCGCTCGGGGAATGGATCGCGCACGACGACCCGGAACGCGCCCCCGGCGGCAGCGGGGAGGCCATCACCGACGAGCTGGAGGCCCGCATCGCATCGGTCTGGGAGGACCTTCTCAAGGTGACGGACATCGGTCGGGATCAGGACTTCTACTCCCTCGGCGGCGACTCGCTGCTCCTGTCGCGAATGGTCGGGCGGCTTCGCGAGAAACTGCCCGAGGCCGCCGGATCGGAGTGGGCAGTTCTCCTCCGGCGCATGCTGCAGGATCCCACAGTGCGCGGTCTGGCCCACCACCTGCGCGCCTCCGCCACCGGGCGAGCCAACGATGACACGGACTCGTCCTCAGTCGTCGAGCTGGGCTCATCGTCCGAGGGAAACAGCCCCATTCACGTACTCGTCCACGCGGGGACGGGGACCCTCCAGCCGTATCAGGCCCTCATCCCAAGGCTCCGAAGCGGATCGCACCAGCGGCTGCTGGGCCTCGAGATGACTGATCTTGATCGCTACCTGTCTCTGCCACCGGAAGCGGTGATCACTCGGCTGGCGAGCGACTACGCGCGGGAGCTGAGGAACTACGGGGGCTCGTTCGCCGTCACGGGATACTGCCTCGGCGGCTTCCTCGCGGCTGAACTATCACGTGCGCTCATCGAGACGGGGGCGAGCGTCGAGCACCTCACGGTGATCAGCTCCTATCAACCGCCGGAGGTCGAGGACGAGCTCATGATCGAATACTTGTTCGCGCAGTCGATGGGCGCCGATCTGGATGCCCTCGGACTGCCCGACGACACGGAGGCGATCGGACGCGCCGTCCACGACATCCTGATCGAGACGCCCGGGCGGCTGCCCGCCGGATGCCTCACCGATCTGCGCGGGGACCACGACGGCATCGGCTCCGCGTTCCGCGCCTTCGCGCAGCGCGACCGGGACGAGCGACTTCCGGCTATCCATCGCGCGGGGAGCGCCTCGAGCGTCTACAACTCGGGCGCCTACGCGCTCGACGAGTTCATCCGACTCTTCGACGTCTTCCAGCAGAGCATGCTCGCCGTCGCACGGCATGACCCGGAGGCCTACACGGGCTCCACCACCCTTCTTCGCAATTCCGGATCGTCCACCTTGCTGCCGGGGACCCGTGCGGATGTCGGCGCCTTCTGGGAGCGCATCTGCATCGGGGACCTGGATGTGCACGATCTACCGGGCGACCATTTCAACTGCATGGCCCGCACGAACGCGGACCTGATCAGCCAGTACGCAGTAGGACCAGCATCATGATCGACAGCACACGAAGGCGAGTGCGAGTACTCGTCTGCGGCACAGGATTCGGACGCATCCACCTGCGCGCGATCGCCGCCGACGACGACGTCGACCTCGCGGGCATCCTCTCCCGAGGAAGCGCCGCCTCACGCGGAGTCGCCGCGGAGTACGGCGTCACCTGTCACACGAGCGTCGACGACCTGCCCGACGACATCGATATCGCGTGCGTCGTCATCCCCTCGACGACAGGCGCCGGCGAAGGCACGGAGATCGCACTGCGACTCCTCGATCGCGGAATCCACGTCCTCCAGGAGGGCCCGCTGCTGCCCGATGAGGTCACGCGTGCGCTGCGGCTCGCGCGCGCTCGCGACGTGCGCTACCGCGTGAACACCCTGTACTCGGAGATCGACGCCGTTCGCACGCTCCTCGCGACCGCCGACTCGATCCGGGAGAGGCAGCAGCCGTTGTTCATCGACGCCGCCTGCGGCATCCAGGTCCTCTACTCCCTGCTCGATCTCATCGCGCGATGCGCAGGCGCCCTGCGCCCATGGCGGTTCGCGGACCCCTCGCGCCCCCCGGAGAGCGTGAGAGCCCTGACCCTGACCGAGGCGCCGTTCACCTCCATACACGGAGTAGTCGGAGGCATTCCCGTCACCCTGCGGGTGCAGAACGAGATCGACCCGTCGGACCCCGACAACCACGCGATGTTCCTTCACCGTCTCAGCGTCGGCTTCGAGGCCGGGGTCCTGGCACTGGCCGACACCCACGGGCCCGTGCTGTGGAGCCCGCGACTGCACAGCGCGCGCGATGACGAGGGGCACCTGATTCTGGACGGGGCGGAGCGTCTTGATCAGGTCAGCACGGTGCCCATCGGGAATGCCTCGCCCCCGCGATTCCATGAACTCTTCACCCGAGTATGGCCGCAGGCCGTGGCTCGCGCGCTTCATCGGATCCGCGACGAGATGGAGACGCCGATCAGCGCGCCGGTTCTCGCCCAGCAGGCCCAATGGACCATCGGCGTCTCGAACCTCTGGCAGGATCTCTCCGCTCGTCTCGAGCCTGTGACCCTGATCAGCCGGTCCGAGCCGGGCGTACTCCCTCTGGAGGAGGTCCTCCCCGAATGACGACATCCGCACCATGGGTGCAGTGCGCGCAGCCGCACAGCACGGCTGTCTGCCGCCTGATCTGCTTCCCCCATGCCGGAGGTTCGGCCAACGCCTTTCGACCCTGGCCGAACCTGCTGGGTCCAAGGGTCGAAGTCCACGTCATCCAATACCCGGGGCGGGCCAATCGGTTCGCCGAGCCCTTCGTCGACGATATGAGTGTCGCCGCCGATCGCATCGCCCGCGAGCTCGCGGCGCAGAGCAATCGCCCCTACGCGCTCTTCGGACACAGCATGGGCGGTGCGATCGCGTATGAAGTCGCACGACTTCTTCACGAGCGATCCGTGGAGCCTCCGAGGCATCTCTTCGTCTCAGGACGACAGCCGCCCATGCACCAACGCCCGGGAGAGGTGCATACCTTCGACGACTCCCGACTCGCCTCAGAACTACTGCGGCTCAGCAACGCCAACGAAGAACTCCTGGCGGAACCGGAGCTCGCAAAGCTCATGTTCCCGATCATTCGGAACGACTACAGGCTCATCGAGACATACAGGCCCGGCAAGATCACGGTGCTGACGACACCGATCACCGTGCTCATCGGGGATGACGACAAGGAGCTCACCATGGACGAGGTTCGCGACTGGAGTCACTACACACGACATCGCTTGAACGTCCGCAGCTTCCCGGGGGACCACTTCTATTTGATCGATCAGTGCCGCGCCGTGACCGATCTCGTCGCTGCAACCATCGCGACAGGAGCACCAGTGTGATCGGCGTTGCGGGAGCGACGGGCAGCGTCGGACGCCTAGTCGTCGCGGAGCTCGTCCGGCTCGGCGCGGGACCGCTGCGCCTCGGAGGTCGCCGATCGGAGGAGCTGCGGAGAATCGCCGCGCCTCTTGCGGATGCCGAGCAGGTCTCCCTCGAACTGAACGATCCCGAGTCAACAGCGCGCTTCTGCTGCGGGGTCGACGTGGTCGTGAACTGCGCCGGACCGTCCTACGTGATTCTCGATCGACTCGCCCTGGCGGCGCGCGAGGCTCACGCGTCGTACGTGGATGTATCGGGCGACGAACCGGTGTACGAGCGGTTGCAGCGGGAGGCACCGACCGCCTTCACGGCGGTTCTGTCCGCGGGAATGCTGCCGGGATTGTCGGGGCTGGTACCCCGATGGATGGCCCAGGGATTAGACGGGGTCGAGTCCTTGACGACCTACATCGGCGGGCTGGAGCGCAGCAGTCCGTCAAGCGCTACCGACATGATCCTCAGCATGGAGTCCGACCACGGATCCAGTTACGGGCTCCCACTCGCGGGCTGGCGCGCAGGGCGGGTCGTGCCCAGGCTCCTGCGCCCCATCAAGGAGATGGAGATCCCGTTCGTACCCGACCTCGTGAGCGCCTACCCGTTCTTCAGCGGGGAGTCCGAGAGGCTGGCATCGAGTCTGCGCCTGGAGAAGCACGATTTTTGGAACGTCTTCGTCGGGGAGCGGCTTATCACAGCCTTTTCCAGCCTGCGCGGCCGCGACCTCTCCGGCGCGGCGCTCGACCGCGCCGTCGCCGACATGACCGAGGCCGCCCGACTGGACCTCCTCGGGAGAGAACCGTACTACGCTCTCATCTTCTGCATGGAGGGGACGAAGGAAGGAGGCTCGCTATCCCGCACGACTGCCATACGGACATCCGATGCATATCGGTTGATCGCCTCCGTAGCCGCTCTGAGCGCATGCGCTGTGAACGAGGGCCGCATCGGCCCCGGAATCGGATTCGCCGCGGAGGTCCTGGAGCCCGACTGGGCGATCGAGAGGATCCGTCGATCGCCGGCGATCGACGCCTTCGAGGTCGTTGACCGCGAGCGCGATGACGACCCCATGGACGAAGGCGCGATCTGATCGAGGGATGCTTCCAGCGCAGGCCATCGGAGCAGATGATTCTCAATGCTCTCGACGGGCGACTCCCTGGAGAGATGCGGGCAGGCGCGCGGAACCGCGGGAGAACCCGACTCACCGCCCCGACGGCCCACGAGTCCGCGCCGCCGTCCGACGCGGGCCCGGCGTGAGCCGGACCCGTCGGGACGAGAATCGGGCCGGAGAACCCGGGAGCTCCCGCGCCTCCACACGCCGCGCCGTCCGCTCGGGTCGTTCGACGACCGGCGTCTGTAGCATGGAGCGCACGTGTTCCGCGCTATTGGTGAGGGGGTCGCGGCAATGCTCCGTCGTATGTCCGCGACATTGCGCGCCCTCCCCCGCCACCTGCCCGAGGCCACGCTGTCCGCGCTATTCGCCCTGCTGTTCCTCGCCTGGAGCTGGCTCACTCTGACCGGCTGCACCTCCATTCTCGACGCCCACGCACGCCCTCCCATTCTCCGACCGCGCTCCTATCCGGGTCAGATCGCGGAGGCCCTCTCACTGGTCACCCATCCCGTCGTCATTGTCATCGCCATCGCCGTCGTCGCTGTCTTCTCCTTCAGGCGCCGCATGCGCCGCCTCTCCCTGGCGCTGGCGATCGCCGCCGCGGGCATCCCCCTGCAGGTGGGCCTCGCCCTGGCCACCCATAGGCCGCGACCGCACACGGCCTTCGCGGACTCGATCTCGCACATCGGGAGCGCCTACCCGGCCAGCCACGTCACCGCCATGACCCTGGGCGCCTGGGTGCTGGTCACCCTGACCCGCGCGCACCGGCGCGGCACCTCCTCGGTCGCCCAGTGGACCACCATCGGCTCCGGCGCGGTCGTGCTGACCGCCGCGTGCCAGTGGATCATGGGCCTGGCGCATCTGTCCGACATCGTGGGGGGACTGCTGCTCGGCATCGCCGTGGCGAACCTGGCCCTCAGCGCGGGCGGGGTCGACTCGATCCTGTCCGCCTGGGCGCGGCTGGAGCTGCTCCGCCAGAGCGAGGGCAAGCGCGCGGCCATCATCCTCAACCCCACCAAGTTCGACGACCTGTCCCTCCTGCGGCGGCGAGTCGAGGCCGAGGCGCGCACCGCGGGGTGGCGCCCGACGCTCTGGCTGGAGACCACTGTCGACGATCCCGGTCATGAGCCGACGCGACGCGCGCTGGGGCTCGGGGTCGACCTCGTCCTGGTCGCCGGCGGCGACGGGACGGTGCGGGCGGTCTCGGCCGAGCTTGGGGGCACCGGCACGCCCATGGCGCTCCTGCCGTCGGGCACCGGCAACCTGCTCGCCCGCAACCTCGGCGTGCCCCTGGACACCGACGCCGCCCTGCAGCTGGCCCTGCACGGTCGTCCCAGGGCGATCGACGTCGTGCGCTGCGAGACCGACGGCCCGGACGGCGACGGCGTGCTCACCCAGCGCTTCGTCGTCATGGCGGGAATCGGCCTGGACGCGCAGATCATGGAGAACACGAGCGACGACCTCAAGAAGGTCATCCGGTCGGGCGCCTACGCGCTGGCGGCGGTGCAGAACGCCGCGCCGAACCCGTTCACGGCCACCGTCACGCTCGACGACGACGAGCCGACCGAGCAGCAGGCGGTGATGGCGCTCCTGGGCAACGTCGGCACGATCACGGCCGGAGTGCCCCTCTTCCCCCAGGCCTCGCCGTCGGACGGGAAGGTGGACCTCATGCTCGCCAATCCCGACCGTGTCGTGGACTGGGCGCGGCTGGGCGCGCAGATCCTCACCGGCCGGGACCAGGAGGGCTTCACCACGACGTCGGCCTCCCGCGTGCGGATCGCGACCGACAGGCCGGTCCCCTTCGAGCTCGACGGCGACACCGTCGGGACGACCCGCTCGCTGACCGTCGAGATCGAGCCGGGGGCGCTGCTCGTCGTCGCGCCGAGGCACTGAAGGAACCCGCGTTCTCACGCCTCATCGGGAGGGCCGGCCGGCTCGGCCCGCTCGGTCAGCTCCGCCGGCTCAGTCAGCTCGGCGGCTCAGTCAGCTCGGCGGCTCAGTCAGCTCGGCGGCTCAGTCAGCTCGGCGGCTCAGTCAGCTCGGCCAGGAGCGTGTCCAGGGCCGACCTCCCGGCGGGGGACAGACCCGCGCGGAGCTCGTCGTCGAGGCGCCGCGCGGCATCAACGCCGAGGGCGAGAAGCCTGCGCCCCTCGGGGGTGATCTCGATCGCCCGGGCCCTGCGGTCGGTTCGGCTGAGCGTCCTGCGAACGGCCCCGAGCCGGACGAGCTGATCCACCAGCGAGACGACCAGGCTCGGCGCCACGCGCAGCTGGTCGGCGACGTCTCGTTGGGAGCTCGCCAGCCCGGCATCGACGACGGCGAGCAGACCCACCTGCTTGTGGGTCAGCCCGGTTCCGTCGATCCGCTCGGAGAACGCCCTCGTCACCCGGGCTCCGAGCACCCCCAGCCGGAAGCATGCCGCCGACAGGATCGCAGCGCCGCCTTCTTCTCCCATGACCTGAATGATACAGTATAGAATCATTCAGGTTTGAACGATCCATGGAGGTGCGATGTCGATGCCGTGGCCACTGGTCCTGCTGAACACGATCATGGGGGTGGGCTCCGCCGCTGCGGCCGGAGCAGCCGTGGCACGACCGCGGCTGCTCGCCCCGCATGACGGAACGGAGCGCGACGACCGCTTCTACCCGTCCATGTACGCGGCGCGGAGCATCCCGCTCGGGCTAATGGTCACCGCCGTCGTCTGGCTCGAGCCCGGCCCCCTGACGCCACTCGTTCTGATCGTGGCGGCACTCGCCCAGCTCGCGGACACGGCCATCGGCCTGTCGCACCGGCTCACGGGCATGGCGGTCGGGGCGGCGATCGCCGCCGCGTGCCATATCGCCGGCGCCCTCGTCCTGCTCTGACGGAGCCGCGCGCCTCCCGCCCGGAACGCTCGCCGACGACGGTAGTAGCCTGACCGCGCGGGAACGATGCTCGAAGCGGCACCGCGGTGCACCACGACGAGGAGGACGGAGAGCGAGGATGACGAGGCGCAGAGGTGTCGCGGCCGGGCGGCCGGACGGTTACCACGCGGGGCTCGACGCGGACAAGGTGATCGACGCCGCCGTCGAGCTCTCGCGGGGCACCGGGCTGGCGGCGTGGACGCTGCGCGATCTTGGTGAGAGGCTCGGCGTCGCCCCGTCGGTCATCTACCACCACGTGGGCGGCCGCGAGCTCCTGAGCCGCCACGTCGTCGGACGGGTCCTGGCCCTCGTGGGCCTGCCGACCGCCGTCATGCCGTGGCGGCAGTGGTTCCGCGAGACGCTCTACCCCATTCGGCCCGCACTCGCCGACTACCCGGGCACGGCCCGGTGGCTGCTGATGCACGGGCCCGTCTTCCCCGGCATCGCACCGGTCGTGGACGCCGGAATCGCCTCGCTGCAGCAGGCCGGCTTCGGCCGGGACACGGCTCTGGCGTACACCTCGATGGTCAACACCGCGATGATGACGATCGCCACCATCGACGACCGGCTCCTGCACGAGGACGACGGCCCCCGCGACCACGCGACCCTCATCCGCGACCTCGGCCGGATCGCCGCCGACAGTACCGGCATCTCCCTGGTGACGCGCGACCTGCTGACCCAGTTCACCGGTTCCCAGGAGGACATCGCAGCGGCCCAGGACCGCTACTACCGCTACACCCTCGAACGGCTCATGGACGGCCTCGAGGCCAGCCTCCACGCCGACTCGCGCGGCTGACGGCCCCGCGGCCGAGCGGGGTCGCCGTCTCGCCAATGCCCCGAGACTTGAACATGCTCGACGGCCCCGCGGCCGGGCCGGCTCGGCCGTGCCCGCACGACCGCATCCGCCCGGACCGCCGCACCCACCCCGCCGTCGTCCCGCGCGAGGAGATCCGGTCCATCGCACCTCACCTCGGGATGTCGCACCTTGTTATTAGAATCGCGTTCACATAGGCTGCCCTGGTTCCGGCGGCAACGCGGCCGCGGGAGGAGAATCGTGAGGAGAGCAGGACATGAGTGCTTCGCAGCGGGAGGGCCGTGAGGCGACGTCCTCGCAGGTCGGGATCGTCCTGGCGACGGTCTTCCTGACCTACCTGGGGCAGACGACGCTCAACCCGGTCATCGCGCCGCTGTCCCGGGAGGTCGGGCTCCACGAGTGGCAGATCGGCTTCACCATCAGCGTCGCGGCGGTCATGGTCGTCCTCACCAGCCAGACCTGGGGGCGCCGCTCCCAGTCGTGGGGGCGCAAGCCGGTCCTCGTCGCCGCCCTGGCGATCTGCGCTGCGGCCATGGCGCTCTTCGCCGTCGTCGCGGCCCTGGGCACGAGGGGAGTCCTGAGCAGGACGCCCCTGTTCATCCTGTTCGTCCTCACTCGCGGGCTGCTCTTCGGCACGGCGCTCGCGGCGATCCTCCCGACCGCCCAGGCCTACGTCGCCGACGTCACCTCGAGTGAGGAGGAGCGCGTGCGCGGCATGGCGGGAGTCGGCGCGTCCCAGGGCATCGCCTCGATCGCCGGGGCTCTGGTCGGAGGGCTGCTGTCGGGGATCTCCCTCATGGCATCGGTCGATATGGTCCCGGTGATCCTGCTCGCGGGCCTACTGGTGGTCGTGGTCGCCCTGCGCCGGGAAACCCGGACGGAGCTGGTCGCCGAGCCCGCGCACGTGAGCCCCTTCGACCCGCGGGTCTGGCCCTTCCTCGTCGCGGGGTTCGGCATGTTCACCGCACTGGGGCTCATCCAGGTCGTCACCGGCTTCCTCGTGCAGGACCGCCTCGCCCTGGACGCGGACACGACCGGCCTCGTCACCGGCGGGGCGCTGCTGGCGGCCGGCATCGGGCTGGTGCTCGCCCAGAGCGTCATCGTACCGCGCTCGACGTGGGCGCCCTCCACCCTGCTGCGCGTCGGCACCTGCCTGGGGGCCATGGGCTTCGCACTGCTCGCGATCGACGGCGGACTCGTGCTCATCGTCATCTCGGTGACGGTGATCGGCATGGGCATCGGCATCGCCATGCCCGGCTACACGGCGGGTCCCACGCTGCTCATGAGCCGTGAGGAGCAGGGCGGGCTCGCCGGTCTGATCGGGGCGACCAACGGGCTGACCTATGTCGTCTCACCCACGGCGGGCACGGCCATGTACGGGCTCTCACCGATCCTGCCGATCGCCGTCGGGGGCGGGATCCTCGTTCTCGTGCTCATCTTCGTCCTCACCCACCGCCGCTTCCGCCGGGCCCCGGAGGACGGGGAGAGCGGTGCTGAGTGATCGCCGAATAATGATGAGGAGGCCGACGGCGCCGGGGCGTGCGAGAACGGCGCCGACGGCGGCCAGGGCGGGGATGAGGCTGGGCGGGTCCCGGTGAATCGGAGCGAGG
>ERZ773004.145-NODE-145-length-47343-cov-5.394265_pt1 | contig 47343 bp, 50 predicted proteins | sample MGYA00580667_ERZ773004 | MGnify/ENA primary metagenome ERZ773004 (study PRJEB29015, sample SAMEA2737963) | human oral metagenome | biome: human oral; feature: human-associated habitat; material: dental | place: China | collected 2123 ... | reverse complement strand
AACTAGAAAGGTAAAATGGTGCAAAATGCAGGTTTTGTTCTTAAAAACAGACAAAACAAAAGGCGTGAAAGGCAAGAAATAGTGACAATTTAGCTACTTTTTAGCCTATATTTTCGCTAGAACGGAGTGAAAATTAAAACAATATTGTAAAACAAAAAGCAGCAATTTAAGTTTTTGAGTTGGTGAACTTTTGAGTTGTTAACGTACCCATCCACAAACGCCCCAACAGTATAAAACCATTGGGGCGTTATAGGTTACGAATTATTTAAATCGAAATTAATAAGCCTTCGTCATCTTGTTCTATATCGTTTCATGGCGCAAACATGCACCCAACACAGGGTTTAGACCTGTAAGGAATGCCAACTGATGCCGGCTGGAAACAATGCGCAACAGAGTTCTTTGGCTTATTTCTTGGTCGTTTCGGCAGCCTTAATGGGCTTGTAGGCCTTGTTCAGACCTGCAACAACATCATTGGTAATGTCGAAAGCCTTATCAGCATATAGCAGGTTGTCGCCAGCCTTGCTCAATATCAAGCTGTACTTCTTATCCTTATTGTATTCGTTAAGGAAGTGGCGAAGACTGTCGCGAAGAGCAGCATTATACTTTTCGGTTTCCACTTGGAACTCGTTGCTCAATCGTTGGTTAAGCCCTTGCAGGTCTGCGCTCTGCTTTTGCAGTCCTGCCTGAATAGCCTCAGCCTGATCGCGCGTATAGGCGTTTTGTTGTACCTTCTGTTGGAAGTTGGCTGCTGCTGCCTGCAAAGCCTGCTGCTTAGAGGCCAATGTGCTTTGGATGTTTTGGCCCTTCTTTTGCAAAATGAGCGAATAATCCTTGCAGAATTTGTATTGGCTCATGATAGAGTCAACCTCCACATACGCAATTTTCATGCTGTTGGGAGCAGCCTTAGTGTTCGAGTCGCTCTTGTTTTCGGCCTGCGAGTTCTGTTTGTTGCAGGAAGTAAAAGCCAGCGTGGTCATTGCAGCCAGTGCCAACGTACCAAAAATGTTCTTCTTGTTCATTTAATTATATTTTTGTTGTTGTTTCTTTTTACTAAGCACTTTCTCTTGTGCCAATGGTTAAAAGGCGGTTTCAACGTTTCTTGCAGCATTGCTGCCGCGTTCGTTTACGGCTGTTGGTGCAGCTCTTCTAGCCTCCTTATCTTGGTCTATCACGCAATGTATGCCCTGCTTTCTTAGGCCAGGGTTGTCGTGAATATGCTGCGAAGAGAACGTTCCGTTCTTTCTGAAAATCATCTTTACACATAATAATGCCACTGCAATAGCAATTATTAACAGGGATAAAGCCAAAGTTTCTGTCATTTTGTTTATTTTTGCAATCGATAAATGCCGTGTTCAAACGCTGCAAAGATAATTAATAATTTACGAAATCACTCAAAAAGAAACCAAAATATGAATAAAAGTAATTTATCTCCGAGCTGTGTCTTCGACCAGTTCAAACAAATCAATCAAATACCACGCCCCTCTAAACACGAGGAGAAAATGGTTGAATACCTTAAAGAGTTCGCTAAAAAACACGGATTAGACGTAAAAGTTGATGCTGTGAACAACGTAATTATACGTAAACCCGCTACACCTGGCTACGAAAACAGAAAGGTGGTTATACTGCAAAGCCATACCGATATGGTGTGCGACAAGCTGGTTGACGTAGACTTCGACTTTAACACGGATGCCATCCAGACTTATATAGACGGCGATTGGATGAAGGCTAAGGGTACGACACTTGGCGCCGACGATGGCATTGGCGTGGCCATGCAACTGGCTGTACTCGAAAGCAACGACATAGAACACGGCCCATTGGAATGCGTTTTCACCAGCGACGAAGAAACACAAATGACGGGCGCATCGGGTATGGAGCCCGGATTTATGACAGGCGACTGGCTCATCAACCTCGACTCGGAAGACGAAGGGGAGATTTTCGTATCGTGTGCAGGCGGCCGCAGCACGCATGCCGTATTCCATTTTGAGAAAGAAGAGGCCCCCAAAGACTATTTCTTCTTGCAGATTTCGGTTAAGGGACTTACGGGCGGACACTCTGGCGACGACATTAACAAGAAACGCGCCAACGCCATTAAGTTGCTTACGCGATTTGTTTACTTGGAACAAGAAAAATACGATGTACGCTTGGCTAGTTTCAATTCGGGCAAATTGCACAACGCCATACCACGCGACGGACGCGTTGTAATGGCTGTTCCTAACGATGTAAAGGAGAACGTACGCGCCGATTGGAACGTCTTTGCACATGAAGTGGCCGACGAATTCTACGTTACCGATACCGCTATGGAATTTGCTATGGAAAGCGCCAATGCAGAAAAGGTAATGCCTGTCGACGTTAGCCGCCGCATTATCATGGCTTTGCAGGGCATAACCAATGGCGTGTTTGCCATTTGCCAAGACCCGGCTTTGGGCGGAATGGTGGAAACTTCGAGCAACATCGCCGTTGTGAAAACCACTGACAACACGGTAGACCTGCTTGCCTCGCAACGCAGTAACGTGATGAGCAACCTTACCAACCAATGCAACGCCGTTGGTGCCGTGCTGAAATTGGCTGGTGCCGAAGTGGAACAAACCGATGGTTACCCTGCTTGGCAGATGAACCCAAATAGCGAATTAACCAAGGTGGCCATCGAATCGTACAAGCGCCTATTTAATAAAGAACCCATTGTGCGTGGTATTCACGCCGGATTGGAGTGCGGACAGTTTGCCACAAGCTACCCTGGCATGGACATGGTTTCGTTCGGACCAACGCTGCGCGATGTGCATACGCCCGACGAACGCCTGCTTATCCCCACCGTACAAATGGTTTGGGACCACTTGCTAGATATTCTCAAAAACGTTCCAGCTAAATAATAATGAAGAATAAACGCGTCTTTTTGTTTCTTGCCGCGGGCTTTTTAGCCCTCGCTAGTGTTAGTTGCGGCAAACGCCATTCGGCCAAAAAGCTGGTTGAAAGCTTTATCGACGAGCATGCACAGCTGTCGTCGGTGTCGATTACTGATGTTGGTAAACTAGATTCTACCGACCGGGTGGACAACTCTACCATAAATGCGTTGCAAGCCGACGTAAAGAATGGTGGCTTGTATAAGCCCGATACCAAGTTTGGGCAACGTCCTACCAACACCAAGACTTTGCTTATGATTCGCGTAACACTCGAAACAAAAGACGAGAAGGGCGAGAAAAAGCCGTATAAACAAACCTTTTATCTCGACCCCGAACTAACAAGCGTGGTGGCTGTTAAGACAAACTAGCCCCCACACCCGTAACAACTACGCCCCCACAAGCGTCATCTCGGCGTTTGTGGGGGCGAGTTTATAGCGATTACTTAACACCGCTTTTGATAACTTCCTACATGAAAAAGCAAACCTTAAACTGAAACTGAATGTGCTTATCAGGCTTGAAAAACGCTTACCCAAGCCTGCTCTCCTTATTATTCCAGGCACTTAGAAAGTTGTGTCAACCCATCTAAGCGCATACTAGAAACAACGGAAATCAGATGCAGAGCTTGCATAACAATCAAACAAGAATGAGTTTGGAGGGTAAGCCCTAACCCTATTAAGGAGGCGCTTATTCAGCCTTGCACGCCCAACAAGAATGAATTAGGGCTGCCTACCCCACCCCATCAAAAAAGGGAGAATGTCAAAACGTTCTCCCTTTTATATGATGCGATACTTTCAACGTATGTCGAAAGCGGTTTAATTCTTGAAAAAGTCCTTTACTGCTTCGTTAGGAACCATCTTCTCATCGAAGATGTATGCGCCGGTTTTCGGGCTCTTAACCATTTTGATAACCTTGGTATAAGCACGTCCGTCCTTTGAACCGTCACGAAGGGTTGCAACTACTTTCTTTGCCATTGTCTTCTATAATTAAGCGTTATTTAATCTCCTTATGAAGCGTCATCTTCTTCATGATTGGATTATACTTCATTAGTTCCATACGTTCAGGCGTGTTCTTCCTGTTCTTGGTGGTAACGTAACGGCTCGTTCCAGGCAAGCCGCTGTTCTTCATTTCCGTGCATTCCAGAACAACCTGTACTCTATTACCCTTAGCTTTCTTTGCCATGATAATTATTCTCCTATAACTTTAATGTCTTTCCAATCACAGAAGCCCTTAGAAACAGCTTGCTTAAGCGCTGCGTCAAGACCCACTTTATTGATAAGGCGCAAACCTGCGGCACTGATTTTCAAGCTAATCCAGCAACCTTCTTCCACATAGTAGAACTTCTTGCTGAACAAGTTCACGTCGAAACTGCGCTTTGTGCGATGCTTCGAGTGAGACACGTTGTTGCCAACCATTGCCTTTTTACCTGTAATCTGACAAATCTTCGACATTGCTATCTTTTTTTTGTTTTCTTTTTTGATACTTACTCCAAACAGGTTGCAAAATTACGAATTTTTCTTCTAAATACCTAACTAAATCAATTAATTATCAAAGATTTTATGTTTTTTGTGGTATTATACCGCCATTCGCGCGTACTTTTCTCAAATATGGGCATCATTTTCGCATTCATTGATGTGGTTATGACATGCAACTACTCTCCTTTCTGCATAATAAACAAAACAAGGCGAACGCCCCAATATGCCTCAGCCATAGGCCAAAGTGTGCATGTTAGGTGTTCGCCTTGTTTATATTGTGGCCGAAAAAGCAGGCTTTGAGCCGCTCTTATCTAAGAGTTACCCACCCCTGCTAACGCTGAACGGGCAACGCCATTATGCGGTTTTACTCTTCTGTTGTGCCCTTCTCCTGTTCCAAGAAATCGAGCATTAAGCGCAGAGCACGGTTCGTTGCAATGGCCAAGTTGATGTCGCGACCGAAGTCTTCGTCTAGTTTGAGGGTCAAAGTTTTTTCTTTCGTTCCGCAAGCAACCCATATCGTGCCAACGGGTACGCCGTCGTTTTCGCCTGCAACAGGCCCAGCATAACCCGTAACGGCCATCGCATAGTCGGTTTTAAGCGTTTCGCATGCGCCCTTAACCATCTGTACGGCAACCTCTTCGCTCACGGCCGACTTCTCGGCAAGCACCTGCGCACTTACGCCCAAGAGGTTTTCTTTCACCTCGTTGCTATAACATATCACGCCACCCTTGAAATATTTCGATGCTCCTGGCGTGGCAATAACAGCCTCGGCCACCCTACCGCCCGTGCAACTTTCGGCTGTTCCGATGGACAAGCCATTGTCGTACATGCGCTGTTGCAGTTCTCTACTAAGCACTTTTGTTTCTAGTTCCATTCCATTATATTGTTTATGCTTACTCGAAAGTAACCTTCGAGAAAGCGGGTTTGTCTATCGAACAAAACACCTTATCTAGGTATTTGAAATATCCCGTTATGCCAATCATGGCGGCATTGTCGGTGGTATAGCTGAATTTGGGTATGTAAATGGTCCATCCCTCTTTCTCTGCTGCCTCGTGGAAGGCGTTTCGCAGTCCGCTGTTTGCCGACACGCCGCCCGCAACGGCCACGTGCATGATGCCCGTTTGTTTCACGGCCAGCCGCAATTTCTTCATCAAGATGTCTACAATGGTAAACTCCAAGCTTGCCGCAAGGTCTTCCTTGTGGTTCTCGATGAAGTTCGGGTCGTCTTTAACCCATTTCTGCAAGCTGTATAAAAACGAGGTTTTTAATCCTGAGAAACTATAATCCAACCCAGGAATATGAGGTTCGGCAAACTTAAACGCTGCGGGATTGCCCTGCCTAGCCAACTTGTCGATGATGGGTCCACCAGGATAACCCAGCCCCATTACTTTCGAACACTTGTCTATAGCCTCGCCAGCCGCATCGTCGATTGTCTGTCCCAGCACCTCAATATCGTTGTAGGCGTTCACCTTTACGATTTGCGAATTGCCGCCACTAACCAGCAAACAGAGGAAAGGGAAAGGCGGAATGGCATTTTGCATGTCGGGTTCTTGAATGAAATGGGCCAGCACATGCCCCTGCAAATGGTTCACATCTACCAAGGGAATACCCAAGGCACGCGCGAAACCTTTGGCGAAACTAACGCCAACAAGCAACGAACCCATCAGCCCTGGCCCACGAGTGAAGGCCACAGCCGATAGCTGTTCTTTCTCGATACCAGCCTTTTTCAAAGCTTGGTCTACAACTGGTACGATATTTTGCTGATGCGCACGCGATGCTAATTCGGGCACAACGCCCCCATAACTTTGGTGAACGGCCTGCGAAGAGGTGACGTTGCTCAGCAACACGTCGTTGCGAAGAACGGCCGCCGACGTATCGTCGCAACTGCTCTCTATACCTAATATATATATATCCTTTTCGTTATTCATCCTTTATCACTACCTTGTCAATATCTCAACGCCATGTTCGGTCATCAAGAAAGTATGCTCCCACTGCGCGCTAGGCAGCTCGTCGCCCGTTATTACTTCCCATCCGTACTCGTCATCGGCATCTATAAACACCTTCCATGTGCCCATATTAATCATGGGTTCGATGGTAAACACCATGCCGGGAACGAGCAACATGCCCTGTCCTCTACGTCCGAAGTGCGCAACCTCTGGCTCTTCGTGGAACTTCAAGCCCACTCCATGCCCGCACAAGTCGCGAACCACACCGTAATGATACTTGTCCGCGTGCTTAGAGATGGCGTGTCCGATGTCGCCAACAAAGCCATAGGGCTTGGCAGCCTCTGCTCCAATCTCCAAACATTCCTTTGCAACGCGCACCAGCTGTTCTTTTTCGGGTGTTGTTTTGCCGATGATGAACATGCGCGAGGCATCTGCATAGTAGCCGTCGAGTATGGTTGTAAAGTCTACATTAATGATGTCGCCCTCTTTCAGCACGTCTTCTTTCTTGGGTATGCCGTGACAAACCACCTCGTTGATGCTTGTACAAACGCTCTTAGGAAAGCCTTCGTAATTGAGACAAGCAGGTACGGCACCATGACGAGTGCAATAGTCGTAGCATATCTTGTCTATTTCCAAGGTGTTCATGCCTGCATGTATGTGCTTGGCCACCTCGTCTAGCACGCCCGTGTTGACTACGCCGCTACGTCTGATGCCTTCTATTTGTTCAGGTGTTTTTATCAGTTCGCGAGTTGGCACCAGCTTTCCCTTGTTTTCCCAATACATCACTTGCTTGTCCAAGTCGGTTGGTTCTTGTCCAGACAGGCAATGCCATCTCCTTTTCTTATTTAAAACCATTGTTCTATTTATGTTTAAATCTTGCTTTTAAGTGCGCATGAAGGCACGGCGGGCCGTGTTCGTATTAACAACATACACACTTAGACTTGCAAAGTTACTTCAAATTATAGGTACGCACAAGGAAAACAATCACTTTTTGCTTCAACACGCAAAAGGCTTGACAAACAACGCCATGCGCTTGCACAACATACGGGCTAATGCGCAAACGTGTAAATACAACGCCAAAGAAGAATGAACGAGAAAGTTCCCTTTGCCCTACCATTAAAACCTCATTTGTACGGCCAATAAAAAAGATTGATTGTCTCACGACAATCAATCTTTATAACCTTAATAATCTAATACCATGAAAAACACGTTACAAAGTTACGATAAATATTTTAAAAATGCAAGCCCTTGCTGGTAAAACTATTAGGTATATAACATTAATTAATCGTTTATTTCCGTTTTCGCGACATTATTATTCTTTATTGATGTCATTAAACCAACGTTTTCGTTAAACCAAATGAACAATGTCGAGCTTGCTCGAACATTGTCATGGCGAGAAAACACACTTTTCGAGGAACGAAAAAGAACGTTTTCGTTAAGCCAAATGAACAACACCGAGCTTGCTCGGACATTGTCATGACGAGAATTGGAAATCGCCAACACGGAGCTTTGGGCGAAATGGAAAGGCAAAACGCGCTTTTCAAGGAACTAGAAAAGAACGTTTTCGTTAAGCCAAATGAACAAGGCCGAGCTTGCTCGAACGTTGTCATGACGAGAATTGGAAATCGCCAACACGGAGCTTTGGGCGAAGTGGAAAGGCAAAAACGCACTTTTCGAGAAACGAGAAAGAACAATTAACAGCCGTCACTTTGGGCGATACAAGTGGGCTTGTAGTGGCGCTACAAAAGGCTTGTACAGACACTACAAGCATCTTGTAGCGTGACTACAAACGGCTTGTAGCCCCACTACAAACGTCATTGTACAGACAAGTTACCAACTTCTTGCTGGCAAACGAGTAGGTAAAACCGATTTTTAACCTCACTAGAAGGCGATTTTAACCTTACGAAAATATAACCAAATGGTTGTAGTACGCACACTCCCTACAAGCCCGAAACACGTGTTTGCGAGTGGATAGCGGCTCAACACCGCGAATATCCCTTCGCATGGAGCTCGTTTACTGGAAACAGACACCCTCCAAACACCTTATTATAATAAACGACAATGCCTTTCTTTCCATTGCGTTTACATGGTCTTAACAAGCATATTGCATCGTTGGAATACCAGTATATGCCATTCTTTTCGCCGCATTTACACAAAACCAACAAGCTAGTGGGCATCAAGTGTGCAAGCCTGTTAACACCATATATAAACAAACAAGAAAGCAGGGGTGTGGCTTTCATGTACGACTCTGCCCTTAGGTAACAAACTTATGCAAAAAAAATTGATTGTCTCACGACAACCAATCTTTCTTAACCTTAATAATCTAATACCATGAAAAACACGTTACAAAGTTACGATATTATTTTCATCTTGCAAGTGTTTGATGGTAAAAGTAATCTTTTCGTAACATTAATTAAACGTTTTTCCGTTCCAATTAAGCTTATTTTGCAAATTTAGTCGTTTTATATTCGCTTTTCCCTCTTCGCTGATAGCCGCTGGCGACAAGGCTACAACAAGTTCTGCGCTAGATGGCGAAAGCGAGAACGACACCAGCTTGGGGTCGAACAAAGCTTGCAATTTGTTAAAATCGTCTTCCGACATCGTATCGGGGCGTTGCAAATCTACATCCAGGTGCATTTGGGGCATAGACAAAGCCTTCCAATCGGGCGAATAAAACGAAATACTACTCTCTGGTTGTGGTCCTGCGTATGTTTGCACCAAGCAAAGCAAAGAGTCGCCCGACGATGTAGGCAACATTTTCATTTGCAACGTATACACATCGTTCATACGCACCGAAAGAAAGTCGGCCGTAAGCGTGTCGATGCTACATTTCTCGCCTAGCGGACCAGCAATTGTGGCCGTTTTCTTCATTTGTTTCAGGTCGAGAAGTTCTTGTCTTCCGCTCTTTTCAAGCGCACCGGCCACAGAAGTGGGCATGTTCACCCACATCTTGCACACTTGCTGTGCCATCATCGTTATGGGCATGGCAGCAAGGCACAGCCCTAATAGTAGTTTTCTCATTGTGTTGTATATTATTTTTCAGGATAAGTTAGGAACCAAAACACACGTTTCTGCGCGTAAGTGCAGGCCTTCATCCCCGCATTTGCCTATGCACATGAGCAGGAAAACGGACATAGGGTCGACTATTCATACACCTCATCGATACCATACTCATTCATTCCGCCATCGTCTTTGGCGCATGGGTCAAACCCTTCGGGAAGGTCGAACGTGGCCTTTTGCGTATAGCCCAATCGGGGGTCTGCAAACACTTTCTGCATGAAATAAGCCCAAATGGGCAATGCCATCGTGGCTCCCTGGCCCATACTCATCGAGTCGAAGTGTATGTCGCGGTCTTCTCCGCCCACCCAACAGCCGCTCACCAATTCGGGTGTAAAGCCCATGAACCATGCGTCGGCGTTGCGATTGGTCGTTCCTGTCTTGCCGCCAATCTCGCCTTTAAGGTTATATTTAAAGCGTAGTCGGCGCGCCGTACCCTCGTTCACCACGGCTTGCAGCTCCACGAGCATCTTATTGGCACTGGTTTCGCTTATCACCTCGTTCATACGGGGTTGGAATGTAGCAATTACATTTCCCTCATTATCTTCTATCTTCGTAACGAACAAGGGTGCACACCTAATTCCGCGGTTGGCAAATGCCGTGTAGGCACTTACCATTTCGCACACGCTAGCCTCGCAAGGACCAAGCGCCAAGGCCATAGACGGATGTATATCTGGGTTGTTTAAACCATAACTGCGCAGCAACCCAACAAGCTGTTGCGGGTTAAGCTTGCTCATCAGGTAGGCCGAAATCCAGTTGTTGGATTGCGCCAAGCCCCACTTCAAGGTCACCATCTGGCCATATCTACTACGACTAGCGTTTCGTGGCGTCCAACTTTGCCCCGCCACAACGTATGTTTGTTGCACGTTGGGTGCCTGGTCGCAAGGTGAGAAACCATTTTCCATGGCCAACGAATAGAGGAAAGGCTTAATCGTAGAGCCTACTTGTCGGCGTCCCTCGGTAGCCATGTCGTATTGGAAGTGCGTAAAATTCAATCCGCCCACATAAGCCTTTACCATTCCGTTCTTGGGGTCCATGCTTACGAAACCAGCCCGTAAGAACGACTTATAATATCTAATGCTGTCTAAGGGCGTCATCACTGTGTCTATGTCGCCATGATAAGTAAACACGGCCATGTCGGTGGGAGTTCTGAAAGCCTTGCGTATCTCTTCTTCCGAATAACCTGCCGACTTCATGTTGCGATAGCGTTCGCTTTGCGTAATCGACCGGTTTAGGATTGAACGAACCTGCTCTGCGGTAAGTTTGTTGGTGAAAGGAGCATTGGGCTTGTGCCTATTTTCCTTAGAGAAGGCAGGCTGCAAAAAGCGGGCAAGATGCTTGTACACGGCATCTTCGGCATATTGCTGCATGCGACTGTCGATAGAAGTAAACACTTTCAACCCATCAGTATAGATGTTGTAGGGTTCGCCGTTCTTCTTCAAGTTTTTGTTACACCATCCGTAAAGGGGGTCGTTGGCCCATGCAATGGAGTCGTAAACGTACTGCGACTTGTTCCATTCGGGGTAATTGCTCTTGTCGGGACGCTTGGCCATGAGATACAAACGAAGGAACTCGCGGAAGTAAGTGGCCGTTCCGTCCTTGTGGTCGGTGCGGTGGAAGTTCAGCGCAAGCGGCTCTTCGGCATATTGTCTGTACTCCGTGTCCGACAGATAGCCGGCCTTTACCATTTGTGCCAACACAACGTTTCGCCGCTCCGTGCTTCTTTCGGGATAGCGCACGGGGTTGAAGTACGACGGGTTCTTGCACAATCCGATAAGCGTGGCCGCCTCGGTTATGGTCAAGTCTTTGGGTTCTTTATTAAAATAGGTGTTGGCCGCGGTCTTTATTCCCACGGCATTGTGCAAGAAGTCGAAGTAATTAAGGTAAAGGGCGATAATCTCTTCTTTGGTGTAATGGCGTTCCAGTTTCACGGCAATAACCCATTCGATGGGCTTTTGCAGCACACGTTCTATTGTTGAGTGCGCCTTCTCCGAATAAAGTTGCTTGGCCAGCTGTTGCGTGATGGTACTTCCACCGCCTGCACTGGCGTGTCCCATCAGTCCACGTTTCACAAAGGCGCGCCCAAGGGCGATGAAGTCGATGCCCGAATGGTCGTAGAAACGAACGTCCTCCGTGGCCACCAAAGCATGAACAAGGTGCGGCGAAAGGGTGCTATAGGGTATGCAAACGCGGTTTTCTCGGTTTTCGTTCCATGTGCCTATCACCTTTCCGTCAGCCGAATACACCTGCGTGGCAAATCGGTTGATGGGGTTTTGCAATTCGGATATGGGCGGCATGTAGCCTATCCAACCAAACCAAATGGCCACGAAAGCCAATACGGCAGACAGTATGCCAAGCACTAACATGCCCCATAAGATATGTATGAACCTCTTTCTCATTGACGTCTGAATTCTAAAATTACTGCAAAAATACAATTTTTCTCCCTATTACACATTCAAATAAGAAAAATTATACTTATCTTAGCATCCCAAATAGAGTACGTTCTAATGTCAATGCAGATGAAACAACGTGATTTTGTGACGATTGCCGACCTCTCGAAGGAGAAAATACAGTACCTTATCGACCTGTCGCAAGAGTTTGAGAGACATCCCAACCGCGAGCTGCTCAAAGGAAAAGTCATCGCAAGCCTTTTCTTCGAGCCCTCTACACGCACCAGGCTGAGTTTTGAAACGGCAGCCAACAGGCTCGGTGCGCGCATCATCGGTTTCTCGGATGCCAAAGCCACCAGTGTGTCTAAGGGCGAAACGCTCAAAGATACCATCCTGATGGTGGCCAATTATGCCGACGTTATCGTGATGCGCCATTACATCGAAGGGGCTGCGCAGTATGCCAGCGAGGTGTCGCCAGTGCCTATCATCAACGCGGGCGACGGCGCACACATGCACCCCTCGCAGTGTATGCTCGACCTTTACTCCATATATAAGACACAAGGAACGCTCGAAAACCTCAACATCTACCTCGTGGGCGACCTGAAATACGGCCGAACGGTGCACTCGCTCATCATGGCCATGCGCCATTTCAACCCCACGTTCCATTTCATCGCGCCCAAAGAGTTGGCCATGCCCAACGAGTATAAGCTCTATTGCAAAAACCACGGCATCAAGTTTCAAGAGCATACAGCCTTTAACGACAAGGTGATTGCCGATGCCGACATTATATATATGACGCGTGTGCAAAAGGAAAGGTTCTCGGACCTCATGGAATACGAACGCGTAAAAGACGTGTATATATTGAAAAACGACATGTTGACCAACGTGAAAGACAACATGCGCATTTTGCATCCGCTGCCAAGAGTGAACGAAATTGCCTACGATGTAGACGATAACCCTCACGCCTACTACATTCAGCAGGCCCAAAACGGGCTCTACGCACGCCAAGCGCTGTTTTGCGACGTGCTAGGCATCACGCTAGAAGATGTGAGAAACGATAAAACCATCATCAAATGAGTGCAAATAAGAAAGAACGGCTAGTGGCCGCCATCAAAAACGGAACCGTTATCGACCACATTCCTGCCGACAAAACCTTTCAGGTTGTAAACTTGCTCGAACTGCAAACGCTTAACGAACCCATAACCATCGGCAACAACTATGCCTCGAAGATGATGGGAAAGAAAGGTATCATCAAGGTTACAGACAGGTATTTCACCGACGAAGAGATTTCGCGCCTCTCGGTGGTTGCACCCAACGTGGTGCTCAACATCATCAAAGACTACGAGGTTATCGAGAAAAAGAAGGTGGAAACGCCTGCCGAACTCAAAGGCATCGTGCGGTGCAACAATCCCAAATGTATCACCAACAACGAGCCCATGCAAACGGTTTTCAACGTGGTTGACAAGGTTAGCCGCACGCTGAAATGTCATTACTGCGACATGGAGCAGGCCATAGACAAGGCACAACTGGTGTAATGCGCATGCCATATACGCCTGCACACACGTGCCAACAACCAGAATAAACGACATTTATCATCGGCGTGGTGCATAGAAACCACGCCCTAATCAATAACTAACACAAACAATTTCAACTATGAAAAGAGACCTAGAAATTTTCAAACTCATTGAAGATGAGCATCAACGCCAACTCAAAGGCATCGAACTAATTGCCTCGGAGAACTTCGTTAGCGAACAGGTGATGCAAGCTATGGGTTCGTATCTAACCAACAAGTATGCCGAAGGCCTACCAGGAAAACGCTATTACGGCGGTTGCGAGGTGGTTGACAAGGTGGAAAACCTGGCCATCGAGCGAATTAAAAAGTTGTTCGGTGCCGAGTTTGCCAACGTGCAACCCCACTCTGGCGCACAAGCTAACGAGGCCGTACTGCTTACTTGCCTCAACCCTGGCGACACTTTCATGGGCTTGAACCTTGCACACGGTGGACACCTTAGCCACGGTAGCCTCGTAAACACGTCGGGTATTTTGTACAACCCCGTGGGCTACAACCTCAACAAGGAAACTGGGCGCGTTGATTACGACGAAATGGAACGCCTTGCGCTGGAACATAAGCCAAAGCTTATCATCGGTGGCGGCTCGGCTTATAGCCGCGAATGGGACTACAAGCGCATGCGCGACATCGCCGACAAGGTGGGTGCCATCTTCATGGTTGACATGGCTCACCCCGCCGGTCTGATTGCTGCTGGCTTGTTGGAGAACCCGTTGAAATACGCACACATCGTTACTTCTACCACGCACAAAACACTTCGCGGACCGCGTGGAGGTATCATCCTTATGGGCAAAGACTTCGAGAACCCTTGGGGAAAGAAAACGCCAAAGGGCGAAGTAAAGATGATGAGCCAACTGCTCAACTCGGCTGTATTCCCCGGAATTCAAGGTGGACCGCTAGAACACGTCATCGCAGCTAAGGCTGTTGCCTTCGAAGAGGCACTTCAACCCGAATTTAAGGAGTGGGCATTGCAAGTTAAGAAGAATGCGAAAGTGTTGGCCGAAGAGCTTGTTAAGCGTGGTTTCACCATCGTTAGCGGTGGAACAGACAACCACTCCATGCTGGTAGACCTGCGCGACAAATATCCCGAACTAACGGGTAAAGTTGCCGAAAACGCTCTTGTTGCCGCAGATATCACTGTTAATAAGAACATGGTTCCCTTCGATACGCGCAGTGCTTTCCAAACAAGCGGCATCCGCTTGGGCACGGCTGCCATCACTACTCGCGGAGCCAAAGAAGACCTCATGGGCTTTATTGCCGAACTGATTGAGGAGGTTCTGAACAACCCAACCGACGAAACGACTATCGCTAACGTACGCAAACGCGTAAACGAAAAGATGAAAGACTATCCACTCTTCGCTTACTAAACACGTACGCAACAACTGTTTTACAAACGGGATGCACCTTTGGGCTGCATCCCGTTTATTGTAAATGGGCAAGTTAGTGATCGGACGGAGCTGTTTTCCGTGAGCAACATGTCCCTGCAACCACTCGCGCTGGCTGCCAAAAGCGTACATGCTTGCCATGCCATTGCCCACGCACGCGTGTTCGGCACAACCGTTTTTGTTAAGTTTTCAGCAAGAAATTTAACATTATGAGTGCCCTTTCTGCTCACCAACCGCCAACCTTGCCGCAAATAATCGATTCTCGCGAAGGTTCGTTTTGATGCAAAAAGGGGGTTAGCATGCGAATGGGTAAAATGAATATTTATTTAAAGACACCGCCATTTGCACCCGTTTTGGGGCGATTTGCCGCTAAACACAGTGCTATTTGCTGCTAAATGCACTGCAATATGCCGCTAAACGCAGTGCGTTTTGCCGCTAAATGGAGTGCGTTTTGGTGCTAAACGCAACGCATTTTGGTGCTAAACGCAGTGCAAAATGCTGCTAAATGCGAGGCGAAAAGCATAAATATCCGCTGCATTTGTATAAACAAAACCTCTTCGAACCATGAAAAACATGGCTAAAAAGGGCGAAATGGTCTTTAAAAAGTGGGTTTTTAGGGGCTAAAAGTGGGAAATTGGAGTTGAAAAAATACGGGTTGGCAACCAAACTAGAAAGGCAAAATGGTGCAAAATGCAGGTTCTAGGCTTAAAAAACGACAAGCACCAAGGTGTGACAGGCTAGAAAAAGTGGCTTTTTACCTACTTTTTAACCAACATTTTCGCTAGAACGGAGCGAAAAACAGAGCGACATTGTAAAATAAAAGATAACGATTTAAGTTTGTGAGTTGATGAGTTGATGAGTTGGTGAGTTTGTGAGTTGATGAGCTTGTGAGTTGTTGGGTTTATGAGTTGATGGGTCTATGAGCTTGTGAGTTTGCGAGCTTATGAGCTTGTGAGCTTAGGAGTTTGTGAGTTTGTAAGTTGATGTATTCAAGAGATGTTGGACTTTCGTTAGTTTATAAGCCAGTGAATTGACTTGCATTGCTCCCCTCTCAATTGATAGAAACATTAAAAGTCAAGACTACTTCAAGTTAACAGGCCAACTCACCAACTGGTTAAGCAGCTAATCCATCAACCTGTTTACTCGTCTGCTTGTTTACTTATCAATTCATACGCCCATCGCTTTCCCCGCCACATAGCCCGTTGTCCACGCCGCTTGCAAGTTAAATCCGCCAGTAATGGCATCCACATCCAGCACTTCGCCTGCGAAGAAAAGGTTTTTACACACCTTACTTTCCATCGTATTGAGGTTAATATTCGTGAGCGAAACACCGCCGCAAGTAACAAACTCCTCGCGAAACGCCCCTTTGCCCGTAACGCTATACAAGTCGTTAGTGAGTGTTTCAACCAGCTTGTTCAAGCCCTTCTTACCCAATTCTTCCCATCGTTTCTCTGCTCCAAGTCCTGTCTTGTCTAATATATATAGCCACATGCGCGAGGGCAAACCAAAAGGATGCACGCTCGACAACTGCTTTCGCCTATTGCTTTCAACAACACCTTGCAAGTGTTCGGCCACCAATGCGCCGTTGGTTAGCCCAACCCAGTTCACAGCGATAGAGAAACGATAGCCACAATCGTGAACAAAACGCGCACCATACGACGAAAGTTTGAGTATAGCAGGACCACTTGCACCCCAATGCGTAACAAGTAATGGCCCCGATGCCTTATACTTTGTACCAACAACAGACACCGTAACATCCTCTACCACCGTACCCATCAAGGCCTTAAAAGCGGCATCGGCAATGTTAAACGTAAAGAGCGAAGGCACAGGCTGCATAATATCATGCCCCAAACGGGCCAAATATTGCAAGCCTTCGGCACGCGGAGAGCCGCCCGTTGTGATAGCCACACGATTGAATGTAAGCGGCTTTTGCGCCTTAAATTCTAGCTGCAAGTCGCCATTGGGCAAAGGTTTCAGCAACTCTAACGCATGCCCTGTACGCACTTCCACTCCCAACCTACGAGCCTCATTCGTTAAGGCGTCTACCACACTCTGTGCCGATTGCGACACGGGAAACACGCATTCGTCTTCCTGCGTAAGCAACTTTACGCCGCGCTCTTCAAACCATCGCCATGTGTCGTCGTGGCCAAATACGTTAAAAAGCCGTTTCATCATCTTATCGCCACGCGGATAAGCCTGTTTCAAGTCGCTTATCCGTACAAACGAATTGGTAAGGTTGCAGCGACCGCCACCCGTTACAAGCACCTTGGCCAGCACCTTTTGTCCGCGTTCAAAGATAGTCACTCGCGCCTTGGGGTTCGTTTGTTTGGCTGCAATGGCGGCGAAAAAGCCAGCCGCACCACCGCCAACCACTGCTATATTTAATTGTTCTGTCATTGTATCTCCTTGTTTTTAGCAAACGAAGATACGAATAAAAAGCCGTTCGCACAAGGCTTGCGATACAATTAAATGGAGTTTATGAGGGTTAGTAGGTTGTGAGTTATTGAGTTTGTAAACTCAACAACCAACAAACTCAACAACTAATAATCTGCTTTTCATGCCATTTTTACAGCATTTTTGTGTAAGTTTGCACTAACAAAAAAAGCAAGCATCATGAACATCGAGCACATTAAAGACAGGATAAACAAGTTGCCCAACCTATCTACGGCATTGGGTATGGAATTTATGTCCACCCCCGAACCCGACACATGCATGGCGCGAATGAAGGTAGACGAGCGCAACAGGCAACCTTTCGGTTTCCTTAGCGGCGGTGCATCGCTAGCCTTGGCCGAAAATCTAGCCGGCGTTGGTTCGCTAGCACTGTGTCCGGGCAAGATAAGCGTGGGCATCAACGTTAGCGGGAGCCATCTCATCGCCGTTGAAGAAGGCGATACCGTAACCGCAACGGCACACATCTTGCACAAGGGACGAACGCTACACCAATGGCTGGTAGAAATAAGAAACACAGCGGGCGAACTGGTTTGCTCGGTACAAGTAACCAACTATGTGATCAAAGGCCGCAAAGATGACTGACTTTGCGCTGTTTCGCGAACCGCATGCCACGCATGCCACACGTTATGTTCAGTTACAAGGAGAGGCACAAAGTTTGCCAAATTATGCCGAGCTGAACCACGTTGAGGGCTTTGTCTTCGCTCCTTTCGCCATTGAGGACGATTGTCCGTTGCTCGTCATCTCTCCCGATAGGGTGGAACAACTTGATGTTGAGACGCATGTGTCGGCACTTGCACGTAATGCCACGGCCGCTGAAACAACAACAGTCAGCAACAGCCAACAGCAGGTGAGCCAATCGTACCAAGAAAGTTTCCATCGCTTTCACCAACAGCTTGTACAAGGGCAGTTTGCCAAAATCGTACTAAGCAGAGCCGAAGAAGTAGCGTTTAAACACATCCCCAATGCCGAAGAATTGTTTTGGAGAGCTTGCCAACGCTATCCTCGTTTGTTTATCGCGTTGGTTAACACACGCAGCGCAGGCACTTGGCTTATGGCAACGCCCGAAGTTTTAGTGCGAAACGACATGCACCGCTGGCATACGATGGCACTTGCTGGCACAATGAGGCTTACTGCTGAGCAACAGAAATGGCCAGACCAAACGTGGAATAGCTCCACCCCACCCTTGGAATGGAGTGCGAAGAACAAGGAAGAACAGCGATTGGTGGCGCGTTACATAGCCCAATGTCTTGCACATTTGGCCGACAACATCGAAGAAACACCGCCTTATACCCAAAGGGCAGGGGGCTTGGTTCACCTTAGAAGCGACTTCGACTTTACCCTAAAACCTGCCTACGGACTAGGCGACCTCGTGCAAATGCTGCATCCCACGCCTGCTATCTGCGGCTTACCCAAAGCCGAGGCATGGCGTTTTATCAGCACCAACGAACCCCATCGCCGTCTATATTACAGCGGTTTTTGCGGTCCGGTGGCGGCTAGTGGCGGCACAAAGCTATATGTTTCACTTCGTTGCATGCAGCTATCGCCCAACAAAGCGTGCCTTTATGCAGGTGGCGGACTGCTTAAAGACAGCACCGAAGAACAAGAATGGGAAGAAACAAGGGCGAAAATGGAAACGATGCTGGGGCTAATGCAGCCATAATTGTAGCTTTTAAGCTTATGAGCTAATAGGTTTATGAGTTTTAATGTAAGCCACACAGGCTTAAACCAGCTGAGTTTCGGCAGCTAATAGCTTATAAGTATAAACGTTTATGAACAAAAGCCAACCGCCTAACGCATGAATTTGCAAACGCATGAACTGATAAACTTACAAGCCCAAACATGAAACCAAACAGCAAACATGTATTCGAATAAAGAAAACATCAACATCCTTACCTCCTTACTCGTGGCTCATGGCGTAAGGCGAGCCGTGGTTTGCCCTGGCTCGCGCAATGCGCCCATCGTGCACAACCTGGTAAAGTCGGGCACTATTAGCTGCTATCCCGTAACCGACGAACGCTCGGCGGGTTTCTATGCCTTGGGTATGGCCTTGCTCAATGGGGATGCAGTGGCCGTCTGCGTTACGTCGGGGTCGGCCTTGCTCAATGTTCTGCCAGCCGTGGCCGAGGCCTATTACCAGCATGTTCCCTTGATAGTTATCTCTGCCGACCGCCCTTTGGCTTGGATAGACCAACAAGACGGGCAAACCATTCGACAGCAAAACGCCCTTGCCGACTTTGTGAAGAAGGCCGTAACCCTAAACGAACCCACAGATGAAACCCAGCGTTGGCACTGCAACCGCTTGGCAAACGAGGCTCTTCTGGCCACCAATCATCATGGCGTAGGGCCCGTTCACATCAACGTTCCCTTATCCGAACCGCTCTTTAAATACGATGTTACGACCCTACCCAGCGAGCGAACGATAAGCCGTTGCACGCCCAGCAATCTTGCAGCAACAGCACTTAACGACCTAATGGCCGACTTCTGCAAAGCCGAAAAGCCCATGATTGTGTTAGGACAAATGCCTCCTGGCTCTGTCAACGCATCGCTTGTCAAGGCCTTAGAGGGGCAAGCCGTAGTGGTTTCAGAAGTGTTGAGCCATCTCGGTGGACTGCAAAATGCCGACGAATTGTTAACCACGTGCGCAGAAACAGCACCCTATACGCCCGATTTCGTATTGTATATGGGCGGACATCTCATAGGGAAAAACCTCAAATCGCTATTGCGGCAGATGCACAACGCGCCCCAATGGCTGGTTAACGAGGGCGGAGAAGTGGTAGATACCTTTATGAATCTCACGGCTATTGTTGAGGGAAAACCCAACGAAGTGCTGTCGCTGATGGTGCAGATGATGCAACAAACAGACACCAAACAACACGAAGAGCGCACCAAAGCCTTTCGCCAGCTATGGCAAACGGCCCACAACGCCTATCGCGAACAGCTTAATCAAGCGGCTCCCACCTTTTCCGAAGGCTACGCCGTGCAGTGTTTCGAGCAACAGTTACAACAAGCCAACCAGCCGTTCGAGGTGCATTATGCCAACAGTCTCAGCGTTCGCTTGGCCAATAAGCATGCTCAACACCATGTTTGGTGCAACCGTGGCGTAAACGGAATCGAGGGTTCGCTGTCTACTGCGGCAGGAATGTCCTTGTCTACACAAGCTAATGTGTATTGCGTGATTGGCGATTTGAGTTTCTTTTACGACCAAAACGCCCTGTGGAACACCCGTCTGGGCGGCAATCTACGCATAATGTTGCTGAACAACGGCGGTGGAAAGATATTCCAACATGTTAAAGGAATGCCTGCCGACGACATACAAGCCACCTTTGTTTCGGCCGAGCACAACACTTCGGCACAAGGCATCTGCCGTCAAAACGGTGCGAAACATCTACTTGTCGACAACGTTGAAGCGTTGCAAAAGGGCATCGCCGAACTTATTAACTACGACGGAGAACGCCCCATCGTATTGGAAGTGAACTTACCATAATAGGGCGTTACAACAGCCAAATGTGCAACAACGCCTTACCAATAGAAACATCCCTTATCCAAAAACAAATATCATTGTATGAAAAGAGAATGGAAACCCATTGAAGTTTTCGACTTCAAAGAAATATTATTCGAGGAATATCAGGGCATAGCCAAGATAACAATCAACCGTCCGCGCTACCGAAACGCCTTCACTCCACGCACTACGTGGGAGATGAGTCAGGCCTTCGCCTACTGTCGCGAGGCCCAAGACATCGGCGTTGTGCTGCTCACTGGCGCAGGCGACATGGCCTTTTGCGCTGGTGGCGACATGAACGTAAAGGGTCGTGGCGGCTATGTGGGCGAAGACGGAGTGCCTAGACTGAACGTGCTTGATGTGCAAATGCAGATTAGGCGACTACCAAAGCCCGTGGTGGCAATGGTTAACGGCTATGCCATTGGCGGTGGACACGTGCTGCATCTTGTGTGCGACCTCTCCATTGCCAGTGAAAACGCCATCTTCGGACAAACAGGACCAAAGGTAGGCTCATTCGATGCGGGCTTCGGCGCATCTTATTTGGCACGCATTGTTGGACAAAAGAAAGCACGCGAGATTTGGTTTCTCTGTCGCCAATACAACGCAGAAGAGGCCGAACGCATGGGCTTAGTTAACAAGGTAGTTCCACAAGACAAGCTGGAAGACGAATGCGTGGCCTGGGCCGAAACAATGATGCAGCACAGTCCGCTGGCCTTACGCATGATAAAGGCAGGCCTTAACGCCGAACTAGACGGACAGGCTGGCATTCAGGAACTAGCAGGCGACGCCACCATGCTTTACTATTTCCTAGACGAGGCGCAGGAAGGTGGCAAGGCTTTCCTTGAAAAACGGAAACCCGACTTTAAGAAATACCCCAAACTTCCATAGTTTTCGGATGATGTTCCACATCGACATAGCCCCACATACCTTGCATTTCAAGCAGCCGGCAGGCACTTCGCGCGGGGTGTATCGCACCCGAAAGACGTGGTTTGTTACGCTCTCTTCGCCGCAAAAACCTGGCGTTGTGGGCGTGGGAGAGTGCGCCCCACTGCCCAATCTCAGCTGCGACGACCTGCCAAACTACGAACAATGCCTGCGCCAAGCATGCCAACGGTTCTGCGAAACGGGCGTAATCAACCACGATGAGCTAAGCCCCTACCCTTCCATTCGCTTTGGATTGGAAACCGCCTTATGGCAATGGCAACGCGATGGCCATGCAAACCTCTCGCAAACACCTTTTGCACGGGGCGAAATGGGCATCCCTATCAACGGCTTAGTGTGGATGGGAACATTCGAAGAAATGGCTATGCGCATTGAAGAAAAGCTGAATCAAGGGTTCAGATGTGTGAAATTGAAAATTGGCGCGATAGATTTCGAACGCGAATTGCAGTTACTTCGCCATATCCGCTCCGCGTTTTCGTCCCGCCAAGTGGAACTTCGGGTAGATGCAAATGGGGCTTTTGCACCTGCCGAGGCTTTGTCGAAACTCGAAAAGTTGGCCGCACTCGACCTCCATTCCATTGAACAACCCATCGCCAAAGGTCTGTGGAACGAGATGGCCGACTTGTGTAAGCGGTCGCCTTTGCCCATTGCACTCGACGAAGAGCTGATCGGTATCAACACACTTGCCGACAAAGAAGAGCTCCTCGACACCATCACACCACAATATTTGGTGCTGAAACCATCGCTCCACGGCGGTATTCGGGGTACAAACGAATGGATTTCTCTGGCCCAAAACCGCCAAATCGGGTCGTGGATAACCAGTGCGTTAGAGAGCAATGTAGGCCTAAACGCCATCGCCCACTTAGCAGCAGAGGTTTACGGCCCACAAATTGCCATGCCACAAGGGCTTGGCACGGGCCAATTGTTTACCAATAACATCGACATGCCCTTACAAATAAAAGGAGATTGCCTATGGTTCTTGCCGAATTCTTAGACCAATGGAACGACGATAAGGCACCTCGCATGCTGGTTCACACTAGTGGTTCAACTGGAAAACCCAAGCCGCTGTGGGTGGAAAAACGCCGAATGGAGGCCAGCGCAAGGGCTACTTGCCAATACTTGGGGCTGAAAGCAGGCAACACGGCCTTGCTCTGCATGCCGCTAGATTATATTGCTGGGAAGATGATGGTGGTGCGTTCGCTCGTGGCTAACCTACAACTAGTTGTGGTTGAACCCGATGGGCACCCCCTAAAAGACCTTGAAACCGACATCGACTTTGCAGCAATGGTGCCTCTACAAGTGTACAACAGCCTGCAAGTACCAGCCGAACGCCAACGGTTAATGCGCATTAAGCACCTCATTATTGGTGGAAGTGCCATCGACGAGGCCTTGGCAAAAGAGCTAAGTGCTTTTCCCAATGCCGTATGGAGCACCTACGGCATGACCGAAACGCTGTCGCACATCGCCCTACGTCGGCTTAATGGGCCAGCAGCTAGCCAATGGTACACACCTCTTCCAGGGGTTAAAGTGAGCCTGAACGATAAAGGTTGCCTGGTGATAGATGCCCCACACCTATGCGAAGGATTGTTGGAGACCAACGATGTTGGCACCATTAAGCACATAATAATGGCTAAGCAGGAAGACGATTTGCAACATAACGATGAACCCAAACAAGCTTTTCGCATACTGGGCAGACTAGACAACGTGCTTGTTAGCGGTGGTATAAAAATACAAATAGAAGAAGTTGAGCGCGCACTTCATCAGCATTTGTCCGTGCCCTACCGCATCGTGAAGTGCCACGACCAAAAGTTTGGCGAGGTGGTTGGCCTGCAATTCGTACCCCTTTCGGCCGAAAACGCAGAAAGCGAAACTGCTATGGTAAAACAAATCTGCCAAAAAGCGCTGCCCAAATACTGGCAACCCAAAGCCTATTTCCCCGTGAAAGAAATAGAACGAACGGCAACGGGTAAAATAAAGAGGGGATGAAAGGCGCGCTGCCCTCATCCCCTTTATGATGTAGCTCGTGCGTTTAGCCTGATGCTTAAACCTTGCCTAAGCAAGCAGAAACGTTGCGTAGACTTTTCAAAAGCCAGCCTTTAACGCCCAATATCGTTAAATGTGTCGTAATATCCGCGTGGCATATTCGGTCCCCAAACCTGTTCAACCGACACCTGCACACTGAAAGAAGGGTTGAAGTTGTACTTAACGGCCGCGCCAACCCTATCGCCCAAGGCTTGCATATCGTACAACGGATAGGGCATAAGCCTATTGCTAACCAAGCTTTTCTGTCCATATAGGTAGGCCTCCCAATGCTCGTTTAAACGATAACCCACAATGGCTTGCAAGCCAGCATTGCGATAATTGTCGTGGCCCCAAAACACATTGTTAAGATAACCGCCCGCGGCCACCGTGAACTTTTTACCCAACGGCTGGGCATACATGGCCGAAATGTTTTGCATAAAGCCTGCCCCGTGGCGCGCATGCTTGCCAAACTGCGCGAATACAGACGCACCAAGGCTTAGGTTTAGCCCCGGATGCAAGTCCCATCGCTGCCATCCAGCCCAAAACCAAGGGCGATAACCCAGCGGTTCTATTTGTCCGTTGAGGGTTAAAGACGGCAAAGCCATCGCCCCATCAATGGTTGGTTCTACGGCCACAACGGGCGTTACCAGCTTATGCAGCGTGTCTACAACGATGCTATCAACCAACTTTGGCTGTTCCACAACAGCATTTTCGGCTGTACGCCGCACGTTTTGTTTCCGCTCTTTTTGAGCGAAAGCCGTACCAGCAACAGCACAACATATTATCGTTACAAGCAAATGTTTCTTCATCATGCAACAAAGATAAGCGATAAACGTCGAAAAACAAAACATTAAACGTTTTTTAAGGCAGGTTCTAACAATTACCTTTGCTGTATTTTTAGCTTTTAGCTGAGCAAGGTTTGCTTACTTCTTGAAGGAGCATAGGGTACTATGCTTTCTGAAAGAGAAAGCGAAAGATGCCAGATAAAAGCAAAAAGACAGTGAAGAGCAACACAAGGAACAACAATTAAACCTTTGCGGGGAATTTATAGAACATGCCTTAATAATGGTTTCAAACACGCTTTTATGCAAGGTGCTATTAACCAATATCACACCACTTACGGCCTGTTTTTATATTATTTACCACTATTTGTTTTGCAAAATAGCCTATTTGCCTTATTTTTGCACTAACTAAAAGAGGAATTATGATGAAGAAAACAGTAATTTGTGCGCTCGTGGCCATGTTCTTGTCAGCATCGCAAACGTGGGCGCAAAGCAACAATGGCAATCAAGACGAGAGCCTAGCCGATAAGGTTTCTACTATTGTGAAGAAGGCCAAATCGTCCATGCAGCGCGCTGGAAAGCGGGTGGAGAAGGCTATTGGCATTAACGACAAGAGCAGAGACGGCGATGAAGTGAAGATAGACGGCACCTACTACATGCCCATATACTCGCTAAACATCTACAACGGCAAAGACGCCGATAAGTTTAAGAACACTTGCCAAAAGGCGTTTACCAAGAAGTATCCGCGCACAAACGTTCTCAGCGTTACCATTCCCCAAGAGGGATGGGTGAGCAAAGCCGTGAAAGACGGCGGAAAGGTTATAGGCTACCTGCAATACATGTATTGCTACGTTCTTGCACAAGACGGCGACGACGGCTATATCAACGCCCGATTCAGCTTTCAACGCTACAAGGATGTGGGCAAAGAGTATGGTTCGGTTAACGGACGGTGGCCACAATGGGACCGCACCGACGTACTTACACCGTCTGTTTACGATGAATTGAAAAACTATTAAGCTAAGTGAAGGGAGGGGGCGAATGCCACGGTATTCGCCCCACCTGCCCCACCTAAAACATAATATAACAACACTAAATACTAAACGCAAACAAAGCCATGAACATTCTAAAAGCCTTGTTCGGTGGGAAAACCGAAGACCCTGAAGAAAGAAAGAAAGACGAAGAAACCAAAAATTTCGACATCCTTAAATTTGATGGAGTAAAGGCATTGCACCTTGGACAGGCCGATCACGCCATCAATTGCTTTACCAAAGCATTAAGTTATAAAGACGATTTGGAAACACGCGACTATCTTTCGCAAGCTTTCTTGATGACTAACGAACCGCTGAAAGCCTACGAACAACTGCAAAAGTTGGCCGAGGCTCAGCCCGATAACCCAAAGATTTACGTGCGAATGGCAGATGTTGCCTACCGGATGGACGACTATGGCGCAATGGCCGATGCCTGCGAAAAGGCCTTACTTATAGATAAAGCCAGTCCGACGGTGCATTATCTCTATGCACGAGCCTGCATCGGACAAGGCGACAACGTGAATGCCGTGGCCATGTTAACCAAAGCAATACTTACCACCCCCGACTATCTAGATGCTTACCTGCTGCGTGGCGAAACGCTATTGGCCATGGAAAACTTGGAGGAGGCCGAAGAAGATGCCAACTTCTTGGTTGAACATGTGGCCGGTAACGAAGACGCTTTACTGCTGAAAGCACGTGTGGAGAAGGCTAAAGGCTACAATGCAGCCGCACAAGAATACTATGATAAGGTGATTGAGGCCAACCCTTTCCACGCCGAGGCTTTTAAAGAAAGGGCCGAAGTGCGCGAGGCTTTGGGAGATTTGCAGGGAGCGGAAGAAGACCGTAACGTGAATTTCTAACCCATAACGCCTCCATTATTAGTGCCATCAAGGCGCAGAACATACAATCGGGAAACTTCTTAACGCGAAGTTTCCCGATTGCTTTTGGTATGTTTCCTAACTAATTGCGGCCGTTTAAAGTCTAATCGAACATCAAAAAAACGACATTCCGCCGTTTTCTACCCGCTTAGTTTAGTTAAATTCCGTACACAAACTTTACAAAACACACATCATCCACCCAACCATTCTAGCGAAAAAAGTACGTCAAAACACGTTTTTAGCCATTATTTCCTACTTTACGCACTTCCTTTCTTGTCCATTTTTAAGAACACTACGTGCATTTAGCACCACTTAGCCTTTCTAGTTTGGTTGCCAGCTCATTATTTTTGAAGCCCATTTACCCACTTTTAGCCCCTAAAATCCCACTTTTTAATGGTTATTTTGCCCCGTTTAGCCTTGATTTTAATGGTTCGGAAAGGTTCTGTTTATACCATTGCAGTGAATTTTTATACTTTTCGTCTCGCATTTTGCAGCATTTTGCACTGCATTTAGCACCAAAACAACTTGCGTTTTGCAGCAAAACACATTCCATTTGGCACCAAAACGCACTCTATTTTGCACCAAAACGCACTCTATTTTGCACCAAAACGCACTCCATTTAGCAGCAAATAGCCCAAAAACGAGTGCGTATGGCGGTGTTTTTAAATAAAAATTCATTTTGCCGCATTCACATACTAACCCTATTTCGTACCAAAACCATCCTCCGCGAGAATCGATTTTTTGGGGCAAGGTTGGCAATTGTGGACGGAAAGGGCACTCACAATGTTAAAATTCTTGCTTAAAACTAGACAAAAAACTAATTATTCCGTACACACTCACATGGGCAACAGCACGGAAAGCACGTACGCTTACTACTGCAATCGCTTGCGCTTGCAGTAGTAAGCGTACGTGGGCAACGGAGACAGCATCATTGAACGCAAAAGTAATGTGCTATCGACAGCCAGTTTTCAGCTTGTAGAGGACACATGGAATGACTTCCGCCAAATCACCTTTTGAGACATAACCACATTTTGTCACAGACAAAAGGGATAGATTTTCTGATATTATTTGTATCTTTGTTCAATACTTCGTACATAAGAAGAGTACTTATCCTGGTTTAGTAGCACAAAGATAATAAGTCCTCTAAATTTATAGAAATATTAAAAGCCAAGACGACTTAAACAACAACTTTAACAAATATAATAGAAATATGCAAAGAAACGACAAAGTGATGTGCAAATTGTTAAATTACATACCAACTGAGAGGACTTTTGAAGTAGAGGTTATAACCTCGAAGTTGAAAGGGTATGTTATTTTTTGTAATAACTATCAAGATATCCCTATTTTGAAAGAAGCTTATAAAAAAAGAAGAAATATACCACTATATTTCGATAGGTATGAGGACAGAATTGCCTTGTTTTCGCATAAAAGAATAGAGTTTGTTGAAGAAAAGCAAGTAGAGGTAAAAGCATTATTCTCTAAATCAGATAAAGATTATAACTATTCTCTTTTTGAAAATCTATACAACTCTTTAGGTGAAATTATTGACACCGAAGAAAAGTACTTTCTAGCAAAATCACTTCTTTGGGTTAATAAAGAACTTAAGGTAAGAAAGGGTATAACAAGAGAGCTTTTTAAAATGGCTACACCTGCCTTTCAGAAAAGATTTTGGGATGAAGGATTATTACCTTATTTTTCTAATATTGGCATAAGAGAACTTTGGGTTGAGGCTGATGAGGCTAAACAAACAGCAATGCTTCAGAAACTAGGCATTATAATTAAACCAACAAGTACAATAAAGGTTGAATGCTATTTTCAACAGATAGGGGAAGTCGTAGTAAAGAATATTATATCTGCTAGAAATACTATAAAAATTGCAATGGCATGGTTTACTAATTTTGATATTTTTAGAGAAATCAAGCACAAGCTTGAAAGTGGTATTGAAGTTACACTTGTTACAAATAATGACCTTATTAACAATGGTGGTTATTGTCTTAACTTAAATGAACTTATTGAAGCTGGATTAAAGGTATATTTATATGAGTATCCAGATATGCTTCATCACAAGTTTTGCATTATTGATGATGAAATAGTGCTGACAGGATCATATAACTGGACATTCTTCTCAGAAACAGTAAATCGTGAGAATATGCTCGTCATTAAAGATGAGAAGAAAGTGATCGAACTATTTGCAAAAGAATTCGAAGATATTATTAGTGGACGTACAATTATTAATAACATGCCAGACATAGTTCCTGAACGCCCAGAGTACGATAGGAGTTCTTTTAAACAATACATTAGTGAAGAACTTGTTATAAGGGCTAGGAAACGTATTGGAAATGTTCAAGAAAATATAAGCTGTGCAAAAGCCTTATCTCCTTCATACACGACTGTTTCAAAAGCTATACAAGAAATGGCTATTAATCTTGATAATGCTAGTGTGTCAACACAGAGTTTAGAATCAGCTGCTGCAGCAACAGCTATCAAAGATAGAAAGAAACTAATAGATTTAAACAAGCAACAAATGCGGGAGCTTGAGATACAGCGAAAAAATATCCAAAAACAACAAATTGATATCAATAGACATCAAAAAGAAATATTATTATACACTCAACATACTGCTGAAAATGAAAATATCACAAAGGAGGAAGACAAGAGGGTACATAATAATATAAATCAAAAAGAAATTCTACGCAGCGAGGAGAAGAAATTAAAAAACACCTTGGATAAAATTGAAAAAAGAACAACCGAACTACAGCAAGGTGTCCAACAGTTCCAAGAAGAGATTAGCACAATTCAAGAAACGTCTCAAGTAGAAACGCAAGGTGGCAGAGGAACATTGAAAATTAATTTAAAGTGGAACACTACTGATGATTTAGACTTACATGTCTTTGATCCTGACGGCTACGAGATTTGTTATAAGAATAAAAATCATGTATGTAATGGAGTTAAGGGACAGTTGGATATTGATGCAAACGCTTGTACCCCATATTCACAGACACCACAAGAAAACATCTATTGGGAAGAAGGTAAGAATGCACCTATAGGGAAATACAAAGTTCAGGTAGTTTTGTACACTAAACGTGACATTGAAGATGATATACCATTTACGGTTACTGTATATCCGAATAGAGGAGAAACAAAAATATTTCCGGGTAAAATTAAAGCTTTACGAAATCCTAAAGATGTAATTGAGTTTGAATATTCAGAAAATGGAATTACATATTTATAACAAAATAAGGTGTGCCATGCGGCACACCTTATTATATATAGGCTTGAAAAGTCACCCATGTTGGGGCGAAAATTACTTGGCAAAGGCCACAGAACGCGTTTCGCGTATAACGGTAATCTTCACTTGTCCGGGGTAAGTCATCTCGTTTTGTATCTTCGTTGCAATCTCGCCGCTTAGTTTCTCGCTCTCAGCATCGTCCATCTTGTCGGCACCAACGATAACACGTAGCTCTCTACCCGCCTGTATGGCGTAGGTTTTGGTAACGCCAGGATAGCTCATGGCAATAGCCTCCAAGTCGTTGAGACGCTTGATGTAGGCCTCAACAATCTCGCGACGTGCACCTGGACGAGCACCCGAAATGGCATCGCACACTTGCACAATGGGTGCCAACAAGGTGTTCATTTCTATTTCATCGTGGTGCGCACCAATAGCGTTGCAGATGTCGGGTTTCTCCTTATACTTCTCTGCAATCTTGGCTCCATATAGAGCATGGGGCAATTCGCTTTCCTCATCAGGCACTTTTCCAATGTCGTGTAACAGGCCCGCGCGCTTTGCCTTCTTGGGATTTAGTCCCAACTCTGAGGCCATAACGGCACAAAGGTTGGCCGTTTCGCGTGCATGTTGCAAGAGGTTCTGTCCGTAAGACGAACGGTACTTCATCTTTCCGACAATGCGAATAAGTTCTGGGTGCAAGCCATGAATACCCAAGTCGATGGCTGTACGCTTACCCGTTTCGATAATTTCGTTTTCCAATTGTTTCTTCACCTTGGCCACAACCTCCTCTATTCGGGCAGGGTGAATACGGCCATCGGCAACAAGTTGGTGAAGAGCAAGACGACAAATCTCGCGGCGAACGGGGTCGAAAGCCGAGATAACGATGGCTTCAGGCGTGTCGTCTACAACGATTTCAACACCTGTGGCAGCCTCCAAAGCACGTATGTTACGGCCTTCGCGACCGATGATGCGACCTTTCACCTCGTCGTTGTCGATGTGAAATACGCTCACCGAGTTCTCAATTGCCGTTTCGGTAGCCACACGTTGAATGGTTTGTATAACAATCTTCTTGGCCTGTTGGTTGGCATTGAGTTTGGCTTCGTCGATAATCTCGTTGATATAGCTAGCTGCGTCGGTCCTCGCTTCGTCTTTTAAACTCTCGATAAGTCGTTCCTTGGCCTCGTCTGCGCTAAGTCCCGACAGCTCTTCGAGTTTCAAACGTTCCTGACTTTGCATCTTTTCGAGTTCCTCTTGCTTGATATTCAGCAGCTTTTTCTCGTTATCCACGCGCTGTTGGTTTTGTTCCACCTCCTGTTTGCGGCGTGCCAACTCGTCTTGGCGTTGGTTAAGCGAAATCTCGCGCTGTTTAAGCTTGTTCTCGTTTTGCTGAATACGTTGGTTGCGGATTTGCACTTCCTTTTCCAACTCGCTTTTCTTATTGAGGAATTTCTCTTTAACTTCGAGCAATTTTTTCTCTTTCAGCACTTCCGCCTCTTTGTTAGCGTTTTCTATCATCTCGTTATACTGTCCCTTAATGACGTATCTAAAAAGGAGATAGCCAACAAAGCACCCTAAAACAAGTGCAACGGCGGCAGCGATTATCGTTTCTATCATACAGATTTATATTGATTATGTAATGTTTTTGTTCTGTTCCCTTTTGGTGTTAATGGGGGCGAACACCTTGGCGAGAGGTGCCATAAGGCAATAAAACTCGGAAAAGAAAACAGCTTAAACAGACGTTGGCTCGATGCCCAAAGTCTCTTCAATCTCTGCGGCAAGCCCTTTAAGGCTATCCATCAACGGCTCCACGTCGTTGTGTTCGTCCGCATTGTGGTAACGCATAGCAATGTCTATGAGTACCATGTAGAGAATGTCAATATCGCTTTTCTTGCCTGCATACCTAGCCGAGTAGAAGTTCACAAGGTCGGTAATGAGCTTTGCACTCTTGCGATACTTCTCTTCGTCTTCTCGTGAGCAGTTAACAGGTATCGACCTGTCGTATACACTGAGCGTTATCTTGAAGAAGTCTTTTTTGTTATCAGCCATTGTCAATGCTATTTTCGCTTAGAAGTGTGATACATCTGTTCACATCTCTAATGAGTTTGGAGAGCCTTTTCTGGGCCGACTCCATGTCGCCGTCGGTGATTTCAACCATCTTAGCCATTTTCAGGCTATCGTAGCTTTTGTAAACAGATTGCAAACTGTCGTCCAGTTCCTTTATTCGGGCGTCGCGTTCATCAATCATCGTCTGTAGCTCAGCATTCTTTTTCTCCAATTCTTTATATTGGAGAAGTAGCTGGCGCAGCCGTGTGGTAAACAGCGACAATGTGAATTCGTTTGCATCCATAATTAAACACCAATTTGACTACAAATTTAACTTATTTATTTGGATGGCGCAAATTTTCAACCTGTTACATCTTGTAAAAATGTAATTAAGCTGCATCAATGGGCTAATATGCCACGTAAACGTCCCGTTATGTGAGTGTGGAAAGCTAAAAGACGACAGCGAGGAATGGCCTTTTCTTGCCCCGAAAGTGTGGCTTACTTGGCTTTTTCGTCGGGGCGCGGCTCTTTCTTGGCCAGCATTACAACTTGGAAAACGAAGTCTGTTACCCACTTTTGGCTAAATCCAAGCCTTTTATTATATTGCCTGATGGAGGCAACGGTCTTCAACACACCTGCATCAGAAAAATCGTTCTTGTTGAAAATGTCGTTGATGGTGCGTTGTGTCATGGTGTAAATGGCCTTCTTGAAGAACGAGGGCAAACGCAACTTAAACTTCATGAGATTGCCCATGAGCATCATGAGGTCTTGTGTGAAGTTCTGAAATTGTATCAAGTACACCTGCACATCTTGCAGCTTGTGGCAATTTTTCCTGATGCTGACATCTATTTCCTTAAAGAAACCCTCGTCGGTTTTATACAGTTCTTTCAACATCTTGCGGCAATGCGCCTTTTCCCCAAGGCCCAACTTATTGTTCTGCGTTGGTATGCGCAAGGTTGTTTTGTACGTTCTCAAATCGGGAAGCATGGCCAAATTGGTTATACCCAAGTTGGCTGCGATGGTTGCTTGGAAGTAAACTCGCACCAAAGTCATGTAGTCTTCCATGCCACCCGACTTCGATTTGTCGGCTTGTCTTTTGAATATTGAGGAAAATAATCCCATAATTGTTTTGTTTCGAATAATGTAAATAGATGTTTGCTCCCTCTATATCCCACACCTTAGATACGAGATGAATGCCACGAGTGGAGCGAATACTAGCTGCAAAAGTACGAAAAAAAAGGGGAAACAGCAATTTATGGCCTTAATTTCAGGAGATTAGAGGGTAGTTTTTGAGCTTTGGAAAGAAGATAATGCGTGCAAAACACGATAAGTTGTGGCTGACTACCAATGACTGGGGCATAAACAAAGGTTGCGAATTGAGCAGAAAATACGGCGTATCGAGAGGGGTTAATGTGGTTCGCTGCGCACAATTGTCATCGTTCGTGCAACGAAACACATGGCTAATACATACACAAAAACGCCGCTTTCGCCCTTGCACAGCGCGTACCTAAAAACAGATAACATGCCATGAAGAATGAAAGCGGCGTTTATATAACTTACTTTCCGAACCACAAACGGGCTATTAGATGTGCGCAACCCGTTGCGATGCGTAAGTTCTCAAAACCTTGTTTGGGCTATTTACTCATGTCGTAAACCACCTGCATCAGCTTTTTACCGATTGCATCGGCATCTTCCATCGTCGCTGCCTCACTATAAACGCGGATGATAGGCTCGGTATTGCTCTTGCGCAAGTGCACCCATTTGTCGGCAAAGTCTATCTTTACGCCATCAATATCGTTCACTTGCTCGTCTTTATACAGTTCTTTTACACGCTCCAAAATAGCATCTACATCGGTAGACGGCGTGAGGTCGATGCGGTTCTTGGCGATGAAATAGTTGGGATAAGTGGCACGCAGCTCGCTCACCTTGCAGCCCTTGTGGGCCAAATTGCTAAGGAAGAGGGCGATACCAACCAAAGCGTCACGCCCATAGTGGCTCTCTGGATAGATTACTCCACCATTACCTTCGCCACCGATAACCGCATTAACGGCCTTCATCTGCGTGGTTACGTTCACCTCGCCAACAGCCGCAGCCGTGTACTGCCCGCCATGTTTGAGGGTAACATCGCGCAGGGCACGAGTTGAACTGAGGTTAGACACGGTGTTACCTGGCACTTTCGACAGCACATAGTCGGCCACACTAACCAGCGTATACTCTTCGCCGAACATCTTTCCGTCTTCACAAATAAATACCAAACGGTCTACATCGGGGTCAACAACGATACCCATGTCGTAGTTTCCATTCTTCACCTCGGTCATAATCTCTGTGAGATTTTTCTCCAAAGGTTCAGGGTTATGGGCAAAATCTCCCGTTGGTTGGTCGTTGAGCATGGTGTATTTCACGCCCAATTGGTCGAGCAGCTTGGGCAGGATAACGCCTCCCACGCTGTTCACCGTATCGACAACAACTTTAAATCCGGCCTTACGAATGGCATCAGCATCAACTAATTTCAATGCCAACACACTGTCGATGTGGCGTTGGTCGAAACTATCGTCCTCGCGATAATGGCCCAAGTGGTCTACGTCTGCATAGGTAAAGTCGCCCTTATCGGCTATCTTCAAAAGTTCTGCGCCATCTTCGGCCGTAAGAAACTCACCCCTATTGTTGAGCAGTTTCAAAGCGTTCCATTGGCGCGGATTATGACTTGCAGTGATAATTATACCCCCATCGGCTCCTGCCATAGTAACGGCCAGCTCGGTAGTAGGTGTTGTGGCCAGCCCAATGTTCAGTACATCAAAGCCCATTCCCATGAGCGTACCACACACAATGTTCTTAACCATCTCGCCAGAAATACGTGCATCGCGGCCAACAACGATGGTGTTGTTGCCCTTTGGCATGCTTTGACGAATGAAAGTGGCATACGCCGAAGTAAACTTAACGATGTCTAACGGGTTGAGCGTGTCTCCAACCCCTCCGCCAATTGTGCCGCGGATGCCAGAAATAGATTTAATTAGTGTCATTACCAAATATGTTTTTTATCTTGCCTTGCTCAGTTCTAACTCATAGAAATAGGGTATAACGCCATTCACTGCGGCACCATGACCTCGGTCGTGAGGCACGATTAAGCGAACGCGTGCGCCTGCATCTTCGGAAGAAGAGAGCCTATCGAGCAAGATATAGGTGAAAGGCGTGAGCCAACCCGAAGGAACTGCCGTGCCATTGGTTCGCTGGCGCGCCACGTACATCAGCCCACTCTTACTATTAAAGCTTGCAGTGAAGGTGCCAGAAGTGTTTGTTACGTCCATCCTATCAAGCCAAGCGCTAAATCGCGGAACGAAACTAGACAGTTCAAGACTATCGGTAAGCAAGTTTCTTTCGCTGAACCTGCACGTCACGTTCATGCGTTGGCCCTTCTCAATCTTCTTACCAGCACCCTTATGTACGATTTGCATGTACACGCCCGAACTCTCAAAGAGCACATACTCGTTCTTAGCCGTGTCGGTAGTTTCACCGTTTGCCACAAATTCGCTTTCGCTAATAACTTTGATGTGCTTCTTCGTGATGTAATTGTTGATGGCGTTTCGTTCCGATTCCACTTGGTCGGCATAGGTTTCGTACCTGCTACACGATTGCCACGAGAGCGCACCCGCCAAGAGGAAAAGAGAAAAGAACAATTTCTTCATTCGTCGTTTAAGTTTTATATGTTGAGGTTGCGAACTGCCATTACAGCCTTCTGCCCCAGCAAGAACATGGGCTGAACTTCGTCCACAATGCTGCAAAGATAATAAAAATATTACGTTTTGCAGGTGTGAAGCCCTGTATTTTTGGTTTTTTACACTTATGTTGGCCGACACACCAGGCTTTCTGCCGATGTTTTTCGCGTGTTTATGAAGCGATTTTAGGCTGCATCAAAGCTCCGAAAACAATGTTGGTTAAGCCCGTAAGCGGTCTGAATAGGCCAGGATGGCATCGCGGACAACACGCTCGGCCTCGCTCATCGAGCAGAAAAGCTTACCTCCACTAGCATTGAGGTGGCCGCCTCCGTTGAAGAAACGTTCCGCCATCTCGTTGCAAGGAAAGTCGTCTACCGAACGCAAGCTCACCAAGATGAGGTTGTCTTTGTCGGTATCTTCGCGCAACGATATAACCAATTTCTGCCCTTTTATGCGCAAAGGCTCGTTAACAAGCCCTTCGGCATCGCCCTTAACGAAATGAAAATTCTTCATGTCTTGGCGCGTAATGCAGAAGTACGAGGCGTTAAGCTCATTCAGCACATTGAGTTTTTGGCTCATCAGATAGCCACGAAAACGAATGGCCCACGAGCTATAATTGTTGTAAACATTGCGGTAAACCTTATCTTTATCAAATCCTTTGGTCAGCAAATGCCCGATAATGACATATATTTCGGGGCGAGTGGAGTTATAAGTAAAGCCTCCCGTGTCGGTCATCATACCACAATACACGGCAATGGCAGCCTGCCTACTGAACATCTCAAAACCTCCAAGTTGCCAAACGATGCGGAACACGATTTCGCAGGTGCTGCTCATCTGCGGCAACGACACCATCAAACGGGCATCCATCTGTGGGTTTAGGTGATGATCGAACACAACTCGTTGCGCCATTGTCGTCTCCAAGGCGTGCTGCATGTCGTCAACGCGGTTCGTTGCGTTAAAGTCTAGGCAGAAAATAAGGTCGGCCTCGGCAATGCGTTCCTTGCAAACGGCGGTGTGTTTGTCGTAGCGCATCACCTTTTCAACGCCTGGCAGCCATTTAAGGAAATCGGGAAACGCATCGGGAACGATGATGAGGGGCTCCTTACCCACTTGTCGCAGGTATTCGGCCCACGCCAACGAAGAGCCGATAGCGTCTCCATCGGGCGACTTATGGCAGCAAACCACGATGTTGCGTGCTGCTTGTATCAATCCGTTCAAGGTATTAGAATCGGACTGTGAGAGTATTTCGAGTTGCATAATGCTGCAAAGTTACAAAAAAAGGTGCTTAAAGCCGCGCTTTAAACACCTTATAATTTAGGGCTAATCTCATAAAATTCGCTTACAGAACAATCTTTGTTTGTGTAGCGTTTTATGGCCAGCCAATTTCGTTCTTTTCTAGTTCCTTGAAAAGTGCGTTTTGCCTTTCCACTTCGCTCAAAGCTCCGTGTCGGCGATTTCCAATTCTCGCCATGACGATGTTCGAGCAAGCTCGATATCGTTCATTTGGCTTAACGAAAACGTTCGTCTGACGTTCTGTTACTTTGCCTCTTCCATAACACCCTCTACATAGATGCGTGTCATTTCTGTAACGCCGTTGGTACGGATGGTAATGGTTTTCTTAAAGTGGCCAGGAAACATGTTCTTGCCGTTATATACCACTTTCACTTCGCCCTTCTCGCCTGGCTTAATAGGCGTTTTGGGATAGGAGGGGACGGTGCAACCACAGCTAGCCGTGGCCTCGTTGATGACAAGGGGGGTCTTACCCACATTGGTAAAGGTGAAGGTGCATTCCTGAACAGGGTTCTTTTCACTGAAATTACCAAAGTTATGGGTAATCTTATCAAATTTAATTTCTGCCTGTTGCTGTGCCACAGCAAATCCAACGAATGCGAAAAGCATCATTGAAAGCAATACCAATTTCTTCATATCCTTATCTTTTAATAATAATGAGTATCGCGCGAAAGTGTCACCCCACCCTGCCCTTGACGTGCGCAAGGCACAACTAAACCGGCAAAAATCGCTGGGGTTTTCTTCCTAACGACTTTGCAAAGTTAACGCTATATACGGAGAAAAACAAATTTTACGCTAAGAATAATGTCCAACCACGCGATTTGTAAACGCCAAATTCTTAAAATAGTGCCTACCTCATTGCACGCGTTCCAGCGGTTATTCAAGGGGTATGCCACGTTTAAAATGGAGCTTTCTTCACCAACAAGCATACTTTCTTATTAATATAATGGCATGTAAGACGACCATGAATGGTGAAAGCACATTGCTACATGCCCATTCCACGAACAACAACCCACTATCCGTTTATACAATAGTTTCTTAAAAGATACTTAGCCACATGTCGTGGGAAAAAGCCTTCAAGCTATTGCATCGTAAGCTAAATAGGCGTAACTTTGCCAATAAAAATAAAGGACTTAAAGCATATCATAGACGTGAAACCTAAAAGAAAGGGAAACAAGATGAAACGATACACGGAAGAGCAAATAACAACACTCGCCCCAAACGAGATATTTGTGTTTGGCAGCAACATCCAAGGGTATCATGGCGGAGGTGCCGCACGCGTGGCACTCAACAAGTTTGGTGCGATATGGGGACAAGGAGACGGACTGCAAGGTCAAAGCTACGCCATCCCGACAATGGAAGGTGGAGTAGAAACAATACGCCCATTTGTAGACAAGTTCATTGGCTTTGCAAGCAAGCACCCCGAGTACACATTCTTAGTTACAAGGATTGGTTGTGGCATTGCAGGCTTTACAGACTGGGAGATTGCCCCATTGTTTCAAAACGCAATCGCACTAACCAACATCGTTCTACCCAAGACATTTGCCGACGTGCTTGAACAAACGGAGTGAAATAACCTACGGCTAAGGAGGCATTAACATTGTATAACAACAATACAAAGGCTTTTGTACTGCGACTACAAGCGGCTTGTAGCCCCACTACAAGCCGCTTGTAGTGCCCGTACAAAACACTTGTAGTCGCCGTACAAAAGGCTTTGTAGTATATGGTTGGCCAACAATGCTGTGGTAAAATACGTTCTACGCGCTTAACTTTATTTCTTCTTTGCAGCCGTAGAACTGTTTTTCTTAATGATGTTGTATGCCGAATAAAGGCCTAGTTCGCCTGCCTTGCTAAGGTCTTTAACGCCTTGCGAGCGTTCGCCACGGGCAACATGGGCCAGTCCGCGATTGAAATAGGCCTCGGCAAACCGACTATCTAGCTTAATGGCCGCCGTATAATCGGCAATGGCTTTATCGTTGTTGCCTTGGTTGTAGTACACGTTCGCCCTACAATAATAGAGGTAAGCACTTTGAGGTTGTAGGGTTATAGCGCGGTTTAAGTCGGACAAAGCCCCTGCTTCCAGCAGTTTCGCATCTGCGCCATTGGATGCTTTGAAACCACTCATGGCCATTTGGCACACTGCCCGATGCCAATAGGCCAAGGCCGAAGTGCTGTCGAGCGAGAGTAACGTTGTGAGGTCGGCTATCGCACCATCGAAATTTTGCAGTGTGCCGTAGGTCACAGCACGCTGTAAGAGCAAGGCTCGCAACTCTGCATTGTTGGTTTTGGCACCTATTCTCTGCGTCAACGACTCGGCAAGAACAAAGAAATCCTTCGAGCGACGTTCGTCTAACTGTTCGTTTCCACAAGCAACGTATAAGGGACGGCCAAGCTTTGCCACACGATTGAAGTGTTCAACGTCGCGGTCGAAAGCCTGATAAGAGCGTATTCCGTTGGCGTATGGCACGAGCGAGAGGTGGAACATAGGCATGAGCGATGTGCTGGTGGCGTTGTCTTGCACGCGTCCGCGGTAGCGACTTTCGTATTCGTGGGCCACTTCGTTTTCGTCGCTCACCACCATTTGGTTGTACTTGTCCATATTTATCTCGCTACGTTTGCGCACTTCTTTCAGCTTGGCTCGTGTCCAACGCGCCTGAATGCCCAAGCGCTTGTCCATCTGCGCTTTGAAAATCTTAAACTCGTCGAGTTCGGCTTTGGCCACCATGCCCAGTCGGCGATAGCAACGGGCACGATAAGAAAGCCCCACCCAAAAGTTGGGGAACTGCTTTATTACCGTAGAATAGTCGTCGATGGCGGCGCGTATGTTACCCGTTTTCTCGTGAAGTATGCCGCGATTGAACACGGCCATGAAGTTGTTTGGCTCCATCTTGATGATGAAATCGAAGTCGGCAATGGCCCTATTATCGTCGCCCAGCTGCAACCGAAGTAGTCCGCGGTTGTAATGTCCAAGAAAATTGTTGGGGTCTAGTTCCAGTGCAAGGTCGTAATCGGCCATTGCTCCACGCAAGTTATTGAGGTTTACGCGAGCAATGGCACGGTTAAGATAGTTGTCCACGTTCTTGGATTTCAGGTGAATGGCCTTTCCCAAAAACTCATCAGCCTCACGCCATTGCTTACGCGACAGGCTAATATACGCCCTCATGGTCCACAGATTGGCATCGTATGGGTCTAGTTTCAGGCCTTTGTCCAGCCATTCGGCCGCTTTCAGCGTGTCTTTCTCGTGCAAATACACCTCTGCGTTTAGGGTATAGGCATTGGCATAGTCGGCCCAACGCTTCACAATCGTATCAATATCGTGGTGCGCACCTGCATAATCCTTGTCGTTCATGCGGCAGGCAGCGCGATTGTACCAATAGTTTCGGTTGCTCGGATTGAGCTTGATGGCGCGGTTGTAATCGGTTATTGCCTCTTGATACTTGTTTTGCCTGATGCGCGAGATGGCCCGAAGGTCGTAAATGTCCTCGATGTAGGGGTTCAGGCTGATGGCCTCGCCCGCATCTTCTTCGGCTCCCACGTAGTCGTCTAGGTAATATTTGGCTATGGCGCGGTATTGCCAGGGCTGATAAAGATAGGGTTTAAGCGAGATTATCTGGTTGAAATATTGCATGGAAAGCACGTAGTCCTCGTAATGGAGGGCTATCTGTCCACTAGTCATCAGCCTGTCTACGTTGAACTGAGCACGGGCAATGAGCGCGACTAGTGCGAAAAAAACAAGTGCAATCTTTCTTCTCATGCAACAATGGCGATAAATTCTGATGTAATACTGTTGGCGCTTTTAGGGTGCAAAGGCCGTTTCGCCTTCTCTCGTTGCCCTGCAAGCGCAACTTTTCAGCGTAGCAATGGTTAAACCAAATTGCTTTTGCACGCTTGGCTTAACTAACGAATGTTCAGCGCGCTGCTTGTTTTGTGCGGTAGCCACAACGGAACTTACCTTGCAACAGAGCTTTCAACTTATTTTTGATAAGTTGCTTGCGGAAAGGCGAAAGATGGTCGGTGAAGAGGATTCCGTCAAGGTGATCTACCTCGTGTTGCAGCACGCGAGTGAGGTAACCATCAAGCCACTCGTCGTGCGGTTTTAGGTCTTCGTCAACATATTGCATGCGAATGCGCGTGTGCCTCGTTACCTTCTCGTGTATGCCAGGCAGCGATAGACAGCCTTCTTCTAGGCTTTCGGTTGCCGATTGCTCGTCAATCTCAACGATATGAGGATTGATAAAGGCCTTTCTATAACCCTTATATTCTGGATAAGTCTCGGCAAGCACGTCGAGGTCTACCACCAACAGCCGAATGTCAAGACCAATTTGCGGTGCAGCTAGGCCAATTCCGTCGCTGGCTTCCATTGTTTCGAACATGCTTTGGATTAGTTCTTTCAAGTTGGGATAGTCCAACGGAATGTCTTGTGCCACCTTACGCAGCACCTGTTGTCCATATATATATACTGGTAGTATCATCTTCTTTTTGATTCTAGATAACTTTGTAGAATGATTGTTGCGCTAATCTCGTCGACCAACGCCTTATCTTGTCGGGCTTTTTTCTTTAAGCCTCCGTCGATCATAGCCCGATGAGCCAGCACCGACGTAAATCTTTCATCGTAATATACGACGGGTATTGTGGGGCATGCTTTCTTCCATCGCGCCACGAACTGCCTCACGCGTTCGAGGTTTTCGCTAGGTTGCCCATTAGTTTGTTTTGGTTCGCCCACAACGATCAGCTCCACCTCCTCCCGTTTGGTGTAGTCGAGCAGGAAGTCGACCAGTGTAGACGAAGAAACTGTTACCAACCCGTTGCAGATAATTTGCAGCGGGTCGGTAACAGCGATACCTGTTCTTTTCTTTCCGTAATCTACGGATAATATCCTGGCCACGTTGGTTTACTTTCTATATAGCAACCAAGCGTCGGGATAAGTAGCACGGAATTCATTTCTTGAGCTCACTGCATCGGCTTTCGATGTGAACGAGGCAGCCACAACGCGATACATGTTGCGGTCGGCATTGTATGCCAGACGTGCGTCGTGGCCTTCGCTCTTCAACTTATTGTAAAGCCCTTCGGCATTGGTCTTCAATGAGAAAGACCCAACGACAACGCTGTAATCGTTCAGTCCTGAGCCACTCACTACGGTGACATTCTCTTGCCTTACGCTGGCGTTTTCAACACTCTCTTCCACTGTAACTTGTGTTGCGGGCGACTCCTCTACGGGTGTCACGATGGGCGCAGCGCTATCATCAGCGGTCTGTTCTTGCGACTTTGCCTTTTCGTAAGCCCTCTTGTAGGCACTTTCCTTGCTCGATCCACAGCTCGACAACATAAATGCAGCACACAAGCTGGCGCATAAAATCATACTTTTCTTCATCTTCTATCCTATTTAGAATTAAACTTACAATCACTTTATGATGGGCGAAATTACAAAATATATAACTAAAACACGAGATATGCTCGCATAAAGTTTGTTAATTGAGCACTCTACACGCTTTTTAACATAAATAATGACGTAAAGATTTTGAGCTTTGTCATAGTTTTACTACATTTGCTTTTATATTGAATGCCATGAGGCTAGTATGCCTTTACAAAAGCGATCAATACTTATTTATTAATACACATACATAAACAATTAAAAGCAAAAGGTATGAAAGCATTAGGTTACATTGGCGCATTCTTAGGCGGCGCCATCGCTGGTGCAGCCCTAGGGCTGCTTGTTGCTCCTGAAAAGGGCGAAGAAACACGTGGCAAAATATCGGATGCCGTTGACGACTTCTGCAAAAGACACAACCTCAAGTTGAGCCGCAAGCAGGTTGACGACCTTGTTGACGACATCAAGGACGCCGTTCCCGAGTCGATTGTAGAATAACATGGCCATGTTCTCTACAGACAACAACGTGGAAACCATTGGGCAACTCGTGGAGGTGCTCAAAGATTACATCGGGCTTCAAAAGGAATTTGTGAAGCTCGATGTAACCGAAAAGGTGGTGCGCCTCATCACCGTTGCCACCTTGTTGGGCATCCTCACGGCCTCGATACTGATGATTGCCATCTTCGGTTCGTTCGCTGCGGCCTACGCAATGGCTCCAAAACTGGGCATGGCTGCCAGTTTCTGCATCGTGGCCGCCTTCTACTTGGCTCTCTTTCTGCTCATCTTCGCTTTCCGCAAGCAATGGATAGAGAAACCTGTGGTTAGAATTCTTGCAAGCATCTTAATGGATTAACATGATGGAAAACGAAACGATACAAACACCGTCGTATAAGTCGCTAACGCAGATTAGGGCGCGAAAAGAGGCTTTGAGAAAACAAATAGAGGAAGAGGACGCTAAAATCAAGGTGCTGTGGGACAAATTGTTCCGCCCCAATGAACAGGCTGAAACTTCGCCCGCTAAACGTTTTACCGACATGGTAAACACGGGAGCAGGCGTATTAGACGCCCTTATATTAGGGTGGAAACTATATCGAAAGTTCAGCGGAAAGCCGCTCTTCAGACTAAAATGGTAAATGTGGGTCGGGTTTTTAAAGCTCGACCTGCATTCCATCATACCCAAATTCTACGCCGCGGGGCAGCCTTTTGTTGGCCGCTTCGTGCAAACCTATCTGATGAGTAAGGTGCGTTAGTATTGTTCGCCTTACGCCTAACTGCCGTGAAAAGTCGACAGCCTCGCTCACCAATTGGTGAGAATGGTGCGCTTTTTCAAATCGCAAGGCATTTATTATCAGCACTTCTACATCTTTAAGGTATTGCAACTCGTCGTTGCCAATGGCTTTCATGTCCGTGATATAGGCCAATTTGCCAAATCGGTAGGCCATGATGGGCATCTGTCCGTGCAGCACTTCAAAGGGCATCACCCTAATATCACCGAACATTAAGGGCTGATGGGGTTCGATGGCGTGCAGTTTCAGCAGCGGCACGCCTGGGTAAAGGTCGTCTGAAAAGCAATAAGGCATGTTATGTTTCAATCCCTTTACGGTGTCGATGTTGCCATAAAGGTGGATGTCGCCAAAGCTACAATAAGGTCGAAGGTCGTCAACACCACCCACATGGTCGTAATGTATGTGGGTAAGTAGCACGGCATCAATGGGTCGAAAGACTTGCGGCATCAGCTGCATGCGGATGTCGGGACCGCAATCTACCAGCACGCGATGCTCTTTGCTTTCAACAAGCAATGCACAACGCATGCGTTTGTCTTTGGGATTGTCGCTTCGGCAAACCTCACAACCACAACCTAACACGGGTACACCATTAGAAGTGCCCGTTCCTAATAACGTGAATTTCATTGTATGTTAACCTCCGGATAGATGTCTATGCCAAACTTTGCCTTCACATCAGTTTGTATTCGACGGCAAAGAGCCAGCACGTCGCTACCCTCGGCACCGCCCTTGTTCACCAAAACCAATGCTTGCTTATGATGAACGCCTGCCCTACCCAACGCCTTTCCTTTCCATCCGCATTGTTCTATCATCCAACCTGCGGGTATTTTCACCCTGTCGGCGTCTATTATATAATGTGGCATGTCGTGATAAAGGGCCAGTAAAGCCTCGAATTTACTTCGTTGCACGATGGGATTCATAAAAAAGCTGCCTGCGTTACCCTCCACTTTGGGGTCGGGCAACTTAGCCTTTCGAATGTCAATAATGGCCTGGCGCAACTCTATGGCCGTGGGCACAACGATGCCTTTCTCGGCCAATGCAGCCTTAATATTGCCATAATCAAGATGTGGAACGAAGGTTCGACAGAGCCGATAGGTGACATGGGTGATGAAAAAACGATTTTTCCAATCGCGTTTAAAACGACTTTGGCGATAAGCATACTCGCATTGGGCATTGGTAAAGTGCACAATGCGGCCTGTTCCTATCTCTACGGCCTCCACAGTGGTTATCAAATCTTTCACCTCAGCACCGTATGCGCCAATGTTTTGTACAGCACTAGCCCCCACTTCGCCAGGAATAAGCGACAAGTTTTCGGCCCCATACAGGCCATCGGCCACGCATTGAGCCACCACCTCGTCCCACACCAACCCCGAACCGCAACGCAACAGCACGTGTTCTTCACCGTCATCGTGCTGCTCCATGCCCATAATGTGCGAATGTATTACCGTTCCGTCGAAGTCGCCCGTCAGCAACAGGTTGCTACCACCGCCCAAAATTAGCAGTCGTTCGTTGGCACTCACCAGCTTTGGCAAAGCCTTTTGCGCCTCTGCCACGGTATCGAAAGCCACATATCGCCTACACCTCGCCTTAATGCCAAAGGTGTTATGCGGCGTAAGATCGTAATCGTATTGCTCCGTCATGCACAAAATAAAAGCCTAGCTGTTAAACTTCACGAGTTTCCATTTGCCTTTCAACTTTTTGAAGTACATTTCTGTTTCCATACCATTGGCCACGCCACGGATAACAAACAGCTTGCGGTTGCTCTCCGTGTACTTCTGACCATAGATAATGTTGTAAATCTCGCCCTTCGGAATAAGCCCCGGCTTGAACGATGGCCATTGTTCGGGCGAGATAGATCCAGTGATGGAACCGAAATCATCGTCGGGGTCGGGAGCGGTGAACTCAACCAAGGCGTTCAGGCTTTGAACCTGAAACGCACTGTCCGATGCAAAGCGTTGATAAAACTGCAAAAACGAGGCATTAGTGGTTTCGTACATGGCTTTTAAGTTCATCGACGTAAGCATCCACTGTCCGTTTACGCGGTTGAAGAGGAATTGCTTAACCGATTTGTTGTTGAAAGCAATCTTCTCAATAACCACATGGCTTATCGTTGTGTCTTTCACCAATTCCATTTGCTTGGCGTTATCGAAGATTAGCGTATAATAGCCCTGTTTCATAAAGAAGTGTTCCATGCGCCAATCTTTCTTTTCAATGCGTTTCGCCACCTTATCGTTTTGGTAAACGTCCAATGGGAACTTTACTCGCGCAAACTGCAACTTGCGGTTTGCAGCAAAGTTGAACACAAAGTCGTCGAACAATTCGTCTGCCGCCTTCGGCATGGGTTGCTCTTCGATAATACTCTCAAGCGTGTCGCGCGTTGTGGTATCACCCACAATTGTATCAGTGCGCGTACTGTCGGCGGTTGTCGGTTTCTTATCCGTACAACCCGTGGTTGTGCTCCCCATCGCTATCAGTAGCACAACCATTATAGCAAAGAAAATAAGTTTCTTCATCCTCTTTCCTTTCGTTTCCTATATCCTTTTGTTAGTCTCTCAAATTATTCTTAACGTAAAGTGGACTATTCGGCATGCGTTTTTCTGCACAGCCAAAATGTGTCCTAGTTGATGCAAAAGTACAACTTTATTTCCACACCATGTTTATTTCAATATAAAAATATTAACTTTGCATCCAAATTGTAATAACACAATAAAAGATGATACTCGATAAAATAGACCAACTGTTGAACGAAGTGAACAATCTCTCGGCACAAAACGCCGAAGAAATTGAACAACTGCGCCTGAAATATCTCAGCAAAAAAGGTGAGATTACCGCCCTTATGGCCGACTTCCGCAATGTGTCTGCCGACCAAAAGAAAGCGGTGGGCATGAAAATCAACGAGTTGAAACAGCTTGCACAAGACAAGCTGAACGAACTGAAAGAGGCTGTGGGTACACAAAAGAAGGCCGTGCGCAGTGCCCGACTCCAAGCACTCCTTGACTCTGAGCAAGACAACTAACTATACTACACACGCTATGCATCCTACCACACACGCCGAGGTGGCCGTCCTCGTCCTCAACTGGAATGGCCGTAGCCTCCTGGAGACTTTCCTCCCCTCTTGGGTGCAACACACCCCCGCAGGCGCAGACCTCATCATCGTAGACAATGGCTCGGCGGACGACTCCGTGGCCTTCGTCCGCGAGCATTATCCCGAGGTGCGCCTCCACCTCTTTACCGAGAACCACGGCTTCGCAGCGGGCTACAACAAGGCCATCGCCGAGCTGGACTACAAGACGGTCGTCCTGCTCAATAGCGACGTCGAGCTCAGCCGAGGCTGGCTCGATGAGCCCCTCCGCCTCCTCGACTCCGACCCCACGATCGCTGCCGTCCAGCCTACGATCCGTGCACAGCGTGACCCGAAGAGCTTCGAGTACGCCGGTGCTGCTGGTGGCTTCATCGACTCACTGGGCTATCCCTTCTGCCGTGGCCGTCTCTTCGGCACGCTCGAGGAGGACCACGGGCAGTACGCTACCCCCACGGATCTCTTCTGGGCATCGGGCGCCTGCCTCATCATCCGCCGTGACGTCTATCTCGAGGTCGGCGGGCTGGATACGATCTTCTTCGCCCATCAGGAGGAGATCGACCTATGCTGGCGACTCAATGCCCGTGGGCATCGCATCGCCTTCGCCCCCACCTCGGTCGTCTACCACGTCGGTGGCGCCAGCCTCTCGGCAGAGAGTCCAAGGAAGGTCTTCCTCAACTTCAGGAACAACCTCCTGATGATCTACAAGAACCTCCCCGCACCCCGCCTACACCGCGTGCTGCTCTGCCGCTTCTTCCTCGACTTCTTCGCGGCCTTCGTCTACCTCCTCCAGCTCAAACCCCGTCACTGCTACGCCGTCCTCGAGGGCTGGCGCTGCTTCATGATCAAGCGCCAGCGCTACGAAGAGGTGCGCAGGGAGAATATCGCTAAGACCGTCCGTCCCCTCCCCACGAGCCTGATGAAGCCCTACAGCCTCCTGGTGCAGTACTACTTCCGTGGACGCCGACGCTACAGCGACCTGCCTCAATAACCCCCGCCTAACCGCCCCACTCCCACCTATGACC
>ERZ773004.140-NODE-140-length-48299-cov-4.924136_pt1 | contig 48299 bp, 41 predicted proteins | sample MGYA00580667_ERZ773004 | MGnify/ENA primary metagenome ERZ773004 (study PRJEB29015, sample SAMEA2737963) | human oral metagenome | biome: human oral; feature: human-associated habitat; material: dental | place: China | collected 2123 ... | reverse complement strand
CGATGTAAAGCTGAAAGACCGACCACGAGAAGCAGACCAGCGTCACGAGCCAGAAGAGCTTTTTAGAGGTAAATTCTCTACTCTTTACCTCTAAAACCTGCTCGTCGTTTTGTGTAGATTTCTCCATCAACTAGCCTATTTCAGCAGCCCAGCTTCTTTATACACCGCCTCTGCTGCAGGATGAAGTGGCGCACTAAGCCCCTCTAAAAGAGATTCTTTGCTTACCAAATTTAGCGCAGGGTGTAGCTTTTTATACTCGTCAAAATTATCAAGTATAGCTTTAACTACCGCCCTAACCGCCTCGTCGCTTTGGCTAGCGTCGGTTACGAGTACGGCCTTTACGCCGATAGTCTGCGTATCGTGATCTACGCCGTCATACATTTTCGCAGGGATCACGCCTTTAGCGAAATATGGATATTTTTCTAGAATTTTTTTGATATGCTCATCGTCGATGCCGACTAAGTCGATAGGAAGCGAAGTCGCCGCATCAGTGATATTTGCGGTCGGATGTCCTACGACGTAGAAGTATCCGTCGATCTTCTTATCTTTTAGCGCCATAGGGCATTCTTGCGCCGTTAAAACGCCGTGCTGGGCGAGCTTTTTAAGATCAAAGTCGTAGTTTTCAAAAACTATTGTGCTGGTTAGCTCGTTGCCGCTGCCCGGGTTTCCGATATTGATCTTTTTACCCGTAGCGTCGCCGTAGGCTTTGATGCCGCTCTCCTTAGAGACGACGAAAGCCAAAAGCTCCGGATAGATCGAAATTACGGAGCGTAAATTTTTATCCGCCGCGCCTTGGAATTTGCCCGTACCGTTGTATTTATCATAGACGACATCGCTTTGAACGAAGCCGAAATTTAGCTCTTTTTTAAGCACGTTATTGACGTTATACGTCGAGCCGCCCGTCGATTGCACGGAGCATTTCATATTTTTATCCATATTTACCAAGCGGCAAATCGCGCCGCCTACCGGATAATAGGTGCCGGTCATACCGCCGGTGCCGATATTGATGAACTCCTTAGCGCCTGAAACGCTAGCTAGTAAGGCCAAACCGGCCAAAGCAACAGAAAATTTTTTCATCTTTGCTCCTTTTTGAGTTAAAAGTTTGAAAGTATTGCTAAATTTCTATAAAATTCTAATAAAAATAGATCGAATTTCGCGCAAATTTACGATTTTACACATCGTGGTGCAGGTGATTTAATATCAAAGTAGGGTGGCGATCTACTCTCATATGCAGAATTTTACCGCGATAAAATTCTAAGCTTGAAATCCAAATGCCCGTGGATAAAATTTAACGCTATAAATTTCAAGTCTTAATAACTCACGCCGCTAAGATACAACCCGTTCGGCGGAAAGGGGATTCTACTAAGCGCTCGCGAGAAGCTGATCTTGCGCCCGCTCTGCACGGATTTTAGGGCGTTTGCGACCATCAGCCGCACTTGCGCTCGCAAAAATCCGTTGGCTTTAAAATTTATCAAGGTCAAATTTCTAAAAGAGTAGGCGCGCGCGACGTAGAGCTCGCGTATCGGACTTTTTATGTCGCTGCCGCTTTTCATAAACTCGCTAAAATCGTGCTCGCCGACGAAATTTGCAAGCGCAGCATTGAGCGCGGCAAGATCCACGCGCGGATAAAACACGCAAAAATCGCTAAGAAAGGGGCTTGGACGTCCGTGGTTTAAAACGTAGCGATAGCAGCGCGCCACGGCGTCGTAACGCGGATGAAAATCGCGCGGTACCGGGCTGATGTGGCGTACAAAAATATAGGGCGCGCAGTGGCGGTTTATGAGCTCTTTTAGACGCGGTAGCTCCCAGTGCGCGGTGCATTCGACGCAGCTTACCTGGCGCAGCGCGTGCACCCCTTTATCTGTGCGCGAGCTGCTGATTAGCGGCGCAAAGATACCCACGCGCCCCAAAGCCGCGCGCAGCACGTCCTCGACGCCGCGCCCGTGAGGCTGAGACTGCGAGCCGCTAAATTTCGAGCCGTCATAGGAATAGACGAGCTTGAGCTTCACGCGCTCGGAGTTTGCGCTCGCGGCATATGCGCACGCATCTGCGGGGATATTTAGCGGAGTGCTTATTTTGCCGATTTGCGCAAGTTCGCTCGCTGTGAAGTCGCTTGCGGGCGCGCTTTCAATAATATTTTTGGGTCCGGACGCGTTTGCAGGAGTGTTTGCGGAAATGCCCGCTTTGTAGGCGGCGTCTGCTTTGCGGGCATCTGTGGGATGAATTGTGTAAATTTTTTCTATGCCTGCCGCACAAATATCCAAAGCGGCGGTATTGGCGGAATTTTTACGGGCGGAATTTAAATTTGCCGCACGCGCGACCTCTTTGGCGCAAACGGCGTCCAAATTCCGCCTGACGCTTTCTTGCTTCAAACCGCAATCGGGCGCAGTACAAGCAGCCGTATCGCTCTCAGTATTCGCGAGAGCGGAATTTTTAAAATTTGAAAACCCGTCGTTTAAGATCAAAACCTGCTCGCCGTTTTGCGTTTTGCGTTTTAAATTTACGCCACGCAAAATTTCAGACGCGCTAGGCTTGCTAGCCGAAATTTTATCCGCTAAATTTCGAGCAGACGAGCTTTTGTTCAAAATTTCGCCGCTGCAAAGTTCGGAGTCTTTTTCAGTATCTCGGGGCAATTTTGATCCTGTAGTAAAGAAGCGAGCCGATAAGCGTAACGCCGAATGTCACTGGAAGCGCGATGCTCGGGTATTTAGAGAGCAGCATAATCATCGCAAAGTAGCTAAAAAGCACGCCGAATATCCCCGCGTAAACGAAGCCCTTTTCATAGCGATAGGTCACGATACCGAGGCTTAGTGCAAACAGAAAGCTCGCCAGCGGAAAGAGCGAGACGAGGGTGTAGATGCTAAATTCCTTCCTGCGCTTTTCGCTGCCGCTCATATCGCTCCAGTATCCGATCACGCCGCCTCCGCCGCGGATATTGCGGTCGCTTTGCGTGCGCAGGGTTAGGCTTTCAAACTCGCTTACGTGCCACTGCTCGCCGCCCATCGTGTAAATTTTACCGTCGTGCAGCATCGCTGAAAAGCTCGCATTTTCGTTTTTAAACTCGCCGCTACGCGCTACGATCATCCGCTCGTGATCCTGCGAGTTACCTGGATTATACAGCACTAGATCCTTATACAGCGTGCTTGTGCCGTTGTTTTCCTGTGAATCGATAAAAACGAGCCAGTCGGAGAATTTCTGCCCGAATTCGTTGGATTTGATATTTAGCGTCGCGCTGATCTTTTTGTAATCGATGAAATTGTCCTTTAAATTTTCGGCTATCGGCATCATAAAAAGCGAGACGAAAAGCAGCGCCAAGGAGCACAGCGAGGCGCTTATGCCAAAAAACAGCGCGATCTTGCGCGTGGCGTAGCCGATCGTAAATATGACGATGGTTTCGTTCTCTTTAGATAGCCTAAAAAGCGAGATGCTAAGCGCTACAAAAAACGCGATCGGCACCGTAAATATGAGGATGCGCGGCAGCATGAAAAGATAGAGCTTGACTAGCTCTGAAAAATTTATCTCGATAAACGACGTAATGCGCGCGATCTGAAGGAAAAAGACGATCGACATTATGATAAAAAGCGTGCTGAAAAGCGATGCGAAGGAGCCGACGAAATTGCTAAATAAATAGCGCTGCACCCTATCCATAAATGATGTCCAAGAGCCTTAAAATTTGATCTTTGAAGATAAAGGTAAGAAGCAGCCCCATCGATAAAAACGGCACGAAAGGCAGCTCGTAGCCCTTTTTGTTCGCGATGAGATACGCAGGCAGCGTCAAAATCGCGCCGATGTAGATCGAGATACCGCCCAGCTTCCAGCCCAAAATCGCCCCCATAACGCCCGCGATAAAAATATCCGCGCTGCCCATCGCTTCGCGCTTTAGCACGAAAGTAACGATGAGGCGCAGCACGAAAAATATCGCCGCGTATCCCGCCGCTGCACCAACGCCGCTGAGATCAAAATCATACATCAGCGTATAAGCAAGCGAAAGCGCCGTAACTACGTAAAGAAGGCTCTCAGGCACGGCTTTATACTCAAAATCGATCGCCGAAAGCGCCATAAGCAAGATAAAGCAAAGCCCAAGCACCGCGGCTTTTGCAAGATCGGGTTCGCCGAAATACGCCGCAAGCGCAAGCGCGCCGCCTAAAAGCTCGACGATCGGGTAGCGGATCGAAATTTTGGTTTTGCAAAAGGCGCATTTGCCGCCCAAAAAGAGCCACGAAAGCAGCGGGATATTGTGGTAAAATTTTAAAGCGTGAGAGCACTTTGGGCAGTGCGATGCGGGGAAATTTACGCTCTGTCCGCGCGGCAGGCGGTAGATCAGGACGTTGCAAAACGAGCCTACGCAGGTGCCGAATACCGCAAAAATCACGCCGTAAACGATATTTAAATCCATCTTTTTCCTTTGGAGCTTTAACTTTTTAAAATTTAATCAAACGCTCTATGGTAGCGAGAAATTTCTTAGTTTTCATTGATTTTTTGCCTCTTATAAGGGAAAAATTTTACGAAAATCGCCGCCGCGCCCACGCAAAATAAAATGGCTATGAGCCCCGCGATTAGCGGCTCGCCCCATGCCTCATATAATCCGCCGAAAATCAAAAATCCCGCTACTAGTATCACGGCGTCCAAAAGATCGAAGTTTAAAGTATCTACGATCCATAAAAACATAATATATGCGCCTATCCCGCTGCCTGCGGATGCCAAAATCCCCATTTTATCGGGGATGAAGGCAAACGCTAGCATAAAAAACAGCAGCAGGCAAATATAGACCGCCAATATAAATTTCTTAGGTTTTTTATACACGCTGCCGCATCTTGGGCATCTTAGAGTTTTCATCGGCTTTTTCGTAAGTTTTTTGCCGCAACCACATTGTATGTAGTAGCTCATGGCCTTCCTTTCGGTCCTTGCGTTAACGGGCGGCGTGATTTTAAAATTCCTGCCGCGTAAATTTACCGCACCTCGTAACACGGCTCGCGCTAGAGCTTTAAATTTAAGCGGCACGAAATTTTAAAATTCTAAAATTTTGAAATTTCACGGCACCGCGCGCCTGCGTAGTTAAAATTTTAAATTTTACGACGCCGTAAATTAAAATCCCGAAATTTTAAAATTTCAAGATGTCGCGAGCGCTCGTGGATTAAATTTTAAAATTTATCGCGTTGCAGGCGGTAAAATTTTAAAATTTAAAGCAGCCGTCAGAGCGACTGCGACGCAGCTCAAAGACCGCCGAAGCGGCGCTGTTTGCGGCGGAAATCATCCACTATGCGCGCAAGCTCCTCGCGCGTGAAATCCGGCCACAGCGTCGGCGTAAATGCAAGCTCGGCGTAGCTTGCCTGCCAGAGCAAGAAATTCGATAGCCGCTGCTCGCCACCCGTGCGCACCAGCAGATCCACGTCGCCGCTGTGCGCGGTATCCAGATGCGCGCCGATGCCCGCTTCGCTTAGTCGCTCGCCGCTTGCAAGCAGCCTCTCGCACGCCCTGGTGATCTCGTCGCGCGAGCCGTAGTTGATCGCTAGGTTAAAATTTAGCGCTCGCCTGTTTTGAGTTAAATTTGAAAGATATTCGATCTCGCTTCGCAGATCGCCCTCAAAAGCCGATATGTCGCCGATCGGATAGAATTTTATCCCGTTTTGGGTAAATTTTTCGCGGCGAGAGATTAGGAATTTTTGAAGCAACTTCATCAAAAATTCCACTTCGCTTTTCGGGCGCTTCCAATTTTCGGTGCTAAAGGCGTAGAGCGTGAGGTTTGCGATGCCTTCGTCGATGCAAAACTCGCAGATCTGCTCCACGACCTCCGCGCCCGCTTCGTGCCCGCCGGTGCGCAGCAGACCGCGCTTTTTCGCCCAGCGCCCGTTGCCGTCCATCACGAGGGCTAGATGATTTAGGCTATTCACGGATCAGATTTTTTTCAGCTCAGCCGCGATTTTTAGGGCGACTTCGTCCTTCGGCGCGGTGTCGATTACGACCTGATCGTTTTTCGTGATGAAAGTGACCTTAAGGACATCGCCGCCGAGCTTGATGATGTCGTCCAGCACGTTTAGGCAGACGGCGTCGAGATGCTTTTCGTTAAGCATGCGTTTGGCCTCGCCGACGGCGTTTTCGCGGTCGGTTTCGAGTTTAAAGCCCACTTTTTTGATATTTCCGCGCACGGAGCTTAAGATATCCTCGTTTTCGCCCAGGCGTAAATTCCAAATTTCGCCGATCTCCGCTTTTTTCACCTTGTCTTTGTAGCGCACCTTCGGCGAGTAATCGCTTACCGCGGCAGCCATTATCAAATATGCGCCGTCGGGGAATTTTGTGCTGTCAAGCGCCGATTTTAGCCCGATAGTGCTTTCAAATTTAACGAGCTTGTATGGCAAATTTTCATATTCGTTGCTAGAGATCAGCGTCACGTCCGCGCCTAGGTAAAACAGCGCGTCGGCAATCGCTTTGGAGGTTTTACCGCTGGAAAAATTCGTAATGCCGCGCACGCTGTCGATCTTTTCGATCGTCGCGCCTCCGGTGATGATGACGGTTTTATCCTCCCAAAATTTATCGTTGTAAAGCGCGCGCTTTAGCGTCTGCATGATCGCCTCGGTACTCGCTAGCCCGCCCTTGCCGGTATCGCCACAAGCTAGGGTTTTTTCTATCGGATCGACGAAATACGCATTGACGCTCGCTTTTAGCATATCGATGCAGTTTTTCGTGATGTTGTTTTCAAGTAGCGCGGGGTTCGCTGCGGGCGCGATAACCACCTTGGCATGGGCGAAAGCCGCGTTTAGCACCTCTAAAAATATGTTGTCGCAGACGCCCCACGCGAGCTTGTTTATCGTATTTGCCGTTGCGGGCGCGATCAAAACTAAATCCACTTTGGAGTAAGCGATGTGGTTGATGCCGGCCTGCCAGTTCTCGTTGGCTTTGCAAAGCACCGGGTGATCGCACAGCGCTTCGAATGCCTTGTAGCTGACGAACTCCTGCACGCCGTCGCTAAGCGCGACATAGACGTCGAAATTCGACTTTTTCAGAGCGGATAAAATTTCAAACGCTTTGTAAAAACTGATACTCCCGCAAACCGCCAGTAAAACCTTTTTCTTACTCATCTTCGCTCCTAAAAAATTTATGGAAAAACCCATCTTTGTTGATTTGCTTGCTTCGGCTGATCGCCAGCGCGCCGCTCGGAACGTCGCTTGTCACCGTCGTGCCCGCGGCGATTATGACGTCGTCGGCCACCCGCACGGGCGCTACTAGCTGCGTATCCGAGCCGATAAAGACGTTTTTGCCGATTATTGTTTTGTATTTTTTCTTGCCGTCGTAGTTGCACGTAATCGTGCCGCAGCCGATATTGCTGCCCTCATCGATCTCGCAATCCCCAAGATAGCTTAAATGCCCCGCCTTGATCTTGTTTACTTTTGCGTTTTTAAGCTCGACGAAATTTCCGATATGGGTGCCTATAACCTCGCATTTTGGGCGCAGATGCGCCATCGGACCGATATCGGAATTTTTTACGACGCTATCTTCGATGACACAGCCACTTTTGATGAGCGAGCTTTCGATCACGCAAGGACCTATGATGCTTACATTTTCTTGCAGCTCGCACTCGCCGATAAATTTTGCTCTGCCGTCGATGTAGATGCTTTGAGGCAGGCGCATCAAAACGCCTTGCTTCATCAAATTTTCTTTGATCTCGTTTTGCATTAAATTTTCGGCAATGCTGAGGGCAAATTTATCGTTTATACCCATGAAGCTTTGCTCATCCACCCACACGGCGGCGCATTTTAAGCCCATATCTTTGGCGATTTTGATCGCATCCGTGAGGTAGTACTCTTTTTGCGCGTTATCTGGTTTGATCTGCGGTAGTATCTGTTTCAATGCCTCGCTTTTGAAGCAGTAGCAGCCGGCGTTTGCGTCTTTTACCGCTTTTTCCTCTTCGCTTGCGTCCTTTTGCTCGACGATCTTTAAAATTTCGCCACCGCGAGTAATTACGCGACCGTATCCGAATGGATCGTGCGCGCTAAAAACGCTTAAATTTACTTCCGCGTTTCCCTCGCAGAGTTTGCGAAGCTCGGCGCTTTTTACCAAAGGCATATCGCCGCAGATTATTAGCGTTTTGGCTCCGCTGATTTCGACCTCTTTTAGTCCGCCCGCAGTGCCGGGGAAGCGCTCGTGGTCTTGTTTGTAAATTTTAGCGTTTGGGAACTGCGCTAGAACCGCGCTTTTAACCTCGTCGAATTGATAGTGTAAAATCACGCTCACATCGTTTGAAATTTCGTAAGCTTTCTTTAGGATGTGGATTATCATCGGCTCGCCGCAAAGCTCGAAAAGAACCTTGGCTTTTTGCGACTTCATCCGAGTGCCGAGTCCTGCGGCAAGAACTATAACCGAAACGTCGTTCATTTGTACCCTTAAATTTCAAAAATCGGATAATTTTAACACATTTAAAATAAATAAAAACCTAAATTTATGCCGCGCGGGCGAAATTTAAATCCCAAATTAAACTAAAATTTTATAAAATTCCGCCTAAATTTTAAAGCTTAGGCGGACGTTTTGAAAAAACTGATTTTGGTTACTTGTATTTGGGCGTTTAGCTTCTCGCTGATAGGCGAGTTTTTGCGCGGCATAGACAGCGCGTATTTGGCATTTTCGCGCGTATCATTGGCGTTAATTTGTTTTTTGCCGTTTATGAAATTTCGCGGCGTAAATCCCACTTTAGCGCTTAAAATTTGCGCCGTGGGCGCTGTGCAGATCGGCGTGATGTATATCTTCTACTACCGCAGCTTTGCGTATTTGAAGGTCTATGAAGTCGCGCTTTTTACGATATTTACTCCGTTTTACGTGACGCTGCTTTACGACGCGCTTAAGCTTAGATTTCGCGCGTTATACCTTTTCAGCGTCGCTGTCGCGGTGCTCGGGGCTTTGGTGATAAAATTCGGCGCGATAAACTCTGAGTTTTTGACGGGTTTCTTGCTCGTACAAGGCGCAAATTTATGCTTCGGGCTCGGGCAGAGCGCGTATAAATTTATGCTGGAGCGCCACGGCTTTAGCGAGCAGAAGGAGCTTTTCGGCTATTTTTTCGTGGGGGCTACCGCGGTTACGGCGATTGCGGCGATCGTGCTCGGAGATTTTTCTAAATTTAATCCTAGCTTCTCGCAGGGCGCGGTGATCGTGTATCTGGGCACGGTAGCCAGCGCTCTAGGGTATTTTTTGTGGAACAAGGGCGCGTGCGAAGTCGATAGCGGCGTGCTTGCGATTATGAATAACGCGCTCATCCCCGCAGCAATCGTCGTAAATTTAGTGTTTTGGCAAAAGGACGCCGATCTAGCGCGCCTGCTTGCGGGCTCGGCGCTGATCTGCGTTTCGCTAATTTTGCATAAAAAGATTATGAAATTTTACGCCCTGCGCGAGCAAAGAATTTAGTATTTAACTAAAATTTTATATTTTTACATTAGAATTAGCTCTTATTTTATTTGAAGTTGGCAAAATGAAAAAAACCTTGAAATTTATCACCTTTACCCTGCTTGTCGTCATTGCGATATATTTTTTATACGGCAAATTTTTTAAACAAGAAGAGGTGCCGAAGGCCCTTACCACAAGGCTTGAGAAGGGTAGTATCAGAGGCACGGTAACGGCTGCGGGCGAGGTTTATGCCAGGGATTTGGTCGACGTAGGCGCTCAGGTAAGCGGTCAGATCAAAAAGCTCTACGTCAAAGTGGGCGATAAGGTTCAAAAAGGCGATATGATCGCACAGATTGACTCGGTCACGCAAGAAAACGAGATTGCGCAGCAAAAGGCGCAGCTTCTAATCCACGAGGCAAATTTGGCTTCGGCAAAGATCGCCGCGGCAAACGCTAAAACGCAGTATAACCGCGAGCTGCAGCTGTATAAAAGAAACGCCGCTTCCAAAGAGGCTGTGGAAAACGCTAAAAATAGCGCCGCTTTAAAAGAGGCCGAGCAGAAGCAGATCGAGGCGCAGATCGAGCAGACCAAACTTCAGCTAAGCACGGCGGAGACGAATTTCGGCTATACCAAGATCACGGCTCCGATAAGCGGCACGATCGTTTCCATGCCGGTAGAGGAGGGCAAAACGGTAAATTCCAACCAAACTACGCCTACGATCGTAAAGATTGCCGATCTGAGCAAGATGGAGATCAAGATGCAGATCGCAGAGGGCGATATATCTAAAGTAAAGGTTGGAATGGACGTAGAATACTCCATACTATCGGATCTGGATAATATCAAAAAGGCTAAAATTTACAAGATCGATCCGGGTCTTACTACGCTTAGCGACGGGACGTACGATAAAACCTCTAGCGGTTCGTCCTATTCTTCGAGTAGCAGCGACAGCGCGATCTATTTTTACGCAAAGATGCTAGTGGATAACGAAAACGATTTTTTAAAGATCGGAATGACGACCGAAAACAACATAATCGTAAGCGAAGCGAACAATACTAGCTACCTACCTACCTCGGTTATTAAGCGCGACGGGGGAGGCGATTACGTCACGGTGCTTAATGGCAAAGAGCCTGAGCAGCGATACGTGAAAACGGGCGTCAGCGACGATCTGAATACTGAAATTTTAAGCGGTTTGGATGAAAAAGATGAGGTGCTCATCGCCGACGGAAAAGCCGCGCCGTTAAATATGGACGGGCCTCCGATGGTGTTTTAGAGAATTTTATGGTGTGAAGATGCTAGAGCTTAAAGATATAAACAAAAAATTCATTCTCGGCGATAACGAAATCCACGTCCTAAAGGACGTAAGCTTAAATATCGAGGCGGGCGAGTTTATATCTATAATCGGGCAATCGGGAAGCGGAAAATCGACGCTGATGAATATAATCGGCTGCATAGATACGCCAAGCAGCGGAAGCTACAAGATCGAAGGTCGCGAAACCGCGAATTTAAGCGGCGACGAGCTTGCGGCGCTTAGAAGCAAAAAATTCGGCTTCGTTTTTCAAAAATACAATCTCATCGCTACGATGGATGCGACCGCAAACGTCTCGCTGCCTGCGGTGTATGCGGGCGTAGGGGCGAGCGAACGGACGAAACGAGCGGTGGAGCTTTTGGATAAGCTAGAGCTTGGCGATCGCATTAAAAATTTACCGAGCAAGCTTAGCGGCGGGCAGCAGCAGCGAGTAAGTATCGCCCGCGCTCTGATAAACGGCGGCGAAGTGATTTTGGCCGATGAGCCTACTGGCGCGCTTGATAGCAAAAGCGGCGAGACGGTGATGCAAATTTTAACGGCGCTGCACAAAGAGGGTCACACTATCATCATAGTTACGCATGATGCGCATATTGCGGAATTTGCGGATCGTATCATCGAGATAAAAGATGGCAGAATTTTAAGTGATAAAAGAAAGGCTGAGCGGGTTTTTGAGCGCAAAAAAGAGCAGATCAAAACGAAAAATTCCTTTATATTTTGCAAAGACCAGCTCATAGAAAGCTTTAAAATGTCGATTAGCGCGATATTTTCGCATAAACTAAGATCGATTTTGACGATGTTAGGCATCATCATCGGCATCGCGTCTGTTATCTGCGTAGTAGCTCTCGGTAAGGGTTCGGAGGAAAAAATTCTATCCGAGATCCGTAAAATTGGCACCAATACGATCGATATCTATCCCGGTAAAAATTTCGGCGACGTGCGAGCGGGCTTTGTGAGTACCCTTACGATAAGCGATTCTAAAGTTTTGGCGCGCCAGCCCTACGTTGATTATGCCACACCAAATGCTTCTGCAAGCGGTACGGCAACATATGCTAATTTAAGCTCCAAGGCTCAACTGCGCGGCGGCGGCGTGAATTCTTTGGCGGTTAATGGCATAGATATAGAAGATGGTAGAAATTTTAGCGACGATGATATTAAAAATTCTGCCTCCGTCGCGATTATCGATCCAAACACTAAAAAAACATTTTTTAAAAATTCCGATCCTATCGGAAAGACGATTTTATTTTCGGGTAAGCCACTTAAGATCATAGGAGTTTCGGGCAAGGATGAAAACGCCTTCGGAAGCAACGAAAATTTAAGAATTTACGCGCCATACTCAACCGTGATGAATAAAATCACGGGCAATCGAAAAATCAGCTCTATCACCATCAAAATAAAAGACGATGTCAATACTCAAGTAGCCGAAGAGAGCCTAACTCAGCTACTTATCCAAAGACACGGCTCACGGGATTTTCATACGATGAACGCAGATACTATCAAACAAACAATACAAAGCACCACTGGCACGATGACGATTCTGATCTCATCGATCGCAGTGATCTCGCTCGTCGTCGGCGGCATCGGCGTGATGAATATCATGCTCGTAAGCGTTACCGAGCGCACGCGCGAGATCGGTATCAGAATGGCGATCGGCGCGAAGCAATCCAACATCTTGCAGCAGTTTTTGATAGAGGCGATCTTGCTTTGCTCGCTGGGCGGAGCTTTAGGAATTTTAATCGCTTTGGCGCTTGGATTTGCGTTTAATACCATAAGCCCGGATTTTGCGATGAAATTTACTACTGCGCCTTTCGTGATCGCCTTTGTGGCGTCGTCCGCGATCGGTATAGTTTTCGGCTATCTGCCGGCAAGAAACGCCAGCAGATTAAATCCGATAGATGCTTTAGCACAAGAATAACCAAGGAGAGAAAATGATAAATTCCAAAGTAATTTTAAGCGGCGTTTTAGCTGTTTTTATCGGCGGTTGCGCCTCAAATCAAAGTGAGGTCGAATTTAAGCCTGTAGAGCATTTCAAGGACGAAAATGCAAGCTATGAAATTGATACGCTGTGGTATAAAAAATATGGCGAATCATACTTAAATAAGCTTGTAGATCAAGCCCTTGCGAATAACTACGATCTAAAAACAGCGGCTTTAAATGTTGAGAGTGCTTATGCAAATTTAGGGCTAAGTAGGGCTGATCTTTTTCCTACGCTAAGCAGCTCGTGGAGTGCAGGCGCCAACCGCGATATAAGCACCGGCTCGAACTGGAATAAAACCTATAGCTCGGGCTTTAACGTAAGCTATGAGCTTGATCTTTTCGGCAAGATCCGCTCGGCGGTAAATGCCGAGGGCTGGAACGCCAAAGCTAGCGAGTTTGATCTCGAAAATACCCGCCTGACTCTTATAAATTCTGTCGTAAGCGGCTACTTCGAGATGCTTTATCTAAACGATTCGCTAAAATGGACAAAACAGAATTTAAGCGATTACCGAGAGATCGAAAAAATAATCAAGGCAAAATACGACTACGGCAAGTCCGAGCAGCTTGATTACAGGCAGATTCAAAATTCTATCCTAGGGCTTGAAAACAAGGTCTTAAGCATTCAAAAAAATATCGAGGATAATCATAAATATATGAGAAATCTCATCTCCTCTAGCTTGCAATTTGATGATAATACCGATTCGATAAATTCCATAGAATTCCAAGGCGTTGATTTAAATGTGCCTTACACGGCGCTTGCTAACCGCCCCGACATTAGAGCTGCGATCGCTAGGTTAAATTCCAGCTTTTACGACGAACAGACCGCTAAGTTAAATTTCTTTCCTAGCGTGAATTTGGGCGCAGGGCTTACTAACGGGCAAGGCGTGAGCGCTAACGATAGCTTCAAGCTAAATTTTTTAAGCGGCAACGTAAGCATAAGTCTGCCGTTTTTGGATTATGCGAGGGTTGAAAACCGCCTTAAAATTTCAGAGATCGCTTTTCGCAAAAACGTCGTAAATTATGAACAGACGCTCTCTAACGCTACGAATGAGGTGCTAAATTTATATAGAATTTACCAGATCAATCTGGCTAGCCTTAAAAATTTAAGCGCTGCTTACGATGAAAAGGCGCGTATTGCCGATCTTTACGCCGCGAAATACGAAGCTGGCTCAAGTGAGCTGAAGGATATGCTAGAAGCCCGCACCGACGCCGTAAATGCCAAGATAAACGAGCTAAATCAAAGATATTTGACGCTTCAAAACGAGGCGGCGATCTATCGCGCGATGGCAGGTAAATTTAAACGCAAATGAAAAAGGCTTTGATATTTTGGCTGCTTTGTGGCGCGATGTTTGCGGCGGAATACGACTGCGCTTTTGAAGGAAGCGACTTTGAGGAGCATCGTAGCGAGGTTTTGCAAAACCGCCGCAAGATCGAAAGCGACGGCAAAATTTTGCAAGATAATTTAGAGCGCAGCGGCTCGCACGGCGAGCAAAACCGCGGCTTGCAAAATTTTTCCTCTGAAAAAGATCCGATGCAGAGCATAAAAGAGCAAAACGATAGGGCGGCGCAGGAGCTTAAGATACGAAATCAAAAGCTGCGAGGCAATTCAAAAAGGCGCTAAAAGCCCCGCGCTCGTTTATCGCTTTTTAAGTAAAGTTTCTATAAAATCTCCGCTTTACATTTTCTTAAAGGAACAGTTATGAAAAGAACGTACCAACCCCACAATACCCCTAAAAAGCGTACTCACGGCTTTCGCGTCCGTATGAAAACAAAAAACGGCCGCAGAGTTTTAAGCGCAAGACGCGCTAAAGGCAGAAGAAGATTGGCTGCGTAGGCGAATTTGCTGCGATAAGCGATAGCAGGGTTTTTTCGGAGGTTTATAAAAGTGCGGCAAAGTGGCATTGCGAATGCGCTGTTGTGTATTTTTTGGCTAGCGAGCAGCGTAAATTTAGCGCAGTCGCCAGTAAAAAAATAGGCAATTCAGTTACGCGAAATTACGCTAAAAGACGTTTGCGCGCAGCGTTTTATAATCAAAAAGACGCCATTGTTAGCGGAATTTTTATATTAATCGCAAAAAAGCAGATCATAGATATGAGCTTTGACGACATCGAGCGAAATTTAAAATGGGCGTTTAAAAAGATCGGCGCAGCAAAATGAAGAGATTTTTTATAGCCGCGATCGGGTTTTATCGAAAATTTATTTCGCCCGCGTTTCCGCGCTGTTGCCGTTATTATCCGAGCTGTTCGGAATACGCGCTTTATGAGTTTAAGTTTAACGGCGTCTTTGGCGCGCTCTGCGCTGTAACGGCTAGAATTTTAAGATGCAATCCGCTCTTTAGCGGCGGCATAGATTATCCGATAATCGCGCGAAATTTCAAATTTTGCGTATTTTCAAAAGCCTGCGAAGGCGGCTTTAACGCGCGCGCGGAGAAATTTAAGCTTTGGTTTATACCATATAAAAAAAATAGATATTACGTCATACGACTAGGAGAAAATAGTGCTAGATAAACTTCCTCAATCAAAGCGCCTTGCTATCGCAATAGCAACTGCGCTCATATTTTTTGTAGCTTACGATCATTTTTATTTATCAAAAATTCGCGCTGCTATGGAGGCAAATGCAACCGCGGCGCAAATCGCGCAAAAAAATGCCGCCAAGTCCGCTCCGCAAACTTCCGCCGCTGGCGTGAGCGCGCAGGGAGCGAATTTAAATACCACAAATTCCATCTCTGCACCGTTAGTGCGCGTGGTCGGAAAAGAAGCGAATTTTACGATCGACGGACTTGGTCGCATAAGCTCGTATATACTAAACGATGCTAAATTCCGTGACGAAAACGGCGATGCGATAAATTTAATTGATCCTAAATCACATTCTAAACCGCTTGAGATGCGCTTCGAGGACGCGGCGTTGAATGCAATGGCTTTCGATACTCCTTACAGCGCTTCATCTGGCGAGCTGGACGTACGAAACGGGGAGGCTAGCGTTACGTTAAGTCAAAGTTTAGGCGCCGTTAGCATAAATAAAATTCTTACCTTTTATCCAAATGGTAGTTATAAATTGGATCTGAAGTTAAGCGGCAATGCGCGTTATTTTATCAGCCCTGGCTCGCGCCCGAACGTAGAAGTAGATAGCTATACGGTTCACGGCGTCATCGTAGGAAAACCTGGCGAAGCAGGAATTTCAGATAAAATCGCTTCATTTTTTACAGGCTCGCAGGCTATAAACGAAAGCGTAGAAATTTTTAAAGATGGTGATGTGGATAAAAACGAGCGAATAAGTGGCGTAAATATCGCTGCAAGCTCCGATCGCTATTATACGACGCTATTTTACGGAGAGAGCTTGAATGCGACCGTGACTGACGCAGATAAAATTTCGCAGGTTTTCATAAGCTCGGACGGCGATCTTAGTCTTACGGGCTATATCGGCGCGAAAGATCACGCGACGCTAAGCTCGATAAATCCTGCTCTTACGCACATTATCGAATATGGCTGGTTTACCTTCATCGCCCGCCCGATGTTTAAATTTCTAAACTGGCTGCACGGCTATATCGGTAACTGGGGCTGGTCGATCGTCGTGCTTACGCTCATCATCCGCCTAATCTTATTCCCGCTAAGTTACAAGGGAATGCTATCTATGAATAAGCTAAAAGATCTGGCGCCTAAGATGAAGGAGCTTCAGGAGAAATATAAGGACGATAAGCAGAAGCTGCAGATGCATATGATGGATCTGTATAAGAAAAATGGCGCCAATCCGATGGGCGGCTGCTTGCCGATTTTACTTCAGATACCGGTATTTTTCGCGATCTATCGCGTGCTGCTTAATGCGATCGAGCTAAAGGGCGCGGAGTGGGCGCTGTGGATCCACGATCTGTCGCTTAAAGATCCATATTACATCCTGCCGATTACGATGGGAATTTTGATGTTTTTGCAGCAAAAGATCACGCCGACTACGTTTACCGATCCGATGCAAGAGAAGATGATGAAATTCTTGCCGCTCATTTTTACGGTATTTTTCGTAATGTTTCCTGCTGGTCTTACGCTATACTGGACGGTAAATAATTTCTGCTCCATTATCCAGCAATATGTCATTAATAAAGCCTTTGCTAGGCATAAACAAGCTCAAATAGCGGAGAAAAAATCATGATAATTGAAGCAGAAAATTTAAAAGACGCATATAATAAAGCAGCAGCTGAGCTGGAATGTTCAGTAACGCAACTTAATGTGCGCGTGCTGCAGCATCCAAGCGGCGGATTTTTGGGCTTTTTTAAGAAAAATGCCGTAATCGAAGCTGTCCTAGAAGGGGAAAAATTTAGCGAAAGCGCAGAGCTTAACGCCTCGCAAAACAAAGCCGGCAAAGCGGAGAAAAAGCAGGGCGATAAATCGGAGCCGCAAAGCCCGCGCACCGCACATCCTAAACATCGCAAAGAAAAGCAAAAAGCCGTCGTAACCGATGAAAATTTAATCGAGATCAAAGAGAAGCTCTCGGCGCTTTTTGGATCGAGCGAGTTTAAGATCGAAGTGAGCGAAGTTAGCAAAATCGACGAAAACAGCATTTATATCAAGCTTGACGGCGAGGATAGCGCGCTTTTGATAGGCAAAGAGGGGCACCGCTACAAGGCTCTTTCGTATATGATCTATAATTGGATCAGCATAAGATACAACCTCGCAGTCGTGTTTGAAGTCGCAGAATTTTTACAAAACCAAAGAAAATTTATCGACTCCTACGTCGATGCGCTCGTACAAAAATCGGGCGATGAGCGTATCGTGACTAAGAGCTTTGACGGAGCGTTCGTTAAAATCGTAGCCGATAAGCTAAAGCAGGCCTATCCGGATCGCATAGTCGGTATAAAATCCACGCGCAACGGCAAAATCGTCATCGTAGACGAAAAAAGCTAACGATGAACGAAACTATCGCCGCTATCGCTACGGCTCACGGTATCGGCGGAATCTGCATAGTTAGAATTTCAGGCGGCGATGCTCTGCGTATCGCGCTAGCTATCTCGCATCGCAGCCGCCTTGAGCCGCGCCGCGCGACGCTTGTCGATCTTTTTGACGCAAGCGGCGAAATTTTCGGCGAGGCGATACTGATATATTTCAAATCCCCACATAGCTTTACCGGCGAGGACATAGTCGAGATCCAAACTCACGGCGGCTTCGTCGCATCCTCTCTAGCTCTTGAAGCGGCGGTATCGCTGGGCGCTCGCATAGCGCATCCAGGCGAGTTTAGCAAGCGAGCTTTTTTGAACGATAAAATGGATCTTAGCAAAGCCGAAGCCATAAGCGATCTTATAAATTCGCGCTCGCAAAGTGCGGCTAAAATTTTAGCTAGAAACCTGCGCGGCGAGCTAGCAGACTTCGTCGCAAATCTGCGCGCGGCTCTGGTTAAGACGCTAGCTTTTGTCGAGGTTTGCATCGACTACGCAGAGGACGATCTGCCTTCTGATGTGCTGCAAAGCTCGCAAAAGATGCTGGATGAAAATATAAAAAGCCTGGAAAAAATCACCCGCATAAGCCGCAGCCGCAAGGGGCTAATCGAGGGCTTTAAGGTGGCGATCGTAGGCAGGCCCAACGTCGGCAAATCAAGCATACTAAACGCGCTTTTAAATTTCGAGCGCGCTATCGTGAGCGACGAAGCGGGCACTACGCGCGATCTCATCGAAGAAAGCCTGCATATAGGCACTCATCTAATCCGTATAGTCGATACCGCAGGTATCAGACACAGCGGCTCAAAGCTCGAGAGTATCGGCATTTCATATTCTCTTCGCGCTGCAAGCGAGGCAGACGTGATTTTGGCAGTGTTTGACGCAAGTCGCGAATGGGACGCCGAGGACGCGCAGATCCTAAAAATATTGCGCGAACAAAAAGACAAAAAAATCATCTACGTTTTAAACAAATGTGACTTGCCGCGTAAATTTCATCCTAGCACTGAGGATCTTGGCGAGGATTTAGAGGCTTTTTCTGAAAAAAATTTCGCAGCCGAAAATCCCATATCAGAGAATTTCACAGCCGAAAATTTAAAGCAAAGTCGGACCTGCGACGCTTCTTTAAATTCTTGCGCGCAGAATTTAAAAGCTAAAAATTTAAAACATGACTTAAGCGCGCAAAATTTTACTTCCACAAATTCCGCGCCTACAAGCAAAGCAGCTCTTGTAAATTTTATAAATCCAATGGAACAGAATTCCGCCGCAAAAGCGGGATTAGTGGCACCAAATACCGAGCGCGCTACTGCAAGCTGTGCTGCGGAGAATTTTACGAAAGATGATTCCAAACAAAATTCTGCAAATTCCATCGCGCCTAGTAGCTCTGCAATAAATTCCGCTGGGCAAAATACCCAAGCGAATTCCATTTTTGCGCCGCTTGAAATTTCTGCAAACGAGGGCGTGGATAAAATTTTAACCGCGCTTGAGAGCTACTTAAATTCTCAAAATTTCGATGGTCTTATGCTAAGCAACGAGCGGCAAATTCTATCTTGCGAGAGCGCGCTTGCGGCTCTTAAAAATGCGAGCGAGCGCCTGGCTTGCGGCGAGCTTGAGCTTTTTGCATTTGAGATAAATCGCGCGATTGAGGCGATTGCACGTATTTCGCGTCCATTTGAGCGAGATGAAATTTTAGACGAAATGTTTAGCAATTTTTGCCTCGGCAAATAGCGTTTTAGCTACTAATTAGCCAAAATTCAATATAATCTCGCATTTAAAACGAGGTCTTTATGAAGGAAAAAATCCAATATTTTTTGGCGCTGGGTCTGATAAAATTTGCAAAATTCGCGCCGAAAAGCTTCATATTCGCATTTTTCGATAAGCTCGCACTTTTTGCATCGTGGAAGCTTAGCAGGCGCGTTAAAGTCGCACAAGACAACCTTCGCGCCGCCTATCCGCAAAAAAGCGAAAGTGAGCTTCATGCTCTTGCGATCGAGAATTTTCGCAGTATCGCTAGGACGCTTACCGACACGCTTTTATTTTACAATGGTAGACTAAAATTTGATGATCTGATTTCAAACGGCGAGCAGGCGCTAGAGCGTGTCCGAAAGCTAAAAGGTGATAATCCGCACGGGATTTTATTTTTTACGGCGCATTTTGGAAATTGGGAAATTCTAGCTAATTTTTTCGGCGCCAATGGCTTTCCTGTCTCGGTAGTCGGGCGTCGCAGCGATAATGAGTTGATCGAAGAGCGGCTAGTGGCGCCGTTTCGCGAGCGCTACGGCAACGATCTCATTTATAAAGACGATGCGATGCGCAGGCTCGTGCAGGCGCTAAAGCAGGGGCGCAACGTAGGCATTCTGCCCGATCAAAAGCCGGGCCCTAAAAACAGCCTGATTACGACATTTTTCGGACGGCAATGCTACACCACGAAGACTATCGCGTCGCTTTATTTGAAATTTCGCCCCGTGCTGATACCAATTTTTGCGCGCCGCGGAGAGGATGATCGATACGAGATCGTGATCAAGGATTTCCCGCCGCTACCTGAGGGGCTAAATAAGGACGAGGCCGAGCTGTTTATCACGCAAAAGTGCAACGACATTTTCGAAGAGGTCGTGCGAACTGCGCCGCAGCAGTGGTTTTGGATACATAAACGATGGAAGATGGACTGATGGCGCGGCAAATTTCAAGAGGCGAGAGCAGACGGGGCGCCATAAGAAATTTATCCGCGCCGCAGGGCTTGCGCCTTTTTGCAAAAGAGCAAAGCGTCGTAAATTTAGGCGCCGCCGCGCGAGAAGGTAAAATTTTAAATCGCGAAAATTTCGTAGCGATCGCCGCCGCGCGAGAGAGCAAAAATTCGGATTTCAAAAATTTTATATCGTTTTGCGGTGGCTCTTCTTGTGCTTTGCGGCGTGAAAGCTTTAGTGATAAAAATTTAAGATCGGGTGCCTCAGATTACGCGTGGCACGCAGGCGGCGGGTCATTAAATTTAAACAGCGAAAACTCCGCTGCAAATCCGTCCGCCCCAAAAAATCCGCATCGAAAAGCGCTCATCTTAAGCGACGGCCGCAAGGGGCACGAGAACCAAAGTATCGCATTTTGCGAGCTAAAAGGGCTTGAGTTTTGCATTTACAAGATCGCTTACGCAAACAAGCTTCTTAAACTCTGCTCCTACGCGCTTGATTTTTTTGGGCTTTATTTTAAAATTTTTAAGTGCGATCTTGGCGGGAGTGGCATGGCGGCGGACTGCAAAAACGGATCAAATTTAAATAATACCTCTTTAAATAGCCCCGCTGCATCAGATAGCGCAAATTTAGACGCTGCATCAGATCGCAATTTAAATTTCGCAGATTTCGATCTGTTCGTAGGCGCGGGCTCTACGATCTATTACGCGCTGAAATTTTACGCGCGCAGATACGTAAAGCCGAGTATAGCGCTAATGTATCCGAAGGGCTACCGCAAGGATTTTAGCGTCATCATCGCAGGCGCGCATGACCGCCCAAAGCCGCGCGCAAATCTTAAAATTTCGCCCGTCTCGCTTAGTTTTTCGCGCCCGCAGGGGCTGTATAAGCCGCAGCGCAAATCCATTGGATTTATCATCGGCGGGCCGAATTCCTGCTTTGAGATGGGAGATGAAATTTTAAAGCAGATCGAGGGCGTAAGGGCGCAGTTTGCGGACTGCGAGTTTGCGCTAACGACCTCTCCGCGCACGCCGCGGGCTACCGAGAGCGCGCTAGAAAAACTCGGCTGGGATTACAGCGTGATTTATAGCCGAGAGCCCGTAAATCCGATCGGCGATTTTTTGGCGCAGTGCGAGTGGGTTTTTATTAGCGAAGACAGTGTCTCGATGATAAGCGAGGCCGTATCTAACGGGAGCGCGAGCGTAGCTATTTTGAACCTAAAGCGCAAAGACGCTCATAATAAATTTGACGATTTTATAAGCGCTCTCGTTTCTACGGGTCATGCTAGGCGCTACGATGAAGCGCTAAAAAAGACCGCAAAGTACGATCTGAAGGCGTTTGTGAGGGAGATAAAAATATGAGGGTTGTGCAAATCCTGCCAGAGCTGAACGAAGGCGGCGTCGAGCGCGGCGTAGTCGAGCTAAATAGAGAGTTTGCACGGCGCGGCATCGAAAATTTCGTTATCAGTAACGGCGGCAAATTGGCGCCAAAGATAGAAAAAGATGGCGGCGTGCACGTGCAACTCGACGTTTGCTCCAAAAGTATCCTAAGCGCTCCGGCGCGCGTTTTAAAGCTACGTAAAATTTTAAGCGAGATCGCTCCCGACATCGTGCATGTCCGCTCCCGCGTGCCGGCGTGGCTGGTTAAATTTGCCCATCCCAAAGCAAAGATCGTAAGCACCGTGCATGGGATAAATTCCGTAAATTTCTACAGCAAAATCATGACGGATGCGGACGCGATCATCTGTCCTAGCGGATATGCGCGCGATCACGTGGTGCGAAGCTACAGCACGGATGCAGCCAAGATCACAATCATTCCGCGCGGCATCGATCTAGAAAAATTTAATCCCAAAAATTTAGACGAGCGCTTTATCGCGGAATTTAGACAGAATTTTAACCTCGCGCAGGATGATTTCATCGTCTCAAGCATTGGGCGCATTACGCAGATTAAGGATTACAAAACCCTGATCCGCGCCGCGGCTTTAGCAAGTGAACAAAAGCTTAAAATTTTGATCGTAGGCGGCGTGAGAGCGGATCGCGACGAGTATTTTTCCGAGCTAAAATCGCTCGTAGCTGAGCTTGGCCTGGACGAGCGCGTAATTTTTGCAGGCTCGCAGAGCAAGGTAGCCGAGATTTACTCGCTCTCGTCGGTCACGGTAAGCGCTTCGAGCAAGCCCGAGAGCTTCGGGCGCTCAATGGCTGAGGCGATCGCGCTAAACTGTCCCGTGATCGCGACCCGTCACGGCGGCGCGCTGGATATCGTAAGAGAGGGCGAAAACGGTTATTTTTTTGACGTGGGCGATGCGCAGGCGTTAGCGGAGCTGTTTGCCCCCGCGCGCGAGCTGAAATTTGACGGCTACGGCTACGTTTCGCAAAACTTCAGCCTAGAGCAGATGGTAGAAAAAACGATAAAGGTTTATGAGAGTTTAATATGAAAAAATTTTTTTACGAAAACGCGCCTAGCGGCTGGAGAATCACATTTTTAACGCTGCTGCTTCTTTGGTGCGCGTCCCTATTTTTTAAAAACGCGGTCTATCAGATCTCCTTTGCAGCGCTAAATTTACTCTTTTTGGTGCATCTATTGTATTTTAAAAACTACGCAATCCTAAGCGAAATTTTGAAAAAAACGCGATTTATCGCGATCTGCTTCGTCTGTTTAGTGGCGACGCTAGCGATCTCAAACCTCCTAAACGAGGCTGTTATCTCAAAAAAAGCATGGCAGAGCACGCTATTTTTCATCCTTCGATACGGCACTATATTTTTGACGCTTTGCTATTTTTACAAGCTTAAATTCTTTGATCAGAGCGTCGTTTTTGCCTTTTTGTTCGTGGGGCTTGGAATTTTATCGGCGAGCGCGATCTATCAGTTTGTAAGTAGTCCCGATGCGATCGTCTTTTCAAGCGACTCTGTTCGCGGAGGTCTTAGCGGAGCGCTTTCGAACCGCAATATTTTAGGGCTTTTTATGGGCTTTGGGCTCTGCCTTAGCGCGGTGGCGATACGGCGGCCTTTATCGCTTAAATTTGCGGCTCTATTTTTGTTTGCATTTTTTATGATCTTTTCATTTTCCAGAGCGGCGTGGGTCGGCGCGTTCTGCGCGCTCGCGTTTTACGGCGCGCTAAATTTAAAGAGCCTAAACAAAAAATACCTGCTTTTCACGGTAGGCTTTATCGCGATTTTTGCTGTTTTGCTTGCGCTTTCGCCGTCGTTTGAGCAAAGGCTAGCCGCGCTATTTAGCGGCGATTCTTCAGGCAGGACCGTGATTTGGAGCTATATTTTAGAAATGGCGCAGCAAAAGCCTATCTTAGGCTACGGACTGGGCTCATATATAAATTTGCCGGGCTCCCCGGTTCTTGAGCATCCCGAATACAACGCACCGCATAATTTATTTTTAGAAATTTTACTTTATAGCGGCGCACTCGGCCTCATCTTTTACGGCGCGATCCTATTTAGCGTTTTTAAGGAGTGCATTCAAAGCAGGCAGTTTGGGGTTCTTGCGCTTCTAATCTATCTTTTGATAGATTGCCAGTTCGATCACGGCGCGTATCTGTCGAAAGAAGCGCTAAGTCTGGCTACGATTTTGAGCTTTTTGGCATATCGCACGAGGATCGAGCGATGATTTACGCGGCGGTTTTGGCTTTTGCGGCAGCGGCGCTTTTTACGTGGTTTTGCCTGCGCTTTGCGTGGTGGGCGAAGGATCTGCCTTACGAGTATCCGCGCGTGCTGATGTATCATATGATCCGCGCGCATCTGCCAAAGCATGCTTCTAAATTTAACCGCCTGCGCGTAGAGCCCGCCGCGTTTGAAAAACAGCTTGCGTGGCTGAAGCGAAACGGCTTTACGAGCTACACTCTAAGTGAGCTTGCGAGTTTGGATAGCAAGCCTGTAAAGGCGGTTTGCATTACTTTCGACGATGGGTATCGCGATAATCTTACGGGCGCCCTGCCTCTTTTGCAAAAATACGGCTTTAAGGCGACGATTTTCATCGTGAACCGGCGCTTTGACGGGAATTGGGCGACCGATAAAGATCTGAAAAAGCCAAGCGACGAGCTAAATCGCGAGCAGATGCTAAGCGACGAGGAGGTCCGCGAGCTCTTGCAAAGCGGCCTCATCGAGATCGGCTCGCATACGCTCGATCACGCAAACTTGACTAGCTTGGACGCGGCAGAACAGCTGCGCCAGATGAGCGAATCAAAGCGCGAAATAGAGGCGAAATTTGAGATTTCTTGCAGCGCCTTTGCCTATCCGTTCGGCTTTTACGACGAGATTAGCGTGTGCTGCGCGCGCGAGGCGGGATTTAGCTGCGCCGTTACAACGCAAAACGACGTGTTGCGCCCTCACTACTCAAATTTTGAAATTCCGCGTATCATGGTTAGCGGCAGGCAGGGGCTTTTTAGCTTCATTTTGAAGATGAAGAAGGGCAGAAATAGATGAAAATCGCCTATCTTTGCTGCTCCAGATTTTACGGCGGCGTCGAAAAGATCGTGATCGACTCGCTAAATGAGCTTTGCAAAAGCGAGCAGGTAGCGCTCATCGTGCCCGATAGATGCGAGTTTTTGCAGCGCTTGGATGCTCGCGTGCAAATTTATCAGTACAGAAGCCGCGACAAGCGCTACAATCCGTTTTTGTTCGTTGAAATTTATCGGTTTTTACGCTCGGGCGGATTTGAAATTTTACATTCGCATGGCGCCAAAGCCGCACAGATCGGCTTCGTGGTAGAAAAATTTTTAAATCTTAAGCTTGTCGCGACCAAACACAACGACCGAAAAGCGCCCGTTTTCGATCGCGTGCAAAACGTCATCGCAGCCTCGCGCAAGGTCGCGACCACGATAAATCACGCCGCAAAGGTGATATATTTCGGCATAGAGCCGCAACAGGAGTTTGCAAATCATGAAATTCTCGCGCTCTGCAAGGATACGGAGGGTGCCGCAAACGAAGCGCCGAAGGAAACAAAGGATGCGCGCGACGACTCGGCTGGTACTGCGGACACGTCGCAAGATACGCCTGGCGTTGCATTTGCGTCGCAAGATACGCCTGATAGGGCGAGTGTATCGCAAGATAGGGCTTTGGATGCGGACGCATCGCAAAATAAGACTAGTAGCGTATTCGTATCGCAACAGGGCGCAAACGCGGCGGCGAAAAATTTTAAATTTAGCATCGTCGCGGTCGGCAGGCTCGATAAGATCAAGGGTTTTGATCTTTTGATCCGCGCCGTAAGCGAGCTAAAATTTGATTTCGAGCTTAAAATTTACGGTCAGGGCGACGAGAGGCAAAATTTGCAAAATTTAATCGATTCGCTAAATTTGCAGGATCGCGTGCGGCTGTGCGGCTTTTGCGACGACGTTGCGGCGGCTCTGAGCGCGTCGCACCTGCACGTCATCAGCTCGCGCAAGGAAGGCTTTCCGGTGATTTTGATCGAAGGTATTTTTTATTCGCCCGTGCTGATCTCTACCCGCGTGGGTGGAATTTCGGAAATTTTAAGCGAGGAGTTTTTATGCGAGGCGGCGGATCTGGGCGCTAAAATAGATGAAATTTACCGCACTTACGGCAAATACGCCCGGGCTTTTGCGCAAAAACACGCTGGTCTTAAGCAAACTTTGACGCTGCAAAATTATATTAGCTCGCTTAAAAATTACTACGAGGAGCTGTTATGCGAAGCCTAAAGATCGTGCATTGCGGCATTTTCAACGAATATGACGACGGCAGTTTTTTCTACGGCATGGAGCGCAAGATCAGCCACGGTCTCATCCGCGGCGGACACTTCGTCTATGATTTTAGCTACCGCGATTGGGAGCGGAGCCTGCGCTTTTGCGGGCTGAAAAACAGCGGCTTAAAAAAGATGAACGCCAAGCTCGTGCGTATCTGCGAAAACATTGGCGTCGATCTGCTTTTAATCGGCAAGGGCGAAAAGATCGGTCTTAGCACGCTGCGAGCGATAAAATCGGCGCTTCCTAAGATCAAAATCGCGATCTGGTACGTCGATCACCTGCAAGAAAAACGGGAATTTTTCGAAAAGCTAAGCTTCGTCGACGTGTTTTTTTGGGCGAATGCGCTGAGGCTGCGCGATCTTTCGGCGAGATACGGCGCGAAATTCGCCTTTTTTCCAAACATCTCCGACGTGGCGTTTGATAGACGCCTAGACGCCGCTAAAACGACCGACGTGATCTACATAGCGCGTGATTATAAAGAGGACGTGAGGTATAAATTTGCGCTTTTGCTGCGCGATTTTTGCGAAAAAGAAGGGCTTAGGCTTAAAATTTTTGCGAGCCTCGGCGCGCCTGCCGTATTCGGCGATAAATTTCATTGCGAGATCGCGGCTGCGAAGATTGCGATAAATTTTAATCGCGACGACGAGCTTGAGTGCGCGCACGCTCATAAATTGCTCGGCGCGAGCGACCGCATGGCGCAGTTTTTGGGCTGTGGCGTCTGCACTTTTAGCCCCAAGATCGCGGGGTTTGAGCGGCTTTACGAGGACGGCTCGGAGATAGTTTATTTTGATGATCCTGCGGATTGCTTTTCAAAGATCAAACGCCTCCTTTCTAGCGGCGAATACGCGCACATCGCGCAGCGCGGCAGAGCTAAGACGCTAAGGATCGCAAATGCCGCCCGAGTGGCAAAATTTATGCTTGAGACGATCTTTGAAGAGAGCTTTGGCGCAGATGCCTGCGGTGAAATTTCTGATGAAAAATGCAGCGAGAGCGGCGGCGAACGTTACGACGCACCAAACGGAAGAGATAAAAGCGAGCGGAGCGATTTTTACAGTGAGCCTTACGAGTGGCGCGAGTTCGTCTATAAAAACGGAGAGAAATTCAGATGATTTATTTTGCGGCTTTTTTGATCTTGGCCGCCGCGGTGGGCGTTTCGCTGCGGTATAACTGGTGGCGGATCCCGCAGGGCTGGCATAAGGCGCGGGTGCTGATGTATCATAGTGTAGAGGAGCACAAGGGCGATAAATTCGATAAATGGCGACTAAAGCCTGCGGATTTTGAAAGACAGATCGCGTGGCTTGCGAAAAATGGCTTTGAAAGCTTTAAGCTTAGCGAGCTTATCGCGCTAGATCGGCTGCCTAAAAAGGCGGTTTGCATCACATTCGATGACGGGTTTGAAAATAATTTTACTAACGCTTTTGAAATTTTGAAAAAATATGATTTCAAAGCGAGCATATTTTTGGTGCCGGACGCCGCGCAAAACGACTGGGAGCGCGCTAATACGACCCATCTTGCGCGGATGCTAAGCGAGGAGCAAATTTTAAAAATGCAAGCAAGCGGGCTGGTGGAGTTCGGCGCGCATACGATGCATCACGTAAATTTAGACCTTACTTACGCGAGCGATCCGCAGCTAGCCGTAGATGAGATCATCACGTCCAAGGCTCGCGTAGCAGGTATTTGCGCTCAGCCTTGCGAGGTGTTTGCCTACCCCTACGGTAAATTTAACGACGAAATTTTAAATATCGCCAGATCAAATTTTAAAGGCGCGGTGGTCGTCAAGCGCGGACTTTACGAGGCGGGCGACGACAAATACGCCGTAAAGCGTATCGGCATTTTAGGCACGGAGGGGTTTTTTGATTTTTGGCTGAAATTTACGAGGATAAGGAACAAACTATGATTAAAGCGTCCGTTTATGCGATAGTGATGAATGAGGAGCGCCACATCGAGCGTATGCTGCGTAGCGTGGCGGATTTTGCCGAGATCATAATTGTCGATAGCGGCAGCACTGATGCCACGCTGCAAATCGCGCGTAAATTTACCGATAAAATTTACCACCACGACTGGCAGGGCGAGGGGGTGCAGAAAAACTACGCATTTTCGCTCTGCAGCAACGAATGGGTGCTAAATCTCGACGGCGACGAGGAGGTAAGTCCTGAGCTAAAGGGCGAGATAGAGGAGTTTATGAGCCAGAGCGATTACTCGGCGCTGGATATTAAATTTCATGAATACTCGCTAGGGCGCAAGTGCTCGGATCTAGTGCGCAAAAATACTCATATTCGCTTCTTTCGTAAGGAGTGCGGCGAGTATAAAAATATGGGGGTGCACGCGCAAATTTCGATCATAAAAGGCGCGGTGAAAAAGAGCAAATTTTGCATCAACCATTTTAGCGAAAAGCCGATCGCCGAGCTCGTTATGAAAAATAACAACTACTCCACGCTGCGCGCGCAGGGGGATTTTGAGAAGGGCAAAAAGCCGAGCCTTGCGAAGCTTTTGCTGATCTATCCGTTTGCGTTTTTTAAATCGTACATTTTGCGCAGATCGCTTTTTGACGGGCGTAAGGGATTTATCACGGCAAACATTAACGCGTTTTACGCGTTTTTAAAAGAGGCGAAACTTTACGAGAAGTATCTTAAAAAGGGCGAAGATTAATCGAAATGATAGAAAATTTTAGTTATCATTGGAACCTAAATTTAACGGCGAAAAGGGCGAAAAAATGGATAAAAAAGTAGTAGCGGCACATAAAATTTCAGACGAAGAATATGAAAAAATTTTAAAAATTTTAGGTCGCGAGCCGAATTTACTCGAGCTTGGGATTTTTAGCGCGATGTGGAGCGAGCACTGCAGTTACAAATCGAGTAAGAAATACCTTAACGGCTTTCCGACCAAGGCGCCTTGGGTCATCCAGGGTCCCGGCGAAAATGCAGGCATCATCGACATCGGCGGCGGCATGGCGGCGGTTTTTAAGATGGAAAGCCACAACCACCCAAGCTTCATTGAGCCGTTTCAGGGCGCTGCGACCGGCGTGGGCGGGATATTGCGCGATATCTTTACGATGGGTGCGCGCGTCGAGGCCAATATGAACTCGCTTCGTTTCGGCGAGGTGCGAGGAAGAAGCGAGAATGCCAGGAAACAGCGCTATCTGCTAAAAGGAGCAGTTGCCGGCATCGCGCACTACGGCAACTGCATGGGCATTCCTACGATAGGCGGCGAGACGAGCTTCGATAAGAGCTTTGACGGCAATATTTTGGTTAATGCCTTTGCTCTAGGTATCGTTAAAAAGGATGAAATTTTCTACGGCAGGGCCGAAGGCGTGGGCAATAGCGTGATCTACGTGGGCTCCAAAACCGGTCGTGACGGGCTCGGCGGAGCCGTGATGGCGAGCGATAGTTTTAATGACGCGAATAAATCTCTGCGCCCGACCGTGCAGGTGGGCGATCCATTCGCCGAAAAGCTGCTGATGGAAGCGTGCTTGGAGCTTTTTAAAACCGACTACGTCGTGGGTATCCAGGATATGGGCGCAGCGGGACTTACTTCAAGCAGCTTTGAGATGGCGGGGCGCAGCGGCAGCGGCATGAGATTAAATTTGGACCGTGTACCGATGCGCGAGGAGGGGATGAGCCCGTATGAGCTGATGCTAAGCGAGAGCCAAGAGCGCATGCTGATCTGCGCCAAAAAGGGCTGCGAGGAGAAAATCAAAGAGATTTTTGCTAAATGGGATCTGGATGCCGCCGTCATCGGCGAGGTGACGGATAGCGGCAAGATGGAGCTTTTTTGGCACGGCGAGCTAGCAGGCGTTATCCCGATCGAGCCGCTTAGCGAGGCGGCGCCCGTGCTGGATCGCCCGATAAAAGAGCCTGCATATATGGCGCAGATCGCGGGGCAAAATTTATGCGGCTGCGGTGCAAGCGAGCGCGAGCTGGACGCGGCGTTTGATAAAATTTTTGAGGACCCCGAAGTGCTAAATAAATCCTACATCTACGATCAATATGACGCCAACGTAGGGTTAAATTCTGCCAAGCGTCCCGGTATGCTGGGCGCTGCGGTAATGCGAGTTAAGCAAAACGGCGTCAAGCTCGCGATGGCTGCGGACTGCAACACGCGGATGAATTACGTCCATCCTCGCATAGGCGCGGCGCTCGCGGTAGCGTCGGCGGGGCGAAAGGTCGTGATGAGCGGCGCGACGCCTCTAGCTATCACCGACTGCCTAAACTACGGCAATCCGCAAAATCCAGAGGTTATGTGGCAGTTCGCGCAGGGCTGCGAGGGGATCAAGCAGGCTTGCGCCGCGCTAAATACCCCCGTCGTAAGCGGCAACGTAAGCCTGTATAACGAAACGGGCGGCGTTAGCATCCAGCCCACTCCCGCGATCGTCTGCGTGGGCACAAACGAGGGCGAGATCATCCCTAGCGATTTTTGCGCTAGCGGCGTGAGCGTCTATCTGGCGGGTGACACGAAGGGCGTTTTTGCGGGCTCGCTTTATATGAAAGCGGTGGAAAACCGCGTCGCAGGCAGCTTGCCTGAGTTAAATTTAAAAGCAGAGCGCGCTTTGTGGGACTTCGCGATCGAGGCTGGCAGGAGCGGGGTTTTGGAATTTGCAAATTCCGTAGGAATCGGCGGCGTGGCGATTACGCTAGCTAAGATGGCGTGCGTAGGCGGTATCGGCGGCGAGTTTGAGATGAGCTGCGACGATAGTAGAGATATTTTCGATGAGAGCTTTTCGCGCGCGATTTTCGGCGTACGCGACGAGGCGAAATTTAAAGAGCTGGCCGCAAAATACGGGCTAAGCTTGATGCGTCTAGGCATCAGCGGCGGCGAAGCGTTTCGCATAAATTCCGTCCGTAAAAATCTAAAGGCGTTAAAAGAAATTTACTTCGGCGAGTTTGCTAAGATCGTAAAGAGCGAAGACTAGCGCGTGCTTAGCATCATATTCCTTTTAATCGCGCTGTATATTTTCGCGCAGATCGGCGGGGCTCTCAGCAACTCCGGCTATCGCGGCAAGGCGCAAATGCAGCTAGCAGAGGCTAAAATTTTAGTAGCGCTTCTGGCCAAGGTCGCCAAAAGCGACGGGTACGTAAGCGAGTCCGAAGCTGCGATGATAAGCGAAATTTTAGACGATTTGGTGCGCCAAATGGGCGCCGGCGAACGCGAACGCCAGGCGCTGAAGCTCGTTTATAAGCTCGAGAAAGAAAATCTCGCAAACGTACGCGAGCTCGCCGAGAAATATAACCAAACCTACCGCCCGAGCCCGAGCCGCAAAACGGGGCTAATCTATTTCTTTTTAAATTTAGCCTACGTCGATCGCGGTTTTAGCGCGGCAGAGCGGCGCACGATCTCGCAGATTTGTGACGGATTGGGCATTGCGGAGCATATCCAAAGCCAGATATTCGCGACCTTTGAGCGCAGTTTTTACGGCACATATTACGAAAACGGCGGCTCGCAAAGCAGCTCCGCTTACGACGAATACGACGGCTATAGCACAAGAAGCGGCGGGTATTGGGACAAATACGGCGGCAGAAGCACGGGTGGCTACGGAAGCAGCAGTTACGGCGGTGGCACCGGCTACGGCTATGGCGGCACGGCGGGTTCGGGCTATGGAGGCTCGCAAAGTTCAGGCGGCTCATACGGCGGGTATTCGAGTGGATCGCAGGGCTCCGCCAAAAGCAAAAGAGATCCGTATGAAATTTTGGGGCTCTCCAAGGACGCTACGTTTAGCGAGATCAAGAAAAAATATCGCGAGCTCGTGAAAAAATACCACCCCGACATCCTGATGGGCAAGGGCGCGGACGAGGAGATCATCCAGGAGGGCACGAAGAGGCTTCAGGAGATCAACGAGGCGTATAAAATTTTAAAGGAGCGCTTCGGCGAGAAGTAGGGCGAGCAAATTTTAAAATTTGAGGGCGCAAAACGCCTTGAAATTTTGAGGTAGGGCTCGCGATACGGCGACAAGGTGCGGCGAAGGAATTTTAAGGCGCGCAGACAAGAGCAGATTAAATCCGCGGCGCCAAATTAGATTTAAGGAGTGATGAATGAAAAATTTCATAATTTTTGCCGTTTTGGCGGCACTGCTTGGAGGATGCGCGAGCAAAAAAGACCAAAACGGAATTGCCGACTCGGAAGATATCGCAATGTTAAGCTTTGACAAAAATATTTCCACCAGATACCGAGCCCATAACGGAAAACTTTATAAAAATGGCAAAGTGTTAGGCAAATATCTTACGGCACCGGGACTTGGTATGCAGATTTATACGGATGAAATGGGAAATGGTTATATAGATCCCAGTGCGATAAAGGAACATAATTCTAAAAAAATTACGGAGATAATATTCGTTCCGAACGAATTTATTAAAGTGATCTCTTATAGCCATAATGACGGCGTTTGTAAAGCATTGTCCGCAGGAAAATATGTACATATAAAGGAGTATATCACTATATATTCACGAGGTGAGCCGATCGTGGCATATAGTTATGATGTTTTGATGTCAAGAAAAGGAATGGGGAAAATTTCATCCAGGTATGATTTCGTTAATGAAAAGTTATCTTATGTGGATAAAAAAATTTTAGAAAAACTAAATTCGACAGTAGCAGATCATGTGCAAGCATCCGTCGTGCTTAGCGGTGCTACGCTTCTTGGTCTGCTTTGTAGAGAAAAGTCTAAAAGGTTGGATTAAATTTAAGGAGAGATAAATGAAGAATTTTATAGTTTTTGCCGTTTTGGCGGCACTGCTTGGAGGATGCGGGATATTGCGTCCGGCTAAGAGCGATAAGGAGTTTAAATTTTACGACGGCAACAAAACCATGATCTATAAATTTGCGGGCGAGGATCTGTATGAAAACGGCAGAAATTTAGGCTCCTATTCTATGGATAGAGGTGAGTTTAGGATGCTTATACTCGACGAGGCGGGCAAGTCTTACGGCAACAATTACAAGTCCGCGCTGAATGCCAAGCGGATGAAATTTTATCTTTTTAACGATGAAAGGGCTATGGTATTTAGCATTTGGCACAAAGATGGGATTTGTAGCGTCTATAACGCCGGCAGATACGTAAATTTCGACTATACTTCAAATATGTTCAAAGACGGCGATTGGCTTTACGCGGACGGCAAAATTTCAAAAAGCGAGAGCTTGGTGCAAAATATGAGTTCAAAAACGTTGAGCGCATATAAAAATATGAATTTTGAAAAAGCGGTCGATCGCAAAGATGCGAAATATATAGCGAAGGACTTGGCTGTGGCTGGTTTTTTCAAAAAGACGATCGAGGGTCTTAAAACCATGGTTTTGGACGATTTTTGCAGATAGACTTCGAGGGAGTTATGGATAAAATCAAAATTTTAGCGCTGCTTGCGGCGGTCGCGCTGCTCGCAGGCTGTATGAAGATAAAGTATTCGCAAGCCGAGCTACATCCGGAAAATTCCGTGATGATGAGCTATGACGGGCAGACCGTCACCGAGTATAAAATTTCAGGCGGCATGCTTTTAAAAGATGACGCAATCTTAGGAAGATATGAAAAGGAGGGCTCCAATCTCTATCTATTTACGGACGAAAGAGGAGTCAGCACGGCTAAGGATCAAATTTCGCAAAGAGGTCTAAATAAATTTACGATCTACGTTTTTACGCCCAATAAAGAGCTGCGAATCGCCGAGTATTCCGCAAGCGGCGGCGTTTGCAAGGCCTTTACGGAGGGTAAATTCGTAAGCCTGAAAGAGCACTTTAGCGGCTACGCTTCCTCCGCGCCGCTTTATTCATACTCGTTTTCGGCTTCGGTGTCGCAAAGCGCCAGCGCAAACGTGATCTCACGTTACGAATACGTGGGCTCAAGTCTAAAAAATAGTAGGGCGTTTTTGCAAAGCCCGCATACAGCTCTAGGCAATACGGTTAAAGAGAGCATCGAGTGGCACCGGGATAGATTGCGCGATATTTGTAAGTTAAAATTTTAAAACCAAACCAACACGAAAGGGAAAACATGGGATTTTTATCCAAAGACGAAGAGCCGCAGAAGCATGGCGCTAAAAAGGCGGCAAAGCAACCGCCGATCTTGATGAAGCAAACGCAAGAGGTGATCACCAATATCGAGAAATATCTGGGCGCGCCACTGCTTACCTACTTCAATTCGGGCGCGGGTAGCGTCTGCGGCAACGACGCGATCAGTATCAACGACCACCTAAAGGGCAAGCATTTCGAAAAACTCTACCTTTACATCAAATCTGACGGCGGCAGCGGCATAGCATCGCTTAAGATCGTTTCGATCCTGCGCAACCACTGCGACGAGCTGATCGCTCTAGTGCCTGCAAACTGCGCTTCGGCGGCTACGATGATGGCGCTTGGGGCGAATAAAATTTTAATGGGGCCGCTAGGCTATCTCACGTCGGTCGATACTTCGCTGCGCCACGAGCTTTCGCCGGTTACGAACACAAACGATCAAGCCAACGTTTCGATGGACGAGCTAAGCCGCGTGGTGAAGCTTTGGAAAAATAACGAGCGCCCGAACGACGAGAACCCGTATAAGGAGCTTTACAAATATATCCATCCGCTCGTTTTCGGCGCCGTCGATCGCGCAAGCAGCCTGTCGCTTAAAATTTGCCGCGAAATTCTACGCTATCACTTCGAAGATGAGCAAAAGATCGCCTTTATCAGCGACAAGCTAAACAGCGGCTATCCGTCGCACGACTATCCGATCTTATTCAGAGAGGCTAACGAGCTTGGGCTTCAGGTCGAGAAGATGGATACGCGCCTAAGCGAGATGCTTCAAATTTTAAACGAGCTCTACGCCGAGATGGGGCAGCGCACCTTCACCGACTTCGATGAGAACAACTACCACGACAATAACATCGCCAATATCATCGAAATTTCGGGATGCCAGATCTACTATCAGATCGACAAGGACTGGTTTTACCGCGAGGAGGAGAAGCGCTGGATCGTGCTAAACGACGAGAGCTCGTGGCGCAAAAACGAACTCGACGGCAAAAATATCAAAAACAGCATCTATTATATTTAGTGCGGTTTTGGATTTCGCGTCGCTTTAAATTTGTGGCTTGTAAAATTTAAAGCGACGCATAAAATTTAAACGAGTGCGTAAAATTTAAACAGGCGGCGTGAGCGGTTTTGTGCGAACGCAGTGCGCTTGTTCGTCAAGCGGCGCGGTTTGAAATTTGAAATTTGATCGATCCAGCGGCGCGTCCGCAGCTTTAAATTTAGCTAGGCGCGCCTTAAAATTTTAAAAGGGAAAAAATGAAAAATTTGATTTTAATCTTTTCTGCGTTTTTGTTTGCGGGCTGCTTCGCTACGCCTTCAAAGGTCGGGAGCGGCGCGACGCTTTGAAAATTTTCGACGGCAACCAAACGAAGGTCTATGAGGTGCGCGCGGATCAGGTGTATGAAAACGGCAAGCTGCTGGGCAAATATGAAAAGATAGGCGAGGCGGAGTTCGGCGTCGCGACCGACGGACAGGGCGGCTCCTACGCCTACACCGACGACGGCGCGGTTAAAAGCAAAAATTTAAAGAGCTACAACAAATATCTTTTCGATCCAAGAAGCGGCGTGAAGGCGGTGAAGCTTCACCACGAGAGCGGTATTTGCGAGGCTTACAGATCGGGCTATTTGGTGGATATTACGATTTATAAAAGCGTTTACGACGGCGAGGCGTTCGTCAAATCCTATAGCGCTAAGGCCTATATTTCGAACTCGCGCGCATTAAGCAGCGATGAAAAATATGAATATTTAAGCCCCGCGCTTGCAAAAAATATGAGCGATCAGCAGCGGCAAACGGCGCTAATGGAGCTCGTGGGCGATGACGTGGCTGCGCTTATGGACGAGCTGGAAAACAGGATGTGCAAGTAAATTTAAAATTTTAAAAAGCGGCAAAAGCAAGTGCCTACCTGGCTTGATGATAAAAGCTGCGCCGCGAAATTTTAAATTTAGCCGATTTGCGCAGGTCCTTGCGGCTAAATTTGCGCTGCGGTTTAAATTTACGTTTCGCGTCGCGGCTTTTAATTTAGCCTTTGCAAGCGGCGCAAAATTTTTAAATTTACGTCCGCACGGGCAAAGCGGCGGCATTTGAGAAGCAAATTTAAAATTTGCGCGCGGTAAATTTAGTAAATTTCGTTTTGCCGATTTCCGCTTCATAAATTTGGCAAAATTTTAAAATTTAAAGGGTTTTTGCGATGAAATTTTTTATCTCGTCTCTGTTTTTAGCTCTGTCGCTGCTCGGCTGCGCGGGCAAAAACTCGCTCGCAACCGATGAAACCTACGTTCTTTCAAACGAGCTTGGCGATACGAAATACGCTCTTTACGGCGGCAATCTCTACGAAAACGGCACGATTTTAGGTCCTTACGAAACGCGAGGCGATGCGAGACTTGCGATTTTGGGCGATAGCAGCGCAAATTTAGACAAAAACGCAAAGCTCATAAAACTATATTTTTTCGAGCGCAGATATGGCGCGATCTACGCCGCAAGCCACAAAAACGGGGTCTGCGCCGAGTACAATAAGGGAAATTTCGTAGATTTTAAAATTTTATTTAATATTTTTCAAAGCAAAGAGTGGTTTAATTATAGCGGCAGCATCTCTCCGGGCGGCGAGAAGCTAAAAGAGCTGAGTTCGGCGCGCATGGCGAAATTTAACGGCGCAAAGCTCGGCGCAGCAGATGAAAAGATGAGGCGCGAGTATCAAAAGGCTCGCCGTGAGGCGATTTTGTATTTTCAGCTTAATGCAAACGACATGCGCGAGCTGATTTTTAAAAAATTATGCGAATAAATTAAAAGGAGAAAAGATGAGAGCGTTAATTAGCGTAAGCGATAAGAAGGGCGTCGTAGAGTTTGCCAAAGGGCTGCAGAGGCTCGGATTTGAAATTTTAATCACAGGCGGTACGCATAAATTGCTTTTGCAAAATGGCGTGAAAGCAACGGAAGTGAGCGAATACTCGGGCTCGCCCGAGATGTTTGAGGGGCGGGTTAAGACCCTGCATCCGAAGATCCACGGCGGAATTTTGTATAAGCGAAACGACGCAAATCACGTAAGCCAAGCCGCGCAGCACGGCATCGGCGGCATCGATCTCGTGTGCGTAAATTTATATCCTTTTAAAGCGACCGTAGCCCGCACCGACGATTTTTCCGAGATTATCGAAAATATCGACATCGGCGGCCCTGCGATGGTTCGAAGCGCGGCTAAAAATTTCGCGAGCGTCTATGTCGTTACTAGCCCGCTTGATTACGACGCGGTTTTGCAAAATTTAGCGAGCCCTGACGAGAGCGAGAAGCTGAAATTTAGGCAAAATTTGATGATTAAAGCTTATGAGCACACCGCAGCCTACGACGCGATGATCGCAAACTATATGAACGAGCGCTTTAACGGCGGCTTCGGCGCGAAAAAATTTATCACGGGCAGCAAGGTATTTGATACTCGCTACGGCGAAAATCCGCATCAAAAGGGCGCGCTGTACGAATTCGAGGACTTTTTTAGCAAGCACTTTAAGAGCCTAAAGGGCGAGGCGAGCTTTAACAATATGACCGATATGCACGGCGCGCTGATGCTCGCTAGTAGCTTCGGGGAGGCGCCTGCGGTAGCGATCTGCAAGCATGCCAATCCATGCGGCTTTGCCGTAAAGGGGAGCCTGCTTGAAAGCTACGTAGAGGCGTTAAAATGCGACCCCGTTTCGGCATACGGCGGCGTCGTGGCGATAAACGGCGTTTTGGACGAGGAGCTAGCGCATAAAATCAATGAAATTTTTGTCGAAGTTATCCTTGCCGCTCGCGTCACGCCCGCGGCGCTTGCGGTATTTGAAAAGAAAAAGCGTATTAAAATTTTCGAGCAGGGCGAGGAGTTTTTAATGCGCGAAAACGACAAGTATGATTTTAAATTTATTGACGGTGGCTTCGTATATCAGCAGCGCGACTACGTGGGCGCGGGCGAGGTCGCAAACGCCCGCTGCGTCACGAGGCGCGCGGCGAGCCAGAGCGAGCTTAGCGATCTAAAAATCGCGTGGCAGATCGCCGCGCTTACGAAGAGCAACTGTGTGGTTTACGTCAAAAATCGCGCGATGGTCGCGATCGGCATGGGTATGACGAGCCGCGTGGACGCCGCACGTGCGGCAGTGGCCAAGGCTCGCGATGTGGGCGTCGATCTGAGTGGCTGCGCGCTTGCTAGCGAGGCGTTTTTCCCGTTTAAAGACAGCATCGAGATCGCCCATGCTGCGGGCGTCGCGGCGGTCGTGCAGCCCGGCGGCAGCATCCGCGACGATGAGGTGATCGCAAGCGCCGACGAGTTTGGCATGGCGATGTATTTTACCGGAGTGCGCCACTTTTTGCACTAAATTTCACTCGCCTGCGGTGGAGTGGATTTCGTTGCTCTCTGTGTATCGGGCGCGATATAAATTTGACTGCGCTCCGATACGCGCTGGGCGTGATCGAATCGGACTACTTGCGCTTTGCCATACGGTTGTGCGACGACGATTTAGCTGTGCGGTATATCGTTTTGTAGTGGCGCGGTGCGGATCTAATGCATGGTGCTTTGTTACGCACCAATGCGGTGCGGATCCGGCTGCTCGCGACTGCGCGGCGCAAGTCCGGCTACCTCCGCTACGCAGCCGTGCGCGATGTAAATTTGACTGCGCTCCGCTACGTGGCGGAGGCAGTGCGAATCAGACTGTTCGCGCTTCGTTATACTACTGCACGGCGCGAGTTTTTGGCTATGCGACATACCGCTACGTATCGGTGCGGCGCAATCTAAATTTAATCATCCGCCGCTCCTGAATGGTCGCGAAAATTTTATCTAGCAACCGCGGCGCGTAAATTTTAAATTTAATCGCGCGCGCAGCGGATGGGTTCGCGCCTCGTCGTCGTATAACGGCGCACAAATTTTATCTCGCGGCGCGAAAATTTCATGGCGCCCATTTTGCGTTGAAATTTCGGCGCCGTTTCGCAGTAGATACGGAGCGGAGTATAAATTTTTAAGGCGGTGCCTCGTCGCGATCGGGCGCGCGCATAGACAAATTTTAATCGTGCTGCGAGCAGATGGACGCCGTGCCGCAACCTAAGCGGCGTGTAGAAAATTTAGCCGCGCGGTGGACAAGTGCCGTGCCGCATTTGAAGCGGTGCGTAGATAAAATTTAATCGCGTAGTAGAGTAGCGGGCGCAGTGCAAAGCTTCCGTCCCGCGAGCAGTCCGTGCCCTCGCAAAACGCGCGCGGTAGAATTCGGCCGCGTCGTAAAACTCGCAAAGGCGCTAAATCAGGCTCAAGCCACGGTTGCGCGGCGGTAAAATTTTGATCCCCACGATGGTAGCAAAATCTAGCCGCGAGGCGCGACAATAAAATTTCGCGCCGCAATAGGGTGTATCAAAATCTCTAAAATCCCCACGTAAGCCGCGATGAATGGATAAATTTCACGCGAGCCGTAGCGCAGGCGAATGGACGGCGCAAGAGTCTCGCTCGTAAAAGGGACAAATTTCATCGTAGCGCAGGGGGCGACGAAATTCCAACCCTACAGCGGTAGCAAAATTTTAATTCTTGCCGCGGCGATCAAATCCAACCGCTTACCGCGCTAGCGAAATCCAGCCCCCCGCTGAAGCGGTAAAATTTTAATCTTGGCGGCGGCGGTAAAATTTCAGCCCTCGTTATAGCATAGAATTTTAACCGCTTGCGAGGAGGTAAAATTCCGATGCTGCAGCGTGCCGCGAGGATAAGATAAAATTTTGATCTTGCGCCGCAGCGATAAAATTCTAATTCTGCGGCGACGGCGAGCCGAAAGCTCCGATCCCGCGGCGATAAAATTTGGGTAGCGATCCGCCGTAAGCGATAAAATTTCTCTCTTTCACTCTCGCTTCATTTAGAGATTGTAAAATTGCGCAAAATTCAAAACGAAAGGATCAAAATGAAAATTTCTAAAGTTTTAATCTGCCTCTTTGCTTTGGCGGCGGGTTATTTAGTCGCGCTCAATGCCGCAGGCGGCGGCGGTAGCGCCGGTGCGGCGGACGCAAATTTTAAAGTTAAAGGAGGCGGTATGAACGCAAACGTGAAAGAAATTTATCTGGCAGGCGGCTGCTTTTGGGGTATGGAGGCGTATTTCAAGCAGCTCGACGGCATAGTCGCGACGCAGGTGGGCTACGCCAACGGCAAGAGCGATAAGGCAAGCTACGAGGGCTTACATAGCAGCGATCATGCCGAGACGTTAATGCTTAAATTTGACGCCAATGTCATCAGCGAGCCTGAAATTTTGGCGCATTATTTCCGCATCATCGATCCGTTCTCGATCGACAAGCAGGGTAACGACCGCGGGCGCCAATACCGCACGGGCATCTACTACGCCGACGAGGCGAGCGGCGAGCTCGCGCGCTTTTTCATAGCCGCGCAGCAGGCAAAATTTAAAGAAAAGATCGCCGTAGAAGTGGCGCCGTTAAAGAATTTCGTTCGCGCAGAGGAGTATCATCAGGACTATCTCGGCAAAAACCCCGGCGGATACTGCCACATCGATCTGCGCCTCGCTAAAAAGCCGCTTGAGGACGATGAGAAATTTAAAGTGCAAAGCAAGGAGGAGCTGAAAAAAAATTTAACCGAGCTTCAGTATCAGGTCACACAGGAAAAGGCGACCGAGCGGCCGTTTTCGAGCGAATACGACAAGAATTATAAAAAGGGCATCTATATCGACATCGTGTCGAAAAAGCCGCTGTTTTCATCCACCGATAAATTTGACGCGGGCTGCGGCTGGCCGAGCTTTTCAAAGCCGATAACGACCGATGCGATCGCGTACGCGCAAGATGACAGCCACGGTATGCAGCGCGTCGAGGTCTCAAGCCGCGTGGGAGGCAGCCATTTGGGGCACGTCTTTGAGGATGGGCCGAAAGAGAAGGGCGGTATGAGATACTGCATCAACGGCGCGAGTTTGAAATTTATCCCGCTTGAGGAGATGGACGCGCTAGGCTACGGGGATTATAAAATTTACGTAGAATAAGCGTCGCTTTCTGGGTTAGCTCGCGATTGAGCGGCTGCGGGTTTGGCTTACGGCTGGGCGGTTTAGCGGCTCGGCTGCCGATCGGTTGGCGGTATATTGTTTCGGCGGTCAGTCGTTTTGTAACTCGAGTGCGCACTCCTCTAGTCTGCGGCTACTGCTTTTAGCGGTCGGTCGGTTGATTTTACAATCATATCATAGCTAGCTTACGGGCATTTCATCGATCGATTTGACGGCTATACGAGATCGATTTTCAATCGGTCGGTTGTTTGACGACTAGTCGGTTGCCGATCGGTTTGGTCGGCGGCTAGTTTAGTTCGCGGTCAAGCGGAAGCTTGACGATCGGCGGACGGCTTGGCGGTTTGATGATTTATCGGCGGATAAATTGGTTTGGCAGCCACAGATGGAATTTTAAAATTCCAAATACGATAAAAATACCTCTAAAGAATTTCATGCGGCGTAGCCGCAATAGAAAGAATTTAACGCGAGCGCAGCTCGCCCATATAGCGTTGTAGGGGGTTTTGCAGTCGAGCAGAGCAATGCGGTGCTGCGGCGGCGGCACCCGCAAGAAATGTGACATCGCAATTGGGGCCCCTTCCCGCCCTGATAGAAACGGAAATCACGGCATAAATTCCACAAGCCGTGGATTCGGCGATAAAATTTTGAAATTTTACTTTTAAGACGCGGAAGCGGTGTATGCTTGGTAAGAGATGCAGCGTAAAATTTGAAATTCCGCAACAAAAACGGCGTCTATGCAATGCCCGCTCTGCATCCGCGTCGCAAATTTTAAATTTAGGATAAAATTTTGACGACGCACCCCGCGCAAAATAGAAAAATCCCTGCATAGATCGCTAAAAACGGCGCGATTATCGCATAATGGATGATAAACTCGAAGAAATTGTAGATCAAATGCTTGCTTTTGGGCTCTTTAAATTTTAATTCTAGCGGCTCGTTCAAATCAAACGGCGTGTTGGATCGCAAGATGTGCCTCAGACTAAACATCCAGCGCACGAAATCTATTCTATTGCGCTGCATATAGTCTTTGCCGATGCCCAATACGCCGTTTATATAGCATACAAAACCAAAACCGCCGAAAAACAAAATTAGCCCGATGTCGATCAGTCTATCGCTTATAAGGTATCCCATTCTTCAAATCTTTTGATTAATATTTTTTCAAATTTTTAAAACCACAGATTGTAAAAATCAAACCCCAAGAACCAACGCCGCAACCGGCAATAAACCATAGAGAGAAAAATGTAATCCAAAAATACATCTTAATTTTCGAGGTAAAATATAGGTTAAAGCTTTTTAGCCCGAAGCTTATCTCTCCCATAGCCATTTCGCCGAAATAATAATATGTAGTTCCTAAATACCCCAAGAAAAACGTAAATATAATAGCGGGAATTCCTTTTGGAAAAACTTTTAAATCATAGATATTTGGCATATTGTAAAAACTAAGATAAATCATCAAAGCCGAGCAAACAATCACCCAAATCCACATAAAACTTACGTAAAAAGCTGTAACCTGGGGCATTGCGCTAATAGCTTCAAAGGCTTCGATATTCGGAAAAATTCCTTTCATAAATTTAACGAAACTAGCGCAGGCTTCGCTTTTATCTAAAACTTTTATCGGTATAAAAAACACCGATAAAGATATAAGCGCATAAATAGGCATCGAATATTCTGCAAATTTAGAAAGCTTGGATTTTTCGCGGATTTTCGTAGGTCTCGAATCCCATTCGCGCAATTTGGGCTTTGGGGAATTTTCGTTTTCTAAATCGCTCATACAATCGATCCTTTTATTCATTGCAGATTAAATTTTTTAATCTCATACTTCGATGATAAAATTTAACTCAAAACGAAATATGCATGCTTAGCGCGATTATGCAAAGTAACATCGCCAGCGGCACGTATAAAAAGCGCCCCACGTTGTACCAAAACGCGCCGTATCGCTTGGATGCGCCCGAATTTACTTCATCTAAAATTTCATCTTTTTTGATCACCCAAAACCACGAAACCGCGCCGATGACCGCGCCGATCGGGATAATGTAGATCGAGACGAAGTCCATCCACGGCCCCCATTTGACGATAGCTTCCATATTCACGCCCACGCCAAAGCAGATCACGCACAAAAGCACGAGCGTGCAGGTGCGGTTCAGGCGCGGAAATTTATGCATCAAGGACTCGGCGACGACTTCAAACATATTTTGAAGCGATGAAATTCCGCCGAAGATCACCGCCGTAAAGAGGATGATCGCAAAAATTTGCCCGCCGATCATGTCTTGTAAAATTTTAGGCAGCGTCACAAAAAGCAGCCCCGGACCCGCGGCGGGATCGGTGTGATACGCAAAGACCGCAGGGATCATCACTAGCGCGGCCACCATCGCCGCAAGCGTGTCGAAAAACGCCGTATTTTTCGCAGCCGAGACGACGTCTTCGTTTTTAGGCAGATACGCGCCGTAAACGATCATACCCGAGCCCGTGATCGAAAGCGAGAAAAACGCCTGTCCCATCGCAGAGATCCACACCATCGGATCGCTAAGCTTGCCGAAATCGGGCGTGAATAGAAATTTATACCCAGCGCCCGAGCCCGGTAGCATGGCGACCTTGACCGCAAGCACCGCAAAAAGGATGAAAAATAGCGGCATCATGATTTTGTTGGTTTTTTCGATACTGTGCGCGCCGAAAAACAGCGTAAAAAGCGTGCCTGCAACGACGATGAAGTGAAACGGCACGACCGAATAGGGCGTTAGCGCGAAGGACTCAAACCAAGTGTTCGTATCCACGCTCATCAAAGAGCCGTCTATGGCCTGCGCTAGGGCTTTTAGCACGTATGAGATGATGACTGCGTAACCGATGGCGATACACAGCGAGCCCGCAAGCGGCAGCCAGCCGATGATCTTGCCGACGGTGCCGAGCCCACGGCTTTTCCACGCGTATTCGTAAGAGCCCAGAGTGCCAGTTCTGGCGCGGCGTCCGATCGCGTACTCGGCGCTAAGCCCCGCGTAGGAAAACAGCGCGATAAAAAATAGATAGATCAGCAAAAATGCGCCGCCGCCGTTCGTGCCGAGTTTGTAGGGGAAGCCCCAAACGTTTGCCATACCCACGGCAGAGCCCACGCAGGCGATAATGAAAGCCCAGCGCGACGAGAAACTTCGTTTATTCATTTGCATACCCCTATTTAAATTTGCGTTATGGTAGCAAAAAAGTATTTAAATTTTATTTATTGTGCGCGGGATTCGGCTTATTTTTCGTGATTTCATGATTTCATGATTTCATGATTTTACATTCACGCGCGAGGTGACCGCGAGTTTTTAAATTTTGAATCTTTTAACGAAGCGGATTTCTTAAATTTAGACGGTTTTGGCGAAACGGATTTTTAAATTTGAACATTTTGCGAAGTGGATTAAATTTATGCGCTGCTTGCGAGGTAGCTTTTTGGCCGCAATCGAGTATATTACGCTACTGCGCGCCGTGCATTTTAAAAATATCATCGATTCGTGCTGCCAATCTTTACGGCGACGGATTTTGTGTGGGCGTATCAATGAATGGCTTTGCTCAATAATGCCGACGCCGTTTATATCGTATCTCGTTTATCGTGATAGGCGCGCGTAGCTTGCGATTTCTGGTTGCACCTGCCGTCTTACGTCGTCTCTGCGCCGCTGCCGCATAAAATTTAAAAGCAGCGCAAAATTTTAAAATTTAATCTCGCGGCGCGAATTATACGGCGATCTGCAGCAGATACTCGATTTAAGGATTTTATGCGATCGCGCAGCTGGCTTACGACCGCGCTCGAGCCGTCGCGCTTGTGCCAGATTTGCCGCTGCGCTAAAAATTTACTCCGATTTTTGGCTAAATTTAAGCTAAAAACGCTATAATCCCGTTTTCTTTTATTTCGTGCGCTCGTAGCTCAGCTGGATAGAGCATTTGATTGCGGTTCAAAAGGTCGGGGATTCGAATTCCTCCGGGCGCACCATCCACAAATATCTTTTTAAACCGAGCTTCGCTATAATCCGTGAAATTTTAATCTTGGAGCAAAAATGAGAGCATTCGCCGAATGGGAGGAGCAAGAGGCGCTTTTGGCGTCTTTGCCGCACGCAGGTACCGACTGGGCGCCGTATTTAGGCGAGATACGGGCGGCTTATCGTGACTTTATCGCCGCCGCAGCGAGGTTTGAGCCGGTCGTCGCGATCGCGCCGAGCCGCGAGGATTTTGAGCAAATTTGCGGCGGCTTAGCAAACGTCAGCTTCGCGCAAATCGATACCGACGATACGTGGATCCGCGATTACGGAGCGATCGACGTGGAGGAGGGCGGTAAAATCACGGGGCTAAATTTTCGTTTCAACGCCTGGGGCGGCAAATTTGCAAGCGCTAAGGACGACGCATTAAATTCCAAGCTTTACGCCGCGAGCGCTCGTCCGCTACGAGACGTGGATTTGATATTGGAGGGCGGTAGCGTCGATTTTGACGGCGCGGGCACGATGCTGACTACGAGCGCGTGTTTGTTAAACGAAAATCGCAACTCCCTAAGCAAGGCCGAGCTGGATGCGCGGCTGCGTGAAATTTTCGGGCTAAAAAACATAATCTGGCTGGGACGCGGTTTCATAAAAGGCGACGATACTGATAGCCACGTCGATACCCTCGCACGCTTTCTAAGCCCGTGCGTCGTGGTGATAAGCTCGTGCGACGATCCGAGCGATCTGCACTATGCGGAGCTTGGCGCGATGAAGGATGAAATTTCATCGCTCGGATACGATGTGATCGAGCTGCCGATCCCGCGAGCTATCTCTTATCGGGGGCGCAGGCTGCCCGCGACTTACGCAAATTTCGTCTTTTTAAACGACGCGCTCATCGTGCCTACCTATGCAGACCCCGCAGATCCGCACGATCCAAATCGCGCGGCGGACGAGCTGGCGCTGTCGCGTCTGCGTGCAGCGTGCGCGGATCGCGAAGTAGTGGGAGTGAACGCGCGCGTTTTCATCCGCCAAAATGGCTCGCTGCACTGCTCGTGTATGAATAAATTCAGGCTTTAAATTTAGACCGAAGGAAAAATATGAAAATTTTAAAAGTTGGGCTGATTTCGCATAAATTTGAAGGCATCAAGGCGCGCACGATAGCGCGCAGTATCGAGCTCATCGCGCGCGCAGCGGCGAAGGGTGCGCGGCTAATCGTTTTGCAAGAACTTCATCAGACGCATTATTTTTGCCAGCGCGAAAATACCGAAAATTTCGATTATGCGCAGGATTTCGAGCGCGATTTGCGGCTGTGGAGCGAGGTGGCGAAGAGATTTGGCGTCGTGCTGGTAAGCTCGCTTTTCGAGCACCGCGCCACGGGGCTGTATCACAATACCGCCGTGGTCTTCGAGCGCGACGGCTCTATCGCGGGGCGGTATCGCAAGATGCATATTCCCGACGATCCGCAGTTTTACGAAAAATTTTATTTCACGCCGGGCGATCTGGGCTTTGAGCCCATAGATACGAGCGTGGGACGGCTCGGCGTGCTCGTGTGCTGGGATCAGTGGTATCCAGAAGCGGCGCGCGCGATGGCGCTACGCGGTGCCGAGCTACTCATATATCCGACCGCGATCGGGTGGTTTGACGGCGACGGCGAGGATGAAAAAGCGCGCCAGCTGGAGGCCTGGGTTGCGGTACAGCGCGGGCATGCTGTAGCAAACTCCCTGCCCGTAATCGCCGTAAATCGCGTGGGCTTTGAGAGTGCCGCGCTTAGCGAGGTTTCGCCGGATGAAATTCTATCCGGGGGAAATGAAATTTCGGCAGCAAACGACGGCGGAGCAGCCAGCGATAAAATTTTGCGCTCCGCGGATGCGAGCGACGATAGTAAAATTTTAAGCGAGGGCGGAATTTTATCCTTTAATAATGGGGCGCTAACGGATAGCGGCAAAATGGCGATCGACAGCGAAATTTTGCCCGCAAAGGATGAGGCGGCACGAGAGAATTTAAAAATTTCGATAGAGATTAAATTTAACGGCGAAACTTTAGAGGTGCTGCCGAATAAACAGCGCGTAGATCAGCTTGCCAGCGAAGAGGGGATTAGGTTTTGGGGCAATAGCTTTGTTTTTGGCGCGCAGGGCGAGCAACTGTTTCGCGCAAACAGCACCGACGAGCTATGCGAAGTCGTAACTATCGATATGCAAAGATGCGAAAACGTGCGCCGCTGGTGGCCGTTTTTGCGCGATAGACGCATAGAAAACTATGAAATTTTGACTAAGCGATACGGGCTGTAGAATCCCCGTATCTCGAATAGTCATATAGTTTATCGGGTGCGCATGAGAATGAAAGCGAATAATTTTATGATATCAATGTGTAGAAGCGCCGCTAAAATACATTATATAAGCCGAATGGATTTAAAATTTTGATTTTACAATGCCCGCAAAATGGGGCTTCGTAAATAAATTGTAAAAAATTTGCTAAAAACTATTGACAATTTTTAAATTTTTCTCTATAATTCCGTCAAGTTTCGCATATAGGTATGCGGAATGAATTTTATTTAAGGAGTAAACCATGAAAAAAGGTTTTACTATGATCGAGTTGATCTTCGTTATCGTTATTTTAGGTATTTTGGCAGCTGTTGCTATTCCAAGACTTGCAGCTACTCGTGATGATGCTGAGATCTCTAAGGCAGCTACAAATGTATCTACGCTCGTAAATGAGATTAATGGATATTACCAAGCTCAAGCGCAATTACCAGCCCATATTGAGAAAATTACCAATATTCCAGTAGATGGCACTGGTGCATCGGTTGATTTGAAGGTTAAGAATAAGGGATGCATTACATTTACTGTAGGCAATGCTACTGCTGCAAATGCAAATCCTGATAAAAGTATCGCAGAAGGTGATCCTATTTTGACCCTATCTAATGCAACAGCAGGAAATAGTGAGGTAGCTTGCAAAGGAACCCGAGATGCTGTTAAAAAGCTAATGGCGTCTAGCCCAGTTAAACTTGGCGGTAGCAGTGTTAAATTTGAAGAATAATATTTAATATTAATTTTTCAGTCTAACAAGGCCCGAGCATTTGCTTGGGCCTTTTCTATTTATATTAAATCTTAGTTTTATCCAAGGTTTATTTTCATAATATAAATTAAATTATTGTATAATGCGAGTGCGTTAATTTTATATTTTTGTTTTATTTTATAAAATTTCTAATAAAGCGTATTGACATTTTATAATTATTTGTATATAATAACTTTTCGTGTTTTGATCAATTGGGGTATAGCCAAGCGGCAAGGCAATTGGTTTTGGTCCAATCATTCGGAGGTTCGAATCCTCCTACCCCATCCATTTGACGAATTTAAAAATTTATTCGCACTTCTTATATCGCAGAGTAGAGCAGTGGTAGCTCGTCGGGCTCATAACCCGAAGGTCGGTGGTTCAAATCCACCCTCTGCAACCAATACTTTAAA
>ERZ773004.138-NODE-138-length-48689-cov-5.027388_pt1 | contig 48689 bp, 44 predicted proteins | sample MGYA00580667_ERZ773004 | MGnify/ENA primary metagenome ERZ773004 (study PRJEB29015, sample SAMEA2737963) | human oral metagenome | biome: human oral; feature: human-associated habitat; material: dental | place: China | collected 2123 ... | reverse complement strand
AAGAGTTGGAGTCGCTTCTAACTCTCAATTTCCGATTGGTTAATTCCAAAACCATCTCCTTGTGACTATAGGAATAAAATAATTAAAGAAGTGAGGACATGAAAAAACTACAAGTATTAATTACGCTATGGCTAGGCATGGTGACAGCAGTGTCAGCCCAAGAAATAACCGGCAACATTGTGGATGAAGCGCATCAGGCTATCGAATATGCCAATGTGATGCTCTTGCGGGCTAGCGATAGCACATTCATATCTGGTACCGTTTCTGGCAAGAATGGTGAGTTCCGTCTTGCTGAGCCGGCAGAGGAGAGTGTTATTCGTGTGAGTGTTGTTGGCTACATCCCCAAGACGTTGCCTTCTGCCCCGTCTTTGGGCGAAGTAATCCTCCAACAAGACGTGAAGACGCTTGGTACGGTTATGGTTAAGGGCAATCGTTCTCCTTATGCAATGGGCAAGGAGGGCCTTATAACCCATGTGGCTGAAACGCCTCTCAGTTTGGCAGGTACTGTTGTGGATGTACTTAGGTATGTTCCTGGCATGGTGTTGACCAGTGAAGGCATTAACGTCTTCGGCAAGGGCAGTCCCCTAGTGTATGTTAATGGACGCCAGGTGAGGAACCTGAATGAACTGAGCCGTATCGACTCGCGTCAATTAAAGGACGTTGAGGTTATTCAGAACCCTGGCCCGGAATACCCTTCTGACGTAAGGGCGATAGTTAAGATCAGGCTTCTGAAACCTAAGGGCGAAGGAATGGGAATAGGTTTCGTGAGCACTTATGCCCGTTCGGAGAACACGGATTGTTCTAGCCTGGTAGACCTTTCTTTTAATAATAAGGGACTTTATGCCTTCGGCCAGTATAAATGGACGCACGATGAAGTGCTACAAAAAGGCGATTTAGAGCAGACGATACACGCTGAACCTTTGTGGCAACAGAAAAATGAGTTAAATAACCGCGTTCAGAACAACAACCACGACTTGACGGTTGGTTTGGACTACACGACATCAAAAACACATTCTTTGGGATTTAAGTACATTGTGGGTTTTAATGCCTGCCATCATTCAGACATGCTTACGGGTACTCGCGTAACTGCCAACGGACAGCCATACGATGAACTATCTACCCATGCTTGGACGGGGTATAACAATCAGCCCACACATCAGTTGAATGCTTATTATAATGGTGTGGTCGGCAAGACATTGGTGAACCTGAATATAGACTACCTTTTCAATCACGACAAAAACACGCAGCACAGTGATGAAACGAGTGCCGCCTATGATTCTAGGAAACTGACATCCATAAGTGATGTACGTAACAATTTGGTTGCTGCCAAACTGATTTTAGGGCATCAGTTGTTTAAGGGTATGTTTAAGGGTGGTGTGGAAGTTATTGCCAACAACCGCCATGATGATTACACAATCGACCGCATAGACATCCTGTCGAATTCGGCCAGCCTGCTTAAAGAGACTCAAGTCAGTCCGTTCCTTGAATACCAGTATGGATTGCCTTTCGGCATATTGAATGCTGGTGTTCGTTTTGAGCACGTGTCGTTCAAGTATTATGAGGATGGGCTTTACATGCCTCTTCAAAGTCGCAACTTCAACAATATGTTTCCAAGTCTTTCACTGATGGCCAAAGTAGGTAAGGTGCGCCTTAACATGGGCTATTCTGTTAAGACCAAGCGTCCTACTTATCGTCAGTTGTCAAATAATGTCATATATGTCAATCGTTTCTCCATGCAGTCGGGAAATCCTAATCTGAGTAGTGAACATGTACATGATGTTACGGCCGCGGCCGAATGGAAATATGTTCAGGCAATGGTAAGCTGGCAAGATGAGCGTGATGCGATTATCTACTGGGCAGAGCAGATGCCGGGAAACACATCTATTACAAAAGTGAAGTATAAGAATCTGAACAGCATTAAGAGTTTGACGGTTATGCTGGCAGCAGCTCCTTCTTTGGGCTTTTGGAACCCACGCCTGGCCGTTGGGGTTCGCAAACAGTGGCTTGCGCTGAACACCATGATGGGTACTTTCAACATGGATAAGCCTGTGTTGAATGTGCAGTGGGCCAACATTTTGAAACTTCCTGGGAAGGTGATGGCTAATGTTGATGTGAACTATCAATCTAAGGGCCACTATCAGAATATGTATTTCACACGTAATGTGTTTGGTTTGGACGTGGGCTTAACCAAGTCTTTCTTAAAGGAAAGCATAGTTTTGAAAATAGAAGGCAAAGACCTTCTTCATTTACAAAAGTCGGGCACGCTCGTGTATAGTAATCAAATGCAATTGTTGCAGGAGAATACTTTCGATACTCGCATGGTGAAGGTTACGCTTTCTTACAACTTTAATGCTTCTCGTTCCAAATATAAGGGTACTGGTGCTGGAAATTCTGAAAAGAAGAGATTATAAGTGAAAGGGGGCTGTGCTTTATAAGATGAAGTACACAAAACACGGCTGTTTTCTTAAAGGAATAAAATGAAAACAGCAAGCGGTTGCGTTGCTACCAAGCCACAAAGTGCATAATGACGATATTTGCAATACAAAAATGAGGATGTGTAAAAAAGGCATGTCCTCATTTTGTTGTTAGTTTTACCTCTACTACATTTGTAGTAGTGGAGACATACGTATCATGTTTTTTACGATTGTCGTGCGATTAATGGGTTGAGAAAGTTCTTATGATGTTAGAAATTAAGTGCAAGTATTTTATTCCTTCGTAAAGAAAAAAACGACATGAATGGCATGAAAACCTTACAAGGACACCTGTTAGCTCGTTCAGGCTAAAAAGAAAGTATGGCGTTACTCGTATCCTGGCATAAAACAATAAACATGACCAAAAGGTTAAACTTAGTAAGGCCAAAGCTTATCATAGGGACAAGAAGACAGTTTATGTGTGATTTATAACATTAGATTCTTGAAGACGTACAAGCTTATAAAACCGTTTAGAACGATATCAATGCCCAACAAAAAGAGCAGACGATGACTTCGCCTGCCCTTTTTGTTATTGTAGTGCAAGATAATAAATGTGAACGATTGTCCCAATGTTAGTCTTTTGAGAGACTGAGATTGTAAACCGTTACGCCGATGAACGTGAGCATGGCAACAAACAAGACAATGGGCGTGAAACTCATTAGGTTTAAGCCATACAGTGCATCATAGAACTGCGAACTTAGAATGTGGCCTATGCGTGCCACCTGTTCCCAACCCCGCGTAAGCAGAATAAACGCCAAACCCACCATACAACAGAAGAGTGTCCAAGCCCTGTTGTAGGTGCTGATAGCCGAACGGGGCAGCTTTTGCATCACGCGTTCAGAAAAGCCGTTGTCGAATATTTCTTGTTTATGCTCCGAAAAGAACTGCATCAACAATTCGTCATCTCTTTCTGTCATATCCATTTTCTTTTAAGTATCGGGTCATTTTTTCTTTTCCTCTGAACAAATGCGACTTTACAGTTCCTGCGGCCATGCCCGTTATCTCGGCTATTTTGTCGATGGGCTGGCCCTCCATGAGTTGTAAAGTAACGCATGTTCGTTCGTAGCTGCTCAGCTTGTTCAATGCTTCGTAAATGTCGAGCGAAACGGTTGTGTCGGAAACCTCTGCGTTTCGCCGTGCTACCTCCGTCGTTTCCAAGTCCTCTGTATGTTTGTTGCTGCGTGTATAGTCGTAGAAAACGTTGTAGGCGATGCGATACAGCCAAGTGGAAAAAGCCGAGTCGCCCCTGAATTTGGTGATATTGAGGTAGGCTTTTATGAATGTGTCTTGTGCCAAGTCGTCGCTCAACGGCTCGTTTCCCAACGTTTGGTTGAGAAAGAATCGCCTGATGGGCGACTGATACCTCACAACCAGCTCGTTAAAAGCTTTACGGTTGTGTTGTTCAGCCGCCAAGGCAACCAGTGTATTATCGTTGAGCTGCGTCACGTTCATTTAGAATTCGGGATGGTTGTTTTCGTCTTTATTTTCGCGTTTCTTGCGAGATGCGCGTGCCATATACACCTGTCCAAGTCCGTAGCACAGCACCAACAGACCCACACCTGCAAGGCTTTCTGCATCGAACATGAGGAACATCAAGGCCAAACCCAGCCCAAGAGCAGTGTTCTTCACACCTCGTTTCCAAAGCAACTCATCGCTTTCGGCAAACGCGGCATCGGCCTTTGCAGGTGGCAACTGCCCCATTTCCATGGCCTTCATCGACAACTTCACGCGGTCGTTGTGTCGCTTTACCATATAATATATTATCAAACCGAAGATTAGGAAGGGCGCGCACGCAAGAATAAAACCGAGAATGGCGACAATAATAATTGTAATTGCTGCCGCTGGACCATTGCCAACCACTCTATTGAAGAAATAGCGGGCGTTGTCGCTGTCGAAGTCATCGTCATCGTCGTCCCACGAGCTGGATGTATAGGCACTACCCGAACCGTTGGCAGAAGCAGTGTCTGAATACACCTCAATGGCCGCAGATGCGCTGTCGGCCTTTACCGATACGGTTGTTGTTCTGTGGCGATGTCGGTGTTTGGGGGTGGCATCCATAGCCGTAACTCCGACCAGAAACAGCATGGAAAATGCCAATAGATATTTTTTCATTGTGTTGTTGTTTATCGTTTTTACGTATATAAGACGTGAACAAATGCGATTTAGTTGCAGAATATGCGAAAAAATGTATCGTAAAAGTGACGGGAGTGATGATGTAAATCGGATTTTTATTTGTATTTTTGCAGGTCGACGCATTGATTGATATTCGTACAACTATGATAAATGAAATAGATAAACATATAGAGTTAAAGGGAGTAAGGGTAAACAACCTCAAAAACATCAGCCTTAACATACCTCGAAATAAGTTCATTGCCATTGCTGGCGTTAGCGGGTCGGGCAAGTCTTCGTTGGCTTTCGACACGCTTTATGCCGAAGGGCAGCGCCGTTACGTGGAGTCGCTCTCTTCATACGCACGCCAATTTCTCGGCAATATGAGCAAACCCGAATGCGATTTCATTAAGGGTTTGCCACCTGCCATTGCCATCGAACAAAAGGTTAACACGCGAAACCCACGCTCAACAGTGGGCACTTCTACCGAAATATACGAATACATGCGCCTGCTCTTTGCACGGATAGGCAAGACCATATCGCCTGTTTCGGGACAAGAAGTGAAGAAACACAGTGTGGAAGACGTGATACAATGCACCAAACAATATTCTAACGGAACGAAGTTCGTGGTGCTTGCGCCCATCCATGTACCAGAGGGGAGAACATTTGAGAAACAACTCAGCATGTTTGTGCAAGAGGGCTACACCCGGTTGTGGCACAAGGGCGACTTTGTTCGCATTGACGAGCTTGTGGAAAATGAGGAAAAGCTGAAAGCTGCCAACGCCGACGAATACCTGTTGCTTATTGACCGACTTGCCGTAGACGACAGTAAGGAACATCTTTCACGACTAACCGACTCGGTAGAGACCGCCATGTACGAAGGGCACGGCGAATGCAGGTTGGTGTTTCTTCCTTCCAACATCACCTACGAGTTCTCTTCGCGATTTGAAGCCGATGGCATGACTTTCGAAGAGCCATCGGACAACATGTTTGCCTTTAACTCTCCGCTAGGTGCTTGCCCCACATGCGAGGGCTTTGGCAAGGTTATCGGCATAGAAGAAAGCCTTGTTATACCCAACTCCACGCTTAGTGTGTACGATGGTTGCGTGCAATGCTGGCATGGCGACAAGATGGGCATCTGGAAAGAAGAGTTTTGCAGGCGTGCTGCACAAGACAATTTCCCCATCTTCAAACCTTACTTCGAGTTGTCGAGAAAGGAAAAAGACATGCTTTGGCACGGACTTCCATCCGAGAAGGGCCGCGACATCAGCGAACAGGTGTGCATCGATGCCTTCTTTCAGATGGTACGCGAGAACCAATATAAGATACAATACCGCGTAATGCTGAATCGCTATCGGGGCAAAACAACTTGCCCAGATTGCCACGGAACACGCTTGAAGAAAGAGGCTACATGGGTTAAGATAGACGGGATGAGCATTGCCGACCTTGTGGAAATGCCCATCGGCAAGCTTAAAACATGGTTCGACAACTTGCAACTAAACGACTATGACGCTAAGATAGCTGCCCGTTTGCTTACCGAAATAAACAACCGACTACAATTCTTGCTCAACGTTGGGTTGCATTACCTCACGCTTAACCGCCAATCAAACACGCTTAGTGGCGGCGAAAGCCAGCGCATACAGCTCACCACATCGCTAGGCAGCTCGCTAGTAGGCTCGTTATACATTCTCGATGAGCCCAGTATAGGCCTACATAGTCGCGACACCGACCGCTTAATAAAGGTTCTGAACGACCTCGTGCAAATAGGAAACACTGTAATTGTTGTGGAACACGACGAAGATATTCTGCGAAAGGCCGACCATCTCATTGATGTTGGCCCCGATGCAGGACGTTTGGGCGGCGAAATTGTATTTAATGCCCCTGCATCCTACATCACAAAGGATGCCTTAGAGAAGTACCCCAACAGCCATACCGTTGCTTATCTCACGGGAGCAGAGAAGATTGACACGCCAACATCAAGGCGCAAGTGGAACCAGTCGATACTATTGAAGGGTGCACGCATGAACAATCTCAAAGGCATTGATGTTACCTTTCCGCTCAATGTGCTGACAGTTGTAACAGGCGTAAGCGGTTCGGGAAAGTCATCGCTCATCAAAGGCATACTTCATCCAGCCCTTAAACGCAGCATGGGCGACGTTGCCGACGCACCAGGAGAGTTCATTGCGCTGGAAGGTGACCTTAAACGGGTGAAACATATCGAGTTCGTAGACCAAAATCCCATCGGCAGAAGTACGCGTTCTAACCCTGCCACCTATGTTAAAGCATACGAACCCATACGCCAACTCTTCGCAAATCAGCCCTTAGCCAAGCAATTGGGGTTCTCGGCTCAATACTTTTCGTTCAATGCCGAGGGCGGACGATGTGAGGAATGCAAGGGCGCAGGCGTGATAACTGTGGAGATGCAGTTCATGGCCGACTTGATTTTAGAATGCGAAACGTGTCATGGCCAACGCTTCAAACAAGACGTTTTGGATGTTCGCTACGAAGGAAAGAACATTAACGACATTCTAGACCTAACCGTTTCGGAGGCCATTGAGTTCTTCGCCGCCCATAAACAAACAGTTATTGTCAATAGATTACAGCCGCTTGAAGACGTTGGCTTGGGCTATATTAAGCTAGGTCAAAACTCGTCTACCCTTTCAGGAGGCGAAAATCAGCGCGTGAAACTAGCGTATTTCATTGGACAAGAGAAGGCCGAACCTACGCTTTTCATCTTCGATGAGCCAACGACAGGACTTCATTTCCATGATATTAAACGGTTGTTAAAGGCTATGGGCGCACTGATTGAACGCGGCCACTCTGTCATTGTGATTGAACACAACATGGATGTGATAAAGTGTGCCGACCATGTTATCGACCTTGGACCCGATGGAGGCGACCGCGGAGGTAAGTTAGTGTTTGCCGGCACGCCCGAAGAACTGGCCAATTGCAAGGAGAGTATTACCGGAAAATACTTGAAAGCGCAGTTGGAAAGCTAACAAACCACGCCCCACCCTATCCCAACAATGGGCAAAATGCTAATGGCAGTTGGCAGAACAGCATGTAGCATTCGTTCAACCAACTGCCATTAAGCATCTGTGTTTAAGAGAAACTCCTCTTTAATAATGCGCCTTAGTTCTGTTTTTGATGTTGTTTTCAGCAGATTGTCATTGGGCAAGCATAGTGTTCTTTTCTCACAAAGGCAATGTTCAAGCAAGCTTGGCATTGTTCGTTTGGCTTAACAAAAGCATTCGCCTAAAAGGTCAATCCGTTGTTTCCGGCAAGTGTGTATCTTATTTTAGGTAGATTGCAGACCTCTTTTTAAATCTGCGCCACATTGCAGTGCGTAGTTGTCGCCACACCAACGCATGTATATCAAGAGGGGCGTTTCAAAGTGTTTTTTACTTCAACAGCTTCTCAGTAAGTTTCTCCAACATGTCTTTTGTCATCGAGTCGAGGTCGTATTGCGGCATCCAGCCCCACTCTTTCCTTGCAGCCGAATCGTCCATTTGGTCGGGCCAGCTGTCGGCGATGCTTTGTTTCAAGGGGTCAACTTCGTAAACCATTTCAAACTCAGGCTTGTATTTCCTAATGGCTTGGTAGATGGTTTCGGGGTCAAAGCTCATAGAGGCAATGTTAAATCCGTTATGATGCACCAGTTTTGTCTTGTCGGCCTCCATCAGTTGGATAGCAGCATGCAAGGCATCAGGCATGTACATCATGTCCATACGCGTGCCCTTACCGATGGGACAAACAAATTTTTCGCCCTTAACTGCCGAGTAATAGATGTCTACGGCGTAGTCGGTTGTTCCACCTCCGGGAGGTGTTACGTACGAGATAATGCCAGGGAAACGCACCGAACGCGTGTCAACCCCATACTTCTTTTGGTAATAGTCGCTCAACAATTCGGTTGTAACTTTCGATACACCATAGATAGTAGCAGGGCGTTGGATAGTGTCTTGCGGTGTCATTACATGCGGCGTGTCTGGTCCGAACGAACCAATCGAACTAGGCGTAAACACAGCGCAACCGTTCTCGCGTGCCACTTCCAAGATGTTCCACAAACCATCAATGCCGATTTTCCATGCCAATCGTGGCTTGCTCTCGGCCACAACAGAAAGCAAAGCGGCCAAGTTGTAGATGGTGTCGATGTTGTACTTGCGCACCACTTCGGCAATCATCTCCGGATTTGTCACGTCGGCAATGGCACAAGGTCCTGCATCTTTCAGCTCGCCTTTGGGCTCTGCGCCCTGAATGTAGCCTGCCACCACGTTACTGTTACCGTAACGTTTCCTTAATTCACCAGTAAGTTCAGAACCTATCTGGCCCGTAGATCCAATGACTAAAACATTTTTCATAACTGTTTTATCTGTTTTTTTTGTTTTTCAGATGCAAAGTAAACGCTTTTTCTTATATGTATAAAAAGTTAATATTTAAAGAAGTTTAAAATTTCGCGAGTTCACAAAAAAAACTCCATTTACGACCTTTGTATCAAAAAAAATGATTTACTTTGCCCTTTGTAACTTAAATTTAAGGATCATTATGTATGGCAAAATGAAAGAACATCTCAGCAAGAGCATCGCTGAGATTAAAGAGGCCGGACTCTATAAAGAGGAAAGGCTCATTGAGAGTGCTCAGCAAGCTGCTATCACGGTGAAGGGAAAAGAAGTGCTGAACTTCTGCGCCAACAACTACTTAGGCCTATCTAACCATCCTCGCCTTATCGAAGGTGCAAAGCGCATGATGGACCGCAGGGGATTCGGCATGTCGTCTGTTCGCTTTATCTGTGGCACACAAGATGCCCACAAAGAGCTGGAACAGGCCATATCCAACTACTTCCAAACCGAAGACACCATTCTCTATGCCGCCTGTTTCGATGCCAACGGCGGTGTGTTCGAACCGCTTTTCACCGACGAAGACGCCATTATCAGCGATGCACTTAACCACGCGTCCATCATCGACGGCGTTAGACTCTGCAAAGCAAAACGCTATCGCTACCAAAACGCCGACATGGCCGACCTTGAACGCTGTCTGCAAGAGGCGCAACAACAGCGTTTCCGCATCGTTGTTACCGATGGCGTGTTCTCAATGGACGGCAATGTGGCGCCTATGGACCAAATATGCGACTTGGCCGAAAAGTACGATGCGTTGGTAATGGTAGACGAATCGCACTCGGCAGGTGTGGTCGGTGCAACGGGTCATGGCGTTAGCGAACTCTGTAAGACCTATGGCCGCGTAGACATCTACACAGGAACATTGGGCAAGGCCTTTGGTGGCGCATTGGGCGGATTTACCACTGGCCGCAAAGAAATTATCGACATGTTGCGCCAAAGAAGTCGTCCTTACCTCTTCTCAAATTCACTTGCGCCTTGTATCATTGGCGCCAGCATCGAAGTTTTCAAGATGTTGGCCGAAAGCAATGAACTTCACGACAAGCTAGTAGACAACGTAAACTACTTCCGCGACAAGATGATGGCGGCTGGTTTCGACATCAAACCCACTCAGAGTGCCATCTGTGCGGTGATGCTTTACGATGCCAAACTGTCGCAGGTGTATGCCTCGCGCATGCTCGACGAAGGCATTTACGTAACAGGTTTCTACTACCCAGTTGTACCCAAAGAGCAAGCACGCATCAGGGTGCAAATTTCCGCAGGACACAATCGCGAACAACTAGACAAGTGTATTGCGGCATTTATTAAGGTTGGTAAAGAACTTGGGGTGCTGAAATAAGCCCTCCCACCTTTTTATATATACGCTCCCGAAGGATTGCATTCATCCTTCGGGAGTTTTTTCTTTGATAAAAACTTCAAAGACACACGCTGAGAATGCTGCAAAAAAACTCCACAAGAAAGTTGCGAAACAGGCAACTAATTGATAAGCACTGACGTTTCTTTTTAACATACAGGTTTTTGCAGAGGTCGCACTCTATTAACTTGTTAAGTTTCCGCTTCCAATAAGAAAGGGGACACAACCTCTTGGCTGCATCCCCTTATGATTTGTTATGCTAACAGAGCTAAGTCTTAGCAAACCTTTTCCAATCGTTTAAGGATGGAGAAGATAAACAAGGCAGACAACAAGCAGCAAACAATAAGTACGCTCCATACCATCCACAATTGCATGTCGCCCCATAGGTAGCCAATGATGGCAACGAGGTAGTTGCCAATGGCCGTAGCAACAAACCAGCCACCCATCATCATTCCCTTATACTTAGGAGGTGCAACCTTAGATACAAACGAGATGCCCATAGGCGAAAGCAGCAGCTCGGCGAAGGTTAACACGAGATAGGTTGAAATGAGCCAGTCGGGAGAAACCAGCTGACTGTCGCTAATACCAGAGTTCTTAACTTCTGTTGGAGTGGGCAAGCCGAACGATGCGATGGCCAGAACAAGGAAACCGCAAGCAGCGATAAGCATACCATAACCTATCTTTCTAGGCGCGGTGGGTTCTTTACCCTTGCGACCTAGATAGCCAAACACGGCCAAAGACACCGGCGTTAGTGCCACAACAAAGAAAGGATTGAACTGCTGGAATATCTGGGGCAAAATCTTGATTTCGGCTTCAAGCGATGAGTAATTGGCCACGATGCCAATAATGGCGCCTGCCAATACCAAGGCTGCAATGGTTTTGCCTTTGGTGGTTTTAGACTGGAATAGCGAGAATGCACTATAAACAGAAACCACAATCAGCACCAAGTTAAGGATGTCGAAACCTAAGCGGTTAAGTCCAACAACCGACTTGGCCGTGTAGTCGCGTGCAAAGAAGGTCATCGTTAGTCCGTTTTGGTGGAATGCCATCCAGAAGAAAATAACTACGGCAAATACCAACAGCAGGGCAACAATGCGCTGCTTGGTTTCTTCTGGGCTCAATTCGGGTTCTGCTGATGCATCGCTACCTGCCTGGGCTGCCTTCTGCTTGTTGTTTACATCGGCATGTTTGAAGGTAGAACGGAACACCAGGTAGATAATCATCGACACGATAAGCGATACGCAAGCTACGGCAAATCCATAGTTGTAAGCACGAGAAAGCTCTGAGATGTAGGTGGTACAGAAAGTGGTCATGTCACCAGCATATCCTTGTGCAGCCTTTAATTGTTCGAGCAATACACTACCGTCGGCCTTGATTGTTCCATCCAAGAATTGGTGAGCCAATGAAGGTATCTGCGGCTCGTAGGTAAAATTAGAACCTGCCAACACGTAGTTGGTAATCTTTGTGGCGGCCGTGGGAGCGAAAAGCGCACCGATGTTGATGGCCATGTAGAACAGGCTGAAAGCGGTGTCGCGCTTAGAACTCAATTGGGGGTTGTCGTAAAGGTTACCCACAAGCACTTGAAGGTTGCCCTTAAACAAGCCCGTGCCGCAAGATATCAACGCCAACGCACCGAACATCATGGCCTTGCCAGAGAAGTCGGCAGCTGTGGGGATGGCCAACAGCACGTAACCCAAAAACATAATGACAATTCCCGAGGTTACCATCTTGCCATAACCGAACTTGTCGGCTAGGATTCCGCCAACGAGTGGCATGAAATAGACAAACCCAAGGAAACTAGCGAAGATAGTAGACGTCTCTGTAGCCGTGTAACCAAACTTGGCCTGCAAGAAGAGGGTAAAGATGGCAAGCATCGTGTAATAACCAAAGCGCTCGCCAGTATTGGCCAATGCCAATGCGTAAAGTCCTTTCGGTTGACCTTCAAACATAATCGTTAATTTTTAGTTTTTAATGAATGATATTTTGTTTATTGTATTTTCCTAGAAAAATGAGACCATCTTGGCAAAGGATAGCAGTGTGCATGGGTCGTCACTTCGACGCACGGGTTAGGTCGAAAAGGTAAGCCATCTTCACAATGATGTTACCGAAGTTGGAACGCCCAAAGTAATCGCGCTTGCTGTCGCCATAAATGTTGCCCAACCCATAATAATAACGCCCTTCCAAAAGGAAATGTCCCACACGAGGTATGCTGTACTCCATACCCAAGCCTGCTGCTATGCCATAGTCGAACATCCGTTCAACGGGCATCGTCTCTTGTTGCGTCACCTTGTTGGCCCTGTCGGTTAGGTTTCGGGTAGACACATCGTAATTTGTTTTAGTGCTCTCGCTAAGGTAAAACCCCATCTGAGGTCCCACCTGGAAAAAGAATTGAGCTCCGCGTGTTTCCCTACCCCATGCCAAATGCGCGAATATTGGCACCTGTATGTAGTTTATCGTGCGACTATATTCTTCCGTCAATCCCGTGGTTGCATTCACTACGGGGTTTCGTTCCAAGTCGCGAATATCTTGTTTCCACCCCAATGAGGCGTAGTTTACCTCGGCATAGATGGAACAAATGGTATTGAAGTATTTCTCTGACACATATCGAAAAGACAATCCGCCCGTTAGGCCACCATGATAGCCCTGATCTACGCGAGGATTAAACCCTACGTTGCTCAGCACATATCCACCATTGAAACCTATCGAGAAGTTGTTGCGGTAGGCCCCTATCTGGGCTTTGCACACCGAAGTGGCGACCAAATACGCAGCGATAATTGCCAATGCTCTTGTTTTCATCCGTCAATAACTGATTAGTTCAATCCTTTTGTCGTTGGTATAACGCACCAACATGAATGCTTGGTTCTGCATTCCACCGCTCCCCACACGCTTGAAGTTGAGCGGTGTTTGCACGGTAGTGTACGCATTTTGAGCCTTGCTGCCGTTAAAAGCCTTACCATATTTATATAGCCCACGTAGGAAGAACTGCGCATGGTCGTAGCCCATCAACACAAACTTAGGCAAAGCGTATAGTGGTTCCACGCCAAACCAACGACGATAGTTTGTTTCCAACTGCTGTGTACGCGTAGAAAGTGGATTGTAATAGAAGGTGGTGGGGATGTGGGCATTGAACTTAAAAAAGTTGTCGAGATTGTTTCTGGTGTACATCAACCATTCTGTATAGCCGTAAAGCGACACCACAACGCTTGGGTTGCTTGCCACAAGCCCTTTTAGTTTGGTCATGGCCACAGTTAGTTCGGGCGAACGCCCTGTGTTAAGCACCACAACGTTGGGCTGCGTACGACTGAATGCCTTAGCAAAAAGCTCTTCGCTCGATTTCAAGTTGGTTATGCTGTACTTTGCGCCGCGTGCGTTCAAACGATTACGAAGTCCGAAAGTAAAGATTCCTTTCTTGCTTGTGGAGTCGTTGCAGTCGATAAACACCGCATGGTGGTTGCCAAAGCGTGAAATAAAGGCGTCTATGGCGGCATTGTTCAGCTCGTCGGTAGATTGGTACACCTGAAAAATCTCTGGGTTGCGACTTACTTCATCTCCCCAAATGGAAAATGGAATGACCATCTTTATACCAGCTCCCTTGCAGAAATCGGACAGAGGTTTCACCTGCTTTGTGTACAACGGACCGAATATAACGTCGCAATTGCGAATGCTTGCGTTTTGAAGTGTGGTGCGGATGTCAGCATCTATCGGCACGTTCCACGCATGTATGTCGATAGAATAGCCTTGTTGTTTCAGACTGTCGCAGCCCATAAGAAACCCTCGGTAGTATTCTATCATCCGCTTTCCGTCGCCATCCACGTCGTGTAGTGGCAGAACGACACCAACTTTAATGGTTTTGGCCTGTTGCCCTTGTTGAGTGGAGCTGGCTGCACTTTGCGATTGCAGCTTAGTAGCAGGCACCGTATTCGTGGGTTTCTCGGTGGCGTTCGAAGGATAAGGGATAAAAATATAGTCGCCTTTCTTCAACTCATATCCAGCCACTTTCATCTCAGGGTTGGCGTTGATAAGTTCTTCCAACGTTAGCCCAAAGTTCTTGGCAATGCCGAAAAGAGTGTCTTTTTTCTTCACCTGATACATGTCGCGCCACTTTAAGTTTTGGGCATCTACAGGTATGCAAAGAAAAGCCACGAACAGCACGAACAGGTATCTGATAATTGCTTTTGTCATTGTTCTTCCAAAATTGGTTTCTGCAAAGATAACGATTTTGAAAGAATGAACAATGAATTTTAAAATTAATTGCATACTATTCTGTATTTCTGACGTATCAATAAGCCATTGACACCATCGCAGACACCTAATTCATATATAAGCGTGTTTAGAATAAGAACATCTCTAATGCCAAAATCTAGGATACGATTGTTTGATTATAGGCCAGTTCTAGAAAGTTCCGCTGCTCGCTTTGTAGGTTTTATCTAAGCGAACGTTGCTTGCATTTTGAGCGTACATAATGAACTAGACAACTGAAAAGGCAAGTGAGCTATGATAGATAAAAACAAACGATGATGTGACGTGTTGCTTAAAACGGGATTCACAGCGTGGATTCTTTTTAGACCCAAACTAGATATTGCACGCTCCACAAAAGATATTAAAGCGTAGACCAACGCGAACCAGTTAAGCACCACTGCTGTTACCTTCGAAGGGTTTTGTTCAAGATAGCATGGCTGCTTGTTCCAAACAAACGTATCATTACAAAAGCATTTACTTCCGACAAAAACTTGCAGCTCATCATCTTGTCTACTCATAAAGTTATCAACTCGTCAACCTGTCTACTCGTTAGCACCTCCCTCTTGTCTACTCCGCGACTCAAACTTTGTCAGCTTTTCAGCAAGAAATTTAACATTATGAGTGCCATCGTAATTCACCAAACGCCCACCTTGCCTCAAATAAGCGATTCTCGGGAAGGTTTGTTTTGATGTTGAAAAGGTTAACCTGTGAATGCTGCAAAATGTATTTTTATGTGGAAAGACAGCCATTTGCACCGGATTACAGGCTATTTACAGTAAAACGGAGTGCGTTTTGGTGCTAAATGCAATGCGTTTTAATGCTAAATGCAATGCGTTTTGGTACTAAATGGAAGGCGTTTTGGTGCTAAACGCAAGCTATTTTGGTGCTAAACGCAAGCTATTTTGGTGCTAAATGCAAGATGAAAAGTATAAATATCCGCTTAAATCGTATAAATAAAACATTCTCGAACCATGAAATATGTGCCCCACAGGGGCAAGATGCACACCGAAAAGTGGTTTTTTAGAGGTAAAATGGGTGCATTTGGGCTTGAAAAAAATCGAACCTCCAACCAAACTAGAAAGGCAAAATGGTGCAAAACGCAGGTCTAATTCTCGAAAGTTGACAACAAGAAAGACGTGAAAGGATAGAAATAACGGCTATTTAACTACTTTATAGCCGTTATTTTCGCTAGAAGGGAGTGAAATTCTGAGTGCATTTGTAAAATAAAGATAACGGTTTTAAGATTTTGAGTTGGTGAGTTTGTGGGTAGACGAGTTGATATATTCGGAAGTTGGTGTGTTCGTGAGTTGATGAGTTTGCAAGTTTGTGAGTTCTTGAATTTGAAGTTGATGAGTTGAAGTATTCGGCAGCTATTGGGTTTTTATGAGTTTATAGGTTTGTGGGTTCATTTGTTCTTCACTTTATTATAGAAGATGAGTGCTCGTCTTGTATTGGCATCACAAATATAACAAGTTCCCAATTTACAAGCACATAAAAGTTAAGACAACGCTTTAACCTTCTTCAGAAGAATGATTACTCCCCAACGTTTAGATTATATCTGGGCTGATTTCTCTTGCTTTTCACAAGAGGGCATACCGGCCTATGCTACCAACAGACCAAGTGAAAATGCCAAACAAGGGCAAAGAGCATTACTTAAACGGTGATTGAATGATGGCGAATACTTTTAGAACCCTACCCATATAGAAATATTTAAAGCCAAGACAACTTAACACACATGAGCTTATATGATAAAGAGGTGTACCAAACTATACAACAATGTGAGAACCTCCCATTTCTATCCGCCACACATTCATACCCAACAACAGTACATTTACTTTCTTTTATCTAAACAAAACAAATCACAAATCACAGGCGTAAAACACTCTCTTTGACCAAAAATTAACCATTCTTATTACATTACAGAACGTCACCATTTAGAAAACAATATTTTTTTAAACTTTTTCGACCTTTTTATTTGGCAGTTCAAATATTATGTTTAATTTTGCGATGTGAATCAGATATACATCTGTAAAATCACAAAAAATAAAAGTATAATTATATTATAATAAAAGAAAGGAAATCGAATGAAAATAAAAGAAATTAGTTGCAATTTTAACCCATAAAACCATGAAACGTGTCATTGGGTAACAAAACGTCAGTTTTAATTCGGAATTTACAAAATAAATACTTCCGTAAAGAAACAACGCCACACGCACCTAAGTTTAATAATATTTGGTTAAACCATATCAAGGAAGACATTTACATTTCTAAATACCATACAAATACATCGAAACCATGAAAACAAAGGCAATGTTTCCCAACCTAAGTGTTTGGCCTATCCAACATCAAAGTACCATTACACAACCTTGAAGCGCCAATGCGCAAAAGACAGCCTTAGTAAGCCATGAACATGCACAAAGCTAGTTCACATCACAATGAAGGGGAAAACAATTTCGCCTATGCCTCGAGATGGGTAACTCAAAACGCCACGTATTGAAACGAGGCGCTTTGAACCCCATCCGCGGAGGCAAACACAACAAGACACCATGAACACACTTCAAAAACGATTCATTAACAACCACTATATAAACCCCAGCCAAGGCACAACTCACGCCAATGTGCACAAAGGCGGTCATTAACAACTCTCTTAGATAATTGTGTCCACAAACAGGCCACAACAACCACACCAGCCCGCAACAAATCCATGAACACACGCCAACTAAGGCCCGCGGGTTGTTACAAATCACATCAAAAAATGAAAGAAGAACAACTGAAAGAACGGCAATGCCCATGCAAAATGGCGTATGTATGTCCCGACATCGCCATGACCGAAATGGCGATGCAAGGACAACTGCTACAGGCATCAGCAAAAGGCGATCACAAAACGCTGCCAAACGGCGGAACGGTGTACAACAACTCGGGCAGTTCGGGTGGTGATGCCGGAACAGCCGAAGAAGACAACGTTATCAGCAACAGTAAGGGATATACCCTCTACGAATGGGATTAACCTTCACCCTTACACTTACTTTTATGGTGGAACGAAAAATAGCATTTATCATGAAATTCATTACACAACACATGAAGCAATTGGCAATGGCGGCTTACACGTTCGCCTTAGCATTTACGCTGGGGGGATGTGTTAACGACCTGACCAATAACGAGCATCGGGCAGAGAACAAAGAGACGAAGGAAACGTTTAACACCAAGTCGTTCGCTGGGGCTTCCAGCCAAATGGAACTGCCCAAGACAAAAACGTCGGGGAAGTATACAGACATATCGAAAAAGCAAGACGGAAGTAAAATGGGCATCCAATTTTATTGGGATCACGATGACTATTACCGTCTTTGGGTAAACCTGGGCGGAACGACAGGATGGCAAAGATTCTACAAACAAGATACACTTAAGCTTTTAAATGACGGGAAGATTGCCCAATCACGCTTTTATCTATACCCGGGCTATAAGCTTACCGAAGAAAAATATCCGCTGTGGTATAGTCAACATGGTCTTTATAACGGACAACCCTATACGTATATTTACTATTCTCATGTCCAAATCAAAGCGAATGATTTTTCCAAATTGTATGAACAGGGAGATTGTGGATTTGCAACAGCAGTCGACAATGGCATCTGGTATAAATTCAGCTTGCAACATGCCACTTCGTATATCACGTTTATGCCCTACGCTGGTGAAGCTAAGAGCAAGGAAGCTCTTCTGAAATGTAAGCTCAACCACATAACGCTTACCACGGACGAATGCAACTATGGAAACTTCTATTTTGATGAACATGGCAACCTGGATGAAAGCAAACGGCCGGCAGCATCAAGACAAACAAGAACGCTTTACTGCGTTGATTCATACAAATATACGGGATTCTCTGTCCCTGGAAGTACCGAAGATGCCAAAAAGAATGCGGCAGTCATGGTGATGCCTCCTGGCACATACCACAACGTGGAAATAACTTACACGCTTTATGATCCTGTAGTTGGCACAGAGGGTGTGTTTAAAAAATATATTCCTGAACTTATACTAAAACCAGGCAAGACAACATCCATATTCTCAAAACTTGTGGCAGATGATGTCTCTGAACGGTTTGGACGATACCACATGTGGGGAGCATCCCAGTATTATTGGCAGGGGCATGAAAGCAATGCACACCATAAATGGATACCTAATGGTGTCAATGGCGTAGCTGGATATCCGACCCCTGGAGACCCTCGCTATAAAAGTGACTATTATGCCCCTGGTGTAGGTAATGTCGCACCGGCAGGGTCGATTGCCGGCACCGTTCCCTCAGCTAACTTTCTTAGTTGGTATGTAAAACTCGGCGATCCACGTTGGGACGATTCGCCCTTTACCTATGATGGACATCTCTTTACAGGTAGGATGTGGTTTCGTAAACGCAAGTATCTCGGGCTTACAGACGCTCAGATGAATGACAAAGCAGCAGACGGAAGTGATTTTCGAATAGTGAGGAGTCATGTCATCAACACACCCACATTGTGGGAAGATGTCCCCGAAAGTAACCGCTCACATTACTTCTGTGTGATGGCACTAGGATATTACGATAGTGGTGGAAGACTGTATATGGGGGATGGCTATGAAGGAAGATACTGGACCAGCACTTGTGTTACAGGCGGTACTTATGGGCCATATTGGGCGTATTGTCTTGTGTTTGATAGATATCATGTATGGGTACGTGGCTATCCAAGAGATAATTATTCGAATAAAATTTATGGCTACCAAGAGTGGCCTGGCGAAAATTAAGCAACATCAATAAGACAATAATCATGTTAAAGTTAAGATATAAATTGTTGATTTCTCTTTCTGCATGTGCATTGGCTTTTATGCCAATGGCATGCACGGAAGAACAGAACCTGGCTCAGCCAGACAACAACCAAGAAGAACTGGAACCTGCCGTTAGTTTCACTGGCTCGATGAACTCACCTACATCACGCACCAGTGGGGAATATGGGAAAATTGACGCAACAAACCTGGGCATAACGTTTTACTGGACGACCAACGACCATGAGCACATGTACATAAACAGAGGTACAGACACTTCGCCTATATGGGAGCGTGCCAGCAAAGTGTCCTTTACAGACAAAGATGCAACGACTCATTCCGCAAATGCCTCATTCAGGTTTAAAGGCAAATATGAAAATAAGCAATACACCATGCTCTATGTGGGAGGCGACCAAAAATCTTCCACTAAGGACAAGGTTTACGTCAACTTTGCCAGAATCCAGAAACAAACATCTCTTGATGATGGGGAACTAGCAAACAGTGGCGATTGCGGTGTAGCAAAAACCACCTGTGACTATTACGATAAAAAAGGGAAAGGTTGGGGCTATCATGGTGACAGGCATACCTTTAAACTAGAACACAAGGCTGCATATGTTACCTTTATGCCATATAACCCACGCGGACACATGGACAACACCTACTTCGTTAGTGCGCAAATTGAGGCAAAAGAAAGCCTATACGGCAAATTTCCATTTACAGAAAAGGGAGTGGATGTTAGCAAACGGCCACTAAATCAAAACAAGGTTACCCTGAACCTCGCCACAAAAGGCATAGGAAATGGCTTGCCCATCGCTTCAAACAAGGAAGATGCCCAAAAGCATGCAGGCATCATGGTGCTAGCTCCCGGCAAATATACCGATGTGCTTGTGAAATTCATCATAAAGGACCATAGCACAGGGAAAAGGTTCGACGTGAAGAAGTCTTACCCAGCATTGAACTTGGAAGCGGGTCTTAATCAACCCATATTCTGCCGGCTTGAAGTGGTAGATTTCACACCCTCGTTCAACAATTACAGCATGTGGGGCGCAGAAGACCCATATTACACCTTAGACGCAAAGGCACCACACAATTGGAACAAAAATGCAACGGGCATACCTGCGCCCGACGACGAAAGATGGCCGCACGATGGAGACGCACGCTGGTATAGCGAAGACGAGGATGCGCCAGCGGGCGTGTTAACAGACGATGCTTTCACGATCAACGATGCATCTTACATCTTGGCCAAGGATTGCTATTGGGACGAGAATTACCTGTGGGCGTTTGATGGACATCTACAAAAAGGTGCACTATGGGTTCCTATTATTAGTAAAGGGCACGCCACGGCTTTCGATGGTAAGGATTGGACAAGCGTACCATCCTCTAAGTCAAAAACTGCAATCTCAGACGAGGAGCATCCAATTGTGGGCTACTACCCCTTGCCACTCATCGGACGATATGTAGACGGGGCACTTGTAGAAGTAGGTACAGCCGGCTACTACTGGATTAACAGGGCCGACCCTAGCAATGCGAACAGCAAAGCCTACTACCTGAAGGTAACCAAAACAGGGGTGAGCATAAACCATGACGGCAATAAGGAGTGGGGATGCGTGCCTTTCACGGGCGACATTCGCCCCTAACAACGAACTCGTTTTTATCAATCAATAATACTTCATAGCTTAATGGAAGGCAGGCTGATGAGACATCAGCCTGCCTTTTTGATTTATTCTTTATACGACACAGGCCCAAAGTTGTTGAACAACGTTTCTCACGTTATGCTCTTCATTACCCACCCCTGCCCCATTTAGCCAACCATCTTAACGCCAATAACACCAAAGCCATAACATACTTTAACCAGAATTGTTAGATTTCCGCGCATAGCGGGCAATATATAATAAAAAATACGTAATTTTGCACGACATGAACTTTTTAGAATCATTGAAACAACTCAAGGCGTTTGCACGCCAAGACGGTGCCATCTTGGCATTGGTATGGATTGTGGCCTTTCTTTTCACCATGCAGCTACCCCAATCCATGGTGGGAAATCTCCTAACCCTTTCCACACCATTCGTCGTGGCGTGGCGGTTACGCGCGTTCCGTAACAACGCCCTTGATGGCGAAATCTCATATCGGCGCGCGCTGGCCTACTCGTGGTACACCTTCGTTTATGCCTCACTCATTTTCGCCTTGGCCCAATATCTCTATATTCGTTTCTACGACTCAGAGTCGCTCATCACCATGATGCGCGATTCGATACACGCGTTTGGTGCAGCTTACCAGCAAATGGGCATGAACGAAGCCCAAATGCAAGAGTCGGTTAAGCTACTTGGCACACTTCAACCCATCGAGTTGGTGTTCCTTTTCTTCACCCAAAACATCTTCATTGGGCTTTTCCTCAGCCTCATCATAGCCGCATTTGGAATGAGGTACAGAAGGTAACAAGCTAAGCTGACGTTTAAAAGCAAAATGGGAGCAACAACAAAGGCTGCCTAAACCATAAACAACAGCAAAAAAAGTTTCCCAAAGTCAGACAAAGCCCATCGCCCCCACATCAAGAATAAACGATTAAGAAATATAATAGATAATACAACACAAACAACAATGGACATTTCTGTAGTTATACCCTTGTACAACGAAGACGAATCGCTGCCCGAACTCTACTCATGGATTGAGCGGGTGATGAACGACAACCAGTTTAGTTTCGAAGTGATATTCGTCAACGACGGCTCTACCGACCGTTCGTGGGAGGTGATAGAAGAACTGAGCAAACAGTCCGAACATGTTCGGGGGATAAAGTTCAGGCGTAACTATGGTAAAAGTCCCGCTCTATTTTGCGGTTTCAAGGAGGCGAACGGCAACGTAGTTATCACGATGGATGCCGACCTACAAGACTCGCCCGAAGAAATACCCGAACTCTATCGCATGATTACCGAGGAGAAATACGACCTCGTTTCGGGTTACAAACAAAAGCGATACGACCCGCTCTCCAAAACTATCCCCACCAAATTGTTCAATGCCACGGCTAGGAAAATAAGTGGGATAAAGAACCTACACGACTTCAATTGTGGCCTGAAAGCCTATCGAAAGGCCGTGGTGAAGAACATCGAAGTGTATGGAGAGATGCACCGCTACATTCCCTACCTGGCCAAGAACGCAGGTTTTGGACGCATTGGCGAGAAAGTGGTGCAGCATCAAGCCCGCAAATACGGTAGTTCCAAGTTCGGGCTGAACCGTTTTTTCAATGGCTATCTAGACCTCATCACACTCTGGTTTCTCAGTAATTTCGGCAAAAAGCCCATGCACGTGTTCGGTCTATTAGGCTCGTTGATGTTCCTTTTGGGTTTCATCGCCACTTGTCTGTTGGGTGCCGACAAACTATATTGCCTTGCCCAAGGCATTCCACAACGTCTGATAACCGACTCGCCCTACTTCTATCTCTCGCTAACAACGATGATGATAGGCACGCAGCTTTTCCTTGCAGGTTTCTTAGGCGACCTTATCAGCCGCAATTCGCAAGGAAGAAACGATTACCAAATAGAGGAGGAGATAAGATGCGGAGACTAATTCCATTGCTCATATTGGCCTCGGCCGTGCTAACCGCATGCTCGTCGATAGACTGTCCGTTCAATAACACAGTCTATTCGCAATATGTACTGATGAAAGGTGGCGGCCTTAAAGCCGACACCCTCACAGATACGCTGACCATTCTTACGAAAACGCGAGACGGACAAGACACCATTATATTTAATAGAGGAGTTAAGACAACAAGTTATAGCTTGCCTATGAGTTATACACGCGACCAAGACGCACTCTTCTTCCAATTGAAAGATACCCTTGGCAATATTGTGCACGACACCATCAAGGTAAGTAAGACTAACACGCCGCACTTCGAATCGGTAGATTGCCCCATGTCTTATTTCCACACGATAACAGCTGTCAGTACGTCGCATCACGCCATCGACTCCATCATACTTGTCAATCCAAACGTAACATATGACACCTCATCGCCACATTTCCGCATCTATTTCAAGAGCGGCCATTAGCACCTTACTTGCCTTGGGCGCGTTGTCGGCCAGTGCGCAAGGATTGAAACAACAAACCGAACGCCCCGACACAACTCGCTTTTTCCGTGGCCTTCAAGTCATGGCAGACGTTGTCGGCCCAATACAGCTGGCTGTAAGCGACTACGGACAGTACGAGGCAGCCCTGCGCATAAACTTCAAAGACAAGTATTTTCCTGTGTTCGAGCTGGGCTATGGCACAGCTAACCACGAAGACGACCCTGTCACGCATGTAGCGTATAAAACCTCCGCACCATACGGCAAGGTGGGAATGGACTTCAACATCATGAAAAACAAACACGACATTTACCGTGTTTATATAGGTGCGAGGTATGCCTTCACCACATTTAAGTACGATGTGGCCAGCCCCGTGTTGACCGATCCCGTGTGGAAAGACCCAGCCGCCATCCAACTCAATAACGTTTCGGCCTCATATCATTGGGCAGAATTGCTGTTCGCCGTAGATGCCAAGATATGGGGTCCGCTGCATTTGGGATGGTCGGTGCGTTACAGACGACGCTTAGCTCACAACGATGGAGAATCGGGAAATGTTTGGTATGTGCCTGGTTTTGGGAAAACGGGCAACTCCCGACTAGGTGGAACATTTAACATTATCATCAACTTGTAGGTGTATTTGTCCACCTTCAAATTATAGTAAAGCAAGAAAAGTCTTCTTTTTCGGCCTTTTCAGGCCGGCGACAATAAGCACTAAACAAATAAGCAAATGACCACTCCAAATAGAAAACGACGCCTGCTTTGGCAAATACCCTTTCTTTTGTTCCTCATTGTTGGAACAATCTACATCATCAAACAACAGCAAGATGCACCCTATCAACATGACAAGGGTGCAATCTTCGGTACAACATATAGCATCATTTACCAAAGCAACGAGAACCTGAACAAGGAAATCATGGCCGCGCTCAACGAGGTAGACCAATCGATGTCTACCTTTAATAAAGGGTCTGTCATCTCCAAAATAAACCGCAACGAACAGGTACAGCCCGACAAAATGTTCGTAGACGTATTCCAATTGGCCAACAAAATATCCATCGAAACCAATGGGGCATTCGATGTTACCGTTGCTCCTCTGGTTAACGCATGGGGGTTCGGCTTTAAAAATGGAGTCCACCCCACCCCACAAACCATTGACAGCCTGAAACAATTCATCGGCTATCAAAAGGTTGCTTACGTTAACGAGCGCATCAAGAAACAAGACCCACGATTGATGCTCGATTTCAGTGCCATCGCCAAAGGTTATGGCAGCGATGTAGTTGCCAACTTACTAAAGCGCAAAGGCATTGAGAACTTCATGGTAGAGATTGGCGGAGAAATCGTTACACGCGGCATTAGCGAAAAACGCCTGCCATGGAAAGTGGGCGTAACCAAGCCCACTGACGACTCGTTAAATGTAAACCAAGAGCTGCAAACCATCTTGAACGTAACGGATAAGTCGATGGCCACAAGCGGAAATTACCGCAAGTTCTATTATAAGAATGGCAAGAAATACGCCCACACCATCGACCCAAACACAGGTTATCCTGTTCAGCACAACATTCTTTCGTCTACGGTACTAGCCAACAACTGTGCAGAAGCCGATGCCTATGCCACGGCTTTCATGGTATTAGGGCTCGACAAGGCCAAGAAAGTATTGGAGCAGCATCCCGAACTCATGGCATATTTTATCTATTCAGACAAGAATGGGAAAAACTCCGTTTGGTTTTCGCCATCGCTAAAAGACAAAATTCAGAAGTAAGTCCTTTGTCTCCCCGACGGCTTCAATAGGGTTAATGTCAACAAGCAATAACAAATGCAACGCATTCCTCTATATGGCAAACTAATGGAATTGCCCATGTTTCAAGGCATGAGCAAAGATGATTTGGCCGCAGTACTTGGTCAAACCCGATTCGACTTTGCGCAAAAGAAAGCAGGGGCAACGATAGTTAGAGCCGAAGAAGAATGCACGCATCTTTATTTTTTGCTTAACGGACGAATGGAAGTGAGCGCGCAAGCCCACGATAATGGCTACATTTTCACGGAAGAGATAGGTGCGCCCTACATTCTCCAGCCCGAAAACCTCTTCGGTATTTCCCCCCGTTACACCCGAACGTTCGTTGCCAAGGCTACATGTAGTCTACTCTTGCTAAGCAAGTCTGAGGTATTAAGACTTACAGACGATTTCATTATCTTCAAGTTCAACCTACTCAACACAATTTCCACACAAGCGCAAAAAGCAGGAAGGCTACCTTGGCGACATTGCAACTCCAACCTCGAACACCGCATCACCCGTTTTATCACAGCACATTGCATACACCCCGCTGGCACAAAGCTTGTGCACATCAAGATGCAGAAACTAGCAAACGAGATGAACGACAACCGTCTAAACGTCTCGCGAGCTCTCAATGGCATACAAAAGCAGGGGCTAATTCAACTTAAACGCGGCTGTATTGTGATACCCATGCTCGAAAAACTTGTGGCCGAATGGGGTTAGCCTAAGCATGTTACCCAACATCTTCCATATCAAACACAGCCCTTCTTAACCTTCCTCCTCTTGCTATTCTGCCATTCTTACCACAAATATGCGGTAAAAAGCGTGCCAAATCAAATAAAAAGCCTTAACTTTGTAGCTTAAAGCTATTACATCAACATAAGAATGACAAGAACAAACAATTTGGTAAATACCATTATTAAAGGAATACAAGAGAAAAAAGGCAGCAATATCGTTGTAGCCGACTTAAAGGAAATAGAGGGTGCAATAACCAATTATTTCGTTATATGCCAAGGAAACTCGCCCACACAGGTAGAGGCCATAGCCGAATCTATCGGCGAAACTGTGCGTAAAGAACTCAAAGACAAGCCCACAAGTGCCGTTGGTCTAGGCCTAAACCAGTGGGTTGCAATGGACTTTGTGGATGTTATCGTACACGTTTTCATACCAGAGATGCGCTCTTTTTACGACCTTGAACACCTTTGGGCCGATGCCAAGCTAACCCACCTCACTGACATCGACTAAAATTGGCACAGCATTTGATGGAACGTTCGTGTCACCAACAATTCAATTATGAGCAACAAACAACCATACAACAATAAGCAACCCAAGATGCCCCGTTTCAATATGAACTGGATTTACGGGTTGATCATCATCGCGTTGGGGCTTTTCTTTTTCACGGGGAAAGGCGACATGATGGCTGGAAGTGTTAAGCAAGAGGCTACATACACCAAATTTAAGGAATATGTGAACAAAGGCTACGTCAACAACGTGGTGGTAAACAGTGAGCAACGTACGCTTAAAATGTACGTTAAGCCTGCCAACCTGCGCGACGTTTTCGGTAAAGACCCAAAACAACTTGGCGAAAAGCCATACGTAAGCGTACAATATGGTTCGGCAGAAGAACTTGAAAAATACCTCACTGAAATTCAACAGGCAGGTAAAATCAAAGACTTCGCTTTCGATAACGATAAGGGCGGACACTTCACCGACATCCTTATACAGTTCGTTCCATTCATCGCGCTCATCGCCATTTGGATTTTCATCATGCGCAGAATGGGCAGTGGCGGAGCTGGCGGTGGTTCGGGCGTGTTCAGTGTGGGCAAAAGCAAAGCCAAGATGTACGAGAAAGGAAACGAAATCGGCATCACCTTTAAAGACGTTGCAGGCCAAGAAGGAGCCAAACAAGAGGTTCAAGAGATTGTAGAGTTCCTTAAAAGTCCGCAGAAATACACCGACCTCGGTGGTAAAATCCCCAAGGGCGCATTGCTCGTTGGCCCTCCGGGTACAGGTAAAACGCTTTTGGCCAAAGCCGTTGCAGGCGAAGCGGGCGTGCCTTTCTTCTCCATGAGTGGCTCCGACTTTGTCGAAATGTTCGTGGGTGTAGGTGCAAGTCGTGTTCGCGACCTCTTTCACCAAGCCAAAGAAAAGTCGCCCTGTATCATTTTCATCGACGAAATTGATGCAGTAGGCCGTGCTAGAAGTAAAAATCCCTCGATGGGTGGAAACGATGAGCGCGAGAACACTCTCAACGCACTGCTTACCGAGATGGACGGATTTGGTACAAACAGTGGCGTTATCATTCTTGCAGCCACCAACCGTGCCGACATGCTCGACAGCGCACTACTTCGAGCAGGACGTTTCGACCGACAAATAAATGTAGACCTGCCCGACCTGCCTGAACGCAAGCAAATATTTCAGGTACACCTTCGCCCCGTAAAGGTAGACTCCACCGTGGACATCGACTTCCTCTCGCGGCAAACCCCAGGCTTTTCGGGAGCCGACATCGCCAACGTCTGCAACGAGGCAGCCCTCATTGCGGCACGCCATAACAGCAAGTCGGTAGGTAAACAAGACTTCCTCGATGCCGTAGACCGTATTATCGGCGGATTAGAGAAGAAAACGAAGATTATGACTGCCGCCGAAAAGCGCACTATCGCCTTGCACGAGGCAGGACACGCCACCGTGTCTTGGTTCTGCCAACATGCCGACCCCTTGGTAAAGGTATCCATCGTGCCACGTGGCCGAGCTCTGGGAGCAGCATGGTATCTACCCGAAGAACGCCAAATCACCACCAAAGAGCAAATGCTCGACGAAATGTGTGCACTGATGGGCGGACGTGCTGCCGAAGAATTGTTCACTGGCCATATCTCTACCGGCGCAATGAACGACTTAGAGAGAGCCACAAAGAGTGCATACGGCATGGTGGCATATGCAGGTATGAGCGACAAGTTGCCCAACATCAGTTTCTACAACAACCAGGAATACCAATTCCAAAAACCATATTCTGAAACAACGGCCAAAGTAATCGACGACGAAGTGATGAAGATGGTTAACGAACAATACGACCGTGCAAAGAAAATCCTTCAAGAAAACAGCTACGGCCACAACAAATTGGCCGACCTGCTTATCTCACGCGAAGTGATTTTTGCCGAAGACGTAGAAGAGATTTTCGGTAAACGCCCTTGGGTTAGCCGTTCAGAGGAAATAATTGAAGACAATACACCGAAGTTGGAAGACATGCCCGACGAGGTGAAAGCGGCCGAGGAAGAACACCGCAGGTTGCGTGGACTTTAACCCATAACATGCTGTCGCCATCCGCCTATCTTACTTACAAGGCAGGCAGATGGCGATACGCTGTTACCACTCTCCGCTTTACGCCAACACGCAAGACACGTTCAAACGCCCACACAAAATGCCGAGGATGCCACAACGCACCTCCATCAGTTACCATTATATAACGACGAAAAAAGAGAAGACAATGACTCCTAAGATTAAGAATTTGATTGCACGAACCATAACAGGTGTCCTTTTTGTAGCCATCATGGTTACTTGTTTCATGCGCCCATTGAGCATGGTGTTTGTTTTTGCACTCATAACGTCGCTCAGCCTTTGGGAATACGCAGGGTTAGTTAACGAGAACAAGGGCACTAGCGTTAACCGATTCATCTCAACCGTTGCTGGCACATACCTTTTCTTGGCCGTTGCAGGAGTCAACAGCGGGTTTATTGCCACCAATGCCGTGTTCGTGCCTTATCTCCTAACCATCGTTTATCTTTTCGTCAGCGAACTTTACACCAAGGCTAACGACCCCATCAACAATTGGGCCTACACCATGTTGGGGCAGATGTACATCGCCCTACCCCTCTCAATGATAAATGTGTTGGCGTTCAGGCAAGCCGACAACCAAATTTACTTTTACCATCTCCTCCCCCTTAGCGTGTTTATCTTCCTTTGGACCAACGACACCGGTGCCTATTGCTCTGGTTCGCTTTTTGGTAAACACAAGCTTTTTCCACGCATTTCGCCAGCCAAGAGTTGGGAAGGCAGCATCGGCGGAGGTATTCTCGTGCTGCTTGTAGCCGCACTTATCGGCTATCTCGAAACGCAATCCACTGCTCCCACAAACCTCACCATCCCCCAATGGTTAGGCTTAGGCCTTGTAGTGGTGGTGTTCGGCACATGGGGCGACCTAGTAGAGTCGCTCTTCAAACGCACACTCGGCATCAAGGACAGCGGAAACATTCTGCCCGGTCATGGCGGAATGCTCGACCGTTTCGACTCCTCACTCATGGCCATACCCGCCTCTGTGGTATATCTCTATTCATTAACGCTATTTCAATAACATCGCAGAGAACGCCTCAGCTATTGTGCGTTCTCTCACACATATAATATGATTGACAGTTCAGCTTTTCAGGGTAAAACGGCTGCTTACTATACATTAGGTTGCAAATTAAACTTTTCGGAGACCTCCACTTTTGGGCAAATGCTCCAAGACATGGGCGTTAGAACCGCCAACGAAGGCGAGCCTGCCGACATTTGCCTCATCAATACCTGCTCGGTTACCGAAGTGGCCGACCACAAATGTAGGCAGATTATCCACCGCATGGTGCGCGAAAACCCAGGAGCCTTTGTGGTTGTAACGGGATGTTACGCCCAACTCGAATCTGAAAAAGTTAGCGCCATCGAAGGCGTAGACCTCGTTTTAGGCAGCAACGAAAAAGCCAACCTCATACAATATCTCAACGATGCTTGGGCCGACGGGCAACGCGGCACAGCCTTACACCGCCATTTCTCGGTAGAGACCAAAAACATAAATACCTTTGCACCCAGTTGCAGCCGTGGCAACCGAACGCGTTATTTCCTTAAAGTGCAAGACGGGTGCGACTATTTCTGCACCTACTGCACCATTCCCTTCGCACGAGGTTTTTCCCGAAACCCTTCCATCGCATCACTTGTTCAGCAAGCACGCGATGCCGCCAACGAAGGTGGAAAAGAGATTGTGCTAACAGGTGTAAACATAGGTGAGTTCAAAGGCGAGGGCAACGAATGCTTTATCGACCTTGTCAAGGCACTCGACCAAGTTGAAGGCATACAGCGTTTTCGCATCAGCAGCATTGAGCCCAATTTGCTTACCGACGAGCTTATCGACTATTGCGCATCCAGCAGAGCTTTCATGCCCCACTTCCACATACCCTTACAAAGCGGTAGCGACGAGGTTTTAAAGCTGATGCACCGTCGATACGACACAGCCCTTTTTGCCCACAAGGTACAACTCATTAAGCAACGAATACCAAATGCCTTTATCGGTGTAGACGTCATGGTAGGCTCTCGTGGCGAAGAACCCGCCTATTTTGAGCAATGCTACGACTTCCTAAAATCGTTAGACATCAGTCAGTTGCATGTATTCCCTTACAGCGAACGTCCTGGAACGGCAGCTCTCCGCATTCCCTACGTAGTTAACGATGCCGAGAAACGTCGCCGCAGCAAACTGCTTTTAGAGCTGTCCGACGAGAAATTGGAAACCTTCTATGCCTCACAAATAGGTTCGCAAAGCCTGGTTCTCTTTGAAAAGGCAGCCAAAGGCAAGGCCATGCATGGTTTTACCCCCAACTATGTGCGCGTTGAATTGCCTGCCTCACTAGCCAAAGACGAGTTCGACAACCAACTGTTACCCGTTAGGCTAACCCAATTTAACCACAACAAAAGTGCCATAAAGGTAGAACTTATATAACATCTTCAACATAAAATTGAGTCATGCACAAGGTAGCAATCGTTATTCTGAACTGGAATGGGCAGTCAATGCTTGCCCAATATCTGCTTTCCGTTATGCGTCATTCGCGTAACGATGCGGCGGTTTATGTTGCCGACAACGCCTCTACCGACAACTCATTGGCCTATCTCGCACAACATTTCCCCCATTGCCAAACCATTGCCTTGGAAAAAAATTGGGGATTTGCCGAAGGCTACAACAAGGCTTTGGCACAAATAGATGCCGAATACTACGTATTGCTCAATTCCGATGTTGAAGTTACCCACCAATGGCTAACGCCGCTCATCGAAGAGATGGACGCCCACCCAGACATAGCGGCCTGCCAACCCAAGCTCTTGGCCATGCACGATAGAGAATCATTTGAGTACGCTGGTGCGTCGGGCGGCTTTATCGACAGCCTTGGCTACCCCTATTGCCGCGGTAGAATATTCGAACACGTTGAGAAAGACGAGGGACAATACAACTACCGCCAAGAAATACATTGGGCCACTGGTGCTTGCCTCATGGTGCGGGCCAAAGACTATTGGGCAGTGGGCGGTCTAGACGCTCGTTTCTTTGCCCACAACGAAGAGATCGACCTCTGCTGGCGACTAAGACTTAGGGGCAAAAAGATATTCTGCATTCCCGAAAGTGCGGTATATCACGTAGGTGGCGGCACGCTCCCCAAGGTAAATCCAATGAAAACCTACCTCAACTTCCGCAACAATCTAACCATGCTTTACAAGAACCTTGCCCCTTCGCAGATGCGCAGGGTTATGGCTTGGCGACTATTCTTAGACTATGTTGCGGCTTTCCAAACCCTTGTTTTCAACAGAAATTGGGGCGATTTCAAGGCCATTATCAAGGCGCGGCGCGACTTCAACAAATGGAAACACAGCTTTGACACCGTCAGAGAAGAAATACAAAACAGCAAAACCATACACGCCGAAAACCCCAATAGCCACTTCTCCATCCTATGGCAATATTATATAAGGCGTAGGCGCACTTTCCACACACTGCCGCAAAAGTAAAAATTCTGCCGTTCCTTTTCATCCCTTAACCAAGCGCAAATGCCTAATCTTCCCATAGAAACCACATTATAACCTGCCTAAAACCAACTTCTAAACTTCACAAAGATAAAGCTACTTTATGATTTTTGAACCACTAAATTATTAAAATCCTGCTACATTTACATCTCCCTTGTTATGGTTAATTAACTACTATTTCCTTATCAAAAGCTAATAGAAATTTTGGAGAACTACAATACTTAGTTAACTTTGCCAATATCATCATGGGCTAATACAGCAAGAAGACCTGCCCTACGCTGCTAATTGTAAAATCTCTTTCAAGAGTCATTCGCCAAACGTTTTTGTTAAGACACAACCTTATATTGATGCACTTTTTCACTAATCAGAGAATATAAGTATTAGATTTAACAATCATATTGATAACCAAACCGCATTAATTATGAACAGAAACATTCTTTTAGTTGGCCTGCTATTTGCGTTGATGCCAACAAGTATTTTTGCACAAAAGCAGCGTTCACAAGCATTTAGGGACAAGTACACGCTTAAAGAGGCTGTTATCCTTAGTCGACACAACATCCGTGCCCCACTTTCAACAAAGGGAAGTCTGCTGGAACAAGTTACTACACATCCTTGGTTTGAATGGACAGCTGATGCTAGCGAACTAACAACGCGTGGGGGCGCATTGGAAAATCAGTTCGGACTTTATTTTCGCAAATGGTCTGTAGATGCTGGGCTTTTCAAAGAAAATGCCACACCATCACGCAACGAGGTACTCATTTACGCCAACAGCATGCAGCGTTGTATTGCAACAGCCAATTATTTTACAACGGCACTCTTCCCCGTGGCCGACGTTCATGTAAACCACCGTTTCGTACCAAGCAAGATGGACCCCGTCTTCTTCCCACAACTTACCAAGTCTAGCAAGTCGTTCAGGGCACAAGCCATGAAAGAAATTGCCGCTATGGGTGGCAAGAAAGGCATCATTGGCATTAATGAGGGCTTGAAGGAAAGCTACGAAATCACGGCCAAGGTTCTCGACTTGAAGGATTCGCCTGCATGCAAAGAAAAGAATTTGTGCGCTTTCGACAACTACAACACTCAGCTCATCCTCGATAAAGGTGATGAACCACGCATGAAAGGTTCTTTAAAGGATGCCACTACATGTTCGGATGCGCTAATCCTGCAATTCTATGAAGAACCGGATGCCAAGAAAGCAGCTTTTGGGCACGACATCACCCTCGATGATTGGACAAAGATTTCCAAAATTAAGGATGTTTATGGTGATGTGCTCTTCACTGCACCCGTAGTTTCAGTCAATGTGGCTCATCCCCTTCTCGTCTACATGCGCGACGAGTTAATGGACAAAGACCGCAAGCTGGCTTTCCTCTGTGGACACGACTCTAACATTGCATCCGTAACTGCCGCATTAGAAGTTGAACCATACGACCTACCCAATTCGATTGAGAAGAAAACGCCTATTGGTTGTAAGCTTGTTATCGAAAAGTTTGAAGGAAAGGATGGGAATATGTATTGCGACATCAACCTTACCTACCAATCAACCGACCAGCTACGCAACATTGCGATGCTTAGCCTCAAGAATCCCCCACAGATTTTCCCACTTTCATTGAAAGGATTGCAGAAAAATGCAGACGGACTGTATTTGCTTAAAGACGTAGAAGGACGATTCATGAAGGCAATCCGTGCCTACGATAAGATTGAAGACGAATTTTAAGGAGGGTCTTTAAATTACAACAGCATGAACAAGAAACTATTTCTCGCATTTGCTGCCAGCCTTTACATACTGGGCGGCAATGCACAAGAAAAGGTGGAAATCAAGGTCACAGGGCGCGCCCTCTTTGATGCAGCCACATACACCCAAAACGACCAAGCAAAGACCGAGGACGGCGAAATGAACGAGGGTGTTGGCATTAGGGACATGCGCGTTGGCTTTAAAGCCACCTACGGCAAGTGGTATTTCCGTGGAGATGTTTCATACTCCAACAATAAAGTGTCGCTGAAAGACGTGTACTTACAGTACAGTTTCAACGAGAACAACTTCTTGCGTGCCGGTCACTACACCGCACCATTCGGACTTTCGTCGGCTTATAGTTCGGCTAAGAAAGAGTATTTGGACGAACCCGAAGGCAACATTTACCAGCCAGGCCGCCGCATTGGTGTGATGCACACCATATCCAACCACAACCTGTGGCTCCAATATGGTGCATTTGCCGACAACTCGGCACTTACTACCAGCACCGATAAGTCTGGTCCGTAGGACTACACGGTTTCTGGAAGGTTTGTTTATCGCCCCATCATGACCGATGCAGGCGGTTTCCATGTGGGTTTTAGTGGCATGCACGTTAAGGCAGAGGCCGTAGATGCAAGCAGCCATGCCCACATAAAATACGACAAGAAGTACCTAACGGCAGTAGACAAGCGCACCGCCACTGCTATTGATATTACCGATGCGCGCTGGGAAAACAAGTTCACAGCCGAGTTCCAAGGTATTTGGCACAACTACCAGCTTAGCAGCCAATACTATTGGTCGCATATAAGCCGCGACGAAAAGAAGAGCTACAATACAGATGGTTTCTACATCTCGGCACGTGGCATCATCAACCCAGCAGACTACAAGTATAACTATGCGTGCTCTGGCGTTGACAATCCTGCCGACAAGAACCTTGAATTGATGCTTGGCTTTGGCTACCTTAACTTGAAGGATGCGAAAGCATTGGCCGATGCTCCAATAGCAGGCATGGCCAAAGCTGGCCGCATGTCCGACCTCAGTGCTGGTCTTTCTTTCTTCTGGAACAAGTATGTTACCTTGCGCCTGAACTATCACTACATACATTCGCATACATGGGACCAACCCTCTGCTAAGGTTGTAAATGTAGTACAAATGCGTGTTCAGTACATGTTCTAATTACATCGTTTTAAAGTCAGAGTATATAAGGTACGGTTCTCGTACAACTAAGCTACCGCATTACGCCAGCTACCGCATCATGGTAGCTGGCGTATAGTTTTCTCATCAGCAAGTCTATGCAAATACAAAGATTTCCGATTCTATTAACAAACAACACATCGCACATAAAGAACGACAAAACAATAAGAGAGGTCGCACAGCTTGTGCACCTCTCTTATTATTGTCCGTTCAACTTACCGACTTAATTCATATAGAATTGAGCAGGGATATTAGCCGTCAAAGGCGAATGAGATTTCTTAACAGGAACGTAGGTACAAACCTGCGGAATAATGCCATTTGTAGGCAAGAAACCGTTTGGGAGATCCTTGCGGTAAAGTACATCTTTGCGGGTATCCTCTTTTACCACACAACAACTAGCTCCTTACAGATAGAATTTGAACTCAAATTTAAATATCACATTCTTTTGTTTACGCACACAAGGATGGCATTGCAATTGGATGCGCTGATGTTTAGTAGATCTTTTTAGATGTCCGTGCAAAGATACGCAATTAAATTTAAATAAGTATTAAAGGAACTATTTCTTTTGAAAGAACGACAAGAACTCTGCAAAACTAGCCCCTTTCCCATTTTTCATCTCTACAACTTTAAATGAAGTCGTCTTGACTTTTAATAATTCTATATGAGAGGAGTGCAGGACAAGTCAACTCACTGGCTTATAAACCCCCGAAAGACCAACAACTCCCGATTACATCAACTTACAAACTCAAGAACTTATAAACTCATCAACTCGCAAACCCATCAACCTAAAACCCCTTAACTCACAAACCCATCAACTCACAAAACCATAAACCTACAAACTCATCAACTCACAAACTCCATAAACTCACAAAACCATAAACTCACAAACTTCATCAACTCACAAAACCATAAACTTAGAAAACCACCAACTTAAACCTCATAAACGTTAAACCCCATGAACTTAAACCCCCATGAACTTATAATCTCAAATAATCATCAACGCAGGACTTAACCCCTCTCTTTTTATACAACACCCCTCAAAACATGCCTCGCATCAACGAAGAACATGCCACGCATCAACCAAAAGCACGCCTCGCATCAACGAAGTACCATACAAATGTCTGATAGGTTTGACCCCCCGATACACCTGTGAGCAGTAAGCCATGGCTATATCTCGAAAAGCTACACAAAAGATCTCGAAAAGCTACACAAACCCAGCAACTCACCAACTTAACTGCCCATCAGCTCGTCAACTCGAAAGCTCACGAACCAACACGCCCGCCAACCCGTTAGCATGTCAACTCGTCAACTTGCCCCCGTCATCCCATCAACTTGCAACCTTGTCAACTTTTCGGCACGAATTTTAACATTATGAGTGCCCTTTCTGACAATCAATCGCCCACCTTGCCGCAAAAAATCGATTCTCGCGAAGGTTCGTTTTGGCGCAAAAAGGGACTAGCCCCTGCATGCAGCAAAATGTATTTTTATTTAAACCGAACGCCACTAACAGCCATTTTTAGGCCTTTTCAGCAAAGTGAAGTGCGTTTTGCCGCTAAATGCAATGCGTTTTGCCGCAAAATGCAGTGCGTTTCGGTGCAAAACGCAAGCTATTTTGGTACTAAATGCAAGGTAAAATGGTGCTAAATGGAAGATAAAATGGTGCTAAATGCGAGATAAAAAAGTATAAATATCCACTGTAATTGTATATACAAACCCTTCTTGAACCACGAAATATGTGCCTCATAGGGGCAAAATGTCTATCGAAAAGTGGGTTTTTAGGGGTAAAATGGGTGTATTTGGGTTTGAAAAATATCAGACCTCCAACCAAACTAGAAAGGCAAAATGGTGCAAAATGCGGATAATATTCTTAAAAATGGACTAAACAAGAAACATGAAGGGCTGGAATTATCGGCTAATAGCTTACTTTTTATCCATCATTTCTGCTAGAAGGGAGTGGTGAGAAGGGCGTGTTTTGTAAAATACAAATAATTATTTTAACACGGATCTATTGCTAGGAAAAAGGCCGAAAGATGGTTGCTAACGGCCCATTGGGGCTTAATAAGCTAGCAAAACGATTGGCACCTGCCTTTCATACAATATAAGACTACCCAAATGAAGAGCCTTAAAGGGCATGGAAACTTAGGTCAACTCGTACACGCCTGTTGGACTTTTACGTTTCAAAACCTCCAATTCAAAGTCTTTACCTGCCACAATACCATAGCTGCGCAAAGTCTGTTCAACCGTCTTCTTGGCCAATTCGGGGTGGTTGTTCTCCTCGCTTAGGTGGCAAAGCCAAACGTGGCGAAGGTTTTCCGATGCGTTTTGGGCCAACGCCTCGGCACAGTCCGCATTGCTAAGATGGCCAGTTTTGCCCAAGATACGTTCTTTAAGGTGCTGCGGATAAGGGCCGCCCGAAAGCATTTCCACATCATGGTTGGCCTCAATCACCAGGTAGTTGGCGGCATTGATAAAAGGTTTCATCTCGTCGGTCACTTCTCCCACATCGGTAAGCAAGCAAAACGTAATGTCGCCAAACTGCACTTGGTAGCCCACATTGTCTAAACTGTCGTGCGGAACATTAAAAGGCGTAACTATAAAGCTGCCCAAACGAAAGGGCACGCCTTTCTCTACCAACTTCAATCGTTCGGGACTGACCTTGCACCGAACGCAATAATTCTTCTCAATGCCCACGTGAACGCGATGGGTGGCATAGATAGGCAACCCATAATCGCGACTAAGACTGCCAACAGACTTAACATGGTCGGCATGGTCGTGTGTGATTAGAACATTTTGTATGTGTGCAAGCGAAAGGCCGTATTCACGAAAATGCTTTTTTAAAGTGCGAATACCCACACCAGCATCTATAAGAAGTCCCTCTGTTTCTGTATATAAGTAATAGCAATTGCCGCTGCTACCGCTTCCCAACGAAATGAAGTTCAACATCCTGCGTTTAAAGTTTTCCACAAAATTAGAGAAAAAGTGCGAAATAACCAAAGTTTTTCCTACCTTTGTCTTTGCTAAATTAACTGACACATGAAAAAGTTCCTCGCCGTATGCGCATTGCTCCTCCCCACCCTGCTTGTTGGTTGCGACGTGCGCAAGGTTGGCTTTTCGCGCGAATTTGATGGCAGCGTAGACTCGTTCGCCGTCTATTTCTTTAATTGGCGGCTCGACAAGGCTGCCCAGTTCTGTACGCCCGACTCGAAGAAATGGCTGCAATTTGCGGCCAGCCAAGTGCAACCCGAAGACTTGGAGCAGATGAAAAACCTGCCCAACAACTTTGCCTACTCGTACGAAATAACCCAAGGCGACACCAAAGGCGTTGCTGCCGAAGTGGCGTTGAACGTGGAAAACTTCTTTGTTCTCGACTCGATTGGCAAGCCCGGCAGACTGAAAGACAGTGCCACTTTTCCTTTGCAACTGGTAAAACAAGACGGAACATGGAAGGTTAAACTAGACGGTCTGCCAAGAGTGGATAAGAACTATCAACAGAAAAAGCCGGATGAAGAAAACGGATAAGGGCTAATCACCCCACTTGCCGCTTGTTTTTCGCCCCCGTTTGCATGGCAACCCAATGCCACATTGGCTGCGACGAAAGATTAATACTTGCTAAAAACAAGCCAAGCCCGAAGGCATTTAAGCGGCAATTGCTTTAAAAGCACTACATTTGCAGATATTTATAAACCACATAAAGAGAAGAAAAAACGGCGTTCATATAATGCGCTGACAACTGATTACATCAATGAGACACAAGTTAAGCCACTTATTATTTATAACCCTGTTGCTCTTTGCAGCAACAGCCGAACTGAAAGCGCAAGGCAACGGCAAGACACCTACGCCACGTAAAGCAAAGACTGCCGACAGCGTTAGTGCGCCAGTGCAACCCAAAGACACGGCAAAGGCCATGCCCGACACGCTTGCCGTACCATTGCCAAGCCCCGCCTTAGACCTTTCCGACACGGAAGAAAGCATGGGACTACACCAATCGCTTAAAGTGAAATTCATCGAAGGCAACGCAGGTTTCATGTCGCTCGTGGCCTTGGCACTGGTGCTAGGTCTGGCTTTCTGCATCGAACGCATCATCTATCTTAGCCTCTCGGAGATTAACGCCAAACGATTTATGGCCGACTTAGACGCGAAAATAAGTGCAGGAGACATAGAAGGAGCCAAGGAACAATGCCGAAACACGCGCGGCCCTGTGGCATCTATCTGCTATCAAGGACTGACGCGCATCAGCGAAACGATAGACAATATCGAACGTTCAATCGTTTCGTACGGCACCGTTCAATCGGCCAACCTCGAAAAAGGCTGCTCTTGGATAACACTCTTCATCGTTATGGCTCCCTCGTTGGGCTTCTTGGGCACGGTTATCGGTATGGTAATGGCCTTCGACCAGATAGAGCAAGCAGGCGACATCAGCGCACCTGTGGTGGCCGCTGGTATGAAAGTAGCCCTTATCACCACCATCTTCGGTATCATTGTGGCACTTGTCTTGCAGGTGTTTTACAACTACATACTCTCTAAGATAGAGCATTTGGTGGCCCAAATGGAAGAGTCGTCCATTACGTTACTCGACTCGATTATGAAACATAAGCTGTCGAAATGAAAAGGTTAAACATCAAAAACATCCCTGCCGAGCGGCTCTCGCAACGCGTTTTTTACGTGTTGGTTGGCTTGTGCGTGGTTGTTTTCGGGCTGTTTTACATGGTGGGCTACGACATTCCCTACGTTTTCAACCCCGACATCACTGCGCCCATGTTCACGGGTGTGGTTCTCGACACGATGTATGTGCTCTTCTTACTGGCCTTGGCATGTGCCATTTGGAGTGCCATTAAAGGATTTAGCGTTTCGGGAAAGAGCGACGGCACGGAGAACAACGTTCCCTGTCGCGCCATTTCGTATGCCGTGTTCGTGGGAACAGCCGTCATTCTGCTGCTCACCCTGCTCTTCGGTTCGTCTAAGGAGATGGTGGTTAATGGCTCGTTGTTTGCCAATAAGTTCCTTCTCAAACTCTCCGACATGTTCATTTACACCATCGGCATCTTGCTTTTTGTGGCATTTGCTGCCGTTGTTTTCGGGTTTACCCGTTATTACCGCAAAAGATAAAGAGGAGGAAAGCCCATGTTTGCTCGACGAAGAAGAACTGTTCCGCAACTCAACGCCACATCAACGGCCGACATTTCGTTTATGTTGCTCATCTTTTTCCTTGTCACCACATCAATGGATCTCGACAAGGGATTGGCCAGGAAGTTGCCGCCCGTGGAAAAAAACAAGCAAGAGGAGAGTATTGTTAATAAGGACAACATCATCAAGGTGTTTATAACGGGCAACAATAAAGTTCTTGTAGACGATGCACCCTGCACGCTAGACGAGCTAAAAGACAAGCTGAAAAAGTTTGTGGCACGTAAAGGTAGAAACCATCTTATACAACTACAAGCGAGCGAAAATGCCAACTACGACACGTATTTTCATGTGCAAGATGCCATCGTGTCTACCTTTAACCTGCTTAAAAACCAACTGGCCGTAAAGATGTTTCGGCATCCTTACGCGCTATGTTCGGCCGAAGAGAAAGACGAAGTAAACCGACTGATGCCCCAACGCATGGTGGAATCGTTCGACAATAAGGATAACAACACGCCATAAGCATGATACGCAGGAGCAAAAGAAACCACGAAATACCCGCGCTCAACACCTCGTCGCTACCCGACTTGATATTTACGGTGTTGTTCTTCTTCATGATTGTAACCCACATGCGCAACGTTACGGTGAAGGTGAGGTATCAAGTGCCACAGGGAAAAGAACTGAATCGGCTTGCCAAGAAGTCGTCGGTGATGCACATATATATAGGTAAGCCCATCGAAAAAAGGGGGGCCGACAATACACAAGCCACCATCGTGCAATTTAACGACAAGGTTATTCCACTCGCCGAACTAAGAAAATACGTTGCTGCCGAACGCGCGAAACACTCTCCCGACGAGGCAAAAGAACTGACGGCATCAATAAAAGCCGACAAAGATACGAAGATGAAGACCATCGCCGAAGTGAAACAAGCCTTGCGCGAGGCAAAAGTTTACAACGTGAACTTTACCGCCACACAAAATAAAAGCAAGCGTTAAGTTGCGCCACCAGCTTGTTTGCCACCAACAAAGCCTAAGGTAAGCTTTGCTCATCATTAGATTTCAATCATTCATTTATAGTTAAATAACACAAAAATAAGAATACAGTTTTAAAAACAGGAATAACGTTATCACAAGCATTAAAGGTCGAATTAATCGCCGAAAAAGTTACATTGTAAGGCTGTTACGCCACTGCAAGGTTGCGTTGGGGTATTTCTGTAGATGCCCAAACAATTGGCAAAAAAGCTTTTCTTACCACTTGGCTATTTGCCAAATCCATTTTTATATGTTACCTTTGCAAATAAATTGAATAAATATGTCACATCATAACCTAGATCTTCTGGACAAGAAGATACTTCAACTTATCTCTGCCGATGCTCGCACACCCTTCTTAGAGGTGGCGCGCATTTGCAAAGTTAGTAGCGCTGCCATACATCAGCGCATACAAAAGCTCTCAAATTTAGGCGTAATAAAAGGCTCGCGATTTATTCTTGCCCCCGAAAAAGTGGGCTATGAAACGTGCGCTTACGTTGGACTTCACCTCAAAGACCCCAACACTTCCGACAAAGTGGCCGAGGCATTGGAAAAGATACCCGAAGTGGTTGAGTGCCATGTACCCACTGGGAACTACGACCTTTTCATCAAGTTGTATGCAACCAACAACCGCCACTTGATGTCTATCATCCACGATAAGCTACAACCGCTCGGACTTTCGGGCAGTGAGACCATTATCTCTTTCAATGCCCTAATCGACAGGCAAGTGTCGGTAGACCAAGTGGCCGTTGAAGATGAGGAGGAATAACACGACGAGGGATGCCCCCTGCCCCACACAGGCAAGCAAGTAAGAAGGCATCATCTACGTTTACATACATTTACTGCAACGCCCCGCTTAACCCTTACAGTGGTTAAGCGGGGCGTTGTGGTAAAAAACATTTTATCAAAAAAAGCTGTGCTACGGGTGCTAATCCATCCGCGCCTTATAGTCTTCATAGCCATAAGTGCGCAGCATTTCTAGTTCGCCCGAAGTGCGAACAATAGCCAACGAGGGGTGTGAAATGCCGTTAAACATGTTCGTCTTCACCGTGGTATAGTGTATCATATCCTCAAATATGACGTTCTCGCCCACGGTCAAGGCATGGTCGAACTGCCACGAACCCATAAAATCGCCCGACAAACAGCTGTTGCCGCCCAAGCGATAAATGTGTTTCGCACCGCCATTCACCGCTGCCTCCAAGTCAAGCAACCGCGCATTACGAACCGTAGGCTGATAAGGCATCTCCAAACAGTCGGGCATGTGGCAAGTAAAGCTCACGTTTAAGATGGCCGTTTGTATGCCTTTGTCTTCAACAATGTCTACCACCTGTGCCACAAGCGGCCCCGTTTGCCAGGCAAAAGCACTACCAGGTTCGAGTATTACGTGCAAATGGGGATGGCGTTCCTTAAACGAACGCAGCGTATCAACGAGCAATTCCACGTCATAATCCTTACGCGTCATCAGGTGTCCACCGCCAAAGTTAATCCATTTCAACGCAGGGAACCACCCCGAAAACTTGTTTTCGATGTGCGTTAAGGTTCTAGCAAACACGTCGGCACCACTCTCGCAATGGCAATGACAATGAAATCCCTCGATGTCTGCCGGCAAACGGCTTGGCAATCGTTCTGCCGACAGGCCAAATCGCGTACCAGGAGCACATGGATTATACAGCTCTGTTTCTACTTCCGAGTACTCCGGATTGACCCGCAGGCCAAAAGAAAGACTTGCATTACGTTCTTTTGCGAGCGTGGCATAACGTTCATACTGCGTTAGCGAGTTGAAAGTGAGATGGCTAGAACAGCTGGCAATCTCCTCTATCTCATCGTCGGTGTATGCAGGAGAATAGGTATGCGCCTTCGAACCGAACTCTTCGAAAGCCAATTTCGCCTCAGAAAGCGAACTGGCAGTGGTAGAACGGATGTACTCTTTAAAGATGGGGAAGGTTTTCCACAAGGCAAAAGCCTTGAAAGCAAGTATAATTTCCACCTCAGCCCTTGCCGACACCGAGGCAATAAGTTCCAAATTGCGCCTCAGTTTGGCCTCCTCCACAATGTACATCGGCCTGCGCACTTCTTCGAAAGTATCTAAGTTAATTCTCATATCTCAATGATTTGCGTATGCAAAGGTAACTTTTATATTGTTTAAATTGCAGGATTGCCATAAAATTCCTACTTTTGCATGTGAAATAAATGGCTGCAATGAAGCTCGTAATTATGACAAAATCTACATTCTTTGTAGAGGAAGACAAGATACTTACTGCTCTTTTCGACGAGGGGATGGACAAGTTGCACCTATATAAGCCTGGTTCACAGCTCGTTTTTTCGGAAAGACTGTTGTCGTTAATCCCCGAAGGATACCACGACAAGATTGTGGTACACGAGCATTTTAGGCTGAAAAACGAATACGACTTGGCAGGAATACACCTCAACAAGCCGACGGAGATAGTGCCGAACGGCATCAAAGGGAAAATAAGCAGAACCTGCGAAGACCTCGATTTGCTTAAAGACATGAAGAAAAACAGCAATTACGTCTTCTTACGGCGTATATTCAGCTGTGCGGGTAACGCCGAAAAGCCTTCCAGTTTCTCGGTTAAGCAACTGGAAGATGCAGCCGACAAAGGACTTATAGACAAGCGTGTGTACGCCCTAGGCGGCATCGACGTCGACAATGTGCGGATGGCCAAGGAGCTGGGCTTTGGTGGCGTGGTGGTGTGTAGCGACCTTTGGAAACGGTTCGACATACACAACGGAACCGACTTTCGTGACTTGCTCGCTCATTTCCGAAACTTCCAAAAGATTGTAGGATAGCAATTTCATTATTCATTAAGGCAAAGAGATAACAATCAATCACATATTAAACCATTAAAGAAATGAGTGAAGAAAACTCTTTTTTAATTTTCTCAGGCACGAAAAGCATGTATCTTGCCGAAAAGATATGCGCTAGCCTTGGTTGTCCCTTGGGCAAACTGGTGGTGACACACTTCTCAGACGGCGAGTTCGCGGTATCTTATGAAGAGACGGTGCGTGGCAGAGACGTGTTCTTGGTGCAGAGCACGTTCCCCAATTCAGACAATCTGATGGAGCTACTCCTTATGATTGACGCTGCCAAAAGAGCTTCGGCCAGAACCATCAACGCTGTCATTCCTTACTTCGGATGGGCAAGGCAAGACCGCAAAGATAAGCCACGTGTCAGCATCGGAGCCAAACTCATTGCCGACTTATTGCACGTTGCCGGCATCAATCGTTTGATAACGATGGACCTCCACGCCGACCAGATCCAGGGTTTCTTCGATGTTCCCGTAGACCACCTCTACGCATCGGCCGTTATCCTGCCCTACTTGGAAAGCCTTAAACTCGACAATTTGGTTATCGCCTCGCCCGATGTAGGCGGAAGTAAGCGCGCCAACACCTATGCCAAGTACCTGGGATGCCCCTTGGTGCTATGCAACAAAACCCGCGCACGTGCCAACGAAGTGGAGAGTATGCAGATTATCGGCGAAGTAGAAGGCAAGAACGTGGTACTTATCGACGACATGGTAGACACCGCAGGGACTATCGCCAAAGCTGCCGACGTGATGATTGCAGCAGGTGCCAAGAGCGTTAGGGCTTGCGCCTCGCACTGCGTAATGAGTGGGCCTGCCTCTGAAAGGGTGCAGAACTCGTCGCTTGAAGAAATTGTCTTCACCGATTCTATTCCCTACCACAACAATTGTCCGAAGGTAAGGCAATTGTCGGTGGCCGACATGTTCGCTGAAACCATTCGCAGGGTTGAGTCAAACCAGAGTATTTCTTCACAATACCTGATATAAAATAGGTGTGCGGACTGCCGCATACATCTATCAAATATAAAATCTGGCAGCGGTTTGGTTAAGGCCAAACTTGCTGCCAGATTTTCTTGTTTAGTGCCTAATGGCGTGACATAAACAAATGTTTTAAAAGTCATTAAGCGTGTGATCGACCCACGAAACCATCGCGTACGCAGGGAACACACCTCCTTGTACGGGCACAGCAAATGGCTGTATACCCTACGTCAACACCACTGTTACGCCACGTGCAGCCTGCGCACCCATTACCAAAGCCTGCTCGATGTCGGCCGTCTTAGATGGTCCGCTGATAAAGCAGCCGTAACCATAATCGTTCATCGCAATCTTCGTGTATGCCTCGTGCATGTTGTGCACAAGTTTATTGCGATCGAGCAGCAACACCAACTCTTCGCTAATAAACATCACCGCCTTTTCTTTCATTGTTTGCGGAACCCAAACGCAAGCGTTTTCGGCCACGCCCAATTCACCCCTTAGTATGCCCACATCCGTTCCGTTAAGGTCTTGCGCCTCGGCCACCGTATCGGGATTTAGCGTGGCAATCGTTATTTCGGGCAAGTTAGAGGCAAAAACCGTCGCATCGGGATAAAGTCGTTTGATGGCCTCGTTCACGTCTTCGCCATCTGCCAGCACAGCAACCTTACCACCAACAGCAACCACCATCTCGCAAAACTGCGCCAAAGGGTCGTCGTAAACAATGCCAACCATGTTCATATCAGGCATGTCGCAATGCACGTGCGTATTGCGTTTCAACTTCTCAAACAAGTCTTCTTTTTTCATTTCACCTTTCCTTTCTTCCACATTTGTTCAAACGACTCACTAGCAAACACGGGCATCTCCCTACCCTTTCCCCAATCGTTCAACCCATGATAAACCAAAAAACGAGGCAAATGGTTAACGATGGGCGCGAATTTAAGCGACATGCTGAACAGCGATGGATTATAAAACAACATGCCCATGCCGTTAGATATAAGCTTCTTCGTTGAGTTGGCAAGGCCCAAGCCACTTAACGACTGCCGCCAAGCATATACTTGCGAACCTGGGGCAACCTTCGTGGGGCACACATTGTCGCACGATAGGCAGAGCGAACAAGCAGAAAGGTTGCCGCTATGCTGCTGTGGACTTTTAAACATGCCCAAGTTGATGCCTATGGGGCCAGGGATGAAGTAAGAATAAGAGTAGCCAGTGGAGCGGCGATACACCGGACAAGTGTTCATACATGCGCCACATCTGATACATTTTAAGGTTTGCCAATGCTCATCATTGGCAATCATGTCGCTCCTTCCGTTATCAACAATCACCACGTGCATCTCTCCTCCTGGTCGTGCTTTCCTAAAATGCGAGGTGTATGTGGTTGAAGGCTGACCCGTTGCGCTACGGCACAGCAGCCGCTGAAACACAGCCAACGAACGATAATCGGGCACAATCTTCTCCAATCCCATTACGGCGATGTGCAATTTAGGCACAGACGTGCTCATGTCCGCATTGCCTTCGTTGGTACAAACCACGATGTCGCCCGTTTCGGCAACGCCAAAATTGCATCCCGTCAAACCGGCATCGGCATCCAAAAAATCGTTGCGCAGGCTGTGCCTAGCACATTGTGTAAGGTAAGTGGGGTCGTAATTGCCAATCTCTTTACTTATGCCCTCACGTTCAAACAGTTCTCCTACCTCCTCGCGCGTAACGTGAATGGCAGGCACCACGATATGACTAGGCTTTTCATCAAGCAATTGTAAGATGCGTTCGCCCAAATCTGTTTCCACCACATGGATGCCCTGAGCCTCCAAATAAGGGTTCAACTCGCATTCTTCTGTAAGCATCGACTTGCTTTTCACCAGTTTCTTCGCCCCGTGTTTCTCTAATATTTCTAGCACGGTTTGGTTAAACTCTCGCGCATCTTCGGCCCAATGCACAATCACGCCATTGTTTTCTAGGTTCTTAGAAAACTGCTCCAAATACTGGGCCAGATGTGTAGCCGTATGCCGTTTTATTTCGCTTGCATGCTCTCTAAGGCTCTCCCATTCGGGCAATTTGTGCTCCATGAGGTCGCGTTTGCCGCGCATCAACCAAAAAGTCTGGTCGTGTCGCGTTATCTTATCCACGTTCTTTAATGCAGCAGCGGCTTTTTTAGAATGTAAGGTACTCATAATCCTGCGGCTAAAATTTGTGCAATATGAATAAACTTAATGGGGCTTTTCTCTCTTCTAGCCACCCCTTCCATGTGCATCAGGCACGAACTATCGGGGCCCGTAACGTATTGCGCCCCCGTATCAATGTGCCGTTGTATCTTGTCGTGCCCCATTTTCACCGACACTTCTGGCTCTTCTATGGCGAACATGCCGCCAAATCCGCAACATTCGTCTTTGCGTTCGGGTTCTTTTACGGTAATTCCTTCCACCAGTTGCAACAGGTCTACCATTTTGTTATAGGTGGGAATGTTCAGTTCTGATGGTGCGGAAAGTCCCAACTCCCTAACGCCGTGGCAGCTGTTATGTACGCTTACTACGAACGGGAAACGCCCTGGAAGCGTCTTTACTTGAAGGATGTCGTGCAGAAACTCCACAATATCCATTGTCTTTGTAGACGTTTCGCAAACGTGTTTCTCGCCGCTAAGCAAGCGTGGATAGTGTGTTCTTACGAAAGCCGCGCACGATGCAGAGGGTGCAACCACGTAATCAAACTCCTTAAACATGTTTTCGTACTTCTCGGCCAGCGGCACAGCCTTCTTTTCAAACCCCGCATTGGCCATAGGTTGGCCACAACACGTCTGCTTTAAGGGATAGGTTACGTCCACCCCCAAATGCTTTAACAACTTATATGTAGCCACGCCTGCCTCTGGATACAAGGCATTAACATAGCATGGAACAAACAAACCGACTTTCATTTTCTTTCTCGCTAAATGTTTATTTGCAAATATAGTGAAAATATATCAACTAAAAACGAGCCGTAAAGAAAACGTTTTTCATTTGAGGATATTTAACGGAGAAAGGCAATGAGTACGCCTCAGTAAGGCCTTTCTACCCCCAGACAACCATACAACAACCAACAACAGGATATTGCACAAATAAAGAATGGGGCCTAACATGCAAGTCCACCAACGCCAAGAGCCATTGACTACACGATGAAACATCCTTATTAACAGGAACTTGCTGTACAGAAACACACATTCAAAGTTATGGATGCAAGGTTGATATTACTACAACATTAACCCACAATTGCAGCAATAAAGGCCGCCATAATGCCTTATCGCCCATGCAAGAAGGCTTTGTTTACGCACCTCGAAAATACGAGTACATCATAACAACCCAGCTTTATATAAAGGCAAAAAAGTTAATAAATCGTTTGGCAAATACGAAAAAAGTAGTAACTTTGCAGTGCAAAAACAAGCATTGGGATATGGTGTAATGGTAACACTACAGATTCTGGTCCTGTCATTCTTGGTTCGAGTCCGAGTATCCCAACCAACAAGCGCATCTTCGTCACGGAGATGCGCTTTTTATTTTTCCAATACATCGCTGTAAAAGTGAAAGGGTGAAAAGGTGAAAAAGGTGAAAAAATGGGCTCACGCCCTTTAAAGGTGAAAGGGTGAAAGGGTGGAAAAATGGCTCGCCCTTTAAAGGTGAAAAGGTGAAAAGGTGAAAAAATGGCTGCGCCCTTTAAAGGTGAAAAGGTGAAAGGGTGGAAAAATGGCTCACGCCCTTTAAAGGTGAAAGGGTAAAAGGTGAAAGAGTGAAAGAGTGAAAGGCTGAAAAGGTGAAAAAATGGCTGCGCTTATTATAGTCGAAAGTAAATAGATTTGGAAAATATTAAGAAAAGTCGTATCTTTGCA